>Ga0031653_10000075_pt1 | contig 15306 bp, 15 predicted proteins | sample FrelakmetBRP12BR_FD_55210 | JGI IMG/M metagenome (GOLD analysis project Ga0031653, IMG submission 55210) | Freshwater lake sediment microbial communities from the University of Notre Dame, USA, for methane emissions studies - BRP12 BR | ecosystem: Environmental > Aquatic > Freshwater > Lake >... | reverse complement strand
ACCTCGACCACAGGCATTTCATTCATACGCAAGAGCGGATAGTCATGGAAGTTACTCTGATCCACACGACCATTCTTAAAGGTGATCTCCCCATGGAGAACTGCTGAGAGACCGAAAACAATTCCTGACTCCATCTGGGCTTTGATGGTATCAAGATTCACAATTCTACCGCAGTCAATGGTGCATACTACTTTGTGGACACGCACTTGACCCGAGGAATTGACAGAGACCTCCGCGACTTGGGCAACGAAACTGCCAAAGGATTCATGGACAGCGATGCCCCGCCCCCGGCCTTTTGGCAGAGCCTTCCCCCATCCAGATTTTTCCGCCGCAAGCTTTAGCACACCGAGATGGCGTGGATGCTTCCTAAGAAGTATGCACCGGAACTCATACGGATCTTTGCCTGCAGAATGGGCCACCTCATCCATAAAACTCTCGACCACAAAGGCAGTATGAGAATGGCCGACNGACCGCCACCACAGAACCGGTATACCCATCTTCGGACTGTGCAGGTTGACAAAAATATTTGGGATCTCATAAGGAGTATCCCCCGCTCCCTCGACAGATGCCGGATCCACATCTTTCTTTGGATCAAAGGGTGTCCCGCTAAGAATGGACTGCCCGACAATCGTATGCTGCCAGGCAATTAAATTTCCTTGATCATTGAGCCCTGCTGCGATTTGATCATACCACATGGGTCGATAATAACCCCCCTTCATATCATCTTCACGGGTCCAGATCACTTTAACCGGTTTCTTTATCGCCTTTGCAACACTTACTGCTTCGGCGACAAAATCCGATTGAGGGTTTGCACGACGGCCGAAACCGCCGCCTAAAAAAGTGGTATAAATTTTAACTTGTTCAGGTTTGAGCCCTGCCACACGGGCTGCCGCATTTTGATCCATGGTCTGCATTTGGGTACCAGTCCAAATCTCACAACTGTTAGTACGGAGGTCAACCAGGCAATTTAAAGGCTCCATACAAGCATGGGCGAGGTAGGGGACTTCATACTCCGCATGGAGTTGCTTCGCTGCCTTTGAAAAGGTCTGCTGAGGATCCCCTTCCTTTCTTGCGACTGCTCCGGGTGTTTGAGCAAGCCTCGAGAACTCTCCACGCATCCCTTCTGTTGAGATCTTAGCAAGAGGACCCTCATCCCAAACGATCTCTAATGCCTCACGTCCTTTGTTTGCAGACCAAAAGCCTTCTGCGATAATGGCGACCCCCAAGTCGATCTGTACAACCTCTTTGACACCAGGGACTGCTTTGGCCTTCTCTGCATTAAAACTTTTGACATGCCCACCAAAGACAGGGGGATGTACAACCATGGCAGTGAGCATACCGGGGACCTTAACATCCATGCCAAATATTGCCTTTCCAATTGTCTTTTCTGGGGTATCGAGGCGTCTCATCGATTTTCCGATAACTTTGAAATCTTTTGGTTCTTTCAAAGGAACATCTTTCGGAACCTTCATTTGAGATGCTTTCTCCACTAACTTGCCATAAGAAATCCGCTGACCCGTCCCCTTTTGGATGACGAATCCCTTTTCTGCTCGGCAGCTTGCGGGACCGACCTTCCAAATTTCGGCTGCTGCGTTAATAAGCATCATGCGTGCCGTGGCCCCGACCTTGCGCAAACGGTCCCATTCGCTCCAGACACTGGTGCTGCCCCCAGTCCCCTGGGCACCCCATTGGGTATGGTTATAGGCTGGATCCACGGGTGCCGCTTCGACCCGTATCTTTTTCCAGTCCACTTCAAGCTCTTCTGCCACAAGCATGGGAAGAGAAGTATAAACACCTTGACCCATTTCGGACTTATTCACGATGATGATCACGATGTCATCCGCTCCAATTCGAATGAATGCATTTGGCATAAAGGTTACTCCTGATGGGTTCGATGCCCCGCTTAATGATCCTCGCAGAGGGAGATGGAAACCAAGTATCAGCCCTCCTCCAACTAACATTCCTTTTTTTAAAAAGCTGCGGCGGCTTAAATGAACAATTTCCTTCATCGCTCTCCCCCTTTCGACATCCTCTTTGCTGCGCGATGGATGGCTCCCCGGATCCGTTGATAAGTGCCACAACGACAAAGTATTCCACTCATGGTTTTATCAATCTCCGTGTCAGCCGGCCTTGGATTTCTTTTTAGCAAGGCTACGGCAGCCATGATTTGACCTGATTGGCAATAGCCACATTGAGGAACATCGTCAGAGATCCAAGCCTCTTGGATTGCTTTGCCCTCTTTGGTTCTGCCAATCCCTTCGATGGTTGTGATCCTTTTACCATCGACGGAAGAGACCGGCGTCACACAGGAACGAACGGCTTCCCCTTCGACATGAACGGTACAGGCACCACATAGCGCCATCCCACAGCTATACTTTGTTCCTGTCAGTCCGAGCGTCTCGCGGATCACCCAGAGGAGAGGAGTCTCCGGGTGGACATCGACCTTATATTTTTTTCCATTAACATCCAATGAAATCATCAACGCCTCCTTTCTTAAGTATGTCTTTACCAATTACATTTTGAGATTGGACGACTGCGCTGTAAGGCTTTGAAAGTAACCCTGCCCAGTGACGCTTAAGCAACATCTGAATAAAGATAAAGTGATTAAATTTCATTTTAGCTGATCCGGCGAAGGATTTTCAAACTTTCTCGCCTTTTAATGTTTTTTTATCGTATCCCCACCCTTTGCACGATGGAACATCAATCAAGATGAAGCGGGTATTCTGGTTGGCTTTCAGGATGAGCTTTCCTTCGAGGTCGATTCTCGCCTGTTCTTCTTTCTTGATATTTTTATTATTGACCGATAGATTTCCCTCCGTCACATAAATAAAAATTCGGCGAGAACCGTCCGCCTTAAATTCAACCTGCTGCCCTTTGTCAAGGTCTCCTCTGTAAATTGTCCCATCCGTATGGAAGGTCACGACATTCGGCAATCCTTGCCCAGAGGCAACGGGCACTAAGCGATTTTTCCAGGAGGAAGGAGAAAAATGCTTCTGATCATATGTGGGCCTTAACCCCCTGACATCTGGATAAATCCATATTTGATAGAAATGAACAGGTTGATCAGCCAGGTTAAATTCGGAATGTGTCAAGCCTGTCCCTGCCGACATACGCTGGACATCGCCGGCTTTAATGATCGCTTTATTGCCCATGCTATCTTGATGGGTGATCTCTCCCTCCAAGACAACTGTCACAATTTCCATTTCCTGATGGGGGTGAGTTGGAAAACCGGTACCGGGTTCCACCACATCATCATTGAACACCCGTAAAGCACCAAATTGAATGTTTTCTGGATCATAGTAGTCTGAAAAAGAAAAGAGCCAGTACGTCTTCAACCACCCAAAATTAGAAAAATGCCTTTCATCGCCTTTAATGATTTTTATCATTTTATCCTCCTAAAAGATGACCCGGAGTGATACCTCCATAAGCAAATGATAGAATCGTACAATGTGGCAAAGAAGAGGAATGTTTTCCCTCCCAGACCAATATAGCTACTCCATATCTAACCTTCTCACCTTTTAAATTTAACCATTGGGTTATATTTTTTCAAATCTCTTCCTTACAAGAATTAGGAAAAAGTATCAAAGGAACAGAAATGATTATTGATTATTCAATTTTTTTGAATTATGATTTTTAAAAAAGAGGGTCTTTATGAAAGAATATACGGATAAGCACGCCTGTTCAGGCATTGATACACCTCTTCCCAAAATTGAATGTTTTAAAAATCAATTTAAGAATTATGAGATCACCATCTCCATTCCGGAATACACTTCGATCTGTCCTAAATCCAGACTGCCAGATTTTGGAACGATCACCATCCGTTACATTCCAGATAAATGGTGCGTGGAATTAAAATCCCTGAAGATGTATATCCTCGCATACCGTCACTTGGGAATCTTCTACGAAAATGCAGTGAACCGAATTCTCAAAGATTTCGTCAGGGCCTCCAAACCTATTCAGGCGATTGTCATGGGTGAATTCAATATTCGTGGAGGGATGAAAAGTGTGATCGAGGCCTCTTATCCCCCAAAGACCCAACCAAAAAAAAGGTAAAGGATGGCAGAGATGAAAAAGGTTCTTTTCATCTGCACGGCGAATTCTGCCCGGAGTCAGCTGGCCGAGGGTTTGTTAAAGGCTCTCGGTTCTGGTCGGTGGGAGGCTCGGAGCGGAGGGATCTTTTCATCCTATGTTCATCCCTTAGCCATTCGGGTGATGGAGGAGATCGGAATTGATATTTCCAAGCAGACCTCAAAATCCATCGACCGATTGGTCAAAAAAAAATTCGATTATATTATCACCCTTTGTGATGATGCAGCTAAAGTTTGTCCGAATTTCCCAGGTGCGGGAAAACGTTACCACTGGCCTTTTGAAGACCCGGCGGCAGCCATCGGAACGGTTGAAGAGAGATTGGCAGCCTTTCGAAAAGCAAGGGATAAAATCAAAATGAAAATTGAAGAATTCTTAAGGTCTGAGCCCCCTGAAGTTCCTGATCCGATCGCTTCATTTAAATTTTAGACTTCGGCCCTTTTCAGCAGTCTCTTCCAAGCCTTCTCGGCATTCTTCTGAGTCACTTCTATCTCAGATTCGGCCAAGTGGCTGAAGCGGCCCTGAAGTTTTAAATACTCTTTTACGGGAACGATATGAGATTCCTCCTGAAGGGTATAGGATATCCCGTTCTCGATTTCATAAAGAGGAAAGATTCTTGAACGGACAGCAAGCCTGGATATCTTGATGGTGAGCTCTGAAGGAATCCTCCAACCCGGGGGGCAGGGGGAGAGGAGATGGATGAATCGGGTTCCCCGGATTCTTTTTGCCTTCTCTATCTTTCTTAACAAGTCCTCTGGATAGGCAATCGTAGCCGTCGCCGCGTAAGGGATATGATGATCGGCCATGATGGCCATGATATCTTTCTTCGGGTTTTCTTTGGGCTGCATAACGGGGGTGGTCGTTGTCCAAGCGAACATGGGTGTGGCGGAGCTCCGCTGGGTGCCTGTATTCATATAACCTTCGTTGTCATTGCAAATGTAAATAAAATCTTCATTTCTCTCTGCGGCACCGGAAAGGGCCTGGAGCCCGATGTCAAAGGTTCCACCATCTCCTGCCCACACCGCTACCACAGACTCACGATCCCCTCGAACATCTAAAGCAGCTCTGATCCCTGAGGCAGTGGCTCCGCCTGTGACAAAACCCGCATGAATCACTGGAATGCGGAAACTGGAATAGGGCCAAGACCCTGGGACGATGGACCAGCAAGAAGCTGGTAAGACCATAACCGTCTTCTCTCCGAGGGCTTTCAAGGTAAGGCGCATACTTACCGCTGCCCCACATCCCGCGCAGGCAAGATGGCCATGGCCAAGATTTTCTGAAAAAGGTATCTCTCTTTTCTTCATCCTTTCCTCACACTGAAAAATATAAATTTGAAACAGAGGGTTTCAACCATTTTGAATTTTGCAATTTTAAATTTCCATTTTGCATTGAGGTCTATTTTTTAAGGCCCAACCATAAAATCTCCTCTTCAGGCTGGGGATGCTCCACCGTGTACTGGACGGCCTCTTCAATGAGCTCCGGAGTGATGTCCCTTCCCCCCAATCCCGAGATGAAACCAAAAACCTGAGGCCTCTCCTCTCTGGAATATAAGGAGGCTCTCAATTCCTGGGCAAAGATGCCTCCTACTCCTGCCGAGAGATTTCTGTCAATGACCGCCAACTTCCTTGCTCCTTTGATTTCCTCATAAATTTCCTTGGATGGGAAGGGGCGAAATCTCTTAATCTTAATTCCGGCGACGCTGACTCCTTTCTCAATAAATTTCTGGATGACGATCCTTGAGGTGCTGGCCACCGTACCAGAGGTCATCAGGAGTATCTCAGCGTCCCTTCTTCCATATCTTTCGATGGAACCGTAACCGCGACCGAATCGTGATCTGAATTCATCATCTACCTTCTTTGCGACTTCAGGAACCTGTTCCATCGCCTTTTGGATTTTGTATCGAAACTCTAAAAAATATTCAGGAGTGGTAATCACTGAAAAGGCCATCGGTTCCCGAGTATCGATGGGATATTCAGGGCAGTAGGGGGGCAAGAAGGCGTCCACTTCTTCCATCGTGGGTATCTCCACGGGTTCGGAGGTATGGGAGAGAACATAGGCATCGAGGACCACCATCACAGGAAGCTTGACCGATTCTGCAATGCGATAAGCCTGAAGGATGGTATCGAGGACCTCTTGATTATTTTCACAATAGAGTTGAATCCATCCTGTATCCCGTTGCGAGAGAGAGTCACTCTGATCACTCCATATATTCCATGGTGCGCCGATGGCCCGATTCACATTCACCAATACAATAGGAAGACGAGCACCAGAGGCCCAATGGAGCATCTCATGCATATAGGCCAATCCATGAGAGGAGGTTGCTGTGAAACATCTCACCCCTCCCGTGGAAGCTCCGATCAGGGCAGCCATGGCAGAATGTTCGGATTCCACTTTTAAGAATCGGGTAGTTAAGCGACCGCTTGCGATGAGCTCTGAAAGTTCTTCAACGATCGTGGTTTGGGGAGTGATCGGATAGGCAGAGATGACATCGACACGGCTCAATATCACCCCGTAGGCCACCGCTTGATTTCCTGTGATGACCCTTTTCATCTCTCCTCCTCTCTTAAAGAAATGGCTCCCCGGGGGCATTCAGAAAAACAGATCCCACAGCCTTTACAAAAATCGTAATCCACCTGATGGGAGAAAATGTCTTCTGTTTTAAGGATGGAGGCATCGGGGCAGAAGACATAACAGTTCTCACATTCATTACAGGTCCCGCAACTGAAACATCTTTCCGCTTCTTCTAAGGCAAAACCCTCTGTGAAGGTGGAGGTCACTTCTCCAAACCCCTTGACCCTTTCTTTCACCGGACCTTTCGATTCTCTAAGCCTCTTAGAAGGTTCGAAGTAGTCCATATTCAATTCTTCAAAGGTGACGACATGAGGATTCATCGGTCTGGCTTCAGGATGGAGATGCCTGAAGATCGAAAGGGAAGGACCTTCTCCTATTAGAATTCGATGGATCGCTTCCTCCGTATCTTTGCCGTTGAGGTAACAATCGATCGCCAAGGCTGCCTTTTTGCCTGAACCAATGGCATGGGCTACGGTTCGCTGGTTTGACGTGAGATCCCCGCCGGCAAAAACCCCTTTGATCCCTGTACTTCCATCTCTCTGTGTGAGAACAATCCCCTCTCTCTTCTCCATCCCCTTGGGAAGAAAGGACACATCAATTTCCTCTCCAGCTGCGATGATCACACTATCTGCTTCGATGAAAAAATTGGAACGGGATATCGGAACAGGGCTCCTCCGACCACTCTCATCCTTCTCTCCCAGCTCCATTCGCAGACATTCCAGACGTTTCAGGCCCTCTTTTTGTTGAATGCGGATCGGATTGACCAGGTATCTTATCTTCACTCCTTCTTCCATCGCTTCCTCAATCTCATCTTTGAAAGCAGGCATCTCCTCTCTTGAGCGGCGGTAAAGAAGGATTGCCTTTTTTCTCAGCCGGATGACCGATCGTGCCACATCGATAGCGGTATTTCCACCACCGATGATAGCAATCTTCTCCCCTAACTTTACCTTTTGATTTAGGTTGATCTTTCTGAGGAAATCGAGACCGTTAAAAACACTCTTTCCTTCCTCGCCGGGAATATCTAGACGTCTGTTTTGATGGGCTCCTGTGGCGATAAAGATGGCTTGATAATCTTTTAAGCCATCCCATGCTAAGTTTTCACCCAAAGGAATCCCTGTTCGAATCTCAACCCCTAATGCCTCAATATTAGAAATTTCCCTATCTAAGATATCCTTGGGCAATCGATAGGAGGGGATTCCACTCCTCAACAGACCCCCTGATGCCGATGATGATTCAAAGACGGTGACCTCATAATGAAGCTTGGCCAGATGGTATGCACAACTCATCCCAGCAGGCCCAGACCCGATAATGGCAACTTTTCCTTTCCTCACGCCTGGTATCTTTTCTATTTTTTTATTCAGATTAAAAGCAAAATCTGAGACAAATCTCTCCAAGGCATGGATGGCAATCGGTTCATCATAATTTCCCCGATTACATTTCGATTCGCAGGGATGAAAACAGACTCTGCCACAGATTCCTGGAAAAGGGTTTTCCTCCTTGATCACATTCCACGCCCCTTCCACATCTCCTTGCGTGATTTTCTGAATGAATGTAACGATATCATTTCCCGCTGGGCAGGCGACACTACAAGGAGGTGTCCTATCTTCATAAAAAGGACGCTGTGCCCTCCATGCGCCTGTCTTATTCCAATCCATATCCCCCAGAGAAATGGAGATCATCGGCATATCAGAAGCGCCTTTAAAAGTTAACTGTTTTCCCATTTCAATTACCCTATGGATTCAAAATGATTTCGCAGAGGGCGATACGCATAACGAAAGCTGAAATTTGCTCAGTTTCTTGGGTTTGTTGGGTTACTTGGGTTAACCCAAAAAACCCAACGAACTCAAAAAACCGGGTAACCCTCATCCCTACACTACGCTCTATGCGCCAAGCGCTATGCCACCTGAAATTTTACCTCTTGATAGGCTTCTCTGGCCGCCTTGGCGTTTTCATTCTTCTTTCCTGGAACCTCTTCACGAATGGACAGAGCAACGGAATCGATCCCTACGAGGCCTGTCACCTTTGAAAAGGCTCCCAGGATGGCAGTATTGACAATCGGGTTTGTTCGTGAGCCCAAGTCATTCCGGATGGCAATGGAGGTGGCGTCGACGGTAGCCATTCGAAAACCTTTCAGGTGATTAAAGACCTCAGGGGGCTGATGTGAATTGATGATGATCCATCCATTTTGTTTCAACCCTGAGGTGACATCGATCGCACTGATGAGCGTTGGGTCAAGAACAACGATATGATCAGGTTCATAGATATTGACCCTCAAATGGATGAATTGCTGGTCTACCCTCAAGAAGGCCATCACAGGTGCCCCTCGCCTCTCTACTCCAAAAGCAGGGAAGGATTGAACATAAAAGCCCTCATGAAAAAAGGCAACGGCAAGTACTTTGGAGGCCACCTGAGCTCCTTGACCNCCCCTTCCATGAAATCGAATCTCAATCATAGATTGCAACCAAATGGNAAATCGGAAAAATGGAATGTTGGATTCGTCGATATAAAATGATTCTTTTCACCCATTATTCCACGATTCCATCATTCCAATAAATTATAACCTGGATTTCAATCCCTTAAAAGTCGACCTTTTGCCTACCTTCTTTTAGAACCTTGAGATGGCAGGTCCCATTCATGAAAGAAAGAATATACTTCCCATTTTTGTATTGGATCAGGTTAATAGCCGTTGTATCCTGGGTAATTTGCCAGAAGTGGGAGTTGTCCAACCCTAAAATCCCACAGATCAGTACCTTGTTGACGACACGGTGGGAAACCAGGACGAGGGTCTTTCCGGAATGGTTTCGGATCACCTCTTCCAGTGAAGCCATCGCCCTNGTTCTGACGTNATCTAAACTTTCGCCTCCTGGAAGCCTGACCCGATGGGGTTCTTCCCTCCACAGTCGGTAGGTTTCTTTATCATTGTTCTGAATCTCTTTATGTGAATGACCTTCCCAATTTCCGAAACTGAGATCGATGATCCCCTCCAGGGGTTCAACGTTTAAGTTGTGAAGCTGAGCAATCTTACGGGCTGTCTCCCGGGCTCGGGATAGAGGGCTTGAGTAAATCCCATGGATCTCCACCCCCTTGAAATATTCCGCTACCAACTCTGCTTGTCTCAACCCGGTTTCATCAAGGGGAATATCTGTCCTCCCCCGGAAGATCTCTTCTCTATTCCATGCGGTTTGCCCATGACGGACAAGATAGATGGAGGTCATCATTTAGGATCTTTAATGTAGGATCTCTTGAGTCATTGATGACTTATTTAATTTTCTTGATTATCCATATCATTTTCCCGCCAAGGAATGCAATACTTTTTGACCAATTGGATGGGGAGAGGTTGGCAATATATTATGATCGCCCCTTTTAAGAAAGAAGNAAAAATAAAGAATTGGCGTTGACTCTCGTAGAGTCATAAAATGGAATCGTTGCCCAAATTTGTTAATCGACTGAACTTATTGTCATATTAAATTTTTTCTTCGATAAAAAATGAAAAAAATATTTAATTAGATTTTATGCATATTTACTCCATTTGCCTTGAAAGGAAGGTGATAAGAGACGGCATTTTTATTGCAACCTTTTAACTGTCCAAGTTAAAAAAATTAATGGGAGTGAAACCATGATGTTAATACGAAAGAGGCAAAAAGGTTTTACATTAATTGAATTGTTGGTGGTCATTGCCATTATAGGGATCCTGGCGGCGGTCGCCATTCCAATTTATAAACAACATTTGATAAAAGCAAGGATGGCTGAGGCTGTGAACGCGATTCGATACATTGCAATGGGTATGATAACCTATCGACAAAATTTGGAAATGGTGGGTCTGGCTTGGCCGAATTGTCCTGATACAGCTGCTATTCAAAGCTCCTTGGGGCTCGGGATTGGGGCTGTATCAAGGATCAGCACGGCACAGATCGATCCTGNAACGGGNACGATTCAAGCGACTCTGGCTAACATTGATGGAACGATAGACGGCCAAACGCTCTCTTTGGTACCCGCAGAAAGTCCCGATGGCTCTGTCAGTTGGACGTGGAACAGCACGATACCAACCGTTTACATGCCAAAAAAATAATTGGTCCGTTCACCTCTTAAACATTTTAACTTTTCAGGATGGGATTCTCCCAGGCATTCTCGAAGAAATAATCCAAGACTTTTNTCGAACTTTTCTCTTTCACGAGGGATTTCTCTCTTATGGAATCCTTTCTTAAGCTGAAAAACGATCTTTCATTGAAAAGCAATAAAAGTAAACCGATCCAGCTCGTTTCATCATCCTTTGCCTTAACCTCGACCTTTTCTTTCAATCTTCGAAAGAGTTCTTTCCACGTCAACCCCTCTTCTAACTCTTCTTCATCCATCTTTCCCTTGATAAAATTAATGGCTCTCGCCAGACGAAAAAGAGTCAATAAATCAAGCCGATTAAATTCCTTCGTTTCGATGGGAAAGGCGCTTGACCGCCACTGCGAAAGATGAGGGGGAAGAATCCCATCCTTTTTGCATCTCTCAAAAAGAGGCGTTTTAGGGGTGGGGTAATAGATACTCGGGCCGATGAGGACTTTTTTCCTCATCAAGTAGATAAGGGTATCCACCATCTCCTCAATAGTTTGCCCAGGCATTCCCAGGAGGGCATAGGCGATCACGTTTAGTTCAACTTGTTCAGCCTTCTCTAAGATGTTATCAAATCCTGTTGCCTCCTTGGGCCTTCCCATTTTCTCTTTGGTTAAAGGATCGGTGCTGACCAAGGAAAGATTGATTGTTTTAAACCCTGATCTTTTCATGAGTTTTAAAAGCTCTTCATCCAAAGCGGTAAAGGAGACGCCATTCATCGCAGATAGCTCAAGCTCCTCCTCTCCAAAGGTTTCGATCACCAGACCCATCAATCTCTTGGCACGCTCCCGATCCAAGGTAAAATTATCATCTTCAATATCAAAAACCTCAATATCATATCGTTTACGGCACTCCACCATCTCTTTAAGGATGGCCTCTGGAGTTCGAGTCCTGAATGAGGCTCCCATCACAAGATGAGCTGAGCAGTAAGCACATCCGTGCGGGCACCCCCGGCTGGTAAGGATCATGGTGGATCGTTTCTTNCTCATACGATAACGGTCNAGATCAAGCAGTTCCCTCGCAGGAGGAGGGAGGGAATCGAGATCTTTTATAAAGGTTTGAAGAGGGTTAATGCTAAGCCTACCCTTCCGTCGAAACCCAATCCCATCCATTTCTGCAATCTCTTTGAATTCTTTCTTTGCAATCGTCTTTATTAAAAACGGGAATCGAATCTCCCCCTCACCCAAAACAGCATAATCAACAAAAGGACTTTGCAGGATACCCTCTGGGTCACAACTGATATGGGCTCCTCCCATCACAACCATTTTCTTTTGGTCCCATTCTTTGATGATTCGAGCAATCTCTAATGCTTCTTCATGATAAGGTGTAAAAGAAGAGCAAATCCCAAAAACATCAGCCTTTGAATCCTGAATCTTCTTCTTGATCTCTTCCCATCCCATTCCGAAATGGTAATAACCGGTGTAAAGTTTAAAAGGACTCCGATCATTGAAAGGATAGAGATCTCGAAGATAAGAAAGTTCAGNGGGAATGGNGATGGACTTTTTTCTTTCNGTTTGACAATCCAGGATCTCGACCTCATGACCATGNGCTTTCAATGAAGCAGCGAGATAAGCCAATCCAATCGGTTGAGTCCGGATGGAGGTCTGATAGAAATCCTGAATGGGCGGTTGAATAAGAAGAATCTTCATTTTTTTAAACAGACCGAGAAATTATATTAAACCAGAGGCCGATTGTCCATTTCTTGNAATATAGAAATGGATCGATTTATAGGATTCCCATGTCACTGAGTTCTCCTGAAATCAATAATCCAGCATTTTCGCAAAGTATGCACGATTTAAATTTGGTAATCATCAGCACTTCTTTTTTCGACCCCCAAAACTATTTCCTCATTTTCTCTTTACCCTTACCGCTGACGAAACCTATTTTCTCCAAAAATAGTGATTGAATCCGATCTCAGATCCATGTCCGCGTGGGTCTCTTTCCTACTCCAGATCAGTATCAGAAGCAGTCATGAAAATCCCACGACTTTTCTGGGAGTGAAATCCCTTTTTGTTCACCATGTTACAAATCCTGCCAAGAAAACTTCTCGCTGGCGATGATTCATATCTAAGTTCATAGAATAAATTCCATTTTCCTACGTCTAATAGTTTGAGTGGGTTTGATGCAAGGGATGTCAAGGGTATTGACAAGGTGAAAAACTGAGAGTAATCTCGAACTTGAGANAAGGAAAATGAAAAGGATTCTTTCGATCATTGTGGTTGGCGGCCTACTTCTGATACCATTTGCGGGTCTTGGACAGGCTCAGCAAGTGGCTCCTCCAATAGCGCAGATCCTTGTCCGCGAGGGTGAGTTTGCACTCAAACTGGCGGATAGGCTGAAGATGGGTTCATCCGGTAGTGAGGCAGAGGCTGAAAGTGCACTGGCCTCAGCAGGTATAGCACCCAGAAACGGCTGGATTGGCGACTACCCCATTACGCCCGATATTGCCGGAGAGTTACAAAATGCGATCATCCAGGCAGCCGATTCTGGGAGGTTAGCATTAAACAGGGATAAGGCTCTCATGGCATTTCAAGGTCTCACCGCTGAGATGGGTCTATCTGTTATCGCTGATTCCCGGGGTGAGGTTGTTCAAAATGAGCCGCCGGCAGATTACGGCCAATATTCAAATCCCGATGTAATTAACAACTACTACTACAATGAAGGGCCGCCCGTCGTCACTTACTACCCTCCTCCCTGGGATTACTATTACATGTACGCGTGGGTCCCTTATCCCTTCTGGTGCTCCGGTTTCTGGTTCTCCGGATTCTTCATTCTCAACGACTTCCACAGGCCCATTTACGGACACGGTGGGCCTTGGTTCGTTTCCAATCATTATCGCGACCACGGGAGCCAAAGGGTACATGCCGTTGATCCTGTGACGAGGCATAATGGAAGAGCTTTCAGAGGGGAAGGAGATCTGCCCCATGGGAGAGGGTTCCGTTCTGCAGAAGCTCGAAACGGTGCGGCTTCAATCTACGGACGCAGCAGATCCGGTAATGCTCCGAACGGGATAAATTCCAAACGGTCTGGAGGCCGGTTTGAAGCGGGTTATTCTGCTAACAGGGGAAACAGCCCACCCCTTTCCAANAGCCGAACCAGCGGTTCTGAGAGACCTTCATCGACTTGGGNAAACCGAAACGAAGCGGCCCCTCGGAGTCCGGGTGAAAGACCATTGAGTCAACGAAGGTCCTTTGAAGTCACTTCCAGAGCTCCTTCCAAAGGTAGCAACAGATCCTTCAGCCCTCCTTCGGGAGGCGTAAGAAGAACTTCTACTTCTCCCTCCTTGAGTAGCAGAAGTTCTTCTGGAAGTTCTTTTAGAGCCCCTTCCGTGATGGGTGGCAACAGATCCTTCAGCCCTCCTTCGGAAGGCGTAAGTAGGCCTTCTACTTCTCCCTCCTTGGGTAGCAGAAGTTCTTCTGAAAGTTCTTTTAGAGCCCCTTCCGTGATGGGTGGCAACAGATCCTTTACTGCTCCTTCCACGGGCGGCAGAGGCTCTTTCAGGGGTTTCTAAAGGGGGTGCCCGTAGTGGTGGTTTTGAACATGGCAGGTTCTCAATGAGGTAATCAAAATGTGAGGCGGCAGGCATGGGGCTACTGCTGCTGTCTCTATCTCCCCTCGCGCAGAAAATCGCCTTAGACTTCCCACTGTGCCTCAAGCCTAATCCACTCGTTCAATTGAAAATCAACAAGTCTTTACGGTATTGACCTTGACACTTTGTAGGTAATTGGTGGATATCTATCAACTTGTTATTCACGCCTGTCCTACTATTCCTTAAGCCCCAAGCCCTTGAAGCCAGCCAGGAGCAATCTCCCTTTCTTGACAAACAAAAGGCCCATATCGTATCTAAACCTCTTTGAGAAAAAATGGAAGTGAAGAAAATTTTAATCTTTTTTGATTTAAGTCAAACACTCTTTTATCATTTCATATTATATTGCTGTCAAANAATGGCCCTCCCCCTCTTCTATTCCTGCGGTAGGGAGAGAAAATTCTAACCCATAAAATTTCATAAAAAGGAGGAGANATAATGTTTTGTTACCAGTGTGAGCAAACGGCAAAAGGCGAAGGATGTACAAAGATCGGTGTTTGCGGGAAGGAACCGGATGTAGCAACCCTTCAGGATCTTCTTATTTACGCACTCAAAGGATTGTCCTTGTATGCGATAGAAGGTCGGAAAGTGGGTGTCACCGACCGGAAAATAAACATTTTTACGGTCGAGGCCATCTTTTCCACCTTAACAAATGTCAATTTCGATCCGGCTCGCTTTGTTCAAATGATTCAGCGGTGTGTGACCCTGAGGGATAATTTGAAAGAAAAAGTAAGGGCTGCAAAAGGAAAGGTCGATTTTCCTGAAGGCTCGGCTACGTTTAGACCAGCAGCCAACGTACAGGAACTGGTAAAACAGGGAGAACCAGTGGGGCTCAAATCCGATCCTACTGTCGATCCGGATATCTTATCTCTCCAACATATCCTGCTCTTTGGCCTTAAGGGAGTTGCTGCCTATGCAGATCATGCCCAGATTCTTGGGCAGGAGGATGATAAGGTCTATGC
>Ga0031653_10000074_pt1 | contig 15345 bp, 9 predicted proteins | sample FrelakmetBRP12BR_FD_55210 | JGI IMG/M metagenome (GOLD analysis project Ga0031653, IMG submission 55210) | Freshwater lake sediment microbial communities from the University of Notre Dame, USA, for methane emissions studies - BRP12 BR | ecosystem: Environmental > Aquatic > Freshwater > Lake >... | reverse complement strand
GGTGGAGAAGTCACTCATTCAAAAAGAAGAGAATATGGAAAAGCCAAATTGACTTTAGACCGAGGCGGAGAGCTATTCAAGGGAATGGGGAATAAAGGAAGTCAGTGGGTGGTCTGGATGAGCCATGGAGATCATGTCAAGACATTACCTCAAGGATTTCACAGCATCGCCCACTCAAAAAATACACCTTTTGCGGCGATGGAAGACCCTCAAAAAAAAATTTATGGACTCCAATACCATCCCGAAGTGGTTCACACCCAGAGGGGACTTGATCTGATAAAGAATTTTCTTTTCTCTATTTGTAAATGTTCTAATCTTTGGACCATGGAGTCTTTTTTAAAGCAGACCCGCCGTGACCTGAAAAAGAGAATTGGATCGGGAAATGTCATCTGCGCCTTAAGCGGGGGAGTCGATTCTACGGTGGTGGCCCTCCTTCTCCATAAGGCGATCGGGGATCGTCTGCGGTGCATCTTCGTCAATAACGGGTTCTTGAGGAAGAACGAAGCTTCCCAGGTAGTGAATTTATTTCGTTATCATTTTAAAATACCTCTCATTTACGTCAATGCAGAAAATGCCTTCCTGAAAAAATTGGAAGGGGTCATCGACCCAGAAGACAAACGAAAAAGGATTGGCAAAGAATTTATTTCTGTCTTTGAAAAAGAGTCTAAAAAGATCGGAAGAGTAAAATATTTAGCTCAGGGGACCCTTTATCCCGATGTAATCGAAAGCCTTTCCTCGAAAGGCCCTTCGGCGACGATCAAGAGCCACCACAATGTGGGGGGATTGCCTGAGAAGATGAAATTAAAGTTAGTCGAACCCCTTCGAGAATTATTTAAAGACGAAGTGAGACAATTGGGGAAGGTGTTAGGGTTGCCCGATGAAATTATAAGACGGCAACCCTTTCCAGGACCGGGCCTGGCCATCCGGATCATTGGGAATGTAAACAAGGAGAGATTAAGAATCTTAAGAGACGCCGACGCGATTGTCATGAGAGAAATGGAGAGAAATAATTTTTTAGACCGAGTTTGGCAATCCTTTGCTGTCTTGCTTCCTGTCAAGACGGTCGGGGTGATGGGGGACGAGAGAACTTATGAAAACGTGATTGCCTTAAGGGTGGTAGGCAGCCAAGATGGCATGACGGCGGATTGGTCTAGGTTGCCCTACCGAATTTTAGAGCATCTTTCTAATCGGATTATTAACGAAGTGAAGGGGGTCAACCGTGTCGTCTATGATATCAGTTCCAAACCCCCCAGCACGATCGAGTGGGAATAATGAGGATGGAGGCAAAGGGCTAAAGGTTAGAGGTGAAAAGATATTTGCCTCAAGCCTGCGGAGATAGGGCGATCCTCAACCCTTTAACCTCGAACGGATAAAGAAAGCAATGAAACCATCTCAGTTTGCTCATCTTCATCTTCATAGTCAATACAGTTTATTGGATGGTGCCATTCGATTTGAAGAGGCCTTCGAACTGGCTAAAAAATATGGAATGGATGCCATGGCACTGACCGATCACGGGAATATGTTTGGGGCGATCGAATTTTATCAAACGGCCATCAAGCATGGCATTAAACCCATCGTGGGATGTGAAATTTACGTTTCTCCAGGAAGCCGATTTGAGAAAAAAACAGGAGAGGGAGGGGAGGGAAACTATCATCTCACCCTTTTGGTCAAAAATAAGACCGGCTATTTTAATCTTTTGAAATTGGTGAGCCTCGGCCATCTTGAAGGGTTTTATTATAAGCCAAGGGTGGATAAAGAGCTCCTCCGCCAATATAATGAGGGATTGATTGCCTTGAGCGGCTGTATGAAGGGAGAGATAGCGACCCATGCCACCCGGGGAGAGATGAAGAAGGCCCTTCAATCCGCGGAGGATTATCATACTATTTTTAAAGACCATCGATTTTTTATTGAGATTCAAAACAACGGAGTGGAAAACCAATTGCAGGTGAATGAACGACTCTTGGAGATCGGCCATCAATTGTCCCTTCCCGTAGTTGCAACGAATGATTGTCACTACCTCCATCGAAAGGATGCCAAGGCTCAGGAAGTCCTCCTCTGCATTCAAACGGGGAAAACGCTCCAAGATAGCAATCGAATGAAATTTTCATCCGATGAATTTTATTTTAAATCGCCTCAGGAGATGGCCGATCTGTTCAAAAGTACTCCGGAGGCGATCACCCATGCGGTTGAGATCGCAGAACAATGCAATCTTGAAATGCGTTTTGATGAGAAGCATATTCCAAGAATCACTGTTCCGTCTGGGGAAACCGCCGAGAGTTACATAGAAAAACTGGCCCAGGAAGGGTTAGGGTGGCGGCTTTCCCGATATCAGGGAGAAAAAGATTTCAAAGACCGTGCTGCCCGTTATAAGACCCGCCTTGAGGAAGAGCTCAAGATCATCAAAACGATGGGCTATCCGGGTTATTTTCTAATCGTTTACGATTTTATCCACTATGCTAAAAGCCATAAGATTCCTGTCGGCCCTGGAAGGGGATCGGCGGCTGGAAGTCTGGTGGCTTATGCCCTTAACATCACGGATCTGGATCCGATCGAATATGATTTAATCTTTGAACGTTTCTTGAATCCAGGCCGAAAGAGCAGCATGCCCGATGTGGATGTTGATTTTTGCATGGAAGGAAGAGATGAGGTCATTCAATATGTGTCCGAGAAGTATGGGAAAGAGAATGTGGCTCAGATCATCACCTTCGGAAAAATGCAAGCGAAAGCCGTCATTCGGGATGTAGGCCGTGTCCTTGGGATCCCTTATGCAGAAGTAGATCGAATTGCAAAACTGATTCCGAACAAGCTCGATATTACCCTTGACCAGGCCCTACAGCAGGAGGTAAGTCTCCGAGAAGCGATCGCCAAAGACACCCGCATCGCTTCCTTGTTTGAAATTGCAAAATCTTTGGAGGGGTCGGCACGACATGCCTCTACGCATGCCGCTGGAGTCGTGATCGCCAATAAGCCCTTAATGGAGTATCTTCCACTTCAGCGGGGCCAGAACAGCGAGGTCATCACCCAGTATGCCATGAAACAGGTTGAATCCATCGGTTTGGTCAAATTCGATTTTCTAGGACTCAAGACCCTTACCGTGGAGGACCAGGCGATTCAGCTGATTGAAAAAAACCGAGGTGTTAAAGTTGAACTTTCTGAGATCCCCTTAGATGATTCAGCGGTTTATGCCTCTCTCGGAGCGGGTTCAAACCTCGGTATCTTCCAATTGGAAAGTTCAGGGATGCGGGACCTCCTAACCAAACTCAAGCCACAAAGTTTTAAAGACATTATTGCTTTAGTGGCGCTTTATCGGCCAGGCCCTCTGGATAGTGGGATGGTAGGGGAGTTTATCAAACGAAAACATGGCCAAGAATTGATTCGATATGAACTCCCAGCCTTAGAAGAGATCCTAAAAGATACTTATGGGGTGATTGTCTATCAGGAGCAGGTGATGCGCATTGCCAGCTCACTGGCCAATTTTAGCCTCGAGGATGCAGATAATTTGCGGAGAGCAATGTCTAAGAAAGACGCCCTGGAGATGGAAAAGCAGAAAGAGAAGTTTCTTGAAGGAACTAAAAGGAACAAGATCCCGGTGAAGAAAGCCGAAAAGATTTTTGAACAGATGGAGACGTTTGGGCGTTATGGTTTCAACAAATCCCACAGCGCTGCCTATGCCCTTCTTGCTTATCAAACGGCCTATCTGAAGACGCATTACCCGATTGAATTTATGGCGGCCTTGCTCACGAGTGAGGCCCAGAATGCGGATAAGATCGTCAAATATATTTCTGAATGTCGAGAGATGAAAATTGAAATCTTGCCCCCGGATATCAATGAGAGTTTCAACCATTTTGCGGTGACGGGGAATCAGATTCGATTCGGTTTGACAGCCGTTAAAAATGTCGGGGATGCAGCCATTGACATCATCCTGGCGGAACGAAAAAACAATGGGGAATTTAAATCCTTGTACGATTTTTGCCATCGCGTCGATTTAAGGAAAGTAAATCGGCGCGTGGTCGAAAGTTTGATTAAATGCGGGGCCTTTGATTTCTCGAAAGCCTACCGATCCCAGATGTTGACCATTCTTGGGGATATCCTAGAACAATCCCAATCCGCACAGAGAAAGAAAGGGGAACCTCAAATGAGTATGTTGATGGATCCCTCGAGGGAATTAAAGGAAGACTATCCGGATATTGATGAATTTCCTGAAAGTCAACTGATCGCCTTTGAAAAAGAAACAATCGGGTTTTACATCTCCCACCATCCCTTGTCACGGTATCAGGAGCAGATTAAAAAACACACTGATTTGGATAGTTCCACTCTCTCAAAACTTCAAAACGGAGCTGAAGTTAAGATCTGTGGCCTGGTCAGTGGAGTGAAGGAGATCGTGACCAAAAAAGGAGATCGGATGGCCTTTTTAACCTTGGAGGACATGAAAGGATTTGTCGAAGTCATCCTCTTTCCGGAGGTGTTTAAAGCGGCCTCCCCTTACTTGAGAGGAGGAGACCCAATTCTCATCAAGGGGATACTCGATCTATCCGAGGAACATGTCAAAATAAAAAGCACAGAGGTCTACCCACTTCCAGAGGTACCCTCCTCATCCATAAAGACCCTCCGTCTGAAAGTTCACCTCTCAACATTTAATTCCTCTCAACTGACTGATTTAAAAGAGGTGATTGTAGCGAATCGAGGATCTTCTAAAGTTCTTCTTCACTTTATCAACGGCAATAATCCAGAAACGGTTGTGGCTCTTTCTGATCAATACACGGTCGACCCTTCTGAAAATTTTAAAAACTGTATTCAAACCCTTTTTAAAACTTCCCTGATCATTTTTGAATAACCCCGTTAGAAAGGACCGGGCTTTGACGCAACTTTTTTTATGAGTAATTTGAGTAATTGAAGTTTTATTTATATTATCTCCGCCATGAATGGCAGGGTTTTCTAACGGGGTAATCAAGGAGCGAGATGGTCAAGCATTATTTAGAATTTGAAAAACCTCTCATTGAATTGGAAGGNGAAATCGAGAGCCTAAAAAGATTTTCCAAGGGGAGACCTATCCANTTCAACGAACAGCTCAAAGGGTTAGAAGAAAAACTCCATCGGTTGCAAAAAGANATATTTTCTAACTTAACGGGTTGGCAAGTTACCCAACTGGCAAGACATATTGATCGGCCCAAAGCCTCCCATTATATCCAAGGGATGTTTGAAAATTTTATTGAACTCCACGGAGATCGTAACTACGGGGACGATCCCGCCATCCTCGGGGGAATAGCCAAATTTCATGGAAGGCCGGTCACCTTCATCGCCCATCAAAAAGGAGCGGATGCCAAAGAGATGGCGTACCGAAATTTCGGAATGCCCCATCCAGAGGGCTATCGCAAGGCCCTGAGGTTAATGAAACTGGCAGAGGCGTTCAAAAAACCTATCCTTACGATGATCGATACCCCCGGTGCTTTTCCAGGAGTGGGGGCTGAAGAGAGAGGTCAGGCGGAAGCCATTGCCAGAAATCTCAAAATGATGGCCATGTTACGAGTACCGATTGTCACTGTCGTCATTGGAGAAGGGGGGAGCGGGGGGGCATTGGCCATTGGGGTGGGAGACCGGATTTTAATGTTAGAGCATTCGATTTATTCCGTCATCTCTCCAGAGGGATGTGCAGCCATCCTTTGGAAAGATGGAGAGAAGGGGAAAGAGGTTGCGGCAGAGTCATTGAAATTGACCGCCGCGGATCTCTTCCGATTGGGTGTGATTGATGAAATCATCAAAGAGCCATTGGGGGGGGCCCATCGGAACCCGAAAGGAATGGCGGAAACTTTAAAAGAGGTCATTGACCGGCATTTGAGAGAATTGGAAAAGAAGGATATCGAGGAATTATTAAACTTTCGATACGAAAAGTTTCGAAGGATGGGCACCTTCATTGATGGCGGGGCAGGGGGGATTCGATAACGACCTTCCCTTAGCGTGTCAGCCTCACCGATCAGTTTATTATTTCAACCTTTTTCCACTTGCTCTCTTCTATTTTCGAGAGGAGTATGCCAAAAAAAATTGAGATATTGCCAGAAGCCGTCTCACAAATCATCGCGGCAGGAGAGGTGGTGGAGAGACCTGCTTCCATCGTAAAAGAACTCATGGAGAACGCCATCGATGCAGGGAGTTCGGACATCACCGTTGAACTGAAGTCCGGAGGGCTTCAACGGATTCGAGTGATCGATAATGGAGAAGGAATGGATCAAGAGGATGTTCCCGTGGCATTTCAAAGATACGCCACCAGTAAAATTAAAAACGCAGAGGACCTTTATGCCATTCATACATTAGGATTTAGAGGAGAGGCCCTTCCTAGTATTTCTCAAGTTTCTAAAATGACCCTTCAGACCAGAACATCTTATTCCCTTCATGGAACAAAAGTGATCTGTGAAGGAGGTCAGATAAAGAACCTCTCAGAAATAGGCTGTCCTGCCGGAACCGAAGTGGAAGTGGAAAATCTTTTTTATAACATTCCGGTGAAAAGAAAATTTTTAAAATCGATCCGGTCGGAACTTCGCTATGCTTTAAATCAATTCCTGCGATTGAGCCTGTCCCACCCCACGATTTCATTCAAATTCATTCATGATGGCCGGACCCTTCAAGAACACGTCAAAACAGCATCTCCTTTGGTTCGCATTGAAGCCATCTTGGGGAAGGAGGTTTATCGACATCTCCAGCCCATTGAATTCAAAGAGGGGGAGGTCCGGATCTCGGGGTTTGCCAGTCTCCCCCCCTTTTCGAAAAGAAACGCGGAGGGCATCTATTTCTATGTCAATCAACGCTTCGTCAAGGACCGGATGGTTTATAAAGCTATTTTAGACGCTTACCGTCACATCCTCCCCAGCAATCAATTCCCGGTGGTCATTTTCTTCATAACCGTCGCTCCTTCTAGGGTTGATGTCAATGTCCACCCTACCAAGGCTGAGGTAAAATTTAAGGACCCCGAAAGAGTGTTTCAAGCGGTTTTTACAGCCACCCAAATGGGGCTCGAATTAACCTCCTCCCGACCAGAAGAAATAGCTCAAGGAGGGGAAAGGGGGGGCTGGGATTTTCAAAAGGGCGGTCTCCCCTCTTTTTTACCAAGAAAAAATGAAGAGTTCTCATTCTTGTTGACAGGGAGAAAAGAAGAAGGAATTCTCACGTTTCAGGANGGAGGGGAACATGAATGGAAAAACNNCGGGAANCACCCCTATGCGATTCTTGGACAAATCCAGGGGACGTATATCCTTTGCCAAGGAGAAGGAAATTTAGTCTTTATCGATCAACATGCCGCGCATGAAAGAATCCTTTTTGAGAAATTTAAAAAAGAATACGAAAACAGATCGACCATTTCGGAAAAATTGCTTCTTCCCATCTTAATGGAGTTGTCTGTGGAGGAATCGTATATTCTCGAATCGGCTGAGGAGGTATTAAAAGCGATTGGATTTGAAATCGAATCCGTTGGCGAAAAGCTATTTGCCATTCGATCCATTCCATCCTTTCTCGATCAGAAGGACCCAAAAGAAATGGTCAGAAGGATTTTGGACGAACTTTCTTTTTTAGAAAAGAGAGGGAGAGGCGAGGAGACCATTCATGCCCTTTTGGTCACTTTAGCTTGTCATTCCGCCATCAAAGGAAACTTCCTATTACGGAAAGAAGAAATGGATAAGCTGGTGGAGACCCTCCATCCCTTCCATCCTTCTACGACCTGCCCTCATGGACGTCCCATCTTTTTTGCCTTTCCTTTGGATGAATTAAAAAAACAGTTTAAAAGAAAATGATTATTAAACCCAGTAGCCTGAACCCGTTTTAAATAGGGATTGTTTAGACGAAGAATTGTCTTGACTTTTTAGAAACAGTAAAGCTAAAGTAATTTCCAAGTGAAATCGACCTATTTTTTATCCTTGATGGGTATTTTTGAGATAAGTAAACAACCTTAAACTTATGTTTCCGAAGCCCAGTCACAGGAAGGGAAGTTATCGTTCCTTTTTTCCTCTTTGTTTAAATCTTACCCACTTAATCTCTTTCCCATCATCTTGTTGGCAAGGGGGGTCTCTCTGTGTTTAAGTTGTCGATTATACCTAGGGAGAAGAAATTCTTTGTCCTTTTTGAGCAGGGGACTCAGAACGCCCTCAAGGTAGCACAACAGCTAAAAGATATGGTACACATCTGGGAAAATGTAAAGGAAAGGGTGGGGGTCATCAATGATTTGGAACACCAGGGAGATGCGATCACGCATCAAATTTTTGAACAATTACATCGTTCCGTTATTACCCCATTCGATCGAGAAGACATTGCCCTGTTAGCCCATTCCCTCGATGATGTTGTTGACTTTATCCATGCGGCAGCAGATGCGATGCTCCTCTACAAAGTAGAGAGACCCACCCATAGGGCTAAGGAACTAGTAGATATTGTCGTGCAAGCGGTGGCGGAAGTCGAAAGGGCGGTCTCTGAAATCCATGACCGTATTGGACGAAAACAGCTTCTTAAGCGATGCGTAGAGATTAATCGCTTGGAAAACATGGGGGATAGCGTGTTTCGCTCGGCCATGGCTGAGCTCTTTGATGACTCTACAGATTTTGCTGGACTGATCAAGTGGCGTGAAATTTACAAACATATGGAGAGTGTCATCGACCGGTGTGAGGATATCGCTAATATTCTGGAAGGCGTATCTCTCAAATATGCCTGAGCCTTAGAGTTGAAATCCATTTCCACCCCTCATGCCATCGCCACGATCCTCTCTGCCATACCCGTTACCCCTGAAAGGTTAGATGAGCTTATTATTTATTATTTTTATTATCGTCATTGCCTTGGTTTTTGATTATACCAACGGGATGCATGATGCTGCAAATTCTATTTCCACCATTGTCTCCACAAGGGTTTTGCCGCCCAGGCTGGCTGTTATCTGGGCGGCAGTTTTTAATTTTGTAGCGTTTCTTATATTCAGTACAACCGTGGCTGAAACCATCGGCCAGGGAATGATTGATATTAAAACCATCACTCCAACCGTGGTACTTGCGGGGCTCGGAGGCGCTATTTTTTGGAATATGATTACTTGGTATTTTGGACTCCCCAGCAGTTCTTCTCATGCTCTCATCGGAGGTTATGCGGGGGCCGCTATCGTTAAGGGGGGGGTTGGAGTAATTATTACGAGTGGTTGGACCAAGATATTGATTTTTATTGTCCTGTCGCCTACGATTGGTCTGCTTTTAGGGTTTTTATTAAAGATCGCAACCATCTGGATTATCTATAAACAAAAGCCTGCTGTGGTGAATAAGTGGTCGAGAATATTACAACTTTTTTCTGCAGCGCTCTACAGTCTAGGGCATGGCGGCAATGACGCACAAAAAACGATGGGCATCATCGCCAGTCTTCTTTTTGTGGGGGGTTTAATCCAAGAATTTAGAGTTCCTCTCTGGGTGGTTCTCAGCGCACACGCGGCGATTGGTCTAGGGACCTTGAGCGGGGGCTGGCGAATTGTCAAAACAATGGGTCAGAAAATTACGAAATTAGAACCCATTGATGGTGTCTGTGCTGAAACATCGGCTGCTTTTAGCATTTTTCTGGCCACACATTTAGGGATCCCGGTGAGCACGACCCATGTGATCACGGGTTCGATATCGGGCGTGGGATCTGCCAATCGGTTTTTAGCTGTACGCTGGGGTGTTACCGTTCGTATTGTGTGGGCTTGGATTTTAACTATTCCTGCAGCAGCGATTTTAGCTGGCCTTATTTATTCCTTATGCAGGATGATCGGTTCCACATGAAAAAATTTTCGTCAGTTACGGAAGTGCAACATGAATGATCTGTCCTAAATGAGGAGGAAATAATCATGGAAACAAAAGCGGCCTTTCATCAATATTTTAAGGAAGTGGAGGGGGATGTCCTGGAAATGGGGAATACTGTGGTGAAGTCGATAGAGCGAGCCATCGAAGCATTGAAAAAACGGGATTTAACTCTGGCGCACCAAATCATTGCCGATGACGCTCAGATTAATAGGCAACGGTTCAACATCGAAGACAAATGCGTCAGGCTCATTGCGGCACAGCAACCGATGGCAAGTGACTTACGCCTCATCGTGGCCGTTCTAAACATCGGCACTGAGCTGGAACGGATAGGGGACTATGCCGAGGGGATTGCTAAGATTGTCATTATGATTGGCGATGAACCCCCCTTAAAGCCGCTGATTGATATCCCACGGATGGCGGAGATCACGCTCGAAATGATCAATCAGGGCCTGCAATCTTTTGTCACACGGGATGTGGAATTGGCGATGAGAGTCGTCAGCCTCGATGGCGTCGTGGATAGTCTTTATGACCAGGTTTTTCGGGAGCTCCTCACCTTCATGATGGTCGATCCTAAGACCACCAATCGTGCCACCCGCCTCATCTGGGTTGCCCATAACCTCGAGCGGGCTGCTGACCGAGCCACCAATATCTGCGAACGCGTGGTATATACGGTAACGGGAAAGATGGACGAAATAGGGGCCTCGAAATACTAACAGAAACTAACCGAGAACACCTTTCAGCCCAATTCAGAATCTGCCCCATCATTCAATCCGTATTTTTCTAATCGGTAGCGCATGGATCGGAAATTAATATGCAGAAGCTCAGCCGCCTTCTTCTTAATCCCTTTTGTCCTATCGAGGGCTTTCAGCAGAAGGGTCCTCTCAAGATCCTCCACCATCTTTTCAAGGTCAATCCCTTCACTCGGGATTTCAATATCAATCGATCCTTTTTTCAGAAAAGGTTGTTCGCTTAAGTAGGAACTTAAATTATTTAGGGTGAGCTCTTGACTACTCTCTAAGGCCACTGCCCTTTCAATAATATTTTGAAGTTCTCTTACATTACCCGGATAATCATAATTCAGCAGAATTTGGTGTGCGTCGGGAGAGATCCTTAAGATGCTCTTGCTTAATTCTTCAGAGTATTTTTTTAAAAAATGGTTGGCCAGGATCTGGATATCTTCTTTTCGATCCCTTAATGGGGGAAGTTTGATCTGAATGACGTTGAGACGGTAAAATAAATCTTCCCGAAAACATTTTTCTTTCACGGCCTCCTCGAGGTCTTTATTGGTGGCAGAGATAATTCGGACATCCACCCGAATGTCTTCGGTCCCTCCCACCCTTTTAAACTCTTTATCCTGTAAGACCCGTAGTAATTTCACTTGCATGAGGAGAGGCAATTCGCTGATTTCGTCCAAAAAGATCGTCCCTTCATCGGCCACTTCAAACAATCCTTTTTTAGTGGCAATGGCATCGGTGAAAGCCCCTTTCATGTGGCCAAAAAGCTCACTTTCAATAAGGGATTCTGGGATGGCGCCACAATTTAATGTCACGAAAGGCTTCTCTTTCCGAGGACTATTATAATGGATCGCCTTGGCCACCAATTCTTTACCTGTCCCACTTTCTCCTGTAATTAAAATATTGGTTTTGGTGGGGGATACTTTCTCCAAAAGGTCATACAGGGCCGTCATTTTGGGGCTCTGTCCGATGATGTTTCCAAAATGATAGCGATTCCTGACCACCTGCTTCAAAAGGGTATTCTCCTTTTGAAGGTTCTTCTTTTCTAATGCATTTTTTATAATCAATTTGATCTCTTCTACTTTGAAGGGTTTTGTAATGTAGTCATAAGCCCCTTCCTTCATCGCCTTGATGGCCGTATCCGCAGAAGCATAAGCCGTGATCATGATCACAATCGTATCCGGGGAGTTGGCTTTAATCTTTTTTAGCGCAGAGATTCCGTCCAACTTGGGCATACGAATATCCAGGAGAATCAAGTCAAAGAGATCATTCTCGACCACCTTAACGACTTCTTCTCCATTTGAGGCAAGTGAAACTTTGTACCCTTCCTTCTTGAGCATGATATCTAAAAATTCCCTCATGCTTTGTTCATCATCGGCAACTAAAATTTTATCTTTGATCATCCTGGTTTCCTCTTTCTAATTGGCTGGAAGAAAGACGCTAAAGGTGGCACCTCTGCCCAGCTCGCTTTCCACTTTAATCAATCCATGATGGTTTTCAATGATTTTATGGACGATCGAAAGGCCCAATCCTGTTCCATTTTCTTTGGTCGTAAAAAAGGGCTCAAAAATTTTATTTTTCTCTTCCGGAGGTATCCCATTTCCGGAATCGGTGATAGAAATCTTTACCCATTCTTTTCCTTTTAGCTGAGACAAGAGGGAAAGATTGGTAAGGCCCCAAGAATTCTCTTTCCCGCACTCTATTCGAATTTCTCCTCCATTCGACATGGACTGAGAAGCATTAATTAAAAGGTTCCAAAACACTTGCTTCATTTGATCAGGGTCGATAGAGGTGGGAATTTCATCACGGGGTTCTGGCCGGAGGATTTGGATTCCCTCATGAAAAGAGGGGGAATGGATAAACAGATCAATGGTTTCTTTAAGAATCCGACTAATCGGGTAGAGGATTTTATGGGTTTGAGGAGGCTGGGCATAAAGCAAAAAATCTGTGACCAAAGCATTCAATCTTTCCGATTCCCTTAATGTGATCTCCATGAGATGTTGTTGGTGATCATCTAAAGTGAGTTCGGTTTTTAACATTTGAATGGACCCGCTCAAAGAAGCCAATGGATTTCTGATTTCATGGGCCATCCCTGCCGCCAGGACCCCCACGGCCGCCATCTTGTCCACGCGTTTCATCTGTTCTTCCATCTCTTTAAATTTTGTAATATCCTGGAAGATAAGGGTATGGCCGATCAATGATCCCTCTGGGTCGGTTAGAGGAGAGATAGAAAATCCAAGATAAAGTTTCTTCCCGTCGTGGTTAGTCAAAAGCGTTTCATAACGCTGATAATTAGAGGAAGGCTCCGACACCTTTTCTTTTAGTTGTTCAATCGTTCCACCAATTTTTGGGAAAAGATTAAAAATAAAGGTATCTTTCAATGATTCTCTGTTCCGGTTCAATATCTTTTCAGCGGTTCGGTTTAGGAAATTTATTTTACCAGAAAGGTCCATCGTTAAAAGCCCACTATCTAGACTTTGAATGATATTTCGGTTGAACGTTTCTAATTGGTTATAATCAGCCTGTTTTTGAATAAGCTCTTTTTTCTTCTTCTTCAATTCTTCTGAAACGGCACTGCTCAAGAACGCGACAATATAAAAAGCAGCCATATAAATGATTAAGGAGTAAAAGATTTGGCTGGCTTCATAAGGAAGGGGTTGGCCTAAGGGATTGATCCAATGGTGGAGTTGGAGCAATAAAAGAAGACCGTAGAGGAAGGAGGAGAAGGACGCTGAAAAAAGGGCTCCCCGCTTATAAAAGATCATGCTGCTGGCAATAATCGAGAAAATATAAGCGATGGGGAAGAAACTTTCTTTCCCACCCGTGAAATAAATTAAGACCGTAATAAAAAAATGATCAATGATAATCTGGAAGAAAGCATATTGGGGGAGGTTTTTAATTCGGGTTAAAAAAATTGCATAACCGATCGTCACCACATAAAAAAAGATTAAAAAATAATAGAAGTGGTTGGTCAGAGGGATGAAAAAAAATTTTCTTTCAGAAACTTGGAAAAGAAAGGTGATGGCGAGGAGAAGGGTGAGAATGAGGACACGACCCAACATCAATCCTTTTATATTTTTTAACATTTTTTGATGGGCATCCAAGGAAAAAGTTAAATTCGTGTTCATATAAGATTNCATCCTTCAACAGGAAAGGAACAAGGTCGAAATCTAACCTATCGCAGATGCCATACTGAAGATAGGAAGATACATGGAGATGACTACCCCCCCGATCACAACTCCCAGAAATATCATGAGAAACGGTTCAAGGAGGGAAGTTAGATTGGCCACAGCAATATCCACTTCTTCCTCATAAAAATCTGCAATTTTAGACAACATCGAATCCAAAGCTCCTGTCGATTCTCCAACCGAAATCATTTGGATAACCATGGGGGGAAAGATTCCGCTTCGGGCTAAAGGTTCTGCAATCGTTTCACCTTCCCGAATGCTTGCCCTTGCATTGAGAATAGCCGTCTCAATGGTTTTGTTTCCCGAGGTCCTAGAAACAATGATTAACCCATCCAAGATGGGAACCCCACTGCTGACAAGGGTTCCTAGGGTCCGGGAGAAACGAGCCACGGCAACTTTTCTTAATAACGAACCAAACACAGGTATTTTTAGAAGGAGGCGGTCAACGACTGCCTTTCCCTTTTCTGTCTGGTAATATTTTCTGAAGAGAAAAATCAGAAGGATCATGGTTGGGATAAAAATGACGACGTATTTTTTAATCAACTTACTTAAGGTGACCACGATCAGGGTAGGAAGAGGTAAGGCCTGTCCAGATGATTTAAATAAATTTTCAAAAACGGGAATAACAAAGATCATCAATATCGCCACGACNATCACAGCAACGCCCACAATGGTGGCCGGGTAGATGAGCGCGGATTTGACCTTTTTCTTCAAGGCTTCTGACTTCTCGATGTAATTCGCCAGCCGTGTCAAAATAGTATCTAAAATACCACCCTCCTCACCCGCGACGACCAGGTTTGTATACAATTCATTGAAGGTGACAGGATGCTTTTTTAGAGCACCAGCAAAAGTAGAACCTCCCTCGACATCCTCTCTGATTTCCCGGATAATATTTTTGAAGACTTTCTCCTCTTGCTGAGCCGAGAGAATTTCCAATGATTGAACCAATGGAAGTCCGGCGTCAATCATAGTGGCAAGTTGTCGGGTGAAGATGGCGACCGACCGCTGCTTCACTTTTTTCTTATAAGGTAAAGAAAAAGAGATCTCTTTCCCCTTTGTAGAGATTTTGGTCGGGACGATATTCTGTTGACGGAGGTGGATCCGAATGGCTGCCTCGTTGGGCCCTTCCATCTCCCCCTTTTTGATAACTCCTTTTGCTGTCTTTCCTTCCCATTTATAGATTGGCATGATTCATTCCCTTCTGAATTTAGTTTAGGCAGTCCTCACAGGTCTTTCCTTCTTCACCGTTGAAATGCTGGAAGTAGAAAGCATTTGACGAAATTCATCCAGATTATGGCTTCGTTCCATGGCGTCATCTAGTGAGATCATACGCCGTTCTACCAGTGAAAGGAGGGCTTGATTCATCGTCAGCATCCCGAATTTGGTCTGTCCCACCTGCATCTGTGAATAAATCTGTTGAATTTTGTCCTCTCGGATAAGGTTTCGGATAGCAGGATTTGGAATCATCACTTCCATGGCTAAGGCGCGTCCCTTTCCTCCCATCCTGGGGATGAGTTGTTGGGCTAATACCCCTTCTAAAACAAAAGAAAGCTGTGTTCGTATTTGGGTTTGTTGATGGGGAGGAAAGACGTCGATAATACGATTGATCGTTTCCACACAGGAGTTGGTGTGCAATGT
>Ga0031653_10000073_pt1 | contig 15345 bp, 15 predicted proteins | sample FrelakmetBRP12BR_FD_55210 | JGI IMG/M metagenome (GOLD analysis project Ga0031653, IMG submission 55210) | Freshwater lake sediment microbial communities from the University of Notre Dame, USA, for methane emissions studies - BRP12 BR | ecosystem: Environmental > Aquatic > Freshwater > Lake >... | reverse complement strand
CCACTTCCAAGCCTGCCCCTTGTCAATCGCGACAAGTTGATTCTCCTGGTAAAGAAAATTCCCGGCATGACTATCGTGGTTGCTGATCAGCCAATCCAGAATTTCGTGTTTCATCACGTCAGCGGAATTGGCCAGAAGCTCATAGGACGATGGATTACTGTGATCTTTCCCCAAAACAGAGCCGTCGAACACCTCGATCAATACCCCATCTTTACCGTTCACGGTCACGAATTGAGCACGCGGAATCCGATCCCCGAGAATAAGCCGCCCAATCCGGGTTGCAGCCTCCTCCGCTCGAGCGATGGTTGGATTCGCCGATTTGAAAACCCAGCGCTTCCCCGTGCTGTCCTGGAAAAGCGTATTCCCATGCGTTCCCGCGAATTCGCCCGCGGGCAGCTCCTTCAGCGTGTTGAGATCAGGAAAACCCGGGTCTGCATCTGCGCCCGCTGCGATTTTAGCGGCCCATACAATGTGCTCGTCCTCGGCCGGTTTCAAAGCCTGCCCGACATGCTGGTAGAGTTGCCCCAAAAATATTTTATGCAAACCATGCCCGCCATATTCGGACTCTACCCCGAACGAAGTCGCGAGCATCTTGGCCGAAGCTTCGCTCACCTGTACCCAATTGAGACCGTGCATTGTGCCATCAATCCCAAGATGCTTGAGCCACTTCACAACCTGGGCAATCTCCTCGCTCACATCCGGTTCAGTGGTCTGTGCTGCGGCCGCCATCGAAGCCAACACTTCTGCTTGCTCCGACCCCGCGTAAATCGGCTTGCCGTGCGAATCNTAGCCGACAATTTTTCCGCCCCGAGGGCCAATCGCGATGATTTTCAGNCCNTGCCAACTCCCAAGAGAAGGCGTTTTAATTTTCTTAATTTTTATGTGCGCCTTGATCAAAGGCTCCAATTGAATGAAATGGTGAATGACCATCGGTTTCACTCCTGCGCTGATCGCTGCGCAAACGCACGATCAATCCGGAGATCGTAAAAAAGGCTCATCAATTGAGGGTAGGCGCGCTCCATGTCGAGCCGCCGTTGGCCTTTGAGCCACGCCTGCGCATACTGGCGCGCAATCCGCTCGCCCGCACGAGTCAAAATGCCATTCTCGTCCTCGAGTTTGTCAGCCTTGCGCAAAATGTATTTAATTCCGTGATTCATACGCCTGCCCCCATATACTCAGCGGCCTCAATAAATAGGCCTTGAATGGCCTGGATCACATTCAGCGTCCGGACCTGGCCATCCGAACACCGAATGCGCGCTCGAGCGGGTTTCGGATCTCCCAGTTCATGAGTCCACCAGCAGTCCTCGGTCATGCCTCCGCTAGGAGCCAAAAACGTCACGTCGTTGACCTCTGGATTCTCCGGATTTTCATGAACCGGAAAAACAAGAGTCTGAATCACTTTTTTGCTCCTTTGCTCTGCTGGTACAGTGCTTCTTTCGCTGCGAACTCTGCTCGCGCCTTTATGTCGCCGTCGATCATCTCAGTAAGGTACTCGCGGAGCGCGCCCAAACGCGATTTGAGTTTCATCACCAAATCGCTCCAGCCTTCCCCAGCCATGCCCTCTTGAAAATCCTTGAGTGCTTTTTCGATATTTTCGTGCTTCGGATCATTTTTCAAGTAAACTTTGAAAATATTTTGAGCGATAGCTTTACTGGCACTATGAGTAAGCGTCTTATCCATACGCTCTTTCNCCACGTCGTAAGTTTCTTTGGTCGGCTTGTAACCTCGCGACCTAAATTTCAAGTAGCGAAATCCAAGAGCTTCATTCTCTAGCGCCTCTTCTCTAGACCGCGCCGACAACCGCAACACCTTTTTCTGAGCGTCACTGATCCCCGAACCCGTGGGATCAATAAAAACTCCATTTTTAGAATCGTAAAAAATAGAGTTGAAAGTGAAGTCACGGCGCCCGGAATCGGCCTGCAAATCGTGATCAAAAACAATTTCTGGAGCAACCTTCTGTTTAGGCGTTCCTAGTTTTTTCTGGAAATCAGTGCGTTCATAAGAATCACGCGAATGCGACCCACTCTGCACGATCGTTGCCACATCGAGCCCAGAACCGCCGAACAAAAGCCGCAAAACACCCCAGGGCGCTCCACCAGAATTATAGTGAAAATCGAAAGATTCTTTCATGATCGATTTAAAGCACGAGTACACCACCGTTGGGGGCGCGCCTGAAACAACGTCAATGTCCTTCAGCTTCTCGCGAATTTCCTCGTCGTTGGCGTTTGATCCTGAAGAAGTGCCCTCGATGAGATCGCGCACCGCCCCGCCGACCAAATAGGTCTCTTGCCCCTGATCCCAAAGCCAACCCACAAATTCGCTCGCAACATGACCACCCGCAACATTGACAGACCCGAGGGCCTCCTCGAGCAGTTTTTTCTGACGCTCGGTCGGTTTGTAAACACGCCCCTTTGGGAGATTTTCCGCCAGGGATTTATAAACCAATTTTTCCCCNGACGGTTGCAANTGACTCCACGTCATTTCATGAACGCCTTTTATCCCCGAAATCTCGACCATCGGATTATTNACCTGGCTGTAGCCGACTATTTTTCCCTGGCCCGCCTTGACCGAGACCATCTGACCCCGGACCAAAGCCTTACCCCCACCAAATGCGACCGCCTGCCCCCGCAACAAAAATTTAGGGTTTGCCTTGGGAATTTGGAGATTCTGGATTGTCGGTTGCATCCCTTGCGCTGGAGAAATCTCCGCAGACGCAAAATCACTCTCGTGTGCTACCTGCGAAATCAGGGCTCTCGGAAAAGAAAACAGAGCATATTTACTGCCCAATTGAATCGAACCGGCGAGTTTGTGCCCGTCGCGCCACTCCTCGAGTTTTTTCTTGGCCGCTAAAGGCACCTTGAGAACAACGTTGTTGGCGTTCTGAGTATCGTCAGTGAGTTTTCCACCTACCTCTTCGATCAATTTTCCTGGCTGAACCTGCCCTTCGTAGATCGGATTCCCGTGGCTGTCGTGCCCAACAATGTGCCCACCCCGAGGCCCCAACTCGATCACGTTCGATTTCTCAATCGGGGCGTTCGAGATGGACGCAAGACTACGCCGCCGATTGCGATCTAGGAGATCTGCCTTNCGCTCCTCAGAGCCCTCGCGCGCTTCCTCTGCGGCCTCCTCCCAACTGTCAGGCACGATCACGAGGCGCGGTTCCGGGTTGACGTTCTCACGGAACAAATAGTCCTCTGGATCGCGCTTCGAAGGATCTGGCGTGTACGGCTGATCGAGCGGTTGCTTGAGATCCTCGAGCATCGGAGTCGGCTGCTTGGGGGTGCGCTTGAGCGGGGGCGGAAAGAGGTAGTTTGCCCCAACGCCCGCGCTCATGCTCGGGTTGCGGTTGCCCGCCTGACTGGTCGCCGCCCCAATCGTCGCATCCACCTGAGCCTTAACTAGGGGGATAACCAACAACGGTTGATCGCTCTTTTCCAGAAATTTAGGTTTAGGATCCCAAGAGGGGCGCGTATACGCAAGCCAACGCTCAAGAGCGTCCAGAGCCATCGGAGAAATCGTCAAGAAAAACTCATCAGGAATGTTGTAATGCAACCTGTAAATGCGCTCAGCTTCCGTCGCATTTGAGAACCCAAGCAACACTTTGACTTCATCGTACAGATCCGTATTTGGATTTTTTTGCTCAACTATGAACGCGAGTTCAGCCCGAGGATCCGAGCCTACAAAAACGTCAATCTCGTCCCCATCTGCGCCGCCCGTGCCCTCGAAATACCCGTACCCGACCAACATGAGCGTTTCACCCGAATTGCCCTCCGCGTCCGTCCATCGTCGGAAAGTCCCCGCGCTATTCTCGATCACAATCGGGAATCCCTGGAACGTGATCGATCGCTTTGCCTCAAGAGCTTTCTGCAAATCAGCTTCCTCTTGAAGCGCCAATTCCAAGTCCTCTGGACTCGAGTAGAGCTGTCCGAACTCACCCCCAGGAACTAACTTGCCTTCCTCGTCGAATCCCCAACCATTGGGAACACGGACAGTCATGCACTGGCAGTGGGGATGGACCACGCCCACGACCGGGAGCCACTCTGCCGCCTTACGCCCCACGTTCGAGCCGTTGGCCTCGAGATCCGCCAAACGGAAAATCCGGGGCGCTCCATCCGGGCCCTCATGCAGTCGCTTGCAGTGCGCGCACGCATCGGGCATCGCCCGACGCGCTACCAGCACATCTTTACCGTACTTTTTCTTGTAATGTTCTGCTACGCCCGTTTGCATAGCGTTCTGTTTTTCTGTCAAAGCAATTCTGGAAAGATCGCGCGCCCAGTCCTTCGTCTTCCAGCCCAGATCACTCCGGAGTTTTTGAACGCCCTCGCGCCGCACAATATTCTGTTTCGTCGCATCCCGAATCGTCGCTTCCAATTTCGCGCGCAATTTCTTGTCGGCCTCAATCAACACCTGACCCGTATCGAGGTTCACCCGGTTTCCGAGACCGCGACAATATTGTGCAGCCTGCTGGGAAGCCATCGCTACCGCATGATGCTCAATCGGCGTCAAAGGCACCGGGTTTTTGATCAAATAAGATTTGAGTTGATCCAAGGTCATCTTCGCTACCGCTGGATTCTGGAGGGCAGCGAGAATTTGCCCGTACAAGTAGGCGTCTTTAATGCTCTCGATTTTCGGATCTACGAGGTGCAGTTGTTTGAGTTCCTTCAAAACCGCAGCCGGTACCGCGTCAGGATCAATCGCATTGACGATGAACGCAGTGTGATAGCGCTCAATAATCTTCTGCACTTCAAAAAGCTGCTCCGGAGTGAGCAGCGAGATCGGAGAAGATTTTTCCAGATCGCGCGACAGGCCCATGGTGTTCACCCCGCAAGCGTCTGTGACTTTCTCTCTAACTTTATTATATCTAGTAGTTCATTGGTGCTCAAACCGTAAAAGCAACCACCTTCCTCAAACGCAGTCTCGGCATAGCCCAGGAGCAACAAAACATCTTTGGCTCGCCGGTAGGCTCGATCCTCGCGCTCAAGAATCGGTTCAGTGAAATCGTACCCCTCCGATTTTTGAATCCCGCGCTCGAGCACCTTGAAAATTTCCTCGAGCATTTTATCAAGATGCTTCTGATACAATTTCTGCATTTTCTCAGTCAATTCCTGCATGGCAGGNAATTTGTCAATTTTCTCTTTCGGAGGCAAGGCCTTTTCCAGTAGCTCGGCCAAGTCCGGNTTGTTNGATTTAAAAAGTCTGGAGAGTTCGCCGACAAGGCGTTCAGCTTTTTCGNCCAACTCTCCAGGCTCGGCTTCGATCTCGATTCTCATTCGACTGCATCCCCCCATGCGCAATAAACGACGTTTGCATCGAGGAGTTCAGGGGCCGTTACCTCTACCTTTGAGATATCGGCTTCAATGAAAAACTTCGCGACAGAAGTAGAATCAGTGGAAGGTTTGCGCATTTGCAAGAGCGCCGCCGAGCTATTCAATTCTATTTCGCAATCCTGATCAGACTCCAAATACAGGCCCTTGACCGCCACGATATCCCCAAGACTCAACTCTTCGGTGTCGTCCTTCGTGATAAACGCTGTCCCCGAGTAGCAGTGAGAATACCCGTCAGCGACCACCTCCGATAACGTGTCATCTGGAGCGAACAAAATGTTTTTCATAGCCGAGTCGCGGGCGATCTGCACTCGGACTTTGTGTTTGATCCTCATGGTTCCTCCTAAAGGTTGATCACCCAGCGCTCGAGACCCAAACTTTTTGCTGCTTGCTCTGCCGGTTCTTCCGGCTCTGGTTGGCCTATCGCCTTCGCCTTCAATTTTCGATCCTGTTTATCAGCCTTCAATTGCTGCCCTTGTTGCTTTTCGTACTGCCGAAGGATCTCGTCAAAATTGGTACCTGGTTCTCCACCCGGTGGAGTAACCCCAGGAGGAGTTCCCGGGGGAGTTCCGGGCGCCCCCGGGGGCTGTCCTTCGCCCATCTGAGATCCAGCGTTTGCTCCCGGCCCACCACTAGCCTCTTGCTGCGCTTGAGCTTGCTTGATCTGGTAAAATTGCAAATATACCGGATCAAGAACCACTTCGCCTTGACCATCTGGCAGAGGCTCGAGGTCATCCTCTGCGCGCAGTTCGTCAACAGTGCGGAATGATTTCACGCGCTTCATGTTGAGATCAGAAATCTCCTGCCGGGTGAGCGCGTCGAGCCCCACGAAATCAAATTCGAAGGACTCATTGATCGGCCATAAAATGTAGCGGTTCATACAGCGCTCGATGAATCGCAACAGAGGCCGCAACCCGCGCTCCTTTGACTCCGTGATTTTCTCCCGATTGCTTCCCTCCTGCATAGTGCTGCGCTGCCCCGCGTTCCCATACTTAAAATTGATCTCCACGGGATCGATCGTGAACATGGCGCAAGCGACCTTGATCAAAAAATCCATCCAGGCATTGAACTCCATGTCACGACTGCTCTGCTGCAAATTCACATACTGGAGTTCGTCAGCGTTTGTGATCGGTGTACGCCAGGAGTTCTGCACGCCACTGAGCATCTGATACCAGTGGCGCCGAAATGCTTGCAATTGTTTTTCCGGAACGGTGCCCTTGAAATTAATAATCCCCTTGGCCGCCGACCCCTGAGAAAAAAACTTTTGGTTAAACTCCCAAGCATAGAGAATACTCGTAATAGCGCTGATCAACATCTCGAGTTCGCTGACCCCGTAGCCGTACAGTCGAAGATCAGTGCATGGATTCCGAATCCCAAAGCAAAGTTCCTCCTGATTATACTCATTGACAACAACCGAATCGTAAATCTGAACGTAGCGCGTGCGCTTGTTCTGATCCTCATTGATATACAAGCTAGCGCTGTCCGCTAAACGAATACTCGCCCCGTCGATCGCATACCACTCGCAAGGGCGCCCTTTCCGATCAGGCACAACTTCGAAACAAGCTTGATCGTAAGTGAGACTATCGAGCGCAAATTTGCGCAAAAAAGTCTCAAAATCATCGCGCCCCCGAGGATGGTCTGTCACCCCCGTTCGCTGAATCACGTTCTCCATTCGCTGAATCCAGTCGCGTTCTACTTTGGTTGGTTCCTTGGCTTGCTCGCGCAATTTCACGCGATAGCCAAGCTGATACCGATCGTGCTGGGGTTGGGCAAACGCAGCAATTTGCTGGATCCTCGTCTGAGCAATAGCGCGAATAATCGGTGTGCGCCACATGATGGACTTGAGCGTCAAGTAAGTTAATTGAGTCGGACGATCCTTGTAACCCAGTTGCTCGATAATGGCGAACGGATCCCAAAAAAGGCTTTTCGGATCTTGAGTCGCTTTCTCCTGGGGAACAGGGTTTGAAGCAGCCGTATCTTCCTTGGACCCCGCCGGCGTCGTGTCCTGCCCCCCGTCCTCAAGATTGTGTTTTGGGTCTGAATCTTTTTCAGGATCCTTTTCAGGATCATTTTCGCGCGCTTTTGCGAGAGCGCCTGCCGCGAGTTCCTGGACGAGAGATCCCGCCGCGCCTACCGCGCCGATGCCGAAATCTCGAATCTCCTCCCAAAAACTCATGGACTACTCCCGCGGCAAGCCGTTGGGAAGAACAAGATCAGGCGCTACTCGCGCCGGCCGCAGCAAAGCCAGCGTTGGTTGCTCGATCGCAGTCTCGCTCTTGAGCAGAATTCCCGGGAGAACTGCATGAACAACGTGCCCAGCCCCGCAGTGCGGGCAGCTGGTCAAGGATTTGTGCATCGCTTGCTTGCAAATCGGACACGCCCGCATCGAATTGACTACGGCGCTCCGAGGCGTGATCGTCGGCGCCCCCTGCGGATAAAAATCACCCTCGCTCTTAAGCAGGCGCTCGCAGGCGAGGTCTGAGGCGTTCGTAAACCGCACGTGGCCGCCCTCCCCTTGCCCCACCCAAGGACTGGGCTCAGGGGCTTGCGCTGCCCGCGGAGCAGCCACTCCGACGCCGACAGTCAGATCCGCGCCACCCTTCCGCATCCGAGAGGCCAGCTGAGCGCTTGCGTGCGCTACCGAGTCGCGCTGGTCCTGAGCCGTGGTCAAACTGCAACGCAATTTCTCGATGGGTTTTTTGTGCTCCGTCATCTGTTTTTCTGGATCCTCATCGTCCTCGCTCAGAACCCCCGCCTTGACCGGAGCGGGAGATCCAACAGGAGATCCAGAATTGCTATTCGCCGACCCGCTTTGCTTACCCTCCTCGGCGAGACCTTGCCCCTGCTCGGGCCCCTTACCGAACTTCGGTTCGCCCGAAGGCAGGTTGCTCGAAGGATCACCCTTCGCGAAATTCATCAATTCCTCGATGCCGCTCATATCCGCGCTCCTTTCAGACTTTTCCACGCTCGGGGGGCCACTAGATTCACCCATTTCGATCCCAAATTTTTTGGCAGCCGCCCTGATTCGAGCCCAAATGCTTTTCTGCTCGGCCTGCCCGTAAACTGAAGCATTCTTGGGCTGACTGAAATAACTGATCGCCGCCCGCACGTGCTTTTCCGTATCGATCGGATATTTGTAGTTTGCTGGATCCGCGTAATCCTTCCGCCCAGTCGCGCCCCCTTCCTTGTACGCCTTCGGAGGCGNGTGGCTCGCCCCCGAAGTGAGCACCTTCTCTTTGCGCTTTCCCGGAATCATCAATTTGTCAGGCAGCGCTTTTTCCAAGCTCTTAGCGTAGGTGCCCGACTCGAGTGCCTTCTTCCCCTTCTCCGTGGGCCGGTAAACCTGCCCTCCAGAAGGGTTGTCAAGCAAACCAGCATCAACCAATTTGGAAATCTGAGCAAAAGTACCGAACGATCCTCCTGGAGAAACTCCGTGCTGTTCTGCCGCTCTCAAAATGGCCTTGTGCTTGTCCGAAAGATTCACGGCCTTGGCTTTCTTCTCCCCTGCGGGTTTTTCTCCTGCCGGCGCGCCTTCCACCACTTCATGGCGGTGCCCTTCAGCAAAAGCCCCGGCGGCCCCTTTGCCGCCGACAGCGGAACTCCAGACGCCATTTGAATGCAAAACAGCATGATAGATATTTTTTCCGCCAGGTTTTTTCAACGCCACCTCATGGCGAACCTCCCCAGCGTGCGTGAATTGCCCGATCTTTGTTACCTGAAATGTTTGCCCGCCAATTTTTAGCGCGTCCCCAACCTTAAAAGCCTGACCAGATCCAGAGTAACTCGTAACAAACTTCTTCTCGCCGATAGGCTGCTCCTGCTTTGCCCCTTCAGGTTTGGCCTGAGACGGTTTGGGTTCTGCCGGCGCTGTCGGCTTTTTCTTTCCTGGGCCCCCCTGACCCGCCTCCTTCGCCGCATTCTCGATCAACTGCCGTTGCCAGGGCCCTGCCGGCATGCCACCAACATCTGCAAGAACTTTCCTCGCCGCCGCAACGCCCTCTTTTTTCGATCCCCCCACATTCTCCAAGTGCGCAGTCCCGAGGCCGCGCCCAATCGAGGCCATGTACGCTCGGAATCCCATCCGATACTCTTTGGCAGCCGAGTCCTCCGGAACAGGTTCTTTGTCAATCGCGCCCACCACNTCATTAGCAGCCTGAGCCCANTCCGGGCCGGCGCTCTCGTGTTCCCCCCAAGGAATCGTGTGCTCCGGATCTGCCCACTTGCCGCCTCGAGGCCCCATGTACGGGCCGCCTCCTTTGGAAAAATCCAGCAACTCATCAATTCCAGATTTTTTCGTAGATCCTCGGTGCTCGAGTTCCGCCGCAATCGCCGCTGCGCGCGTTTTAAGCGAAGCCTCCTCGGGTTGATCCTCGAGCCGACGCCGAATATCCGCTAGGGTCTGAGTCAACTCTGCGGTCGAAGTCTCGCTCAGGCTTTCCCCCGGGCTCGGATCCGATTTGCGCGCGCTACCACTCGAAACCGCCCCAAAAAACTTCCGTTGCTGGTCAGTGAGAGGATGCCCCCGGACACTCTTATCGTGCAAAATCTGGCGCGCCTTCTCAGGCGTGAGTTCGCCCTTCTCCAACCTCTGGCCGTCATTTACTATTAGTTGCATTATTNGGNCTCCTGTTCGCAACAAATCGTCCGCGATCGTANCGCCAAGACCCTTTTTCAATTTGACTCTGGAGTGCCCGACTCAGTTTTTCCGCCCCGAATTTTTGGACCAGNGCTTTGAGTTCCGAAATGTGAATTCCCGCCCCTCCCGCCTGATCGATCACTTTTTGTAGCTTTCCGACGATCCGCCCGTGCTCTGCCTCGGGNCCCGCNAGATGAGCATCTTTCCGCTGTTTGTATTGCTCCTCGTCATAAATGTAGCGGAACNCACCCCCGGGTTGGGGAATCCGGCGATGGTATTTTCCGCCGCGTGCTTCCGCCTTGCGGAGATCCACCACCTCTGTCTGTGATTTACGAATGGATCGCCAGTAGCGCACAGACCTTTTGAGCAAAACCTGTCGAGCCTCAGTCTCGAGGCCTTGAGATTTCTCAACTACGATCCGACGCAAAACGACCTCGTTCGGCGCGCTACCCACTGCCCGCGCTAAAAAATGCCCCCAATCCCGTTCATCCTGGAGCGAGAGACCGAGGCCCTCGCCCACCTTGCGCGGATCCAGAATTGGGTCAGGCTCGAGCAACGTAGCCATCGTGATTGGTTCCGGCTTGGTTTGCCCTTCTATAATTTCGTGCGTGGGCACCTGCCCAGGATAGTGACCTTCGCGGCTTATCGGTATGTGCAATCGCGGCGTCATGTCCCGCTCCTTAAATGCACCTTCTCCTATTGTTGTCGCCCCTTATTNGTATTCCGTCAACCCATAACAGCAATCACNCACAGGNACGGAGTTCGTTTAATTAAGAACCGAGGATCAATTCGCAAACACGAATATTTCCAGAATTTATAAAATCTCGAAGTCGCCTGGGCAAAACATCTGCAACGTAATAGCGTTCCTCGGGGAGATCAGAAACGCGCATCCCTTTCCTATCCACGACCTCGATCTCCCAAACCGATCTCCCGGTCGCCCGCGCGTGCTTGATCGCAATCTCCCGATCGAAGTGCCAACGAGTGGCCCGGTGCGGTTTACAAATCGATCGCAAACTATCTCCAAGCGCTCTTGCGCCCCAAACTTCTCGGCCCCTTCGACGCGACCAACCACATAGTGTGATCCTTGACCCCCTTCCTCGCAACCGCCTCCACCCTCAACTTCGAGTTCGTGAGCAGCTCCTCCTCTCTCGGCCAAGGAGGCTCATACCCACGAATCTTCGCGGCCTGCAACAACTCGCCCCACTCCTCCGCGCTCAAACGAATCGTCACCTTGTAATCCCGCTTGAATGGCATGGCTTCCCCTTTTCTTTGGCTACCAGTAAACGCTCTCGTCTTCGTCCACAAGATTGATTGTGCTCGACGGCTTTTGCTCAATGGGCATCGTGGACAACGGCGGGGGTACTTTCCCCTTGCCGCTCCCGCTCCCGCTCCCGTTCCCCTTTCCACTTCCGCCCCCGTTCCCGCCCTCCCTGCGCTCCAAAGAAAGCACGCTTTGGCTCTCAATCTTCTGCGCGTATTCTTCTTCGTCTCCAAAAGTGAATCCGAACGCACCGCTCTTTATAGCTCTATCGCATATCCAACATGCCATTGTCAAATCATCATGGTCGCCGGTGGAGGTAATTCCGGTTTTGGTCCACGTAAAACTTTGGCACTCATCAATCCACAAGTTCGTAAGTTCCACAGATCGCGCATCCCCGCGCGGAATTCTAAATTTCTTGTTCTCGAGAAGCACCCTCAAACTTGGGATCCCCTTCTCCAGACAGTTCTTCCCCGTCCCCGTGGTCGTGAATTTCTTGATTGGCAGATCAGTGGTCCGAATTAATTCATCCCCGAATATTCGCTGCATTTGATTATCCTCGAGAAATATCAAGGATGGATCGTATTTTCGCCCCATTTCATTAATCATGCTTAATTGGGTCTGATATTCGAGCCCCTTATCCCGCGCAATATCAATAATCCACCGATTTCCCTGGCTGTCGAGCCCCATGACGAAAATAACCGTATAATCCGCCTGGACAGAACTCGACATGGCAAAATCGACCCCGATGAAAATGCTATTAATCCCCGCGTCCTTCCAATATTCAAGAGGCATCCCCAATTTCACGTTCGGCTGCTCTGTCGGATCGCCCTGGAAGAGGCGCCTCGGGAAAAGGCTCATGTCGTCCGTGATCGGCTCGCACAATAATTCACGCGCGAATCGGAGCGATCCAATTTCTCGCCTTCTCCTTTCCAGGTAGGGCAGCGGGAATTTCTGAGGCCAAAGTGCTTTTCCGTCCTTTTTGATCGCGGGGTATTTATCGAATTTGTACTCGTCATTCTTTTTCAAATAATCGTACAAATCCGCCTGGTGCATGGGCGTGCCTACAACAATAATCTGCCCTCCCGGGAGGATCATATTCGTAATGGCACTCAGAAAATAGTCGATTTCTTTTTGGCGAATTAATTCTGAATAAAGGGTCTCATCATTCAGGCCATCATCCACCACGATCCATGTCGGGTGAGCCCCTCTAACCTTTGTCCCGTAACCCCTGGCGTAAATCCTCGAGTCATTCGCCAATCGGATATAGCCCGCACTCCAGCGCATCCTGTTCGTTTTGGGTAATAAATGCTGCAATTTCGGATTTCTCTCAATTTCGTCCTTAATATCCCCCAAAATTCGCTGGGCCTGGTTGGCTGTCGCACTGAAAATGAACCCAATTGACCCTGGATATTGATGGCACCGCCAGAGAGGATATGCAAAGTTGAAATAGTAAGTCTTCCCATGGCCTCTAGCTGCAAGAACACATATCCGATCATACTGTGTCAACAGTTTATCCCACTCCTGGTGGTGCTCCCCGACGAAAAACTCACCCTCATTACCGTTCAGAATTTCTTGCGCGAAAAATGCTGGGGAATGATGGAGCATCTGCGCGTGCAGAGCTTCCGCTTCCCAGTCCGCGCCCGCTTCTATTTCACGCTTTTTTGGAGGGGATTTTTTTCGCGGTTGGCGTAATTTCTCGCTGGGCTGGTGGTCGTCCAGCAAATCGCCTTCATAATTGGTCGAAAATGGTTTGAGAGGCTCGAGGATCTCGTCCGGTAAGATGGGATCAGTGACGCCAGAGAATGTCTGTATTGATCTCTTTACCGGGGTCCGGTGGATCGGCGCAGATGGTTGCATACGCCGAATATGCGGCAGAGGTCGGCAGAATGTCTAGCTTTGGGCCCAGACTTAAATCTTCTAGCGCTCTCAGATTGCGCCTCGCGTGGTAGTGGCCTCTCAGAAGGGCTTGCACCAAATCCGCGTCCGNCTCAATCCACTGGCTGAATTGCGTAAAACAACACCCGACGTACCGTGGATCGTGGGCGTCCGATCCCCCAATACCGCGCCTCCCTGAGCACCTCTTTCTCGCCGCCTCAATCGCCCTCTCGTTCTCACGCTGATTGAAAATCTCGCGCTGCCCGTTGCGGACTTCGATCGCTGGTATTTTCTGGAGCAGAATTACCCGATCTCGGAGTGGGTGCTCCATCCTGGGCGTGAGGTGGTACGGGTGAGCGGGAATTGCCACACCTCCATGAGTTCGCACTCGATCAATCACCTTCTGCATCGGCATGTAGAACCCTAAATCCAGAAATTCGAGCGCCACGCCATAAATCAAAATATGCCCATCTGCCGAACTGTACTCAGCGCCCCTAAAAACCACGAGCCCTCTCTTACGCGCCAATTGAGCGACCTCATCGCCTTCTTTGGTCTGCGTCCGGTGATGATCCGTGATCGCGAATCCATCGAGGCCACGATCGATCGCAGTCTGAACGATCTGCTCTGGCGTGCCCCACCCGTCCGAACCCTTTGTATGAATGTGCAGATCAACCCACATTCTCGTCACCTACCAGAAAACCAAAAGGGATTTTCGCGCATATTTCCGGCCCCGCAAATTCCTCGAAAGCCTGCCTGCTTCGAATCTCAGGAATCTTCGATCTCGACCAATACTCATAAATCTCAAGAGCCTGGAGCACGGACAACCGGCTCTCATCGATCTCACAGCAGATTTGCTGGTAAATCAGACTGCCGCAATCGTCGCTCAGCCACTTCGAGTTGTCGTCGATCCAATCGAGGCCCCCGGGGTTTGCCTGGGAGACGATCCCATGCCAAAAAAACCTAGTCATGGACAATCCAAACAGCGTGCAGCTGCGCCCAATCACGGCCATCATCCGTCCGCACACCATACACGCGCCCGATGGGCCGCCCGTGATCGCCCTCGATATTGAGGGCCTCCACTTCCTCAGCCGAAAGGCGTTGTGCCCCCAGTTTGGCCATCGCCACGATCCCAGACTCAACCGTAACTCCCTCACAAAAATTCGCGCGTTCTCCAGGCAATTTCCAGCGACCATCAAAACGCTGAAGTACGACCTCGAGCCAAATTTCACCCAAGATCACCTCCATAACCCCCCTAAAAGCAGCCTCGAAGGCCTCAATCTCGCCTACGAGGGGTTTTCTATGCAACGATCTACGAAGGCTGCCAGGGTCCGGATCGAGAATCGGATTTTCCTTGTTCGCTCTACTCGCCACCTCACTCGCATGCACCCGCCCGTGAGCACGTGCCCGCTGCCTATTCTCAATTGCGCACCATTGGCAGTACGCCGCTTCCTCGCCGATCATCCACACGTCCTGCTCGTCCTCGCTGGTGGGGGTCACAGAGCATTCGTCGCACTCGAGATGGTAGGTCGGCCAGTCAGCGCCATCGCACCCGCCCGGGCATGCACCCCCACCGCGCCAGTCCGAATCGTAAGAACGGATCTCGCGTGGCTCACGATCAGTGAAGCCCTCTTCCGCCTCATCCATTTCTCGCGCAATCTGCTCTGCGAGTTCCTCGCAAGCCGCCCGAGCGTCCTGAATGGTCGAATACCTCTTGCCCCGGTCATATTCTGAACTCTGCACGCGGTACATTTTCGTTCTCCTTTACTCACAAGCGCCAATTTCACGAGCGGCAGCCAAAATAGCGTCCCCCAAATTTTCCGCGTCGATATCCTCGAGGCGAGCCATTTGGTGAATTTCACAAGACAAAGTGACCGTTCCGAGAGTTACGTCGTAGAGATCGTGTTCGTTTAAGGTCACGAACACCTTCAGTAAAACCCGGGACTTGTACGTCCCTCTGTTCCCGATCCGGAACCAAAGTTGGTCGCCCGCGTCTACCGCATCCCGGGCCCCGAGTTCGTACTTGACCGACGCCGGGATCTGGGCAAACGCTACCTGCGCGCTAAAACCCTTGGAATTCGCGATCGACAGCTTGAGCATTTTCTTTCCTCACCTTCTGATCTTAGAATACGGCAGGCGGGCGTATAAGTCAAGAGAAAAAACACAGTTATTAACCTACGATTTTTCGAATAGTTATCCCTAAAAGCGGTTTTTCGAACCCATCCTCAACCGCATCCAAAAACGCCGCNCCC
>Ga0031653_10000071_pt1 | contig 15479 bp, 11 predicted proteins | sample FrelakmetBRP12BR_FD_55210 | JGI IMG/M metagenome (GOLD analysis project Ga0031653, IMG submission 55210) | Freshwater lake sediment microbial communities from the University of Notre Dame, USA, for methane emissions studies - BRP12 BR | ecosystem: Environmental > Aquatic > Freshwater > Lake >... | reverse complement strand
CGGATTGATCTCATAGGCCTTCCGAAAATCTTCCATCTGATTTAGAAGGTCGAGGACCTCCTTTGAAAAAGTATGTGAAATAGACTCTTTAAACCCTTTCAGATCAAACTGGGGGGTTTCTGCCATTTTCCTCACATTCTCCTGATGGTCTGGAAATTCGGTGTGGACGAGGTTGCAGGAGGAGAGGGTCCAGAAAGAGTCAAAAGGTTTCCTTTTGGAGGCAGGGAGATAATGAATGCGGTCCAGAACAAGGTTGGCCTGTTCCCTGGTGAGGCCTTTTCGATTCATCAGGAAAGTGATCCATTTTCCCCGATTCTCATCGGAAAAGAAGAGCGACCAGACTCTTCTTGCCACAAGCGTCCCTGATTTGCTGATTCCGTCCTCCCATGCCTGAAGGGATTCCTTAGAAGCAACTTCTTCTAAGGCACTGAAGATGGGTTCGTTCAATGTACGCTGACCATGTGCGAATCGTGTTGCCACCAGGACNTTCTCTTCATAACTCTTTGCCCCGGAGACTTTCTCTTTTGTTCCGTTCGCTTCAGAGAGGTGTTCAACCTTCTGAAGGGCTTTCTTTTCGCCAACCTTTCTTTTCAATTCTTTAAAGAGCTCTTCAAGCTTTATCTCTCTCAGATGGCTTTCCAGCCTTCCTCCCATATTGGTCATATAGAGCTGGGTCGGTTGAATTCCCTTTTTCATCGACTCAGCCATTCCTTCCATCTCCTCAAGAAGAAGCGTTACCTCCTGGCTGACGCTGTAATCAACAGTGATATTTGACCCGAAACCAAAAGAGTTGATTGTCCGTGTTATGGTTCTTGCGGCAGGGGTTGTGGCGGCCACCTTGATGACGAGATTGGGTCTTCCTTTCCATCCGTCCATCCGGTAACCAGCCAGAAGGTACTGGTCATAGAGGGAGAGGTTTTCAGAGGCGAGAGAGAAGGCCGCAAATACATCCCGGATGGACTCTTCAACGAGGTGGGCAATATTAGGGTTGAGCTGGAAGCTGACGACGCCACCTCCGGAGGTTTCGCGAAGGTTGAAGAAGATGGGACGAAAGACATGGAGGTTATCCCAGAGGGCAAGCAGGGTTGCGTAAAGCGTGATCTCATCTCCATATCGGGAGGGGTTGCCAGACCAGCGCTTGAAATCCGGATGTCGTATAACGCCGTCGCGAAAGAGCGCGGTTAGGGAAGGTTCGTCCTGATAGGCCCTTGCGGCCAGAACAGGATTGGTGGAGACCTGCTCAAAGCCCAGATGCCTGAGCCATCTCAAGCCGATGGCATAGTCATTGCCGAATTTACAGAGCCCATTTTTCACCATCCGGTAGTAGATATTCTCCCTGATCTCCCTTTCAGCCCTTTTCAGGAATTGGGCGAAGAGATTCTTCTGGAAATCGATTCCCTCTTCGATTCGGAGGGCTGTTTTAGCGACCATGCTGCTTCCCTTCTGGACCCTCTTCATCTTCGAGAGCCATTTCGAGATCACAGCCTCTGCAATCGAACCCCCTTTCTCTTCTCTCTCGCGATCCTCCCACCCCTCCAGAGCATTGAGAATGTAGCCAAGGGAGTCCGTTTTTTCTTTCTCGTCAAGCCAGCGGCTTTCGAGGCCGTAAAAGTTGAGCGCCATCTCCAGCATGACCTCATAGGAGTATTGTCTGAGACGGATCTTTCGCTCCAATGATTCCTTCGGTTCATGGAGTCCAGGTCTGGAAAGAGAGAAAAGGAGGTTCAATTTTCTGATGAGGCCTCCTACTGTTTCGGATAACCTCCTATTAATTTCGGGGAAGAGGAGATGGTCAGAAGCCAGGGTGGTCTGGCCCCACTGGACAAGGGAGAAGAGATGGGCGACATGGTCATCGGGAACAGGGGGTCTTTCCTTAAGCGAAAGGCTTTCGGAAAGGCTCAATTCTACGATACGGTTGATGGTCTCTTGAGCGATGGCCTTCATATTCATTCTCTCCTTTCAACTCCCAGATAATCTAAATGTTTCTCAATATGTTTATCAAGAAGGGACCCGTAGTCCTCCTCATATTGGATCAGAGTCTTAAAAATCCTGTCCCTTAACTCGCTCTTAAGCAAAAAGCCATAGGTGATGTGCAGTAGCTGCCTGGCGTTTTCCTGGTCGAGGAGGCCGGAAAGTTCCGAATCAGTAAGGTCTTTGATTTGAGGGATACTGGAAAGGTCCGTAGTCACCTGATAATGTTTGGAAGCCTCCTTGAATGCGGATAAAGCCTGCAGATGCATCTCCCTATAGAGGGAAGGATCCTTCAGACTGATGAGACGGACGGCTTCAAGCCAGCTTGTCCCTGCTGTCTTAAGATGGATTTTCCCCTGAGACATCTCGCCGATATGCGGAAAAATCGAGAACTTATCGCTTCCCGAGTGGATGGAGATCTTATAATTCCCGTAATGTTGGGCAATGAGGACATGGCGATAGAACTGCTCCCTGAAGGACGTCACCTCGCCCCGGTAATCAATCCCCTTCTGGAACTGACCGATGAAGCGGGGGGCNAGAGAATCGATTCGGACCCCTCTATGGCGGAGGGCGATCATCAGGAAGAGATGAGTTTCCGGAGAGGTGGGAAAGGGGATTTCGTCGATGGAGATTTCAAAATCGATAAGATGTTTTCTACTCGAACGCTGGAGAAGGAATTCATAAACCTCCTCGGAAAAGTCAATGGCCTGATGGAAGAGGAGGACATTCCTCTTAACCTCCTCCTCTGAAAACCGGATGGAGAGATGACCACTGGAACCTCTGAATGTAAATTCCTTATCCAATAGGAGATGGAGGAAAACTTTTGCATCGCCGGGGTCGATCTCCTCCTTAAATCTTCGCTCGATTATCTCCTGCGGAAGGGGAAAAGTTTCGAAATTCAATTTCTCAGAGAGATCGAGCGTGATCATGGAGACGCCAGCATCAAGAGCCAGCCTGATCTCATCCAAAGATTTCAGATGATCTCCATCCGCCCCATAACCTTCACGGTAGTTCTCCTGAAAGACTGACCAGGCTGCATCAGCGATGACCTCTTTATAATTTCTGCCGGTCTGGCCATTCTCGCGAATAGACTGCTGGGCCAGAACAGGCCGAACCCTGAATTTTTTGACTGCCCGGATATGGCCGGGAGTGGCCAGACCGAGACGATCTCCGGTTCCGATGGTTGCGGGGTTATTCAGGAGGGAGACCGGCCTGGTAAAGGGAAAGAGTTCCATTAAAGAGAGGGTATTTTCCGGGAAGAGATCGCACACCTTGAGTGAGGGGGCGTTATGAAAAATTTTTCCGTGAAATGGATCCTTAAAGAGCGTTTCCTTTTCACCGATGACGATTAACTTCTTCCCCTGGTTCGTTCGAATCATTCCATAGAGCAACCCGTTCATTGAGCTGAAGGACCGGGGATAGACCTTTTGGAGGTCTACGGGAAAGGCTTGAAGAACTTTTAAAATCTCTCCAGAGGATGGAATCCGGCTCGATTCAGTCAATGTCATATCCTTTTTCTCTCAGCATTGCCATTAAGAGATCTTTTCGCTCCTCTGTAAAAGGGTAGGGNTGACACACGCTGTTGAAATCCTCTTTTGGAAGGGTCTTTTTCTTCCGGTCTTCTTTTAGGGTTTTGAAAATTTCTTCAAAGAACTTCAGATGAGCGAATTCAGGAATATCTCTCATGGCCAGTTCCTCACCCTTACCGGCCAATCCCCACAGATAGAGGAGTTCCGAAACTGGAGAGGCAACAACAGGATGGCATCCCCCTGGAATGGCAAAAATACTCTTCTCTCCGATGAGGTAGGCTTTCATCAGCCTCTTCCCATCCATCAGGATTTGAACTCCATAAGGCCCGAATAGGTCTCCGGAGTTCTTCTTCCAGTTGAAACGATGGTAATAGACCTCTTCATGGTCTGACTCACCTGATTTGGGCTGATTTTTGTCATGCTGGTGGAGCGGCGTTCCGGACCAGAAACCCGGAGGGCTATAGGTCTCTCCGACGACAAGATTTGAGCTTGCATCCTTCGGGCTGATCAGGGCAACAATATCCCTTCGCCAGATCCAATCTCCCCTCGAAATGACTTTTACATCTTCCCTCGATAAAAAGAAAGGAGGTTTCTCCTTCAGGGCAGGGGCCTCGAAGAAAGCGATCTCTCCCTTCCCACGTATCTTTAACCTGACATTAGATGGGACATAGAGAGCAGAACCATTGGATCGGCCAGGACCTGGAAAGAAAGGGCCATTGGTTCTCTCTCCGGAGAACTTCTTTCCGTTGATCTCTGCCTCAAATCTTCCATCCTGAGGAACGAGGACCATCTCCTTATCTTTTGTGTTCTTTGTGATGAAGTCAGATTTTAATTGATAAATCCCGAATCCTAAGATCTGGAGGGGGACTTTTTCTTTTTGAGGGTCCAGAATGAGTCCGCTTCTCTTTCCATTGTACCGAAGGTGCGGATTGACCTGGTTCTTCTCGATTCGATGTCCATATTTCTTCATCGTGCTTTGCATGGTAAATTCCTTTCTTATAATTTGCTCGAAATGTAACACTTTAGCCATTTGAAACGGAGTAGGACACCGNCCAGGAATGCTTCCAAAGCTTTAGAATGCGGNCTTAATAGGCAATGCCTTTGGTGTCAAAGATATTCTTGGAAGGCTCAATTCNTATGGGATGACTTTAGCNCTTGATTAAAGGTACCCGCTCTAAGGCTCTTCCAGCATCCCTGACCNGTGTCCTACCATTATTGTTTCAAAGAGCTAAATTAATACNGCGAATTATATCTCTTTGCGCGTGGGACTGTCAATTTGAATGGGNTANACTATTTCTTGACTTTTCCATNACATCTTCATCATAATTGGACAAAANNNAAGGTGNAAGGCNGAAGATGATTAGAGAAGGGGTNGCNGAGGCATTGAAGAATATTCTTNAAGGGTGGAGGAAGTTCCTCTCAATATACCGCCTCAGAGAGAGATGGGGGATTTCTCGAGTGCGATCTGCCTCTCGCTTGCCAAAGAGAAGCGGCGTCGGCCAATGGAAATTGCGAAAGAAGTGGTTGAACAACTAAAGGCGAATCTTCCTCCCTATATTCAGGAAGTGACGCTTACTCCTCCCGGATATATCAATTTCAAAGTGGATTGGCCAAAATTGGCAAAAGAGTTGATACCTGAGGCACTCGAAAAGGGAGATCTCTTTGGGCGACCCATACAGGTTGAGAAAGAAAAAGTCTTCGTCGAACATACAAGCGTCAATCCCAACAAGGCCATGCATATNGGNCACCTCCGCAATTCGGTCCTGGGTGATACGGTTGCCAGGGTTTTTAAATGGCTCGGCTATTCAACGGAGGTTTGCAACTATATCGATGACACCGGGGTTCAGGTGGTCGATGTGGTCACGGCCCTTCTCTATCTCGACCCTCCCTTTTTTAAAGAAGGCGGCTCCGATTTTAAATTGATATGGGAAAAGGTTCCAAAAGATGAACCCTTCGATTATTTCTGCTGGGATCTCTATGCCCGTTTTCAGGGCGAGGTTGAGAAGGTTCCATCCCTGAAAGAGAAGCGAGAAGTGGTTCTCCATCAGATTGAGGGCGAGCAACCTCCTGTCGCCACCTTTGCCAAAGAACTGGCCACCCGGATTGTTCAATCCCATCTTGAGACCGTAGCGCAACTCTCCATCTTCTACGACCTTCTCAACTGGGAGTCGGATATCATTCATCAGGGCTTTTGGGAAGCCACTTTCGAAATCCTGAAGGAGAGGGGAGGGCTTCGATTTGAGACAGAAGGGCCGAATAAAGGATGCTGGGTCGTTCCTTTTGGTGGCATTGTGGAGACGAGCGATGGGGTAAAGAGCCTGGATAAGATACTGGTCCGTTCCAATGGAAGCGTTACCTACACGGGAAAGGATATTGCCTACCAGCTCTGGAAGTTTGGGCTCCTGAAGAAAGATTTTTTGTATCAGGCTTGGGGAAAGCAGGCCAACGGAGAAGAGCTCTGGACAACAGATAAGGATGGCCAACCGAGAGACCGTCTTTTAAAACAATTTGGAAATGCGGACCGNGTGATCAATGTGATCGATGTGAGGCAGAGTTATCCCCAGGAGGTGGTGAGCGAATGTCTCCGACAGATCGGCTTTGAGAAAGAGGCGGAGCGATCGATTCATTTAGCCTATGAGGTGGTCAATCTTTCTTCCCAGGCCGCCCACGTTTTAGGTTCGGAGGAGACAGAAGAGAAGAGATCCGTGGCCATGTCGGGCCGCTCCGGAACAGGGGTGAAGGCAAAGGATTTCATCGAGATGGTGAAGAAAAAGGTAGTGGAGAAGGCAGGCCATCCCCTCGAAGAGAGTGTTGCCAATGCGCTGGCTTCAGCGGCCATCCGTTATTATCTTCTCAAATTCACGCTTGAGAGTCAGATCGTCTTTGACTTTGATGAAGCCCTCAAGACAACCGGAGATACAGGGGTTTATCTCGAATATGCCCATGCACGGGCCTGCAGCATCTTGAGGAAGGCCGAAGAAAGAGAGATTGATTCTCATTGGGGGGAAGAGTCTGTCCCCGCTCAATTGACGGAGACGGAGAGGGATCTGATGGAAGTTCTGTCGAGATTCAATTCCGTGGTCGTCAGGACCGGTAAGACCTTAAGAATTTCACAGTTGACGGAGTATGCTTTTGATCTTGCCTCATCCTTTACGAACTTCTATGAGCACCCCGATCCCGGGTCAGAGGTCCAGACCCCGTTCATTCACCTTCAGGATGAGAACCTGCGAACTTTTCGTCTCTTACTGGTCAAGGCGTTTCAGATAGTGATGGGCAATGCGCTCAGCCTGATGGGGATGCCGAAGCTGGAGAGAATATAAGGGTTCCAGTGATCTAGGGTTCAAGGGGTCAAGTGAAATTTGAAATACTGGAACCCTGGAACCCTCGAATCCTTGAACCCTTTTAAGAAATGAGGTGAAATCTATGTCTCGCAGATCAAGAACATTGCCTCGAGGCTGGTATCCTGTCGATAAGAAAGAGTGCCAGGGGGAGATTGAATCCTTTCTGGAAGGATGGTCGCCTTCTGTCCCTATGAAGACAGTGCGGGGAGGAATCGTCCCGCATGCGGGATGGTATTTTTCCGGAAAACTTGCGGCAAGGATCTTTCATCTCATGAAGTCAAAAAGCAAAGCAGATCTGATCGTTCTCTATGGCGGCCATCTGGGCCCTGAAGGCCCGCCAAGGATGGTGATGGAGAGCTCCTGGGAAACTCCGTTTGGAGATATGGAAATGGATCCGGAGTTTGGCAGGAATTTGATGAAGAAAATTGAGATGAAGGCAGAGAGTCCGGCCAGCGGTGACAATACGATTGAGATTCAACTCCCGATGATCAAATACTTCTTTCCCCANGCGAAACTTCTTGCCATCCGGTCACCCTCGTCTATGAAGGCAGAAACATTGGGTGAGGAGGTGGCCAGACTTGCCAATGAGAAGGGAAGGGCGGTTCTTGCGATCGGCTCAACCGATCTCACCCATTATGGCCCCAACTACGGGCACGTTAAAAAAGGGATCGGACCTTCTGCCCTGAAATGGGTGAGAGAGGAGAATGACAGAGGTTTCATCGATTGCGCCTTAAGGATGGACGCAAAGGGTCTGATCCGTCATGCCGGAGAGAACGATAGCGCCTGCAGTGCAGGAGCAGCTACTTCTGCCATGGCAACCTGCAAGGCCATGGGAGCGGGTAAGGGAAATCTTATTGAATACTATACCAGTTACGACATCATGCCTGATGATAGCTTTGTNGGTTATGCAGGGATTCTTTATTAGTAGAAACCTCTGCTAATCTATTTGCCTTTTTCAGACCCTTCCATTTCCTTAGACACGCGCATCGCGATCGTCGAATGAGCAAGGGCGCCACCTGCCCTTAACGCCATCGTGACAAAAACGGCCTCTGCAATCTCCTGGTCCGTGGCTCCCGCTTTCTTAGCCGCCTTGACATGACCTTCAATGCAATAAGGGCATTGAGTCGTGTGAGCGACGCCAATGGCGATGAGCTCCTTCACCTTTCTGGAGAGGGCGCTCTCCTTCTCGAAGATCTCGCTGTTGAAATTTCTGAAGGCTTGAAACATGTTTCCCTGGGCCTCCTCCAGGTCTTTGTAATGCTTCCGGGCGTCAAGGGAATAAAAATATTCACTCATCTGGATCTCCTTTCATAAGTAGTGTTATCCTTAATTTGTCCGATACCTTATCCCTAAGTCAATATACCTTGACAAGATAATTCTTCTATTGATAAAGTTTCTTCTATTCGATAAGTCATTTTGTCGATGCAAAGGGGGAAAGAGCAATGGAGATTAAAAAGATTTGTGTGCTGGGAGCAGGTTTGATGGGGGCAGGGATTGCCCAGGTCTGTGCAGAGGCCGGTTTTGAGGTTTCAATGAGGGATATCGAGGCTCGTTTTGTCCAGGGAGGGCTCAACATCATTAAAAAGAATTACGAAAGAGCCATCAACAAGGGGAAGGTGACAAAAGGANAGGCTGAGGCGCTTTTATCCAAGGTGAATGGGACAGTGGATATCGTTGAAGCGGTAAAAGAGGCAGAGGTGGTCATCGAGGCGGTCATTGAGAACATGGGACTCAAGAAGGAGGTCTATAAGGAATTGGATCAACTCTGTGCGAAAGAGACGATCCTGGCCTCCAACACATCAGGGCTTTCAATTACGGAAATTGGATCTGCCACCCGAAGGCCCGATAAGGTCATCGGCATGCACTTCTTCAACCCCGTTCCCGCTCTGAAGCTGGTGGAGATTATCCGGGGCCAGTCTACCTCTGAAGAGACCTATCAGATGATCTGGACGCTTTCTGAAAGATTGGGGAAAACGCCCATCTTGGTCAATGAGGCCCCAGGATTTGTCGTGAACCGCATCTTTGTTCCCATGATCAATGAGGCGATTTTTGTCCTTCAGGAGGGAATTGCCTCAGCCGAGGATATTGACCAGGCGATGGTCCTCGGAGTGAATCACCCGATGGGGCCCTTGGCTCTGGCTGACCTGGTCGGTCTCGATACGCTCCTAATGGTTCAGGAGAACCTCTACAAAGAGTTCGGGGATTCAAAATACCGGCCCTGTTCGCTTCTCCGGAAGATGGTCCGTGCCGGCCAATTGGGAAGGAAGACCGGAAGAGGGTTCTACGATTATAAAAAATGAGCATTCCTGAGCAATGGGTCATGACGGCATTGACACCCGCAAACCATGAAAAACTCCGGGTGTTTGGGCTACGGTTACGACGCCCGTTTCGGTCACTGGTTAAGGTTACGTGTAAAGAATTAAGAGACGATAAACGTAGCCTTTTATTAACGATACGGGCCTCGTTACCCTTACCGTTAGACTTTTATTTTTCTGGACCATTTTTTTAGATTGACAAACTTTTTTTAAACTGATAAAAGAACACAGTTATTTTTGTTGAGAGGAGGTGAGGGAAAGTAAATCCGATTGATCCTTTAATCCTTTAATCCAGCAATTTTAAATGGGAGGTGCGAGAATGAAACATAAGATGCATTTAAAATGTCTAACCACAGTATTTTTAGCAACCCTTGGAGTTATGTTCCTCTATTCTGGGGCCTTTGCGCAGGCCAAGCCCATTGTCCTGGGATTGCCTTCTTCCTTTTTCCAGCCGCTCGTCAAATCCGGAAGACTTGCCGTGGAATTGGCCATTGATGAGATCAATGGAACAGGAGGGATTTTTGTAAAGGATGAAAAGGTGAAAAGACCCTTGAAACTTGTGACCGCAGACACGCGATGCGGCGAGCCGGGCACACCGGTTCATGCAGCCCTCATGGCCGTTGACAAGATGATTGCCGACGAAAAGCCCGACGCCCTAGTCATTGCCCCCTTCCGTTCCGAGGCCATGGTGGCGACCTTGGACCTAATTTCCAAGTATAAAATGGTCACTATCCAGACCATCGCTCAGACGCCCAAATTGATCGAAATCTTTCAGGGGGACCCCGAGAAGTATAAATACTGGTTCAGGGCGACAACGAATTCAACTTATGTGGGAAACACGGCAGCCCGAACGGTCGATGCCCTGAGGAGACAGTTCGGACATGACAAGTTTTTTACAATCGCACAGGACACACTGTGGGCAAAAGGTTCTGCCGATGCCTTAAAGGGAAGGCTCGAAGGATTGGGCTGGAAGATGGTGGGCTTAGAATTGGCTCCCGTCGGCACCAATGATTTTTCACCCATCCTGAGTAAGGCGAGAAGTTCGGGCGCCCAGGTGCTCTATGTGGTGGGAGATATGCCCACGCTTCCGGTCTGTTTCAAGCAGTGGAAAACGATGAAAATACCAACGATGCTCTTTCTCGACTTCGCCGTGGTTACCTCGAACAAGGCATGGGGAATGTATGGAGAGGATCTCGATTATGTGATGGTATTGCCCTTTCCAGGTGGTACCGGAGCGCCGGTGAAGGCGTTGCCCCAATCGGCGTATTTTCATAAAAAGTGGGCGGACAAGAAGCTTCCCGGCATGGATGATCCGAGAACGGTCTCATCTGCCTATGATGCTGTCTATATTCTGAAGGATGCGATTGAAAGGGCTGGTTTTGTCCCTTCCAAGGATCCGGATAAGTTCGTCGGCTTTATTGAAAAGACGGACATGATGGGCGTTTCAGGTAGGATCAGGTTTGACAAGGCGACCCATCAGCAGATCTTTAACGGAGACCCGAAAGAAGCCTCCATCATTGTAGCCTACCAGTGGAGGGCCGGAAAGATGGTGCCGGTCTTCCCGGATATTGTTGCGGAAGCAAAAGTCGAACTGGCTCCCTGGATGAAGTGAAGTTCGAATCCCCCCATCCCCACCTCGGAAGGAGGGGATGGGGGGATTTTTATGGGGTTTTATGGAAATAGTGATCTACGGCATCACCAACAGCGTGACACTGGCGCTGATGGCCATCGGATTCAGCCTCACTTTCGGAATCAGCGGCGTTCCTAACTTCGCTCATGGAGCATTCTACCTGCTGGGCGGCATCCTGACCTGGATCTTCATCAACCAACTGGGAATTCCCTATCTCTTTTCCGCCATCCTATCCGTCATCATTGTTGGCCTTCTCGGATTTGGTCTTTACTGGGGGTTGATGCTTCGCTTGAGAGGAATGGTGGTCAATGAGGTGATTGCCACGCTGGCTACCGCCATTGTCATCATCGAAGTATTGCGCTATCTGGGTTTTTCAGGATTTACCTACGTCCTTCCGGAATTTATCAAGGGGAGCGTCAACATAGGAAAGGCCTGGCTTGACTATCAGCGGATCTTTCTCGTGGGCATCGGCGTCGCCTTGATCATCATCCTCTATTTTTTCACCCATCGCACACGGGTCGGCCTTTCCTTTAGAGCGATCGCTCAGAATGAACGGACAGCCATCTCCCTTGGGATCGACTCCGACCGAACAGCCGCACTCAGCCTGGCCTTCGGTTCAGCCCTTGCAGTCGTGGCAGGGCTGGCCATCCTGCCTCTCGGCTCAATCGACACGGAGGTGGGATACGACATCCTGATCTATGCCCTGGCCGTTGGCATTGTTGGCGGATTGGAAAGCGTTCCCGGAATTGTCCTGGCAAGCTTTATTCTCGGCTTCTGCCAGATCCTGGTGGCCACCTTCTTCAAGGCGCAGTGGCTGACTGTCGTCACCCTGGGGGCCATTGTCCTCATCTTAGCCGTGAAGCCTTCCGGCATCTTCGGCAAATATAAAGAGCTGGAAGAGAGAGTCTGATATGACTGAAGCGGTCCGATATCGAAAAGAGAGAATTGATCGTGGAATTAAGGCGAGGACGGATACCATCTATGTCCTATCTTCTTTTCGGGACATGGTCTACCTTTTTTTGCCTCGTTTCCTGCCAATTATTCTGCTTCTCCTTCTCCCCTTTTTCGTAAAGGGAGGATACTGGGAAAAAGTCTTATTCTATGCGTGTATGTTTGCTCTTCTGGCGTTGAGCTGGGATTTCATGGCTTCCGTGGGACTGGTTTCTTTGGGGCAGGCCCTATTCTTTGGCGTGGGAGCCTATATCAGCGGAGGGTTAAACCACTATCTTAAGATGCCCATCTTTTTAACCATTCCGCTCGCTACGCTCGGAGGGGCGCTCTTCTGCACCGTTCTCCTCTTTTCGGTATTGAGACTGAGGGGAGTCTATTTCTCCATGGTGACCCTGATCCTTCCCTTGCTCTTTGCCCATCTGATTGAAACGCTGGATATTCTCGGAGGAACCCATGGATTGCTCTCTCTGACGCCTTTCCCAAGCGGTTGGCTGTCGGTGTATCTGGCGATCATTGGCGTGATCATCTGCCTTTTCGGATTCCGGAAACTGATCAGTGAAGATTTCGGACTGGTCCTGAGGGGAATCAAGGACGATGACCGGGTCGTCATGGCCGGAGGAATCAATATCCACTGGTATAAGGCCCAGGCTATCTTTATCGCAGGGGCGGTGGGTTGTTTTGCGGGAGCACTGATGACACACTACTACCAGTTTGTAGGCCGCTCCGTTTTTGCTCTCGATTATACGGTTCTGCCTCTGGCGGGCGCTGTTTTAGGCGGACCAGGAAGCTTTGCGGGAGCCACCATCGGCACATTTATTCTGGTTCCACTTTCAGAAGTCCTTCGCGCACTGGGTGGTTTAAGGATGGCCCTTTACGGCGTCATCCTGATCGCAGCCCTGGTCATTCTTCCAGAAGGTCTTTTCCACTATATCGAAAGAAGGTATCATCAGTTTGACAGGGATGCGAGGGTATAGATGCAGGACGAAGTGATCTTAAAAGTTGAACACCTGACCAAGCGCTTCGGCGGCGTCGTCGCTTTGGACGGTGTGAGTTTTTCCCTGCAAAAGGGTGAATTTTTGGGAATCATCGGCCCCAATGGGTCGGGCAAGACAACCCTGATTAATCTGATTACCGGGTTTGTCAAACCTACGTCAGGCAAGGTCACCTTCAATCATAAGGACATCACCGGCAAACCACCCTATCGGATCGCCTGCCTCGGTGTTTCCCGGAGTTTCCAGATGGCGAGGGCCTTTCATAAGCTTCCCGCATTTAAGAACCTCATCGTCCCGCTTTACTCCCCGAGGGTGAAGAGGCTCGGAGGAGGAAAATACGGAGAGAGGGATGATGTCGCCATCGACCTTCTGGATGACCTGGGGTTTGAGCGGGACTCCGCAGTCCCGTATAAGGCGGCAGGAAGCCTTCCTCACGGATATTTAAAACGACTCGATCTGGCCCGGTGTATGGCGCTCCGTCCGGACCTCTTGATCCTCGATGAGCTTTTTTCAGGGATGGCGATGTCTGAGGTGGCGGCCACCCTTCCGATGATTGAGAAATTTAACAGGGAAGGGTTGACCATTGTGATGGCCGAACACCGCCTTAAGGAGCTCTTCCGGGTGACTCACCGGGTGATGGTCCTCAATTTCGGGCAGAAAATTGCGGATGGCACACCCAAAGAAGTGATGAGCCGTGAAGAGGTTCAGAAGGCCTATCTGGGAACCGAGGTGGAAGGGTAGGAAATAGTTCGGAGTGTTGAGTTCGGAGTTCGGAGAAATGAATTAGATTTGTGGGACACAGATAACCGAAACGGACACTTTTTTGGGATAATAAGAAATGGAGAAGATGCTTGAAGTAAAGAATCTGATGGTCTTTTTTGAGAATGCCTTGGCATTAAATGACCTGAGCCTCGATGTCTATCGGGGAGAGATTGTAAGCGCCCTGGGATCAAATAGCGCTGGAAAGACGACCCTGATGAATACGATCTCGGGTCTGATTATCGATATGAAGGTGAAGGAAGAGCGAAAGGGAGGGGAAAGGATCACGATCATGGGAGAAATCCGGTTTGAAGGAGAAGAAATCCTCTCAGCCAAACCAAGCCTCCGCATCCGTAAAGGAATTGCCTTGAGCCGGGAGAGGCATCCCATCTTTCCCGACAGCGATATTGAGGAAAATCTGAGGATCAGCACTTATTTGCGGAGGGACAGAGAAATCGGGAAGACCTACGACTTTGTCTATAATATTTTTCCTCCCCTGAAGGAGCTGAAGAAGAGAAGGGCCGGGTTCTGTAGCGGAGGGGAGCAGCAGATGCTGTCCATCGGGATGGCTTTGATGACCAAACCGAAATTACTGCTTCTGGATGAGCCTCTGTTAGGGCTCAGCCCCGCGATGCAGAACAGTCTGATTCAGGCGATCAAACAGATCCATAAGGAAGGGATTACGGTTCTGGTGGCGGAACAATTTGCCAGGCCTCTTCTGCCCATTGTGGACCGCGGATATATCATCGAGAATGGAATGCTCACCCTGCAGGGGACCGGTCAGGAACTGAGGGAGAACCCGGAGGTGAGATCCTCCTTCATGGGAGTGTAAGCGGAGGCAATGGATGGCCGGTTTGTTAGCGGATACGACCTATAAATCTTTTGAAGAGGTGGCTAAGCGGTTTCCGGATAAGACAGCCTTGATCTTCCTCGGAGAGAAATATACTTTTTCCGAGCTTCACTCAATGGTGATTCAATTGGCAGCCGGCCTCTATGAATCAGGAGTGGGGAAGGGAGAAAGAGTCATTGTCTATCTTTATAATCTCCCTCAGACGCTCATCGTCTGGCTTGCCCTCCAGCGCCTCGAAGCCGTTCCTGTGATGATCGCTCCCGTGTATACAGCCTATGACATCAAATATATGGCGAATGATGTGGGAGCGGAGGTTATCTTCTGCATGGACACCAACCTCAGTTATGTCGTTGATGTCCTCAAAGAATCTCCCATCCGGAAGATCATTTTTACGAATATGGTTGACCTTCTCCCCGTGTGGAAGAGGTATTTCGGCAAAGGCTTTGGCAGAATCCCGATGGGGAAAATCCCAAAGGGTAAGGATTTCATCTCCTTTCGAGATCTGTTGAAAACAGGCTCACCTGCCTCCCTTCCCCCTTTCCAGGGGAAGCCCGAAGAGACGGCCGTCATGCTCTATACCGGTGGTACCACCGGATTTCCAAAAGGAGTGCCTCTATCAGCGGGGCTTTTTCTCTACAGAGTTGACGAATGGGCCAAGACGGCTGAGGCCGTTGTGCCTTTGGGGGAAGGAATATCCCTGCTATCAGCCCCTCTCTATCATGTCATCGGCCAGATGGATGGCATGGCGCCGCTGCTGATCACCGGTGAGCCTTTAATCGTCATGCCTCGAGTTGTTCTCGATGCGATGTTTAATCATATTCAACGATACAAGGTGACACGCATGTTTGCCGTTCCAGCGATGTATCGAATGATTCTGGAACATGACCGATTAGACTACTACGACCTAAGTTCCCTTAAATATTGCGGCACAGGTGGTGATGTCCTCCCCACAGAGGTCGCGAATCGGTGGTATAAGAAGTTTGGCATTCCCCTTTATCAGGGTTATGGAGCCACCGAGCTTTGTGCGGCTATTTCTCTCAGCTATGCGANGGATGGAATCCCTCCGGAGGGTGCAGCAGGGAAAATTTCACCTGGAAGTAAGTTTCGGTTAGTGGACCCGGATACATTGGAACCCGTCCCT
>Ga0031653_10000070_pt1 | contig 15488 bp, 14 predicted proteins | sample FrelakmetBRP12BR_FD_55210 | JGI IMG/M metagenome (GOLD analysis project Ga0031653, IMG submission 55210) | Freshwater lake sediment microbial communities from the University of Notre Dame, USA, for methane emissions studies - BRP12 BR | ecosystem: Environmental > Aquatic > Freshwater > Lake >... | reverse complement strand
CCATGGGACAGTTTCCTGCCGATGTGACGCATATCCGTTTTGTGCGGGGCACGTGCCGATGTGACGCATATCCGTTTTGTGCGGGGCACGGAGCAACAGATCGATCTGATGCAGATTATTGGAAAGGTCAAATTGGAAATATTGTCGGAATAGCTATTTGAAACGGAGTTGGACACTGATCAGAAATGCTTACAAAGCCTTAGAATGCGGTCTTTATAGGTCATGCCATTGGTGCCAAGGAAATTTTTGAGAGGCTGAATCACGTATCGATCATGCAAATTATTTGACTAAAGGTATCCGCTCTAAGGCTTCTCCAGCATTCCTGACCAGTGTCCTCTATAACTATCGTTTTAAAGAACTGAAATAATACGTAGGAGACAAGATGATCGAATTAAGAAATCTGATAAAGAAATTTGGAAGTGTGGTAGCTGTGAACCGCCTCAACCTCTCCGTATCCGAGGGGGAGATCTTCGGCTTTATCGGCCCTAATGGTGCGGGTAAGACGACCACCCTTAGAATGATGAGCGGAATTCTTGCGCCCACGGAAGGTTCTATAATGATCGACGGAATCAATATGGCGAGGCAACCCGAGAAGGCAAAACAGAGGATGGGTTACATCCCTGATAGGCCTTTTCTGTACGAAAAGCTGACAGGGATTGAATTTTTAAGATTTACAGCAGACCTCTTTGGGGTTGAGGATGGCCTGTTCAAAGAGGAGTCTGAGTCCCTCTTAAAAAAGTTCTCCATTTATGATTGGAGAGACGAACTGATCGAATCTTATTCTCATGGGATGAAACAACGGCTAATCATTTCAGCAGCCCTTCTTCACAAACCGAAAGCGCTCATCATTGATGAACCCATGGTTGGCCTCGATCCTGCGGGTATCCGGATGATGAAAAATATTTTTCGGGATCTATCAGAGAAAGGGACGACCCTATTTATGTCAACCCATACCCTGAGTGTGGCAGAGGATCTCTGTGACCGGATCGGGGTCATCCACAAGGGGAAATTGATCGCGATAGGCACGGTGGAGGACCTGAAAGATTCTGCCCGGGTTGAAGAAGGGGATCTTGAGAAAGTATTTCTAATCCTCACCGAAGGAGATTCCGTCCAGTGAGAGAGAGCCTCATCCTTCTAAGGCCCAGAATTCTGTCGTTTAAAAACAGGAGAGTTTCAGGCCGAAGGCTCCGGTTTTTAATCTTCGGCGCTATGGGTCTTTCATTCTGGGGGGCCATGTTTGTCATCTTTTACCGGGTCCTAAGATATTTTCAGAGCGCGGAGGGTTTTGGTGATATTCTCGCTTTCAAACTTCTCTCCATGACGCTGATCACCTTCTTTTCCCTCCTCATCTTCAGCGCCATCCTGACCTCCCTTGCCAAACTTTATCTGGCGAAGGACCTTTCCCTTGTTCATTCTATGCCCGTATCAAGGGAGAAACTGTTTCTTGCCCGCTGGATGGAATCGACCTTCGATAGTTCATGGATGGTCCTCATCTACAGCCTTCCTGTTTTTCTTTCCTACGGGATCGTTTACAGAGCAGGTGGGTTCTATTATGCGATGGTGGTCCTCAATCTCCTGCCCTTCTGTTTCATTGCTTCGAGTCTCAGCGTCCTCATCGTGATGGTGGCGGCCGTTGTTCTGCCAGCAGGGCGAATCCGAAGCGTCTTCGTCTTTCTGGGCCTCCTGCTGGCTCTCCTTTTAATTCTTTCTTTTCGATTGATCAGGCCGGAGAAGTTCGTTAATCCGGAATCCTTCACTTCTCTCATCCTCTATCTTAAGACCCTCGAGTCCCCCAGCTCTCCGATTCTACCGACCACCTGGTTCTCTGATGCATTAAAAGCAAGCCTTTCCGGTTCGTGGAGAAATGCTCTCTTCCATACGGCCCTATCCTGGAGCGGCGCCCTCACCCTGATCTTTATTTNGGCATGGATTTCAGGGGCAATTTACTTCAAGGGTCTGTCNAAGTCGCAGACCTCTGCCGGAAAGCTCTTTTCATTTACTGGATGGAGGAGGCTTGGATATGACTCTCTTCTCAATCGTCTCTCCAGGCCTGTGAGAGCCTTTGTCGAAAAGGAGATCAAGACCTTCTTCCGCGATCAAACCCAGTGGTCTCAGATTTTTCTGGTGATGGGATTGATCGTGATCTACCTTTACAATTTTTCCGTTCTTCCCCTTGAGAGAAGCGCCATCAGGCTGGAATATCTTCAAAATCTTCTCTCTTTCTTAAATATGGGATTGGCCGCATTTGTTCTGAGCGCCATCTCGGTAAGATTTGTCTTTCCAGCAGTGAGTCTCGAAGGAGAGGCCTTCTGGATTGTGAGATCATCCCCTCTATCGATCCGCACTTTCCTCTGGATTAAGTTCTTTGTCTATTTTATCCCCATTCTCCTTCTCTCCGAGTTATTGATCGTTTCGACCAATATCCTCCTGAATGTGACGCCCTTTATGATGTTCCTTTCGGTGCTCACGGTCTTTTTCATGGTTCCGGGGATCGTAGCGATGGGAATAGGGCTGGGCGCGATCTATCCTGATTTTAAGTCTGAAAACCCGACTCAATCCGTGACGAGCCTGGGAGGATTGATCTATATGACCCTCTGCATGGGCTTTATTGCGGCGGTTGTGGTGCTCGAAGCAGGTCCTGTCTATAGTATCTTTATGTCAGGCATCCATCGAGGCAGTCTAACCTGGTTTCAATGGGCATGGATTGTTGTTTCGTTTGCAATTGTTCTTGGGCTTTGTGTGACGGCGGTCTTCATCCCCATACGCAAAGGAGAGAAGAAGATTTTACAAGAAGAATATTTTTATAGACAGGTGCAGGAAATTTCTGTTATATAAGTTGAAAATAAAATTCCATGGGTGGGGAAGAGACGATGTTTCATATCGCTGACCCGAAGGATATCAAGGCCGGAAAGTACACGGATGTCTATTTCACGAGGACGATGGAAGTCCTCAAGGCAAAGAAGATCGACAAACGGGTCAAGGCTGAATTCATCGCCAAACGGTTTCCGGAAGAATACGGATGGGCTGTGCTGGCTGGGATTGAAGAGGCCGTTTATCTGATGAAAGACCTCAATGTCAAGGTTAGGGCGATGAAGGAGGGGACGATCTTCCGGGCTTATGAACCGGTGATGGAGATCGAAGGGATGTATACGGCATTCGGCCTCTTCGAGACATCGATCCTGGGTCTCCTCTGCCAGGCTTCCGGCGTGGCCACCAAGGCGGCCCGATGCAAAAAGGCGGCGGAAGACCGGAGAGTCATCAGCTTCGGGGCAAGGCGGATCCATCCGGCCATCGCGCCGATGGTGGAACGGAATGCCTTCATTGGAGGGTGTGATGGGGTTGCCGTCGTCAAGGATGCCGAGATGATCCATGAGGAACCGTCTGGAACCATGCCCCATGCCCTGGTCCTGCTCATCGGTGATACGGTGGAAGCGACCAAAGCCTTTGACGAAGTGATCGATCCTAAAATAAAACGGGTCTCACTGATCGATACCTTCAATGACGAAAAGATAGAGGCCATCCGTGTGGCAGAAGCCCTGGGCAAGAGACTTTATGCCATCCGGCTCGATACACCCAGCTCACGAAGGGGAGATTTCCAAAAGATCATTGAGGAAATCCGCTGGGAGCTGAAGCTTAGGGGATTTGGCCATGTGAAGATCTTTGTGAGTGGTGGTTTGGATGAGAAGCGTATTCTGAGCCTGAACCCCTTTGTAGATGCCTATGGAGTGGGGACTTCCATTACCAACGCCCGGTCCATCGACCTGGCGATGGACATCGTCGAGATCGAAGGAAAGCCGCTGGCGAAGAGAGGAAAGATGTCCGGTTCGAAGAGCGTCCTTCGATGCTCCAAATGTTTTCAGGACAGGCTGGTTCCCTATCAGGCAAGAAGGAGCTCCTTCGGCAAGGGTTCGGATCGATGTTCATGCGGGGGTCGTTTTCAGGAGCTTCTTCTACCTCTCATTCAGAATAAAAAGGTCCTTCAGGACTTGCCTACTCCCCAGGCCATACGAAAATATGTCCTTCAGCAGTTACCCCGCTTCGATCTTTAGATTTCGTCCTTCACCCGACCGGGACGGCTCACACACAGAAGAAGGGAAGGGGATATGAAGGAGGCCATGCTTTACAGTTCCTTGGAAGAGGGAAAGGTCAAGTGTCACCTCTGCAGTCATCGATGTGTCATCTCTTCTTCAAAAAGAGGGGTCTGCGGAGTAAGGGAGAACAGGGAAGGCAAACTCTTCAGCCTTGTCTTTGGGCGGGCCATCTCCATGAATGTGGATCCCATTGAGAAGAAGCCCCTTTTTCACCTCCTACCCGGGTCGACCTCCTTCTCCATTGCCACGGTGGGATGTAACTTCCGTTGTCTTCAGTGCCAGAATCATGAGATCTCTCAGATGCCGGTCGATAAAAAAAGAATTGATGGATCCGTGGTTCCACCGTCAAAGATCGTTTCTCTCACAAAGGAAAATCGATGCCGGTCCATCTCTTACACCTATACCGAACCGACGATCTACTTTGAGTATGCGTATGAAACAGCGGCCCTGGCGAGTCAGGAAGGGATCAAAAATGTCTTTGTCACCAATGGCTATATGACGGAAGAGGCTCTGAAAACGATCCAGCCCTATCTTGATGGGGCCAATGTCGATTTGAAGAGTTATCAGGAGAAGTTTTATAAGGAGGTATGCGGAGCGAGGCTCAAGCCCGTTCTCGAAAGCCTGAAGTTGATGAAAGCGTTAGGGATCTGGGTGGAAATCACCACACTCGTCATTCCGACCTTGAACGATTCGGAAAGAGAATTTGAGGAAATCGCCCAGTTCATCCTCTCGTTGGGTCCAGAGGTCCCGTGGCATCTCTCCGCCTTCTATCCCACATACAAGCTGATCAACCTTCCACGAACCCCGGCCGCAACCCTTCACCGGGCAAGGGAGATTGGGCTGAAGACAGGTCTCCGATATGTCTATTGCGGTAATATCCCCGGGCAAGGAGGAGAGGATACCTTCTGTCCNAATTGTGGCCGAAATGTGATCGAGAGGATGGGTTTCCGGGTGGTCAAGAATGATGTGACGGGAGGGGAATGCCGACATTGCCAAACAAAGATTGATGGTATTTGGCAATAGGTTGACCTTGCAACATAAACGGCCATGGGTAAACCGCTCTCCAAGGTTTCGGATGGCGGTCGATAGGATGTCTTAGGGGAATGGAAGGACCCAACCTAAAGTGAACTCCGGCAGGGGTCGGGGATGTAGGTGCTCTTTGGATAAAAAGGTTCGCCCCGAAACCTTTCCGACCGGCTCACCCATGTCCGTATGGTTCGATTTATTGCACCATTAAGCTTGAGAAGGGGTATCCAATAAGTATGACCCGAGATCAACATCAGAGAGTCATCTGGACGATTGGGGGCGGCAAGGGGGGAAGTGGGAAGAGTTTTATCACCACCAATATCGGAATCTGTCTCTCAAAATTGGGCGCCCGGGTCATCCTCATCGATGCCGATCTGGGAGGGGCGAACCTCCATACCTTTCTGGGCATTGTTCCGCCCGGTCCCTCCCTTTCCGACTTCATCAAGAAGAGGGTTCCTCATCTCAAAGATGTGCTCATTCATACCGGGGTTCCCAACCTTCAGCTCCTGACAGGAGCGCAGGACCTTCTCAATGCCGCCGATGCGAAGAGCGCCCAGAAAAGGAAGCTTCTGCGTTCCATCAAAAGCCTGGAAAGCGATTATATCCTGGTCGACCTGGGTGGAGGGAACGCACTGAGTGTTCTGGACTTTTTTTTGATGTCGGATGGAGGGATCCTGGTGGTGACCCCCGAACCCACTTCAATCGAAAATACCTACCGGTTTTTAAAGAGCGCTTTCTATCGGAGACTGAGACAGGCGGTTTCTTCCTTTTCGGCCAAGAGCCTGATCGACGAAGCGATGGACCGGAAGAACGAGGCAGGCATCCAAACCCCTTATGAACTCCTGAGAGAAGTGAGGCGCATCAACGAAGAAGATGCCTTGAAGATGGTCGAGGAGGCCGCGACTTTTCACCCCAATCTCATTTTGAACCAGGTTCGGTCAAAGAAGGATATTGAGATCGGTTTTTCGATTCGAAGCGCCTGCCAGAAGTACTTCGGCATTCAACTCCACTATCTTGGTTATATCGTCTATGATCAGGACGTGGGGAACTCCATACGGAAAAGAAGGCCGTTGGTTCTCGAGAACTATCGTTCCAAGGCAGCCCAATGCGTGTCGGAGATCGCTTCCAGACTGGCGAACAGCCACCGGCCATTGTCCTCGCCTTGAGGCTCTCGAAGGGACGAATCCCNCACAGCNCGGGACTCAGGACAGGCCCTGTCGAACCATGAACGGACTTGTAACACAACCTCCTCGATAAGGGTAAAGATGAAACGGATCGAAGAGCAGACCCATTATGAAATCTTAGAGGTAAGCCCCGATGCTGATCTAAAAGAAATTCAGCGGGCTTATGATCATGCGAGGGAGACCTTTCATGCCGATTCTCTGGCGATCTACTCCCTCTTCTCAGAAGAGGAGATGAGGAAGATACAGGCGGCGATTGAAGAGGCTTACCGTGTTCTGATGGATGAGGCATTGCGGAAGAGTTATAATCAATCTCACTCCCATCTCATAGAGAGATCTTCAATGGAAAAACAGGCGGAGAAATCCGTGAAGTCATCGGAGATAAAAAGCAGCCTTTCTTTTACGGACATTTCGATAGAGGTCGGAGAAATTACCTATCGTGGAAAGTCGCTCAAGCAGATCCGTGAGAGACTGGGAATCGATCTCAAAGCCATCTCCGCTGAAACGAAGATCAATATCAAAACCCTGGAGTTAATTGAGGAGGAGGACCTGGAGCATCTTCCCGCCATGGTCTATTTGAAGGGGTTCTTGAAGGCCTATGCCCGGGCCCTCAATTTAGACGCTCAGAAGTTGATCGAGGGTTATTTCCAGTTGTTTCAAGAAAGGAAAAAGAAATAGCTCCGATAAAATTCGATCTCGAATATCGGCCGAAGCTTTCCAAATGAATCAATCCGAAACAAAATGTTAAACACTAAACTCGAAACCCTAAACTCTAAATAAACTCAAATGTTCAAAACACAAAACTCAAAACGGTATAATCTTTTGAGTTTTAGATTTTGGATTTGTTTAGGATTTAGAGTTTAGTGTTTAGAATTTAAACCACATCGGATTTCCCCGGCGTAGCCGGGGTTCAGGGTTTTTCTGAGGTGAGTTCTTCGATCCTCGCTGCAATCTGTTGGCCAATCGCACTATTAAATCCGACGATCTTCTCCCGGACTTTGCCTTCCTTATCGATCAAAACAGTGGTAGGGAGGCCGGTAATTTTGTAATTTCTGGCCATGTCCTCGGGAGTCATGATGATGGGATAGGGGATATCCATCGATTTGACAAAGCGGCGGACCATCTCCACTTCTCCTGATTTATCCAGGCTCATCCCGATCAATTCAAATCCTTTATCCTGGTAATTCTTGTGGAGTTGTGTCAGATGGGGAATCGATTCCTTGCAGGGTCCGCACCAGGTCGCCCAGAAATCGAGCAGGACCACCTTTCCTCTCAATCCGGAGAGGGTGACCTCCTGGCCTTCGATGGTTTTAAGGGTGAAGTCAGGCGCAGAGATCGATTCCTTCGGTTTTTTAGCACAATGGGGGGTTAATAAGGCCAGTGTCAGACAAAGGCCAAACACAGAGATATATCTTAAAAAAGGTCGTCGCATAATCATCATCCATAAAGATCACTTAAATTCCAATGACCCAATCACAAAGCTTTTATGACAATTGGAATTTGGTTATTACCCCTATAAGGCTTTTTCGATCAGAGCCTTCAAACGGGCTTTGGGGACAGATCCGATAATCTGATCGAAAACCTTTCCCTCTTTGAAAAGGATGAGGGCAGGAATTCCCCGCACCCCATACTGACTCGGTGTGGCCGGGTTTTCATCCACATTGAGCTTGGTTATTTTGACCCGGCCTGAAAATTCCTTTGCGAGCTCTTCGACGATTGGGCTGATGGCACGGCAGGGTCCGCACCAGGTTGCCCAGAAATCGACTAACACCGGAATATCCGATTGGAGAACTTCCGCTGTGAAATTCTTATCATTCACCTGAAACAAACTCGAATCATTCGCCATTTTTGAACTCCTCTATTTTTAAATTCACAACTACCAACTCATAACTCATAACTCTTGGCTCTTATTTATAACTTCCTCTCCAGAACATAATCGGACAATGAACAGAGGGCCTCCTTCTCCCTTGAGTCGGAAAGGTGGCGGAGGTGTTCTTTTGCCCTTGCCACATATTCTTTCGCCTTTTCCCAGGTGTAGGTTACACCACGATATTTATCGATAATCGTTACGACCTGGAAGAATGATTCCCTGGTCATGGGATCGGATTCGACGGTCTCACGGATGATGGCTGACTCTTTCTCAGTGCAGTGGTTCAGGGTAAAAATGAGGGGAAGCGTGATCTTTCCATCCTGGAGGTCGATGCCAATCTTTTTTCCAAATTCCTCTTCCCTGGAAGTGTAGTCGAGATTGTCATCAATCAATTGAAAGGCGATCCCGAGATCCATTCCAAAATTAGTTAAAGCCACTTCTTTCTCGTTTGGAGCTTCTCCAAGAATAGCGCCGACCTGAGTGGCGGCCGAGAAGAGCGCCCCTGTTTTTCGTGCAATGATGGAGAAGTAATCGTCCTCGATCAGAGAAATGTCATTGGTTTTAATCAACTCCTCAAGTTCTCCTTCTGCCATAAGGGTTGTAGCCCTGGCAACCGCCTGAAGAATATTTCGATCTCCATTCTCCACCAGCAGGGAGAAACATTTTGTAAAGAGAAAATCCCCCACCAGGACACAGGCCTCATTCCCCCATTTGGCGTTAGCTGATTCCATTCCCCTTCGGAGTTCGGCCCGGTCNACGACATCATCGTGGAGGAGTGTGGCGGTATGGATGAATTCGATTAAACTGGCCATGGAGATGTGCGCCTCTCCTCGATATCCGCAGGCTCTGGCTGAAAGCAGAAGAAGAATAGGGCGGAGCCGTTTGCCCCCACTGAGGAGAAGATGTTCTCCAATGGCGGCAATGATGGGAACGTTGGACTTTAAATTCCTGCGGAACTCAATGTCCACCTTTTTCAGATCGTCTCCGACCCACAGGAGGATTTCTTCTAAGGGAGACTTCTCTTCAATCCTCGAAATGGAAGTATTCAAAACGTTCATTTCTCCAATTTTTTATCCTATTCATAGCCCATTGTCAAAAGTATTTTAAGAGATTTCTGGAAAAATCCAAAAATCTTTGATTACATTGATTAGGAGCTGATTACACAGATTAGAAATGCATTGATCAATAAAGAATAATCTGTGGAATCCATTTTTGAAATCCCTGCCTGCGGCAGGCAGATGTGTAATCAAGAGAGCGAAAGGGAGTTTTTCAGAGCTCTCTTTAGGGATGAAGAATCAAGGGGGGCATGACGTTGAGCTCCACGCCGCTCGATTTCACCGATTCGATCAGGATGAACTTTGCGCTTTCCTCCGTATGGGGATAGACCAACTGAAAACGTTTTGGCTCCAGGCTCTTCCTTCTCAGGGTTACCAGAAGGTCAGCCGTTCTCGAGGCGGGAAAGATGAGATAAAACCTTCCCTTATGCGGCAAAAGATAGGAGGCGATGGAGGCGAGGTCATTCAGGGTTCCCTTTATTTCATGCCGTGCGATGGCCTTCTGCGGAGAAGGGTTTATCCTGCCAGTCCGATATTTTCGATAGGGAGGGTTTGAGAGGACGACATCGAACGAACCCGGAGGGAAAGAGGCTTTCAATTTTCTGAAATCCCGGGGGAGGATGGAGATGCGGTCTTCAAGACGGTTTAAGATGACATTCTTGATCGCACACTCAGCCAGTTCTTTCTGAATCTCCACGCCGACAATGGAGGAGACATTTGTTGTCTGTGAGAGGATGAGGGGAAGAATCCCGCACCCTGTNCCCAGGTCAATGGCCTTTTCGTTCATTCGAATGTTAACAAATTGGCTAAGCAGAACCGCATCGATTGAGAAACGGTATCCCTGTCTCTTCTGNAGAATTTTTAACTTTCCATTGAAGAGGGAGTCCAGAGTTTCATCGGGAGACAGAGGAAATGGGGCCCCGTCTTTTTCCCTCGGAGAGGTTCTCATTTTTCGTTTATAGGTCATTTCTTGCTTTTTTATCAGGTCTATGTTATTCATTTTAAAATTCATTTTGAGGTTTTCAAATGGCAAAAAAGTGTGAAATCTGCGGTAAGGGGCCGGTTTTTGGACATAATGTCAGTCATGCAAATAATAAGACACGAAAAGTATGGCATCCCAACCTCCATAAGGTGAAGGCGATCAAGGAGGGAAGGACAACCCAGATGAAGGTCTGCACAAGATGCCTTCGCTCGGGTTCGATCACCAAGGCGGCTTAAACTTAAAAAAAGTCACATAGTCGTATAGTCTCATGGTCTTATTGTTTTTTAGACTAAAAGACTACAAGACTACACGACCATGCGACTACATTAGGATTCAACCTGACCTTCGATTCTCATCCTTTCCACCCGGTGGACCCCTTTTATCTTTTCAAGGCCTTTTATCACTTTCTTCAGATGATTTAAATCCCGAATCTGAAGTTCGAAGGTTCCAATGGCCTTTCTATCATCGGTCGTTTCCACACTCGCATTCGTGATGTTGGCTTCGTTGGAGGCGAAGGAACTGCTGATATCTGCCAGCAATCCCTTCTTGTCATCTGAATAGATACGAATCCGAACAGGATAACTGTATCCCTTTGTCGAATCCCATTCCACTTCGACCTTCCGGTTGGGATCCTCATCCACTACGCTCTGGCAATCGACCGTATGGATGGTCACTCCACGACCTCTTGTGATGAACCCCACGACCCTGTCTCCAGGCACGGGGTTGCAACATCCTGCATACCGGACCATCACATTATCAATTCCTTTTATGAGGAGAGCATCTTTCGGACCGGCGCGAGTGATCTTATGAAGGAGGCTTTTCAGGCGACTCTCTTCCTGTTCTTCCTTATGTTCCAACCTTTCCGGAGGAAGGAGCTTTCCAATGATCTGGTTGGCAGTCACCTTTCCATAACCGACGGCGGCGATCAGTTCTTCCGCCCCCTGAAAACTGAATTCCCCGGCCACTTTTGCCAGTTCCCCTGACTTCATCAACTTGGTCTGATGAAGATCGTATTTTCGAAGTTCCTTGTCCANAATCTCTTTCCCAAGAATGATCGATTTCTCCCTCTCCACCGATTTGAACCACTGACGGATCTTGGTCTTGGCCCGTGGGGTCTTGACAAATTTGAGCCAATCCTTGCTCGGCTTCTGATTGGGAGAGGTGAGGATCTCAACCGTATCTCCGCTTTTGAACTCATATTTCAGGGGAACGATCTTTCCGTTCACTTTTGCTCCGACACAATGATTTCCGATATCGGAATGGATGCTGTAAGCGAAGTCGACTGGAGTGGCCCCGGTGGGGAATTCTTTCACCTCGCCTTTCGGGGTAAAGATATAGACCTCGTGGGGGAAGAGGTCGACCTTGACGCTTTCAATAAATTCTTTATCATCCTTTAGGTCGTGCTGCCATTCGAGGAGTTGCCTCAGCCAGGTAAATCGTTTGTCATCCGCCTCGTCCAGGGGTTTCCCTTCTTTATATTTCCAGTGAGCGGCAATGCCTTCCTCCGCGATCCGGTGCATCTCCTGAGTTCGAATCTGTATCTCAATCCGCTCACCGTAAGGCCCGATGGCAGCGGTATGAAGAGATTGATACAAATTCTCCTTGGGAAGACCGATATAGTCTTTGAATTTACCGGGGATGGGTTTCCAGAGGGAGTGGATGATGCCTAGGACATCGTAACAATCTTTGATGCTATGGACAACGATCCGGAAGGCGGTAATATCGTAGACCTGATCAAAATCGATATTCTGGTCCTTCATCTTCAGATAGATGCTGTAAATCTGTTTGAGCCGTCCGGCAACCTCTCCCTCGATCTTATTTTCGTAAAGTTTCTTCATCAGGGTTCGTTTCATTTCATCGATATAACGGTGCCGCTCCCTCTCCTTTTTGACAATCTTTTGCTGAATCTCCCCGTAGATATCCGGGTAGCGGTGCTTGAAGGCGAGGTCTTCCAGCTCTGTTTTAATCCAGTCAATTCCAAGGCGGTTGGCCAGGGGGGCGTAGATGTCGAGGGTTTCCTGAGCGATCTCTTCCTGTCTTTCCGGAGTATGATATCGAAGGGTTCGCATATTGTGGAGGCGGTCAGCGAGCTTGACCAGGACCACCCGAATATCTTTGACCATGGCCAGGATCATTTTCCGGAAATTTTCCGCCTGACTCTCCTCAGATGACCGGAGGGAGATCCGGCTGATCTTGGTCACCCCGTCAACCAACTGGGAAATTTCATTTCCGAAGTTTTCACGAATCTCTTCGAGAGTGGTTAAAGTGTCCTCAACGGTATCATGAAGAAGGCCGGTGGCTAAGGTGGCGGCATCGAGCTGCATCTGGGTGAGTATCCCTGTTACTTCAAGAGGATGGGTAAGGTAAGGCTCCCCGGAGAGGCGGACCTGGCCTAAATGGACTTTGGCGGAGAAAACATAGGCCTTTCTTAGAAGGTCTGTGTCGGCATTGGGATTGTAGGAACCCAACCGGTCCAGAATGTCATTGAATCTCAGCATCTTAAAACCATCTTACTATAACCGATGAAAAATTCAAGGGGGCTTTTTTGTCGTAGACAAAAGTTTTGACATGAACGGGGAGGAAATTTATAATGAATTCTGCAATCATCATTAAACGGGAGAATCGTTTTTAAAGAGGGGTCTGATGAAACGCTGGTTTATAGGAATTCTGGTCATTGCAGGGATTGGCGGTCTTTTAATCTATTTCTTGACGTTCAATCAAAACGAGAAGAACCATTACATCAAGGTGTCGGGAAATATTGAAACGACAGAGATAAATATCGGTTTCAAGATTTCGGGTAGGATTGTCCACCTCTCTGTCCAGGAGGGGGATCGGGTTGAGAAAGGACAAGAGATCGCCCGATTGGATGATGAGGATCTTCGCCAGCGGCTCGAATTAGCACGGGCCACCTTGAAGTCATCCCAAGCTCGATTGGAAAAAATGCTTGCTGGTTCGAGGCCCGAAGAAGTGAAGGAGGCCGAAACAAGATTTCAACAGGCACAGTTCGATTTTGAGAATAAGAAGACCCAATACGAACGGATGAAGACCCTCTTTGACGGGCGTGTGATTCCCAGAGAGACGCTGGATAATGCGGAGGCCAAATTTAAGATCGCCAAGGCGGCCTTAGAGGGAGCAATGGAGGCCTATAAATTGGTGAAGGAGGGACCGAGGAAAGAGGATATCGAAGATGGAAGGGCTCAGGTGGAACAGGCCCGTGCTTCATTGAAGCTGGCGGAGACACAACTCGGTTACACGGTTCTTCATTCTCCGATCTCCGGGATTGTGCTCGTCAAATCGGCTGAGAAGGGCGAGGTGGTCAATCCGGGGACATCGATCCTCACCCTAGCGGATATTGTCAATGTCTGGTTGAAAGCCTATCTACCGGAGACCGAACTCAGCCGTGTGGAATGGGGGCAGGAAGTCATTGTGACGACCGATCTCCGTCCTCAAAAAGAGTATAAGGGGAAAATAGCCTTCATTTCTTCTCAGTCCGAATTCACACCCAAACAGATCCAGACAGAGAAGGAGAGGGTGACCCTGGTCTACCGCATCAAAGTGGACATCCCCAATCCGGACCGTGAATTGAAGCCAGGCATGCCTGCCGACGGACGGATTCTGTTGGGATCATACCCTCATAAAAAATAGAAGATCATCAAGGTATCAGGTAATCAGGGAGCACCTGCCTGCGGTAGGCAGGGTTATCAGGACATCAGGATGTCAGGGTTAAGTATTTTTCCTGGAGCCCTTATTCCCTGTTATCCTTCAACCTGATCTCCTGGTAACCTGATACCCCTTCAAAAAATGTTATCCATCCAGACAACCAACCTGACGAAGACCTTTGGATCATTGACAGCCGTGGACCGACTCCATCTGGAGGTGAAAACAGGGGAGATCTTTGGTCTCGTCGGTCCGGATGCCTCCGGAAAGACAACCACCCTCCGGATGCTTTGCGGACTTCTTCCTCCTGATGGAGGAGAGGCGAAGGTGGCGGGCTGTGATATTAAAAAAGAAGCGGAGTCTTTAAAGGAGAAAGTGGGATATCTGCCCCAGCGGTTCGGACTCTATGGAGATCTCACTGTCCTTGAAAATATCCATTTCTACGCAGACCTCTATCAGGTCCCCAGGAAAGAGAGAAGGGATCGGATCGGGAGGCTCCTTCGATTTGCCGGCCTTGAGCCCTTCGGAAAAAGGAAGGCGCAGGATCTCTCCGGCGGGATGAAACAGAAACTGGGATTAATCGCTGCCTTGATCCATACCCCGGAGATCCTTTTCCTGGATGAGCCCACGAATGGAGTGGATCCCCTGTCGAGGAGGGATTTCTGGGTCATCCTTTATGACCTTTTAAAGGAGGGAGTCACCATCCTCTTTTCAACCTCGTATATGGATGAGGCAGAGCGATGCAGTCGCATCGGTTTGATCCATCAGGGAGAACTGTTGATCGCCGATACCCCCTCGGCTGTAAAAGCCCGGATCGGAGGGACGGTCCTGGAATTGCGCCTTGAAGATCATCAGAAAGGGATGAAGGTACTGGAAGGGATCGGGGCTTTTCGTAACCTTGTCTTATCCGGAGATAAAATCCATATTCTGGTAGACGATCCCCAAATGGGCGAAAGAGTCATCGGAGGTGTCATGAAAGAAAAGGGGTTGGAGATACTGGGATTAACCGTGGTCAGGCCATCTCTCGAAGATGTTTTTGTCTCGATGGTGAAAGAAAGAATGAATAGTTGAGAATTATGAATTGAGAATTAAGAGTTTTGTTCTTAAATTCATAATTCATAATTCATAACTCATAATTCATAACTCATAACTCATAACTCTGAACTCATAACTCATGACGATGCCAATTTATGCAGTTGAAGTGGAAGACCTGGTCAAGACCTTTGGCGATTTTGTCGCTGTCGATCACATCCGTTTCCTGGTGAAGAAGGGGGAGATCTTCGGTTTTCTCGGACCCAATGGGGCTGGAAAATCGACAACCATCCGGATCCTCTGCGGATTGTTAATGCCCACTTCAGGAAAAGGGAAGGTCGCAGGATTTGATGTCGTCGAAGAGCCCGAGAAAATCAAACAGGTCATTGGCTACATGTCTCAAAAGTTCTCCCTCTATGAGGATTTAACGGTGATGGAAAACCTCCATTTCTTTGGAGGGATTTACGGTCTGACGGGTTCTGTCCAAAAGGCGAGGGAAGAACAGGTGATCGAAATGGCCGGTTTCAAAGAACTCAGGGATCGAACCACCCGGACGTTGGCCGTGGGATGGAAACAGCGGCTTGCACTGGCCTG
>Ga0031653_10000069_pt1 | contig 15548 bp, 17 predicted proteins | sample FrelakmetBRP12BR_FD_55210 | JGI IMG/M metagenome (GOLD analysis project Ga0031653, IMG submission 55210) | Freshwater lake sediment microbial communities from the University of Notre Dame, USA, for methane emissions studies - BRP12 BR | ecosystem: Environmental > Aquatic > Freshwater > Lake >... | reverse complement strand
AGAGATTGGCGGAGGAATATGGAAAATTGTCCTGGTGCTGGATAGCAAACAATCAGATCGAATTAAGAAGAATGCTCTTGATCAAGCCTTAGAGACCATACGGAATCGGATTGATCAATTTGGAGTGTCTGAGCCTGAGATTACTCTTCAGGGTACAGATCGAATTCTGATTCAACTCCCTGGAGTCAAAGATCCCCAGAGGGCAAAAAGCCTGATCGGCCGGACTGCCTTATTGGAATTCAAACTGGTGGATGAAGAAGGAGAGATTGAGGCAGCGTTGAAGGGAAACATCCCTGAAGGAGATATCGTGCTCTATCAGAGAGTTGTGGATCCCAAAACAGGAGGGGTTAAGAAGGTCCCCTATCTTTTAAAAGAGAAGACCTTGATGACGGGTGAGATTCTTAAAGATGCTCGAGTGGCCCTCGATACACAATTCGGCGAACCCTATATTGCTTTGGAGTTCGATGATATTGGAGCAAAATTATTTGAGCAGATTACTGGTGCCAATGTAAAAAAGAGGTTGGCCATTATTCTGGATGATAATGTCTATTCTGCTCCTGTTATTCAAGAGAGGATTTCTGGGGGGAGAGCTCAAATCACGGGCCGTTTCACAACGGATGAAGCCAATGAATTAGCCATTGTTTTGAGAGCCGGAGCCTTACCCGCTCCCGTGAAGATCATTGAGGAGAGGACAGTTGGGCCTTCTTTAGGGCAGGATTCCATTCGAATGGGAATTATCTCTGTTTTAATCAGTGCGGGGCTCGTGGTTTTATTTATGATTTTCTATTACCGGGTCGCAGGAATGATTGCTGATATTGCTCTCATTTTAAATACAATTCTCGTTTTTGCAATCCTTGCTCTTTTCCGAGCCACCCTTACATTACCCGGTATCGCTGGCCTCGTTCTTTCGATCGGCATGGCTGTCGATGCGAATATATTGATCCATGAAAGGATTAAAGAGGAATTACGGTGGGGAAAGACGCCCCGGGCGGCGATTGATCAGGGTTATCACCGGGCTTTTACCACCATCATCGATTCCAATGTGACGACCATCATCGCAGCACTCTTTTTATATCAGTTTGGAACCGGCCCTGTAAGGGGGTTTGCGGTGACATTGTTTTGGGGGATTACCGCAAATATATTTACCGCTGTTTTTGTCACGAGATGGATATTTGATTATCTCACCCTCAAAGTGAGGGTTAAAAAACTGAGTATTTGACATTCGAGGTAAACCTCTTTATGGAGCTCATCCGGCCGGATACCCGTTTTGATTTTATTGGGAAGAAAAAATTTACCATTTGGGTTTCAGCCATCGCTATTATTCTCAGCATCGGCTCCATCCTTTATCATGGAGGGCTGAGGTATGGCGTGGACTTTGCCGGTGGGATACTCCTTCAGATCAAATTCTCAAAGACCGTGGATATCTCCGAAGTCCGAAATGCCATGGAAACCATAGGTTCTAAAGAGGCCATGGTTCAGAAATTTGGTGGCGAAAATGAATTTTTAATTCGGGTCGAAAAAAGCTCAGAGGATTTAGAGGCCATGTCCAGGAAAAATCCAAGCGTCGCTACAAGAACAATTCAAGGGGCAGACCTTGGAGATCCGAAGGGCAGAGGTGGTGGGGCCAAAAGTCGGGAAGGATTTAAAGACCAAAGCGATATGGGCGATTGTGCTTTCCTTCTTAGCCATATTGATCTANGTGGCCGTTCGATTTCGGCAAGTTTCTTACGGCCTCGGGGGAATTGTTGCATTAATTCACGATATCATCATTACCTTCGGGGCCATCTCGGTTTTCGATTTGGAATTCTCGTTACCTCTGATGGCAGTGATNCTGACGATTATTGGATTTTCGATCAATGATACCATCGTTATTTTCGACCGGGTTCGAGAGAATATTAAAAAGATGAGGAAAGAGAAACTGGATACGATCTTCAATATCAGTATTAATGAAACCCTTGGGAGAACCATTCTGACCTCCGGGACNGTTATGATGGTGGTGCTGATCCTCTTTTTCTTCGGAGGACCGGTCATCCATGATTTTACCAGTGCCATGATCGTTGGATTGATATCAGGAACTTATTCCACGGTCTATATTGCAAGCCCTATTGTCTTATTATGGCATNACCATATTACNATCAAAAGAAAGAGGTAATGGGTTAGATAGATCATTGACAACCCTCGNGGAAATATATTAAATTTTTTTGGATGAGGTAAGATGAAGACCTATCAAGCAAAAAAGGAAGAGTTAGAGCAAAAGTGGTATTTGGTGAATGCCGAAGGAAAGGTGTTAGGAAGACTGGCCACAGAGTTAGTCAAGATCTTGAAAGGAAAGAATAAACCCACCTATACCCCCCATCTGGATACCGGGGATTTTGTGATTGTGATCAATGCAGGGAAAGTGGCCCTCACCGGAAAGAAGATGAAAGATAAGATCTATTTTCATCACACAGGTCATCCCGGCGGGATAAAAGAAATAAATGCTGAAAAGCTCTTGGCGAAAAAGCCCACCGAGATGATCAGGATGGCGGTCAAGGGGATGCTTCCAAAAAATAGTTTNGGTCGTCAGATGCTTCGAAAGCTGAAGATCTATGCGGGGACGAACCATCCGCATGAGGCTCAAAAGCCAATTTCACTTGAGATTTAAGAGTTTTTAGATAAGGAGAGAAGAAAGTGACAGAACCAATTTATGCTACCGGCAAAAGAAAGACTTCGATCGCAAGGGTTTGGCTTGAACCCGGAGAGGGAAAGTTTTTGATCAATGCGAGGGCGCTGAAAGAGTATTTCGGGAGAGAGACCTGCGAGATGGTTGCCCTTCAGCCCTTTGATATCACAGGAACCCGAAATCAGTTCGATGTGACCATCAATGTTCGTGGNGGAGGCATCTCCGGACAATCCGTTGCCATCCGCCACGGGATTGCAAANGCCCTTCTTCAATACAATGGTGATTTTAAAGATGCCCTGAAAAAAGCTGGTTTTCTTACACGTGATTCAAGAGTGAAAGAGCGGAAGAAATATGGAAGAAGGGGAGCTAGGCGAAGACCGCAGTACTCGAAAAGATAATTCCATGACCATAATGATCCTATCTGAAAAGGGAGGTTATGGCACCTCCCTTTTTTTGTTTGTCTGGTTTCTTGGGTTAACTAAATAAACCAAACAAACTAAACAAACCAAATGAACCCAAGAGGTGACTCATGAAAACACGAGTTGGAATCATCGGAGCAACAGGGTATACCGGGCTGGAGCTTATCCGTTTCTTGATCCATCACCCGGAGATTGAAATTACGGCACTCACTTCGCAGAAATATGCTGGCGTTGAGATCGGTCAGGTCTTCCCGGCACTCATGAATTACCTCCAGATCAAGTGTGAAGAACTTTCTATTGAAAGGATATCAGATAAAACAGACTTTGTTTTTACAGCCGTTCCCCATAAGACGGCTATGGAGACTGTCCCTTTATTTTATCGACAAGGCAAAAGAGTGGTTGACCTGAGCGCAGACTTTCGATTTAAAGATGCTGGCGTTTATGAAAAGTGGTATCAGAAGCATACCGCTCCGGATCTGCTTCCCGAATCTGTCTATGGACTTCCTGAGCTTCATCGGGACAAGATTCGAGGTGCAAGAATTGTTGGAAACCCGGGTTGCTACCCAACCGGGGCATTGATCGGTTTAATTCCTCTGGTGAAGAAGGGGCTCATCTCTCTGGAAGGGATTGTTGTCGATTCGAAATCTGGTGTCAGCGGTGCAGGTAGGGATGTAGTTCTGGAATCTCTCTTCTGTGAAATCAATGAGGGAGTCAAGGCTTACAAGATCTTTGCTCACCGACATAATCCTGAGATTGAGCAGGAATTGGGCCAGATGGCACGGAAGGAGATTAAAGTCACCTTTGTTCCCCATCTCATTCCGATGGATCGGGGAATTCTGTCCACTCTCTATGTTCATCTTATAAAAAAGTTGAAGACCGAAGAACTGCTTAAAACCTTTCAGGATTACTATAAGGGAGAACCCTTTATTCGGATTTATCCAAATGGAAAACTTCCCAACACAAAGGATGTGAGGGGTTCCAATTTTTGTGATATCGGCCTAACCGTGAGCGAAACAGATGGCCGGGCGGTCATCGTGACGGCGATCGATAATTTGGTAAAGGGCGCATCGGGTGAGGCGGTCCAGAATATGAATATTATGTTGGGATACCCCGAAACCATGGGCCTTCTTCCGACCCCGCTCTTTCCATAAGATATAAGCTCAAAGCTCAAAGCAAAAAACTCCTTCCTTACTGCTCCGAACTCTATAGGGAACGGTTTAAAACCGTTCCCTACCCAACTATTCATAACATTTCCATTTTACAACCCCATGAGATTTTGTTAGATTATTTTTAAAATGACGACCAAACCTCTCACCCCCATGATTAAACAATATCTCCAGATTAAGAGTCAATATCCGGATGCCCTTCTTTTTTTTCGGATGGGAGACTTCTATGAGATGTTTTTTGAGGATGCTCATGTGGGGTCTCGAGAACTAGACATTGCTTTAACCTCAAGGAATAAGGGCCAAAAGGATAGTGTTCCTCTTTGTGGGGTGCCTTATTTTGCTGCAGAAACCTATATCTCCAAACTATTACAGAAAGGATATAAGGTAGCNCTTTGTGACCAAGTGGAAGATCCAAAGCTTGCAAAAGGAATTGTCAAAAGAGAAGTGGTAAGGGTTTTTACTCCAGGTCTGGTGACGGACTCGATCCAATTGGGGACCGGAGAAAATAATTACCTGATGGGATTTTGTGCAGAAGGAGAGGTTTTCGGACTCGCCTTTTTAGACATTTCAACAGGCGAATTGAAAACCTGCCAAATCTCAGGATTTGAACCATTTCTGAGCGAAGCCCTTCGAAACGAACCCAAGGAAATTTTGTCTCTCAAGAGATTTCAGGAACATCCATGTTTTGAAGGATTTAAAAAGAACTTTGAAAATGGTTTGATTACCTATTTAGAGGCTCCAACATTCGATGTCGTCCCATCTTTCAATGAGATGGAGCGAAATGCAATCATCCAAAAGGCACCTTTAGCCGCCGAAGCTGTCGCTATGGTCCTTCATTATGCAGAGGAAAATCAGAAAAAGCCGATTTCTCACATCCGACCTCTCTCTTTTTATCAAGTTCAAGATTTCATGGTTATCGATGAAATGACGAAGAGAAATTTAGAACTGACACAATCCCTCTTTGAACAAGGGAAAAGGGGATCTCTCTTTTGGGTATTGGATGAAACCATAACCCTGATGGGAAGTCGAACATTAAAACAGTGGCTAAATTATCCTCTGATAGATATCAAGGAGATCGGGGACCGTTTGGAAGGGGTCTCCGAGCTGAAAGAGATGAAAATCGAAAGGAAGCAACTGAGAGAGTCTTTAAAAGGGATTCAGGACATCGAAAGGTTGACTTCGCGGATTTTCCTTGGTTATGCCAATGCTCGGGACCTTGTCGGATTAAAAAATTCACTCCTAAACTTACCCATCCTTAAAGCAAATCTTCAACCTTTTTCTGCCTTCATCCTAAAAAAATTTGCATCAGAGATTGAGAATTTTGATGATCTTAATCAACTTCTCGAATCCTCCATTGTGGATCACCCACCCCTGACGATTAAAGAGGGAGGCATCATCAAACCGAACTATGACAAAGAATTGGATGGATTAAGAGAGATTGGTCGAGAGGGGAAGGGATGGATCCTTCAATTAGAAGCGGAGGAGAAGAAAAAGACAGGGATTTCCTCTTTGAAGGTTCGATATAATCAAGTCTTTGGATATTATATCGAAGTAACCAAGACCAACCTTCATCTTGTCCCAGACCATTACATCCGAAAACAGACGTTGGTCAATGCAGAGCGATTCATCACCCCAGAGCTTAAGGAATTTGAAACCAAGGTATTAGGAGCGGAAGAAGCGATCTCCCAGCTCGAATACCGACTCTTCGAAGAAATCAGGAAAAAGGTTTCGAATGAAACGGCGAGACTCCAGAGAACGGCTTCAGCCATTGCAGTCATAGACATTTTGGGTTCGATGGCGGATATCGCTGATCGATACAACTATGTCCGACCTATTGTGGACGAAGGGGATGGGATCATGATTCACGATGGGAGGCATCCTGTCCTGGAGAGAATGGGACTTTCGGAAAGATTTGTTCCCAATGACACGCAAATGAATTCTCCAGAACATCAGATTCTCATCATCACTGGGCCCAATATGGCAGGCAAATCAACCTATATTAGACAGGTGGCCCTTATCATTCTGATGGCCCAGATGGGAAGTTTTGTTCCGGCAAGCGATGCAACGATTGGAGTGGTGGATCGGGTTTTCACCCGGATTGGCGCTCTCGACAATATCATGAGAGGACAAAGCACCTTTATGGTGGAGATGATGGAGACCGCTCGAATTTTAAACCAGGCTACTTCGAGGAGCCTGGTTGTTTTAGATGAGATCGGAAGAGGGACCAGCACCTTTGATGGGTTGAGTATTGCCTGGGCCGTGGCGGAATATCTCCATGACCATGCCTCGCTCAGGCCGAAAACTCTTTTTGCGACCCACTACCATGAATTGACCGAATTGGCACTGACCAAAGAGAGGGTTAAAAATTACAATGTGGCAGTGAAGGAGTGGGGCGGAGAGATCATCTTTCTCAGGAAAATTGTGGAGGGAGGAACCAATCGAAGTTATGGGATCCAAGTGGCACGGCTGGCAGGTCTTCCACAAAAGGTCATCGATCGGGCAAAAGAGATCCTTTCCAACCTCGAGAAGGGCGAATTGGATGCCATGGGGTTGCCAAAAATCGCAACAACAAAAACGGCGACTTCGAAGCCCCAGCCCCCTCTGCAGCCCTCCCTCTTTTCAATCCCCGATCCTATCCGATCTGGGCTGAAGAAGCTTAAAACCGATCGATTAACTCCTCTCGAGGCTCTCAATATCCTGGATGAACTGAAGAAAGAAGCTGAGAAAGAGGGCTGAGTGACTAAATTGCCTAAAATGGATTATTAAACTTTAGTCACTCTAGCTCACTTTAGAATATTTTAGGCACTGATTCATATGATCGATTTTCCCAAGGCAAGATTGAAAATGGTGGAAGAACAGATCATCTCAAGAGGGATTAGAGATGCCAAGCTGATTGCTGCGATGAAAAAAATCCCTCGTCACCTCTTCGTAGAGGAGGCCCTTCAGAACCAAGCCTACAGTGACCACCCTCTGCCCATTGGTGAAAAACAGACTATTTCACAACCTTATATGGTTGCCTTGATGACTGAAGCGTTGCTGCTCACCGCGAAAGAAAAGGTTTTAGAAATCGGTACAGGTTCCGGATATCAGACAGCAATCTTAGCTGAGTTATCTGAGAAAGTCTTTTCTATCGAGAGGATTCGTCCCTTGGCCATTCGGGCAAGAACGTTGCTCTATGAATTGGGATATTTCAATGTAGAAATCAAAATCTTTGATGGGACCTTTGGATGGATCGAGGAGAGTCCATTGGATGCCATTATCGTCACGGCAGGGTCTCCGGATATTCCCCAACCTCTAATCGATCAATTGGCGATGGGAGGAAGACTGGTCATTCCTGTTGGAGATGCGTTTGTCCAAGATTTGTTTCGGGTGACTAAGACAGAGGAGGGGATAAAAAAGGAAGACTTAGGCGGTTGCCGATTTGTTAAATTGATAGGAAAGTATGGGTGGGAAACTGAATGATAAAATTTTTTTAACGCTTTTTTTTATTTCGGCGGTATTCTTTTTAAATACCTGTGCCCGTCATAAGGTCCTGCTTGAAAAACCATCTCCCACTCCAGAGAGGAAAGGAGTTTATCATGTGGTAGAGAGACACCAAACCCTCTACCGCATTTGTAAGACCTACGGGGTCGATCTCAAAGCAGTTTCCTTTTTTAATGGAATTTCAGATCCGAGCAAGATTCAGACCGGTCAACGAATTTTTATCACAGGGGCGAAAAAGGTTTTAAAAGTTGAGATTTATATTGAGGATGTGGTCGCAGAACCAGGGGAAAAAGCAAAAATTGTTTATAAGAAGCTCGATTTTATCTGGCCGATTGAAGGGAAAGTCAGCGATGTTTTTGAAGAAGTGGAGGATAGAAGACATCAGGGGATTGATATCTCCTCTCCGCTCGGGACACCGATTAGAGCTTCGCATGACGGAATGGTTATCTATTCTAACAATACCATTAAGGGATACGGAAATTTGATCATCCTTCGCCATTCCGAAGAGTATGTGACGGTTTATGCACATAATCAGGTGAATCTGGTAGAGGAGGGGACATGGGTAGAAAAGGGGCAGTTTATCGGAAAGATGGGCCAAACAGGGAGGGCCTCAGGACCTCATCTCCATTTTGAAATCCGAAAAAATAACAAAACCCTAGACCCGATGCTTTTTCTAAAATAAAGAACTCTACTGGTCTGTGGGCAGGTTGTTTACTATGACTTTTTGTTATCAAGGGAATCGCATCAAATTGTCCTATGGTTTACCTCGTTAGAAAGCCCCAGCATTTATGCTGGGGGTGGTAGAAATAGAAATCATCAGCTCCTTATTGAGGGCGGGGTTAAAGCCCTGCCCTTTCTAACGGGGTTTACTTGGAAAATAAATATGAAATCGTGGAAAGTTAAATCGGACGAATTAAAAAAAGAGGTATACGCCCTTTACTTAGCCTACCATCACCCGCGAACACCCTGGTATGCCAAGGTTCTGGTAGCTCTCATCATTGGTTATGCTTTAAGCCCCATCGATTTAATTCCAGATTTTATACCTGTTGTAGGTTATCTTGATGATTTAATCATTATCCCCGCAGGGATTGCCCTTCTGATCAAAATCATTCCCAGAGATATTTTGGAAGAGTGTAGAGCAAAATCACAGTCTGACCTCTTAAATAAAAAACCAAAAAACTGGATCGCTGCAACAATCATCGTCTTGATTTGGCTATTGGCCATTACCTTAGCTCTAAGCCTAATATGGCCACTGGTCTTCAAGACAATATGAATCCATTCGGATTGCTACGTCTAAGGAGGGAATCCTATCGCGATGATCATCTCCCCTTTTTCCGGAGCTCCTCGATTCTCAAATCCTCAATGGTATCAATGTCCCGAAGAGGTTTGAGGAGGTGAACCGTCAACCGTTGCTGCTCTAAAATCTTCAGGGTGTCTTCAAAAACGTGATCTGTACTCCAAGAAATTCCCTCAAACACTTTAGGAGAAAACAGTTCATTCATGAAACCGATGAGATAGTATCCGCCATCAACGGCAGGACCGATCACGACGTCATGCCTTCGGAGAGCAGTGAAGGCCTCTTCGATAAATTCCAAGGGCAGGGCAGGGATGTCACTTCCGACGAGAACCACTCTTTTGAAGTTCATGGAAAAAGCTTCCATGAAACCGTTCTTCATTCTCTCTCCAAGATTTTCTCCCACCTGAGGCGCGTAAAGGTAATGATCCCCTAACCAATTTTTGAGATCATTTAAAGAATCCCCCGGGTGATAACATAGATAAAAGAGAAAGGTTCCTCTGTTTAAGGTGGATAGCATTTCAAGCAGAAAGCGTCTGTAAAGCTTCACTGCCATCTCATCCCCAATCGCAGAAGCCAGTCTTGTTTTAACTCTGCCTTTTTCTGGATTTTTTATAAAGAAAAGCAAACACCGATCATCCAAAAGGAACCTCCTTGACCAATTGAAAGGGTGGGGAATCAACGATTCCCCGTTGCAGGGCTTCAATGACTACCCTGATTGACCGTGCAGGCGTAACAGTGTTCAGCGAGGGCGATTTGAGGGGCAAAGTGATCCACATCAATCTCCCAAAATTTATTATTTCCGTAACCTTTAATTCTCATCCCTACCGCTAAGTTAAAGTCACAATCATAAAGGCGACCTTTGTCATCGATAGAGATTAAGTTTCTGCACATCATGGACTCTAACGTTTTAGGATTATAATTCTTTTTTAAAAGTTCCATATAGTGATCGTATTTTCCATATCTGACTAGAAAATTCTTAAATCTTGTGACAGGACAGTTGACCAAGGGAATCAAACGGGAAAATGAAATACCATAGTGCTTCCTCAATAATTCTTTATACTCTTCTTCCAATGGGACCTGTTCTGGAGGGAGGTTGTCTTCCACCGGGTTATAAACAAGGTCTAGCAGGAGTCCGTTTGTTCCATATCCCATTTCATTAAGTTTCTTTAGGATCTTAACACTGGAATGAAAGACGCCTTTGCCTCTTTGCCGATCGGTGACCTCTTGAAATATTGATGGCAAGGATGCCACGACATGGACTTGGTGTTTTCTATAAAGATCGGGGTAAAAGGAGTATCCCGGAAGTTCAAGGATGGTTAGGTTGGTTCGGACGGTCAGCTGCTTACCATATTTGGAGAGCCCTTCGATAAAAAATTTAAGATTGGAGTTTATCTCAGGCGCTCCGCCAGTAAATTCAATATTCGGGATGTTTGATTTTATTAAGGCCTCATGAATTTTCTGAGCCGTGGAATAATCCATATTTCTCTTTCCTAAGGGTGATCCTTCCACATGGCAATGATAACACATTTGATTGCACTTATTTCCGAGATTGATCTGAACAATCTCTATCTTTCTTTTATTAAGTTTTTGAGATTCTAAAGGCAGATTTTGTTCCAATTTCCTTAAACTCCTCTCCTTTATCCATAATCTTTTATTTTGCTCCGTGCCAGCTTAATCAGGATCACCAGCAGCACACCCACTCCTGTTATCACTCCGACAAGTATCCATGGGACTTTTNTTTGAATAAAAAATTGAATCACGGCATCCGCACCCACAACGTAGAGAACGGTCCCCGGCAGCATGCAGAACCAAGACCAGAACAGATAAGTCCAGAATGGAATTTTTGTCAATCCAAACCCATAATTAAGAAAGTTAAAGGGAAAGATAGGAATAAGGCGGGTGATGGCCACGATCATTGCCCCATGCGCTTCGGTCATTCTATCCAGTCTCTGGAACTTTTCCCTCCTGGAAAGCCAGTTTGCTATGGCCTCCCGGGCGAAGTATCTGGCAATGAGAAAGGAGAAACTTGCCCCGATGGTGGAGGCGAAGCTCACCAGGATGACCCCTAAAAATGATCCAAACAGACCTCCTGCCGCAACGGTGAGTGCTGAACCAGGAAGACCCGCCACCACACCCAAAATGTACAGTCCCACAAATGCGGCAGGGCCTAAAACCCCCAGAGAATGAATCCATCCCCTTAAGGGTCCCAGTTTCTCCCCTGCGCCGAAAACAATAGCAAGGATAAAGATGGCTATGATTAAAGCGATCAACAATATGGGACGCCACATACTTCTTTTCCCTTTATTTTCTACATCAACCTGAAAGTAACCCTGGCCGCTTTCGATTCACTCCACCCCCGGACTCCTGGTCATTGGGTACTTACCCAGTTTGCCGATAAACGGCAAGATGATTAACCATAGTAATGTCAATTTTTGGGGTTCTTTGTATTGGTCAAGACCGATGGTCATCTCCAAGTGTCCTTTCGCGGGTTGAGGACGGTAGGTCCCAAAGAGTCTGTCCCACCATGGGAAGTTGAAGCCGAGGTTGCTATTTGATTCCCAGCGTATCGTAGAGTGATGAACACGGTGCATCTCTGGTGTGACAACCAGCAGGCGAAGGATGGCATCCATGTTTTGAGAATAGCGGACATTCCCATGATTAAACATGGAAGTTCCGTTTAATACAATTTCAAAAATCAAAACAGCCAGCGGAGGAGTCCCTGTTAGGATGACCACGATCATCTTGATCCCCATCGAAAGAATGATCTCTATCGGATGAAAACGAACTCCTGTGGTAACATCAATATCCATGTCGGTATGGTGAACCATGTGGAGCCGCCAAAACAAAGGGATGACATGAAACATAGCGTGTTGAAGATAGATGACGAAGTCGAGAATCAAAATGCTGAAGATGATTTTTAGCAGGTAAAGTAGCTCAAATTGATTGAATAAGCCCCATCCGCGTTGCTGAGCGATCAAGGCGATTCCCGCTAATGCAGTTGGAAAAACCAAGCGCACCGTCATAGCGTCTATCAGGACCAGGCCGAGGTTACTAACCCATCTCGTTATCTTTGATGTGGTTAAACGACGGCGAGGGGCTAAGAGTTCCCAAAGGAACATGATAATAAGAATCCCAAAGAAAAACCCCAGCCTTATCCATAATTCATTCTTCCAGAGCGGAGGGTTCATCTATTAAACCTCGATCCTTCTCCTGGAATAGTCGCTTTTATAAAAATTTGCCAACTTGTGAGGCGAAATGCCAAGGAAATAAAGAGTCTGCAGGGTCCAATTTCTAAGAGTGCAATAAATTACTCCCTCCTTCTCCCACCTCCTGGGAGAAGTCATAACCCGGTCATGGAAGATCCATATCTTGCTGTCGGATTTTTTAATCCTTCTCATCAATTCNACATCTTCCATTAAAGGGATCTCTTTGTAGCCCCCTATCTGGTTAAAATACTCCCTTCGGATAAAGATGGCCTGATCTCCAAAGGGTATCCTGTTCAAACGGGAACGCAAAGAGGATAGGGTTCCAATCATCTTGAAAATAAACTTATCCGATTTTATACCCAGATCAAAAGCCCCCCCCACATACTCTTTTCGTTCTATTAAGGATTGGATCCTTTGAAAAGCATGCATAGGTAGTTCTGTGTCGGCATGGAGAAAAATTAAAATTTCCCCGTTGGCAACAGAAGCTCCTACATTCATCTGTTTCGCTCGTCCTTTTTCATTGGAGATCTTGATGATATGGTTATTTTGAATAACCTTCAGAGTATCCTTTTCCTCAGTCCCATCCACGACAATAATTTCAATGTCTTGGCCAGAATGCAGGGGGTTCAGATATTCGATCGCTTCATTGATCCTTTCACCCTCATGGAATACAGGTATAATGATTGAGAATTTAATAGAATTCACGGAACCTTTTCCCCAAATCAAGGGTTTCCCACCTGTTGACATAGAATGGAGTCTATAAAAATAGATTAAGTTGCAACTCCTTATCCGTCAAGATCATTTTTTTAATCTTTTTCTGGTCCCTTTCTTTATCTTTTCTTTTGCATCCATTCGTATTTTGAGGTATCTTTTCTGTTTAAGAAGACAAGCATTTGGAAGGCATGAGAAAGAACCATGCGCATTTTGGCGATTGAGACATCTTGTGATGATACGGGAGCCGCTGTGATTTTGAATGGGAGAAAGATCCTTTCTAATGTCGTCTCTTCCCAGATTTCGGTTCACCAGAAATACGGCGGGGTTGTCCCTGAACTCGCTTCCAGAAAACATATCGAGTCCATTGTGCCCATTGTGGCAGAAGCCTTAGAAATAGGTAAAGTTACTTTAAAAGAAATCGATGGGATTGCCGTGACCCAGGGACCGGGTTTGGTGGGTTCTCTTTTAGTTGGTCTCTCCTTTGCTAAGTCCGTCGCCTTTGCAAGAGGATTACCTTTCATCGGAGTTAATCATATTGAGGCACATCTCTCAGCCATTTTTCTCGAGGAAAAACCTCTAAGATTTCCTTTCATCGGATTGGTCGTCTCAGGGGGACACACCTCTCTTTTTCGCATGGATGGATTTGGAAAATACAAACGATTGGGGCAGACACGAGATGATGCAGCAGGGGAGGCCTTTGATAAAGTTGCCAAACTTTTAGGTCTTGGATATCCAGGGGGACCGATTATTGATGAACTCTCTAAGGCAGGAAATCCAAAGGCGGTTCGGTTCCCGAGACCCGTTCTGTCGAAAAATTCTCTTGACTTTAGTTTCAGCGGACTCAAGACTGCTGTCGTCAATTATGTAAAGGCCCATCCCGAACCTCCAGAGGGTTATCCAGGAGATCTTATCAAGGATATCGTCTCCAGTTTTCAGGAAGCGGTGGTCGAGGTATTGGTGAAAAAAACAGTTCAAGCCGCTCAACATCAGGGACTGAAAAGAATTGTTCTTTCAGGGGGGGTAGCCGCCAATCAGCGCCTTCGGCAGAAGATAACGGAGGAGTCATTCGAGCAGAAATTGAAAATCTATCTTCCTTCTCCTTCTTTTTGTACGGATAATGCCGCGATGGTGGGCGTGGTCGGATATGAATATTTGAAGCGAGGGATTCGGTCACCCTTGTCCTTAAATGCTTTCTCAAATTTAACGCTCTGATTAGAATGGATACGAACTATAAGGATTAAAATATATCTCCCTCTCCCTTGACGGGAGAGGGCGGGGGTGAGGGTGAAATTAAATCCATCCCCCTCCCCATCCTCCCCTCCCGCCAGGGGAGGGGAAATGTACGGTTGTTATTATCAGATTAACGTTATGACTTCCATCAAGAGAGAATTGTTGGAATATGGTTTATTCCCCAAGAAAAGATTGGGGCAACATTTTCTCATTGACCGGAATATTTTAAATAAAGTGATCCGAACCGCTGGGATTGAAAAGGAGGATGTCGTTCTCGAAGTGGGGCCAGGTCTCGGAGAGATGACCCTTGCGCTTGCCCGTCAGGCGAAAAGGGTGATGGCTATCGAGATCGATCCAAAATTAGTAGCGATACTAAAAAAGAAGCTGGAAGCCCTTCCGAATGTGGAGGTGGTTCGAAGTGATATCTTAAGGTTGAACTTCAAACATTTTTTTGAAAAGGAAGGACAACCGATCAAAGTAGTAGCCAATCTCCCTTACCAGATCTCGACACCTCTTCTCTTTCGGTTCATCGAATCAAAAGAGGTTTTTGCCACATTCACTTTAACGCTTCAAAAAGAGGTTGCAGAGAGAATGGTCGCTCCCCCGGGGGGAAAGGACTACGGTCCATTATCCATCTTCATCCAGATATTTTTAGATCCTTCCATTTGTTTTTTCATCAAACCCTCTGCCTTCTTTCCGCCTCCTAAGGTTGATTCAGCCGTGGTTCATATGGTCTGGAAAGAAAAGCCAGTGATTGAAGCGAATGATGAAGAGTGGTTCAAGAGAGTAGTGAAAGCTTGTTTTGGTTACCGCAGAAAGACATTGGCCAACGCCCTGAAGCATTCCGAGCTCACTCTGCCTGAATCCGTAGGGTTGAAGATGGAGGAGATTGGGATAGACCCTCGTAGAAGACCAGAAACCCTCACAATTCAAGAATTTGTCAGGTTAGCAGAAGCTTTAAAATAATTGAAAAATTCTGTTTGCAAAACCTCAAGAGGGTGATTATTTTTAGGATAGTTTGAAATAGGGGGAGTGATATAAAATGAATATAGAGAAATTTACATTAAAAGCTCAAGAGGCTCTACAAGAAGCCAAATCCATTGCTGAGCGAAAGCACCATCAACAGATAGATGGGGAACACCTCTTATCAGCCCTCCTTGGACAGAGAGAAGGGATTGTCATTCCCATCCTCCAAAAATTAGGGGCTAATCCGGATTTAATCAATTCTCAATTAGAAGAGGAGTTAAATCGGATTCCCCAGGTGACAGGAAGAGGGGCAGGGCAGGTGTATCTCTCCAGTCGGCTCAATGAAATTTTTAACACGGCTTGGAAAGAAGCCGAAAGATTGCTGGATGAATACCTCTCCACCGA
>Ga0031653_10000068_pt1 | contig 15604 bp, 9 predicted proteins | sample FrelakmetBRP12BR_FD_55210 | JGI IMG/M metagenome (GOLD analysis project Ga0031653, IMG submission 55210) | Freshwater lake sediment microbial communities from the University of Notre Dame, USA, for methane emissions studies - BRP12 BR | ecosystem: Environmental > Aquatic > Freshwater > Lake >... | reverse complement strand
TGCTCATCAGGCTACCTCAGTTCTGGCTGGCACACTCATCGTGCTCTTTTTCACGTTGAGCTTCAATGCCTACGCCTGTCTCCTGCCAGTGAATGACTTCACCGCCGGAGCAATGGGGGATAGCTGCTCGACCCCGGATGAACAACCTGGCTATCAGTTCTGCGATACGTTTAAGACGCTCGGTGTGCAGTCTGCCGACAGGCTCCATCTTGACAGTGACTGTCAGGTTCTTTGTCCGGAAGATACTGCCTCGCTCGCGCTTCTAGTCGTCCTTACCTCTCCCGGCAACCGTCTGTCCGATCATCCTACGGTCGGTCCTCCACAGGATCTCCTGCTCAAGATTTCCGTGCTGCGCATCTGATCTTCCCTTCCCGCGTTCCGTCATCGTTTCACAATCAAAATGTTTGTCGTTCGAAGCCTGGTCTTGGCGCACCAGTTCATTGTCTATGCGTTTCCCGCTTGTAAGGCCGGAGCACAGACAGAGCGTCGAACCTGTGAAAACTCTGGGAGGGCCTTCGCATGAGATGGCATGGACGACTCCATGGTCTGACCGTCGCGATCGTGTTCGTCATATTTCTTAGTGGTACGCAATCGAAGGCACAGGATGCCGATTCTGCGCCCAGGGATAGGCTAGTGCTGCCGGAATTGATCCAAGAAGTCTTGGCTCGAAATCCAGAACTGACAGCGACTCGTAAGCAATGGGAAGCCGCAACAAATCGGATTGCGCAGGTGCGGTCATTGGACGACCCGATCCTGTCTCTCCAATTGTGGAATGTCCCACAGCCCTTCAATGTCACGCAGACGGGCAACAGTATCTTCGGTCTCTCGCAGAGTCTCCCCTTTCCCGGCAAACTCGGGCTCAAAGGCGAAGTTGCCAGCCGTTCTGCTGATATGACCGAGCAGGCGATCCATGCGAAGGAGCGGGAACTGGTCACTCGCCTGAAGCAGGCCTACTACGATCTGTTTCTCATGCAGAAGACGATCCAGATTCATCATGAACAAGTGGAGCTGCTCAGGCAGTTTTTTGAGATCGCGAACGCGAAGTTCCGTGCAGGGAAAGGAAGCCAGGCCGATGTTCTCAAGGCTCAAGTGGAGCTGTCCCTGCTTCAGCAGCAGCTTCCCGTCCTGGAACAGCGTCGAAAGACTGCCGCAGCGATGTTGAACACGCTGCTCGATCGGGATACTTCATCACCCTTGGGCCTCGCGCAAGAACCCTCTCCACTGCCGATCGAGAGGCCCCTCGACGATCTGCATAGCCTTGCGCTCAACGATAGGCCGGAGCTTAAAGCCGCCGAGCTTGATGTGCAGCGGAGCGAGCAGTCCCGCGCGTTGGCCCAGCGTCAATACTATCCGGACTTCAATGTAGCGGTTCAGCGCTTCCAGAATTATCAGGCCAATGATGGATTCGGCGCCTATGTGGCGATGAGCATCCCTTTCGCCTTTTGGACCAAGCCGAAATACGACGCAGGGGTGCAGGAAGCCGCGGCTGCAGTTTCAGTCGCACAAGCGCAGCAACATACCTTGGAAAACCTGACCAAGTTTCAGGTCAACGACCTTCTGGCTAAGTTTCGGGCGACCGACCAGGTGGCCATGTTGTACCGCACGACGATCCTGCCACAGGCCGAACAGAGCCTGGAATCGGCGCGCGTTGGGTATCGTGTGGGGAAGGGGAGTTTCTTGGATCTCATTGACGCCCAACGGACCTGGCGAGGCTTTCAGCATGAGTATTTCAAGGCGATCGTGGACCGCCAGAATCGCCTAGCTGAACTTGAACAGGTCGTCGGTGTCACGCTCGATCGGCAGGGCTAATTTGGACAGGAAGGAGAAACAGCGATGAACCAGCAGTCATACAGGAAAAACTTTGTGATCGGTGTCGCGGCGATCGGTGCGATCGCCGGAGTTGCCGCCGGCTTTTTTACCGCCTACGGGATCATGGGAACAGGGGGCGTCTCGGCGCCCCCAGGGCGGGCGGGTGAGAAGATTGCAGGGAGCGTCTCGGTTTCCCCAGCGCAGGCAGGTGAGAAAGAAGAAATGAAGGGGATGTCCATGGAGCAGATGGACATGAAGGAGATGGCTCCGGTAGGCGAGAAGTTAATGGCCGGAATGGAAGGCATGCCAGGCATGTCTTCATCGCCATCCGGAGCTGTGGTCATTCCGGCTGTAGCGAGACAGTTGATCGGAGTGCGGAGCGCGTCAGCTGCCTACCGGACGTTAACGCAAGAGATTCGCACGGTCGGGACGGTCGGCTACGACGAACGTGGCTTGACTCAGGTCACTCTGAAAATCTCCGGGTGGGTCCGCGAGGTCTTCGTCAATTCGATCGGCAGACCGGTACGCAAAGGCGAAGCGCTCTTCACGTTCTACTCGCCGGATCTACTGGCTTCGCAGGATGAATATTTATTGGCCTTAAGGACGCAGGCCCGACTGGCTACGAGCCCCCTCGACGAAGCCAAGGCCAACGCGGCCTCCCTTGTAACCAGTGCGCGGGAGCGTTTGCGGTTGTGGGATCTGACTGATGCGCAAATCACAGCGCTGGAGCGTCGAGGCAAGGCAGAGCCGGCGCTCACGATCTATGCCCCCTCCTCCGGGATCGTCCTCAAGCGAGAGGCCTTGCCTGGGAAATATGTGGAACCAGGTACGACATTGTATGAAGTAGCAGATCTTTCCAGGGTCTGGATCTCTGCCGATATCTATGAGTCCGAGGTCGCAGCGGTGAAGCTGGACCAACCGATTTCAGTCTCCTTTGCCGCCTATCCAGGAGAAACCTTTCACGGAAGCATGGCCTATATCTACCCCTCGTTGAATGCAGAAGCCCGCACGGTGCGCGTGAGGTTTGAATTGCCGAATCCCGGACTGAAACTCAAGCCAGGCATGTATGGGAATGTGACCTTGCAGACGGATGCAGCCAAGGCCTTGGTTGTGCCTAAGGAGGCAGTCCTGGAGACAGGGCTTCGTCAACTCGTGTTCATGGATCGGGGACAAGGCCGGTATGAGCAGACGTTGGTCAAACTGGGTCGCCGGAACCAGGATGAGGTGGAAGTGATGGAAGGACTCAAAGAAGGAGATCGGATCGTCACCTCGGCCAATTTCCTGTTGGATGCAGAGAGCAAATTGACATCAGCTTCGAGCATGCAGGCCATGATGGGCCGGATCGGCATGGGTGATTGGCAGATGAGCGGTGCGTACGAGGGCAAGATGGAAGGGATGGTAGGGATGGAGGGGATGGGCGACATGAAAGGCATGCCGATGGGGGATATGAAGGGGATGGAAGGAATGAAGGGCATGGACAACATGCCTGGCATGGAGATGGGAAGTAACAAAGGAATGGCAGGGGCTGGGATCCGTCAGGCCGCCGGAATATCTCTCACGTTGAAAACGTCACCGGAAAACCCCAAGGCCGGTAACGTGCTGCTCAAGCTCACGCTGAACGATCAGGCTGGCAAGCCAGTAACCAATGCCCAAGTCCTATTCGTCTATACGATGCCGATGCCGGGCATGACTGATTCCAAGGTGACGGCTCGTCATACGAAGGATGGACTCTATGAAGGTACGGTGATGTTCGGTATGGGCGGGACATGGGTCGTGACAGCCAACGTGACGATACCAGGGAAACCGGCCATTGCCGAAAAGTTTCAATTCTCGGTTGCCGGGGGAGGGATGTAATCCCTCATGATCGCACGGCTCATTGAAGGAAGCGCTCGCAATCCGATCCTGGTCATCCTCCTTGTGTTGCTGTTGGGTGGCTGGGGCCTGTGGGCGGGATTTCGAGTTCCGCTGGATGCGGTGCCGGACCTGTCCGATGTCCAGGTCACCGTCTACACCGAGTGGCAGGGGCGCAGCCCCACGTTGATGGAAGACCAAGTCACCTATCCAATCGTTACGTCTCTGCTGGCTGGGCCGAAAGTCAAACGGGTGCGGGGAGTTTCAGAATATGGAGTCTCCTATGTCTATGTGATTTTTGAGGACCGGACCGACTTGTACTGGGCACGCAGTCGTGTGCTGGAGTACATGCAGAAGCTGAGCGGAAGGTTGCCGGCCGGAGTCACGCCGACTCTCGGTCCTGACGCAACCGGCGTCGGGTGGGTCTATCAGTATGCATTGGTCGATGAGTCAGGCGCGCACGACCTGGCGCAGCTCCGCAGCCTTCAAGATTGGTATCTGCGCTACCAGCTCGAAAGCGTGCCTGGCGTGGCAGAAGTGTCGGCAGTCGGCGGGTTTGTGAAACAGTATCAAATCGAAGTGGACCCGAACACCTTGGCCGCCTACCGGCTGCCGATGAAGACGATTATCGAAGCGGTCAGAAACAGCAATGCGGAGGTGAGCGGCCGTGTCTTAGAAATGGCCGGCACCGAATACGTTATTCGAGGGAGAGGCTACCTGCGCTCGATAGAGGACATTGAGCTGATCCCAGTTGGGACGGATGGGCGTGGCACGCCTATCTTGGTCCGGGACATTGCCCATGTCCAAATCGGGCCGGACCAGCGTCGAGGCATTGCCGAACTGGACGGCAAGGGCCAGACAGTCGGCGGGATCGTGATCATGCGAGCCGGCGAGAACGCGCTTGCCGTGATCGATCGAATCAAAGCAAAGCTGGCAGAGATCACGCCGGCCTTGCCGAAGGGCATTCATATCGTTTCCACCTATGACCGGTCAAATCTCATCCATCGGGCGATCGCCGTACTGCGCGAAAAGCTCGTGGAGGAAAGTATCATCGTCAGCCTGGTTGCGGTGGTCTTTCTATTTCACCTGCGTAGCGCCCTGGTGGCGATTCTCATCCTCCCCGTGGCGGTGCTGCTCGCCTTCATCCCCATGGCCTATCTGAATATCACGTCCAGCATCATGTCGCTCGGAGGGATTGCCATTGCCATCGGCGCGATGGTGGACGCAGCCATCGTCATGGTGGAGAACGCCCACAAGCGGTTGGAGCAGAGTCCTCATTTGGACCGGACAGAGACCATCATTGCAGCGGCCAAAGAAGTCGGCCGCCCCCTGTTCTTCTCGCTGCTGGTGATTGCCGTATCGTTCTTGCCAATCTTTGCACTGGAAGCCCAAGAAGGACGATTGTTCACACCCCTGGCCTACACCAAGACCTTTGCCATGCTCTTTGCCACAGCTCTGTCAGTGACCTTGGCTCCTGTGTTGATGGTGCTCCTGATCCGTGGGCGCATCCGGGCGGAGACCAAGAACCCGTTGAACTGGCTGCTGATCGTGCTGTATCGGCCTATCATCGCCGGCGCGTTGCGCGTCCGGTGGCTGACGCTCGGACTGGCGGTGGTGGTCGTGGGATTCACGGCGCCGATCTTTTCCCGTCTCGGCGCGGAATTCATGCCGCCACTGAACGAGGGGACCATCCTCTACATGCCGACCACTGTGCCAGGTCTCTCGATTCCTGAATCGGTCAAGGTGTTACAGGTTCAAGATCAGTTACTCACGACTTTTCCGGAAGTGGAACGGGTATTCGGCAAGATGGGGAAGGCCCCGACTGCCACCGATCCGGCCTTTGTCGGCATGGCCGAGATCACGATTACCCTCAAACCGGAAGAACGATGGCGCCCCGGCATGACCTGGGACCGGTTGCTGGATGAAATGGATGCCAAGCTGCGCATCCCAGGTTTCCCGAATATCTGGTGGATGCCGATTCAAACACGCACTGAAATGGTCACAACTGGTGTGCGGAGCCCGGTCGGCATCAAAGTCCTGGGGCCTGATCTGAAGACCATCGAGAAAATCGGCTTGGAGATCGAGCAAGTCTTGGCAAATGTGCCCGGCACGAAAAGCGCGTTTGCCGAACGGTTGAATGAAGGGTACTACCTGGATCTGACTGTCAACCGACGCGAAGCGGCCCGCTACGGTCTGACGGTGGGAGACGTGCAGGCGGTCATCACCTCGGCCATTGGCGGCGAAACCGTCACGACTACGGTCGAGGGGCGGGAACGGTATTCAGTCAATGTGCGCTACAAACGCGAACTGCGCGATGACCCGGACCGGCTCAAGAGGGTGCTGATTCCCACGCCGAACGGCGCGCAGATTCCACTCGGACAAATTGCCGATCTCGTCATCACCCAGGGGCCGTCGTCGATTGCGGATGAGGCAGGAGCATTAGCCGGTTTGGTTTCGGTTGCGGTCAGCGGTCGCGATCTTCGCGGCTACGTCGAAGACGCCCAACGAGCGGTCCGGGACCGAGTGACATTACCCTCTGGTTACCGGTTGGTCTGGGCCGGTCAATATGAGCACCTGGTCCGGGCCGAAGAGCGGTTAAAGCTGGTCGTCCCCGTCACCATTGGGATCATTCTCTTGTTGCTCTATCTCAACTTCCGTTCGATGGCGAAATCGCTGATCGTGCTCCTGTCTGTTCCCTTTGCTGCGATCGGGGCCATCTGGTATCTCGACTATCTGAACTACAATATGAGCGTGGCGGTCTGGGTGGGCATCATCGCCCTGGCCGGTGTGGCGGCGGAGACTGGCGTAGTCATGCTCGTCTATCTCGACGAGGCCTATGAGCGGCGCGTGCGCGAAGGTCGCATGACAACGGTACAAGACCTTCGTGAGGCCATTATAGAAGGAGCAGTCCAGCGGGTACGGCCAAAGATGATGACGGTCGCCGCAATCATGGGCGGCTTGCTCCCGATCATGTGGACCACCGGCACAGGCGCCGACGTCATGAAACGGATCGCCGCACCGATGATCGGCGGCATGGTCAGCTCGACCATCCTGACGCTGATCGTCATTCCAGCCTTGTATTTTATCTGGAAGCGTTGGATTTTGAGTTCAGGCTCTCAGGTCGATAAGCCTTGATCAGCTCTACGATGTCCTAACTGGCGCTTTCTTCGCTTACATTGTGTAAGAGAGGTCTCTTCAGAGGCTGCTCAAAAAGGCTTCGCAACTAGGCCGCAGGCGCAGCATACACCGGAGGCGTTGCTTTCTCACCCTCCCAACTCCGAGCTGTCGGAACAGCTCTTTTCCCAAGTTGGGTACGTTGAGGATGTGTGCGAGCCGAGAACGACGTTGAGAGCCTTTTTCAGCAGCCGATCTAGTAGGTGTCGGTTGGTGGGCACGTACAGACAAGATGGCGATCTCCGTAGGCTTCGTCGATGCGGCTCACGCTGGGCCAGAATTTATGGTCGCGCACCCAGGGGGCGGGAAAGGCTGCCCGTTCACGGCTGTAGGGCCGATTCCATTCGTCTGCCGTCACGACCTGGGCCGTGTGGGGAGCATTCTTCAGCACATTATTCGTGCGCGGCTGGCGGCCTTCGGCGATGTCCTGTATTTCTGCATGGATCGAGATCAGCGCCTCGCAGAACCGGTCCAATTCAGCCCTCGTTTCGCTTTCCGTCGGTTCGATCATGAGCGTCCCGGCAACCGGGAACGAAACGGTCGGAGCATGAAACCCGTAATCCATCAACCGCTTGGCCACATCCATCGCTTCAATTCCCGTCGTTTCCTTGAACGGGCGAAGATCGAGAATAAACTCGTGTGCGACGAATCCCGACGTTCCTGTGTAGAGTACGGGATAGTATTTCTCCAGCCGCTTGGCCATGTAGTTGGCGTTCAAGATCGCTATCTGCGTCGCCTTGGTTAAGCCGTCTCGCCCCATCAATGCAATGTAGACCCAGGAAATCGTGACGATGCTGGGACTGCCGTAAGGCGCTGCCGCCACAGGTCCGATGGAGTCCTGTCCGCCCAGTTGCATCACCGGATGGCCTGGAAGAAATGGCGCCAAATGTCGTGCGGCAACGATCGGGCCCATCCCTGGCCCGCCCCCGCCATGGGGGATACAGAATGTCTTGTGTAGATTCAAATGACAAATGTCCGCGCCAATATCACCGGGCCGGCAGAGCCCCACTTGGGCATTCAAGTTGGCTCCGTCCATATAGACCTGCCCGCCGTGCGTATGGATGATCTGACAGATGCGCCGTACGTCCGCCTCGAAAACGCCGTGGGTCGAGGGGTAGGTCAACATGAGGGCCGAGAGCCGATCGCGATGCTGAGCAGCCTTGGCTTCAAGATCGGCTAATTCCACATTGCCCAGTCGATCGCAAGCGACCGTTACAACCGTCATGCCCACCATTGATGCACTGGCTGGATTTGTGCCGTGCGCGGATACGGGAATCAAACAGACATCCCGATGTTCTTGACCCTGGCTCCGGTGGTAGGCCCGGATCACCATCAGCCCCGTATACTCACCCTGAGAGCCGGCATTCGGTTGTAAGGACACGGCGGAAAATCCGGTAATCTCGGCCAGCCAGGCCTCCAGTTGATGGAACAACTCTTGATAGCCTTTGGTCTGCTCGATCGGCGCAAAGGGATGAAGCCGTGAGAACTCCGGCCAGGTGACCGGCAGCATCTCGGTCGTTGCGTTCAGCTTCATGGTGCAGGATCCCAACGGGATCATTGAATGGACGAGCGACAGATCTTTCGCCCCGAGACGGTGGATATACCGCAGCATTTCATGTTCGGTGTGATAGCGATTGAATACCGCGTGGGTCAGGTACTTGCTGGTGCGGGTGAGGTTCGCCGGGAACCCCAGGGTGATGTTGTGGCTCAAGTCCCGCACGTGAAAAGGCAGCCGATCATGGCCGATAAAGATTTCCATCAGGCGACGGATTTCGTCTTCCGTGCTCACCTCGTCCAGCGCAATCCCGATGGAGTGGTCCTCATGCAGGCGAAGATTGATGCCGGCTTCGTTGGCCCGGATCAAGATGGACTCGGACTGCATTTTTGTCAGACGAACTCGAATCGTATCGAAGTACGATTCCGCTACAATATCGAATCCGAGCTGCCGCAATCCCGCCACCAGCATCGCAGTCAAGCCATGCACGCGCTCGGCAATCCGCCGCAAGCCCTCCGGCCCGTGGTAGACCGCATACATGCTTGCCATGATGGCCAAGAGCACCTGCGCCGTACAAATGTTGCTCGTCGCCTTCTCACGTCTGATGTGTTGCTCGCGGGTTTGCAGGGACAGCCGGTAAGCAGACTTTCCTGTGACATCCTTGGACGCTCCAACGATGCGTCCAGGCATCTGCCGCTTGAATGTCTCAGCGGTTGAAAGAAACGCCGCATGGGGACCGCCAAATCCGAGCGGGACACCGAATCGCTGGCTGGAACCGACCGCGATATCGGCTCCGAATTCTCCCGGTGGGCGTAGAAGGGTCAAGGCCAGCAGATCGGTGGCGACTACCACAAGAACTCCGGCCGCATGGGCCTGCGCCACCAGTGCGCTGTAATCACCCACATAGCCGTCGGTGGCCGGATACTGGATCAGAATGCCGGCCAGCTGAGGCCGGGAAAAATCGATGGTCTGCGTCCGTCCTACGCGTAGCGTCATGCCGAGCGGTTCCGCCCGCGTCTGCATCACGGCAATGGTTTGGGGATGACAGTCCTGCGCGGCGAAGAACTCTGTCCGTTCGTGGCCGGACGAACGGGAAATGGCGAGACACATGGCCATCGCCTCTGCTGCCGCTGTGGCCTCATCCAGGAGCGAGGCGTTGGCTAAGGGCAAGCCGGTGAGGTCGGTCACCAGAGTTTGGAAATTCAGGAGGGCTTCCAATCGGCCCTGGGAAATTTCGGCTTGGTAGGGGGTGTATTGGGTATACCAGGACGGGTTTTCGAAAATATTGCGCTGAATCACGCCGGGAGTAAAGCAGTCGTGATAGCCCATGCCAATCAATGAACGGTAGATCTTGTTTTCTGCGGCCATGGAGCGGATCTCTTCCAGCACGGCTTGTTCGCCGCGGTGCAGGGGCAGATCCAATTCTTTCCGTAGACGAATATCGGTGGGCACGGTTGCCTTGCTCAGTTCTTCCAGCGATTGCAAACCGAGCGTGGCCAGCATCTCGTGAGCGTCGGCGTCGCTGGGACCGATATGGCGATGGGTAAACGTGTCGGTCGGGCTCAGAAAGTCCGGTATGGCCATGGCGTTTGTCTTATCCTTTGGATTTTTCCTGTCGGGTTGAGAGGTCTGATATGCCGGCTGACTCATTTGAGGCCAGGAGAATACCATGCTCATCCCCTCTTTCCAAGAGTTGCACTATAGTTTCTGAACTTGCCTTTGAACTGAGAGTCACGTATGAGTGCGGACATCAAAGCCGTAACAGGTAAGATGTGAAAAGTGAAACGTAGGATTGTCCGAAACCTTTCACCTTTGACGTTTCACGTCTCACGGATCGGACATGCAGGCCATGAAACTACACGACATCCTGATCATCGGGGCCGGTCTGGCAGGGATGAGGGCGGCGATTGCCGCATCGCCCGATCTCGACGTCGCCGTGATATCCAAGGTCCATCCGGTTCGCAGCCATTCTGTCGCTGCACAGGGAGGCATCAACGCGGCGCTAGGACAGAACGATTCCTGGGAAGCCCATGCTTACGACACGACTAAAGGTGGACTCTATCTCGGGGACCAGGATGCCATCGAGGCGATGTGCCGCGAAGCCCCTGGCGACATTCTCGAATTAGAACGGCTTGGCGTCATCTTCAGCCGCGACGAACAGGGGCATATCGCCCAACGTCCGTTCGGCGGAGCTGGTTTCCCCCGCACCTGTTACGCTGCCGACCGTACCGGCCATGCCATCCTCCACGCCATGTATGAACAACTGCTCAAGCGGCGCATCGCCGTGTATGAAGAGTGGTATGTCACCACGTTGATCGTGGAAGACGGAGTCTGCCGTGGTGTTGTCGCGTGGGATCTGATCCATGGAGGACTGCATACGATCGGGGCGAAAGCTGTCATTCTCGCCACGGGAGGCAGTGGGCGTGTCTTCCTGACGAGCACGAATGCCGTGATCAACACCGGTGACGGCATGGCGCTCGCGTATCGTGCCGGGGCTCCATTGTCGGACATGGAGTTTGTCCAGTTCCATCCCACTACACTCAAGGGCACTGGCATCCTCATCACCGAAGGGGCTCGCGGAGAAGGCGCCTATCTATTAAATACGCTAGGGGAACGGTTCATGAAAACCTATGCCCCNCAGCAGATGGAACTGGCCACCCGCTCCACTGTCTCATTGGCCATCGGGCAAGAAATTCTGGAAGGCCGCGGGGTCGATGGGTGCGTGTTGCTGGACTTGCGACACCTTGGACGCCAGCGTATTCTCGAACGACTCCCTCAGATCAGAGAACTCGCTATTGAGTTTGCCGGCCTCGATCCCATCGAAACCCCCATCCCTGTCCGCCCAGGCGCGCACTATCAGATGGGTGGTGTCCGAACCAATCAATGGACTGAAACCAGCATTGCCGGCCTCTACGCGGCAGGTGAATGCGCCTGCGTCAGCGTGCATGGCGCCAATCGGCTCGGAGGTAATTCACTTCTTGAAACGATCGTGTTCGGTCGGCGCGCTGGAATTCGAGCTGGAGAATACGCGCGAACCGTTGCGGCACAGGTCCTCACAACAGACCGGCTCTCAACCGAACAGCATCGTGTCGAGCATTTGCTGGCACGGAAGGGGTCGGTCAGAGCCTGGCAGATTCGGGAAGAACTTGGCCAGTTGATGAGCCTCAATCTTGGCCTCGTTCGGACGCACGAATCCATGACAACCGCGCTTTCCTCTCTCGCCGCACTGACCCGTCGCGCCGCCTTTATGACGGTGCAGGACAAAGGGCGGGTGTTTAATTCGGATCTCGTGCAAACCTTCGAACTCCAGTCCCTTCTCGATATCGCGGAGACCATTGTCGCCAGTGCACTCGCCAGGCAGGAAAGCCGCGGGGCGCATTACCGGTCGGACTTCCCCAAACGGGACGATGCCCAGTGGCTCAAGCACACGGTAGCCCGGCGAACCCCTCAGGGACCGGCCCTGACCTACGAGCCGGTCGCGGTCACTCGCTTCACGCCGGCATAAAACTGGTCTGTCTGGTTGATCTGGTATATCTGGTTTGTTTTGTTCTTTGGTTGAAAGAAACTAACCAGATGAACCAAATCAACCAGACAAACCAAACAGACCAATTGTAGGCACAGGTTTGGTATAATCATCCATCGCCACTATGCGCATTCTAGTCATTGAAGACGAAACCAAAGTCGGCTGTTTCATCAGGCGCGCGCTTGAAGAGGAGAGCTATGCCGTCGACCTCTGTGAAGACGGTGCGAAGGGCCTTGAGATGGCGCTCCACACCAATTACGATTTGTTGATCGTCGACTTGATGCTGCCGTCATTGTCCGGGTTGGACATTCTCAAGGGTGTCCGCCAGGCCAGGATTCAAACCCCCATTCTGATTCTGACCGCCCAATCGCAGATCGATCAGCGGGTCAAGGGTCTTGATGCAGGAGCGGACGATTACCTCACCAAGCCTTTCGCCATCGACGAACTGCTTGCCCGCATTCGCGCCCTGCTTCGCCGTGGGTCCACCGAAAGTCCCGGCGTGCTCCAGATCGACGATCTGGCATTGAACCCGGCCACGCGCGAAGTGACCAGAGGCGGTCAGCGGATCGACCTCACCTTAAAGGAATATGCCCTGCTCGAATATCTGATGCGCCATACAGGACGCGTGTTGACCCGTCCGATGATTTCAGAACATGTGTGGAACCAGGATTTTGATACGTTCACCAATGTCATCGATGTCTACGTGAATTATCTCCGCAACAAGATCGACCGGGGCCACTCAAAGAAACTGATTCACACGATTCGCGGAAGCGGATATATGCTGAAGGTCGACTGATGCCGCTTCGCGTCAGGCTCACGCTCTGGTACGGCACAGCTCTCGCACTCATCCTCATTATCTTTTCAACCATCCTGTATCTGGTGACGGCTCGAAGCCTTCGCGATGCGGTCGATGAATCGCTGGAGGAAACAGCGGCGGCGGCCGTTCGGTCGCTGGAAGAACGTGGGTTCCTCCCTCTCATCGACGAAGACGAACTCATGTCGCAGTTCCCCGAACTGGCGCGGATCGATAAGTTCTTCCAGATCTTCAGCCCCTCCGGGACCATCACTATTCGTTCGCCGAACGTGAAACAGCATGAGATGCCCCTGAGTCGCCAGGCCCTGGAAGTCGCCTACTCAGGCCGCTCGCTCCTTGAATTCGCAAAATACCCCAAGGAACCGGCGTTACGCCTCATTTCGGTTCCCATTATCTATCGGGGCAACCTGCTCTATATCATCCAGGTCGGCACCTCGATGGACTCCGTCGAAGAAACCCTGAACCGTCTCCTGTTAGTACTGCTGGTCAGTATGCCCATCGCGCTGGCCGTGTCGCTCGCCGGAGGCTGGTTCATGGCCGGCCGAGCCCTTCGCCCGGTCGATACGATCACGCTGGCTGCCCAGCGCATTGCCGGAGGCGATCTCACGCAGCGACTGACGGTTCCGGCCTCGGCCGACGAAATCGGCCGTCTGACTAATACGTTTAATGCCATGATCGACCGGCTGGAAACCTCTTTTCGGCAGATCCGCCAGTTCAGCAGCGATGCCTCGCACGAACTGCGCACGCCGTTGACGGTTATGAAAGGGGAAACCGAACTTGCGCTCCGGCGCCCTCGAGAGACCGATGATTACAAAGTCGTCCTAGAGAGCAATCTGGAAGAAATCGACCGGATGACGCGCATTGTGGATGAGTTGCTCTTTCTCTCCCGGGCCGACATGGGTGAGGTAAAGATGGAGCATCTGCCGGTCCCGCTGGATACGCTTGTCGAGGATCTCCATCGGCAAGCCTCGCTGTTAGGGCAGGAACGGGACATCCATGTTGTGCTACGAGCCACCGCGCAGGCGGTGGTATTGGGAGATGAACTACGTTTGCGTGAACTGTTTTTGAACCTTCTCGATAACGCGGTCAAATATTCTCGCCCCGGCGGTGCAGTCGATATTGCGCTGACGATCGAACAGACTCACGCAAGGGTGTCCATAACCGATCACGGTATTGGAATCGCGCAAGAGGATCAGAGTCGGATCTTTGACCGGTTCTATCGCACCGATGAGGCGCGGGCTCATACCAAGAAAGGCACCGGCCTTGGGCTGGCCATCTGCGCCTGGATTGTCGAATCCCATCGCGGGCGTATCGAGGTCCAGAGCAAGGTCGGAGAAGGTTCAACATTTACGGTGACGCTGCCGTTNGCCCCCGCATCGGCCAAGCAACCTCTTGGCAGGACGCTGAAAAAGTCGCTCTCAAGCACTGTGAAAGGTGAAACGTGAAACGTAGGACTGTCGATTACTCTTCCTTCGAAACCTTTTGCCTTTTACGTTTCACTTTTCACGAAGACAGAGCCGGCCTTTTGGAGCATCCGGTTAATCGAATACCACGGTTTTTTTGCCATACACCAATACCCGTCGTTCAACATGGCGGCGCACGGCGCGGGCCAGCACAATCTCCTCCAGATCCCGACCTTTTCTTACCAGATCATCGACCGTATCCCGGTGGCCCACACGCATGACGTCTTGCTCGATGATCGGACCTTCATCCAGATCCTCCGTGGCATAGTGCGCTGTCGCTCCGATGATCTTCACGCCCCGGTCATAAGCCTGTCGATAGGGATTGGCGCCGATGAAAGCCGGCAGGAAGGAGTGGTGGATATTGATGACCGGACAACCGACCTGCGAGAGGAAGGCGCCGCTAAGGATTTGCATGTATCGGGCCATGACGACGAGCTCAACACGGTGGTCCTTCACCAGGGAAAGGACTTGCTGCTCCTGCTGCGGCTTGGTCTCCTTGGTTACCGGACAGACGGAGAAGGGAATCTTGAATAGTTCGGCCCAGACGGCACAGGTATCGTGATTGGAAATAATCATCGGAATATCAATGTGTAACTCGTCGCGTTTGTGCCGTTGGAGCAGATCCGCCAGACAGTGATCCTGTTTCGAAACCAACATCGCAACTCTCGTTCGGCGACTTGAAGGCCGAACCTCATAGCGCATCTCGAAGGTCTTTGCGACCGGGGCGAAGGCGGCGGCGATCTCATCGGGCGGGATCTGCAGACCCTCGGCGGCAAACTCCATGCGCATGAGAAATTCGTTCGTCTCTTCATCGGTATGGTGATCCGAATCGAGAATGTTTCCGCCAAAGTCGTGAATGAAGCCCGAGACCCGAGCCACAATCCCCCTGCGATCCTTACAATGGATCAGGAGGACAACAGATTCTTTGCGATGTGCCATCGTGTGCCTTCGTTCCGAAGGAGGCTGAGGCTGAGGTCGAGGGAAGACCGGACTCTCTTTATCTCAACCTTAGCCTGGACCTCAACCTTTTTCGTAGTTTCCTGCTATGTGACGATGTGACCTACCAGGTCATACAGCGCCGCATCGGTGATCTCGACCTTAACGAGCTCCCCCGCTGTAGCTGACCCATCATTGATATAGACGACGCCATCGATTTCCGGAGCCAGCCCTTCATGGCGTCCCTCAAGCAGTAACTCGGTCTCTTCGGAGACCCCTTCGACCAAGACCTCCATCACGGAGCCGATACGGGCCTGGCCTCGCGCCGCCGCAATTTCTTCTTGCACCGCCAGAATTTCATTCCGTCGTTCGTCCATGACCGATCGCTCGACTTTGTCGTCAAGCCCAATAGCCGGCGTGTCTTCCTCATCCGAGTACAAAAACACCGCCACCCGATCGAACTCGGTCTCTTCCACGTAGCCTCTCAGCTCGTCGAACGCTTCTTCCGTCTCGCCTGGGAATCCCACGATGAAGGCTGT
>Ga0031653_10000067_pt1 | contig 15773 bp, 14 predicted proteins | sample FrelakmetBRP12BR_FD_55210 | JGI IMG/M metagenome (GOLD analysis project Ga0031653, IMG submission 55210) | Freshwater lake sediment microbial communities from the University of Notre Dame, USA, for methane emissions studies - BRP12 BR | ecosystem: Environmental > Aquatic > Freshwater > Lake >... | reverse complement strand
CCGGCTGGTATCTCCTCTGTCCCGATCTCCAAAAGCAGTTCTTTCATGCTCAGAAAGTCTCCTTTAAAATATCGTGTCCGTGAACACCTCTCAAAAAGCACGCAGGCTAAAGCCCGCGGCTACCCACTCCTCATAAATAAAATGACGTGTCCGTGCAGGGAACGCATATATTCGTTTTTTACTCCGAACTCCGAACTCCCTGCCCGTCCGGCAGGCGGGCGAACTCCGAACTCTTCTTTAACAACGGAAACCCCATCTCTTCTCTCTGTTTGAGATATCCTTCTGCGCACAATCTCGCCAGGGTCCTCACCCTCAGGATATAGCCCATCCTTTCGGTGACACTGATCGCACCCCGGGCATCGAGAAGGTTGAAGGTGTGGGAGGTCTTCAAACAGTGGTCGTAGGCCGGAAAGACGAGCCCCTTCTCGATCAATCTCTTTGCCTCTTTCTCATACATCTCGAAGAGGCGAAAGAGCATTTCCACATCGGCCTCTTCGAAATTGTACCGGGAGAATTCGACCTCGCCACGGTGGTGGACATCTCCATATTTAATCCCTTTGGTCCATTCGAGGTCATAGACATTATCCACACCCTGAAGATACATGGCGATCCGCTCAATGCCGTAGGTGATCTCTACGGGGATGGGGTTGAGTTCGATTCCTCCCGCCTGCTGAAAATAGGTGAACTGGGTGATCTCCATTCCGTCGAGCCAGACTTCCCAACCCAATCCCCATGCTCCCAGAGTGGGAGACTCCCAGTCATCCTCCACGAAACGGATGTCATGGCTGATGGGATCGATGCCGAAGGACCTCAGGCTCTTGAGATAGATCTCCTGAATATCGATGGGAGAGGGTTTGATGATGACCTGATATTGGTAATAGTGTTGGAGGCGATTGGGATTCTCTCCGTATCGGCCATCGGTGGGGCGACGGGAGGGCTCCACATAGGCGACCTTCCAGGGTTCAGGTCCCAGGACCCTGAGAAAGGTGGCAGGGTTAAAAGTCCCTGCGCCCACTTCGATATCATAGGGCTGCTGAATCACACAGCCCTGATCCGCCCAGAACCTCTGCAGGGAGAAGATCAATTCCTGAAAATTCATTGTTTCTCCTTTAATCCTCGTAACGGAGATGGATGTATCACTTTCAACGATTGGATGTCAACTCCTGGGTAAATATGTATTGTGTTGCGGTATTGCTGTGTTGCAGTGCTGCGGTATTAAAGTTAACGGCAACACGGCAAAACAGCACAACGGCAGCAGAGTAATTTCGATATTACCTCTTAATTTCCCTCAATGCCTTTAACGACTTCAACTCTTTTCCCAACTGATGGGCGATGAATCTGGGAAGGAGCCCCCGGCTCTCTGCGAGGGCCTGAGTCGTGAACCTGAGCCTATTGAGTTTTACCAATTCCATCTGCGAGACCTGGTCGATTAACCGGGCCGTCCCCAGCGAGAGGGAAATGAGCCCTTCCCCATTTTTTGCACACCTGCCACAGATCAGTGTCCCTTTTTCAAAGGAGAAGAAGACCGCCGGGATCTCCTTTAGTTCCTCCCAGTCCCGCTTACATAAACCGCACCGGATCAGATGGGGACGGTAACCGAAGAGAGAGAGTATCCGTATCTCAAACATCCTCAATCGTTCCTCTTCCGGGGCCATCCTATCAAGATCATTTAAAAAGGAAAAGAGGAGATCAAAAGCCTCCGGGTTGGCCTCCCGCTCCCCGGCCATCTCATTCACCAATTCGAGATAGTAGTTTCCGTAATAGATTTTTTTCAGATCCTCTCGGATTTTAGGGAAGATGTTTAGGAGATCGCCGCTCTCCACTCTGACCAGACCCATGCCCTCCCGATCGAAAAAGATGAGACGGAGGTGTGAAAAGAGGCCAAGGACATTCTGAAACCGTTTCTTGCTTCTTCTCGCCCCTTTGGCGATCCCTTTCAGTTTTCCGAAATCCCTGGTGAAGAAGGTGATGATCTTATCGGACTCTCCATAATTGATGGAGCGAATGACAATGGCATGGGTTGTGTAGAGTGGCATGATTCTATTTCTTCGGGGGCCCTTTTCCGCCCGGAGAAGACGATTCCTGCATCCTGATGATTTCTGTGCCGGGCGGAACCTTAAACTGGAAGAAGGAACCGGAGAGGTTTATATTCGTCTTGATATCGGCAAAGCGGGTTCGTGTCACATTTCCCAGACCATCAAAAACATCCACCTGGATCACAAAATAGGTCTTTTTGTCAACGGTCAATGACAACTTCGATACGGCCTGATGGGATTCCTTCGGGGCCATTTCTATGATGATATGATCTTCCTTCTGGGAAGGGGATTCGTTGATATTTATAAGTTTGAAGTCCCGTCTCAGATCTCCCTCCCCGACCAGAAATCCAAACTCTTTGATCATCTTATCGGCATGAGAGATTAAAACCTGATTCTCCTCGGGCTGATAGAACCAGAGGGTCTGTCCGTCCGAGATGATTTTCTGGTTTGGAACGAGATAGTCCCAGCGCATCATCCCCTTCTTTTTAAAAAAGACCTTCCCCTCCCCTTTCTGCGACTGCCGCATCACCTTTCCGATATACTCTTGAGCAAAAGTGGCTTCGAATTCATTCGTCTTTTCATATTGATTCTGGATCTCTGTCAGAACAGCTTGGCCGGTTTGGCCAAAACTCATGGGAATGAAGATCAGATGAAATAAAAATGTCGAAAAGATCAATGGAGATATTTTTTTCATCTTCGTCAACCTCTCGTTTCCCAACGTTATGGCGATGAACGATAAACCCTGAACGATGAACTGCTCGTTGCTCATCTGTCATTGTCCATCGTCTATGGTTCATTGTTTATTGTTTAAGGTTCAATCTTTTTAACCAGGACTTCCCTCGGCTTGACCCCGTCTGAAGGACCCACTACCCCCTCCCCTTCCATCTTTTCGATGATGCGCGCCGCCCGGTTATAACCGATTCGAAACCGCCTCTGTATTAGAGAGATCGAGGCCTGGCCGGTCTCAGCCACAAAGGCGAGGGCCTCATCATACTTCTCATCATATTCGTCATCCCCACCCGTTGTCCCTTTTTCTTTCTTCACCTCCGCGAGGATCGAGGTTTCATAGGAAGGTTTTCCCTGTTGCTTCAGAAATTCGACGACCCGTTTGGTTTCCGCGCTGGAGATGAAGGCGCCGTGGATGCGTATCAATTTAGCGCTGCCCGGGGGAAGAAAGAGCATATCCCCCGACCCAAGAAGATGTTCCGCGCCGATGGTGTCCAGAATCGTCCTCGAATCGACCTTTGAAGTGACCTGGAAAGAGATCCGTGCGGGAAAATTGGCTTTGATAAGGCCGGTGAGCACATCGACCGAGGGTCTCTGGGTGGCCAGAATAAGATGGATGCCTACCGCCCTCGCCATCTGGGCAAGCCGGGTGATCGACTCCTCCACCTCCTTTGATGAGATCATCATCAGGTCAGCCAGTTCATCTATCACCACGACGATATAGGGAAGCCTCTCTATCCTCTCTTCCCCCTTACTTTCATCTCCCTCCAGAGTATCCCCTCTTCGTTTATAGACCCTTCCTTTCTCCTTCAATTCCTTATCCATCTTCTGATGATAATGTTCGATATTTCTGACCGCCTTCTCTGCCAGGATTGTATATCTCCGCTCCATCTCATCGACCAGCCATTTGAGGGCAATGGCCGCCTTCTTGGGGTTGGTGACGACAGGGAGGAGGAGATGGGGAATGCCTTCGTAATCGGAGAGCTCCAGCATCTTGGGGTCGATCATGAGGAACCGGACCTCTTCCGCAGTGGCTTTGAAGAGAATGCTGCTGATCATTGAATTGACGGAGACGCTTTTGCCTGACCCGGTTGATCCGGCTACCAGGAGATGGGGCATTCTGGCCAGATCAAAGATAAAGGGTTCTCCTGAAATATCTTTTCCGATTCCAAAGGAGAGCTTCGATTTCGAGTTCCTGAACGGATCGGAATCGATGATCTCTTTGAGATAGACGGTTTCTCTGACTGTATTGGGGACTTCGATTCCGACGACCGATTTCCCGGGAATGGGGGCGACGATCCGAATCGTCACCGCACTCAGAGCCAGCGCCAGATCATCCGCCAGGTTGACAATCCGGCTGACTTTCACTCCGGGGGCCGGTTCAAACTCATAGACCGTGATGACCGGGCCGGGTCTCACCTCCACGACCCGCCCCTCAACCCCGTAATCCAGAAGCTTTTTCTCCAGGATACGGGAGTTCATCACCAGACTGTCCCGGTCAATCTTGTGCCTCTTCTCCGGCTCAGCGTCGAGAAGGGAGACGGGAGGAAGTTGGAACTCTTTCCTGGTCTCTGCAAATTCAAAAGCTTCCTGTTCGATGATCTCCTCCCGTTTCTTTGAAGGCGTTGCTCTGTCAACGACCACGACCGGTGGAGCTCCCCTCGTTTCCCCTTTGATCTCTCCTTTAACCTCGCCTTTCTCCTGTTTCCGCTTCACTAACTTCTTTGCCCTCTCGGTCTGCTCCCTTCTGACCATCTTCATCGTACTTATCTTATCGATGAGTTTGGCCATCCCGCTGACCAGACGACGGAGGACGCCAATAAAGGATATCCCTGTGCCCAAAACGAAACCCAGGATCAAAATCACGGTGAAGATGACCGTAGCTCCTGGAAGGTTAAAATATCGGACCAGGTTTCTGGAAAGGATCTCCCCGATAAACCCTCCCACCAGGAAGTCCTGCGCGTAAATCCGGAGGGGCTTCCACAAGCTGAAGAGGGATGAAGTGGTCAGGAGGATGATTACCCAGCCCCCCAATTTGACCAGTGGATACTTCCACTCCCAGCGAAGGATGAAGCTGAAAGCATAGAAGCCGAGGACGAAGGGGATGAGAAAGGAAGGAAAACCGAACCCCTGGAAGAGAAGGCCTGAGACATAGGCCCCGACAATTCCCATCCAGTTGCCAATCACTTTCGCTTTTTGAGAGGAGTAGGAGAAGAGGGACGGATCTGCCGGATCGTATGAGATCAGGCTGAGGAAGAGAAAGACAGCGATCGCGACCAGTAAAATCCCGATGATCTCCCGTTTCAACTTCTCTTTGATGGAATCCTCGATCACAGCCCCCCCATTTTATCCTTTGGAGATCAACTCAAAATTTTTTGAAATCGTTTCACTCACCTTCTCCATCAAGGTGTTTCTTTCTTTTACCGAATAAGGTGATGTCTCAATGGGGTTACCAATCCTTATCCGGATCTCTCCGGAGGAAGCGGTCAACCGGTCCTTTGACATGATCTCCCGGCTTCCGGCAAGCGAAACAGGAATGATCGGAACTTTCGATTTCATGGCTAGAATAAACCCCCCTTTTTTAAAGGGCTGGATCGAACCATCCGGGCTCCTCGACCCCTCCGGAAAGATGGCGACTGACATCCCTTCCCGGATCCTTCGGGCCGCTTGATTCATCGCTTCCACTGTCGCCTCCCGCGATCCATGCCTGTCGATGCTGATATAGCCTGCCGCACCCATCGCCCAACCGAAGAAGGGAATGGAGAAGAGCTCCTTTTTCACCAGCCATTTGAATTGGAAGGGAAGATGGCCGAGAAGAACAAAGATATCGTAACTTCCCTGATGGTTCGACATAAAGACGAAAGGCCCTTTCCCTTTGACATTCTCCAGTCCCTCGACTCTCACCTTCACCCGATTGGCAAGCAGGGCAATCCTCCCCCAGAGCCGCGCACAATGGTGACCAATCCTCCCCTTCCGGTCAATGGGGTAAGAGATCAAGGTGATGACCCCCAGGACCAAGGTGGCGATGACGATGCAGGACCAAACAAAAATGGTACGAATCATAGGCTTTGCAGGTTGAGGTTTAGGTTGAGGTTCAGATTTTTCTTAACCTAAACCTCAGCCTCAACCTTTTCCTTTCCCATTATTCCAGCTTTTATATTCTCTTCTCCAATTCCTTGAGGATAGCTTCCACCTCTTCCTTGATCCGGTCATCAATATCATAGGGAGACTTTCCTTCCCGGTCTGCCTGAAGGATCTTCGGATTAAAACTCATATATCCTAAAACCGGAAAGTCTGAAAGGTTTTCCTCGATCACCTTGCGGTCCTCTTCGGAATTGACCTTATTGCCAACGATCATCATATTTTTGATCTTCAGATCCTCTCCCAATTTTCTAATCTGTCTGGCTGTTTGGATGGCCCTCTGCCCGGGTTCAACGACGATGATGAGTCCATCCACATAGCCTGTGCTTCCCCTTCCCAGATGCTCAAGGCCTGCTTCCATGTCGATGATGAGCGCCTCGTCTCTTAGAACGAAGACATGGCGAACCAGATTCTTCAGAAGCACATTTTCAGGACAGAAACACCCTCCGCCTCCCTGTGGAATAGAGCCTAAAAGAAGGAGTTTGACGCCCTGATGGGTCACCCCCAGGTCGTCAGGAATATCATCCACTTTTGGATTGAGTTTAAACATCGAGCCAAAGGTCCCCTTCTTCGATCCGGTCCTCTCTTCGATCAGAGAGGTCATGGAAGCAATCGGAGAAAGTTTATCCAAAGACTCCTTCGGGAGGCCAATGGCAGAGGCCAGGTTCGAATCCGGGTCTGCATCGATGGCGAGAACCTTCTTCCCGTTTGCAGCTAAAATGCGGGCCATCACGCCTGCAAGCGTCGTCTTCCCAACCCCGCCCTTTCCTGAAATTGCGATCTTCATCGGATCTCCTTTCCTAAATAGCTATATTATCATAGCCAAAATTTCTTCAAATGTCTAATAACGCCTTTAAAGAGATTTCTTAAAAAGTCCAGAAATCTCTGATTCCAGAGATTATGAAGCGATTACAACGATTAGAAATGTATTTAATCTGTGCAATCATTTTTTTGAAATCCCTGCCTACCGGCAGGCAGGTGTTTAATCAGAGAGCGAAAAGCTGTTTTTCATAGCTCTCTTAAATACCATTTGACAAATCAAATTCCAATCAATAATGATAAAGGGGTCATGATGAAGATGAATAAGAAGGCGCTGACCCTTCTCAGCACTGCCCATTTCGTCACCGACTTGAATCAGGGAGCCCTTCCCGCCCTTCTCCCCTTTTTCAAAGAAGCGCTAAACCTTTCTTATACGATGGCAGGCACCATTCTTCTTTCTGCAAACCTGACCTCCTCCATCATTCAGCCCGTCTTCGGGCACCTCTCGGATCGGAGACCCATCGGATGGCTCCTCCCTCTGGCCCCCCTCATCGCCTGCCTGGGCATTTCGGCCTCCGGCTTCACTCCTCACTACTTCCTCCTTCTCACGTGCGTCATTGTGAGCGGCATCGGGATTGCGATCTTCCATCCGGAAGGGTTCAAAACGGCCCACTTTTTTACGGGTGAAAAGAGGGCAACGGGCATGTCCATCTTCGCGGTCGGTGGAAACCTGGGCATTGCCCTCGGTCCACTCTGGGCGCTCCTCCTGGTGACCTCTTTTGGTCTTCAAGGAACCCTCGGAATGATCGTGCCAGGAATTCTTATAGGGATCGTTTTGCTTTTTAACATCTCAACAATCACCTCTCCTATTAAGACAGCTCACATGGAGGCCAAGAACGAAGAGAGAAGGCCTCTAACAAAGGAACAGAAGCAAACTTTCTTTCTCCTCGTAAGCATTGCCACAGTTCGGGCATGGGTTCAGTTCGGGATGGCAACTTATATTCCCTTCTACTACATCAATTATCTTAAAGGAAACCCACTCTATGCAGGAAAACTAGTTTCAACCTTTCTCATCTCAGGGGCTGTGGGAACACTGATCGGCGCACCGCTGGCGGACCGATGGGGTCACAAGAAATTTTTACAGGTCTCTTTGTTCCTATCATTTCCTCTTCTTCTTCTTTTCTATTACAGCAGCGGATTTATCTCTTTTATCCTTCTCGGAATCTCAGGAATGGTCTTAATCTCATCCTTTGCCCTTACAACGGTGATGGGCCAGGCAGTCCTTCCCCAGCATTTGGGGATGGCTTCGGGGATGATGGTCGGATTTACCATGAGCGCAGGCGGAATCGGCGTCACCCTTCTCGGAGTGATTGCAGATCATTGGGGCGTGCCCATGGCGATGAAGACGATCTTGATCCTTCCCCTGATCGCATTTGGCCTCGCCCTGATCGTGAAGTATCCTCTTACTAAACAAATACGCTAAGCGCTTAGCGCTCTGCGCATAGCGTCGGGGAGGATACTAAATTGACATTTGATAAAATTACAATGAGTGAGAGAAAGTATGAATAATATCTTAGTGACGGGCGGGGCAGGTTTTATCGGCTCCCATCTTTGCGAAAGGCTCCTCGAAGAAGGCCGTTCCGTGATCTGCCTCGACAACTTTGACAGCTATTACGATCCCAACCTGAAAATCAGAAACGCCGAGGAGATCAGCAAGAAATATCCTGGACCCTTCACAATGGTCACAGGCGACATACGGAATCGTGACCATCTCACAGACCTGTTCAAAAGGAATCGGATCGATGCTGTCTTCCACCTTGCCGCAAGAGCCGGGGTAAGACCTTCCATTGTCGATCCCCTCCTCTATGAGGATGTGAACTTAAGGGGAACAATCACGCTCTTGGAGGTCTGTAAAGAATTTGGGGTGAAAAACTTCATTTTTGCCTCCTCCTCCTCGGTCTATGGAGAGAATCAGAGGGTCCCCTTTTCTGAAACGGATCTCGATATTCAACCCATCTCACCCTATGGGGCCACCAAACGGGCTGGAGAGCTTCTCTGCTATTCATATCATCACCTTTACGGAATCAATATCGCCTGCCTCCGGATCTTCACGGCCTATGGGCCCCGGCAGAGGCCGGAGATGGCCATTCATAAATTTACTCGTCTGATTGACCAGGGAAAAGAGATTCCGATGTACGGAGATGGTTCTTCAAAAAGGGACTATACCTATATCGACGACCTGATCGATGGGATGGTGGCTGTCCTTCAGCGCCACAGGGGCTTTGAGATTTATAACCTCGGGGAGTCCCGGACCACTTCCCTGAAAGAGCTTATCCGGATGATTGAGGAATGCCTCGGCAAGAAGGCAAAGATTTTGGCAATGGAACCCCAGCCCGGCGATGTCTCTATCACCTATGCTGACATCACCAAGGCCAAACGACTGCTAAACTATCAACCCAAGATAGAAATGGAGGAAGGCATCAGAAGATTTGTGGAGTGGTATAAAAAACAAAGTGACTAAAGTTTCAAGTGCCTAAAGTGCCTTAAGTTAATTTTAGGTCGCTCAATACTTTAGTTCACTTTTTCTTTTTCTGATTCCTCTCGTAGATAATTCTCAATCCTTCGAGCGTCAAAAACTCGTTGACTTCTTCAATGGTCTCTGACTCTTCGGCGATCAGGCCTGCCAGTCCTCCGGTGGCGATCACCTTGGGATTCGATTTCGTCTCTTTCTTCATCCGTCTCACAATCTCATCGACCAGTCCCACGTATCCAAAAAATATGCCCGACTGCATGCTTTGAATGGTATTCTTCCCGACGACCTTCCCGGGTTTGGTGATCTCAATCCTGGGCAACTTCGAGGTCCGTTGAAAAAGGGCTTCTGCCGATATTCCAATTCCCGGAGCAATGGCGCCCCCCATGTAATCCCCCCGGGAGGAGACGTAATCAAAAGTGGTGGCTGTTCCAAAATCAACCACGATACAACTCTTTCGGTACCGATCATAGGCGGCCACCGCATTGACGATCCGGTCTGCCCCCACCTCTGCGGGATGGTCATAGGAGATGACCATTCCCGTCTCAATATCTGCCCCTACGATCAGCGGTTTGACATGGAAATATTTTTTCGCCATTTCCTGCAGCATGTCCAGAACCGGTGGAACAACGGAGGAGACGATCATTCCCTCGAAATCTTTCATGTCGATATGGTCAAACCTGAAGAGATCGCGAAAGAGGATCCCCCACTCGTCAGTCGTCTTCTCCCTCTCCGTCCTGATCCGCCAGTGGTCAACCAGGACTTTCTCCTCATAGACTCCCAGAACGGTGTTCGTGTTGCCAATATCGATGACCAGTAGCATAAAACCTCCTTTCCCCAGCATAGCTGGGGAAATCCAAACGTCAAAGTTTAAATTCCAAAGGAATGTCAAATTCCAAAATCGAAATATTTGATATTTGAACTTTGGATTTCATTTGAACTTTGGATTTTGACATTTGACATTTATCTTTTATACTCCACATCTCCTGCGACCACTCTTCTCTGTTTCCCATTCTCCATTCTCAATATGAGAGCGCCATCTGAATCGACATCGACAGCAATGCCTGAAATGGTCTCGCCAAAAGAGGTGACTTTGACCGGTTTCCCCTTGATCTGGGCCTGTTCTCTCCAGGCGTTTAGAATAACATCGCCGCCCTCTTTCAAATAAATTGCATACCACTCTTCCAATTGCTGTAAAAGAGAGGAAAGGAAATTCTTTCTCGAAATCGCCTGCCCCATCTCTTTTTTCATCGAAGTGGCAACTGAGCGGATCCCCTTGGGGAACATCTTCTCGTCAACATTGAGATTTACTCCGATGCCAAGGATGACGAAGTGGATTCGATCCGTTTCCGACTGGATCTCATTGAGAAGGCCTGCCACCTTTCGGCCCTTCAGAAGAATATCGTTCGGCCATTTGATCAATGGGCGAAGGCCCGAACATTTCTCAACAGCCTTTGCGGTTGCCACGGCCGCCATCAGAGTAATGAGCGGAGCCTGATGGGGAGGAATTTGGGGCCGGAGGATGACGGAGAGATAGAGATTTAAATAAGGGGGCGAAAACCAGTCTCTCCCCAGTCTTCCCCTCCCCTTCTCCTGAGACTCCGCAATGACCACCTCTCCTTCTTCTGCGCCCCGGGTGGCCAGCTCATAGGCTTTAATGTTCGTTGAATCCAGGCGGGTGAAATAGTGGATCACCTTTCCCATCCATCTGGTCTTCAGAGAGGGTTTGACTTCAGAGGGAGTCAGAAGGTCAGGAGATTGAATTAACCGGTAACCTGAGCGGGTCGATGCCTCGATCTCATAGCCAAGGGATCTCAAATGTCTCATTCTCTTCCAAACCGCCGTCCGGCTCACATTCAGCCGGCGGCTGATCTCCTCACCGGAGAGAAATACTGAAGAGTGATCTCTAAGGAGTTGGAGGATTTCTTCATCCATCATTGGCATTCTTTGGTGACAATTGTCTTTGGGTTAGGGTTAGGAAGCCAGTTTGGTCTAAGGTCAAAGGGTTAAGTATAGTTCTTCAGACGAAAGACATAACCTAAAAACGAAACGGGCATCCTCGCCCTTGCCCTTCAACCAAAACCCTTTGTTTTCTATGAAATCATCTTATCATACCGTGAGAACTGCATTGAAAAGGTCCCCCGCCCCTGAGTCAACGACCTTAAGTCCGTGGAGTAACCGAACATCCGGGTCAAGGGGGAGAGGGCCTTGATCAGAGTGATCTTTCCTTTCGGAGTGATCGCCTCAATCGAACTCCTTCGTGCCTTTAAATCCCCCACCACTTCTCCCATGAACTCCTCCGGGACGATGATGTTCACCTCCATCATCGGCTCCATTAACACCGGTTGTGCTTTCCGGCAGACCTCCCTTAAGGCATTCGATGAGGCGATCTTGAGGGCAAGGGGAGAGGGATGATTCGGGTCTGCATTCGCCTTTAACAGAGTAACACGAATGTCTGTCAAAGGATAACCCATGATCACCCCAACGGTGGAACCCTCTCTCACCCCTTCTTCGATGGAGAGAAGACATTCGTGTGGCAGGGTTCCCTCAGGGACTTCGGAATGGAATTCGATCCCCTTTCCCCTGCCATGAGGTGAGATACGCAAAAAAACCTCCCCGAAAAGNTTGATCTCTTCCATNTCTTTGGCAAATTTAAAGGAAGCNTCTGCCTCCTTCTCCACTGTCTCCCGAAAGACGACCTGCGGTCTCCCTACATTCACTTCGAGATGGTATTCGGTCAGGAGACGATTGACCAGAACATCGAGATGCAACTCCCCCATCCCGGAAATGATCGTCTGACCCGTATCCTCATCTAACCTGACCTGGAAGGTGGGATCTTCATCGCTCAACTTTTCAAGGGATTGAGCGAGTTTCTCTTGATCACGGCCCGTCTTCGGTTCCACAGCCACCGACATCACCGGCTTATAGAAATCGATCGGCTCAAGGAGAATGGGATGACCTCGCTCGCAGAGCGTATCTCCTGTGGTCGTCTCCTTCAAACCCATGACAGCCACGATCTCGCCTGTCTTTGCCTCTTCCACCCGGGTTCGCTGGTTGGCATGCATCTGAAAGATTCTCGAAATCTTTTCATTCTTCTTCAATCTCGGGTTATAGACCTCTCCGCCTACTTTGAGCGCGCCCGAGTATATCCGGATATAGATTAACTTCCTCCCTTCATCCATGAGCACCTTGAAGGCTAAGGCGCTGAAGGGCGCTTCATCCTTCTGCACCCTTTCTTCTCTCTCTCCGGTGACCGGATGTGTCCCCTCGGAAGGAGGGATATCGAGGGGAGAAGGAAGATAGTCCACAATGGCGTCGATCAGGGGCTGGATTCCCTGATTTCTCAACGCAGCCCCGCAGAGAACGGGAACGGCCTTCATCGAAATGGTCGCCTTTCTGAGAACTCCTTTCATCTCCGTTTCGGAGATCTCCTCTCCATTGAGATACTTTTCCGTCAAATGGTCATCCAGTTCGGCAAGGGATTCGATCAATTTCGACCGATGAAAGGCAACTTCCGCTTCCAGTTCTTTGGGGATGGTGATCTCTTTAAATTCAATGCCCAGACTGTGTTCGTCCCAGACAATCCCTTTTAAGCGGATGAGATCGACGACCCCGATAAACCGGTCTTCCATGCCGATAGGAATCTGGATGATCAGCGGATGGGCACCCAGCCGGTCAACCATCATCCTGACGGTTTCGAAAAAATTGGCCCCGAGCCGGTCCATCTTATTGACGAATGCCAATTTGGGGACACGATATTTGTCCGCCTGATGCCAGACCGTCTCCGATTGGGGTTCCACCCCTTCCACCGCACTGAAGATGGCGATCGCTCCGTCGAGCACCCGGAGGGAGCGCTCAACCTCCATGGTGAAGTCCACATGTCCCGGCGTATCGATGATGTGGATGATCTTTCCTTTCCACTCTGCCGTCGCCACTGCAGAGGTGATCGTAATCCCCCTCTCCTGCTCCTGGACCATCCAGTCCATCACTGCGGTTCCATCATCGACTTCGCCCATTCGGTGGGTCTTCTTTGTATAGAAGAGGACCCTTTCGGTGACAGTTGTCTTTCCGGCATCGATGTGGGCCATAAACCCTATATTTCTGGTACGAGCGAGCCGCTTCTCTCCAGCCATCTTCTGCATTCACCCTATCAAAGGAGATATATCTTGGCAATATTAAAGAGATTTTTGAAAAATGTCAAAGAGATTTCTTAAAAAGTACAGAAATCTCTGTAATCTTCTTCTTAAATCTGTGTAATCAGAGAGCGGAAAGTAGTTTTTCAGAGCTCTCTAAAATTTCTCTTGACAATTCAACCAGATATATCTTAAATTGTATGTAGCAAAAAAGGAAGACCCATGAGAAGCATCTATAATTTCTTCTATTTTTATTTTGATAAGGGTCACCCATAAAGGCATTCCCATAACGGGATATTGAGCCATGGGTGACTGATCAAGCCCCATGGCTTTTCCATTTTTTAAGCCATAGGGGCAACCTTATGGCTTTTTTGTTTTGAGAATAAGAACACTGGAAGGAGTATGAAGAATGGCCATTTCGAAGAAGGTGAAGAACGCATTAGAAGGCGCCTCATGGGTGAGGCGGATGTTTGAGCAGGGAGAGGAATTGAAAAAGCTTTATGGTGAGGAAAATATTTTTGATTTTTCCCTCGGAAATCCCAACCTTGAGCCTCCGGCCTCATTGAAGAAGGCGCTCAAAGCCCTGGCCGACCAACCCATTGTTGGAATGCACCGTTATATGCCCAATAATGGCTATGCCGAGACACGGAGGGCCGTTGCGAAATACATCGCAGAAGAATCCGGGCTCCCTTTCGAAGAGAAACATATCGTGATGACCGTCGGAGCGGCCGGCGGGCTCAATGTCATCTTCAAAACTCTCCTCGATGAAGGCGATGAGGTCATCGTTCCTTCCCCTTACTTTATGGAATTCAAATTCTATATTGAAAATAGCGGTGGCCGGATTCGTCTGGTCGAAACCCATGACGATTTCTCTCTCAATCTGGAAGAGATCGAGAAAGCCTTTGGAAAGAAGACCAAGGCCGTTCTGATCAACTCTCCCAACAACCCGACAGGAGTGGTCTATAACAGGGAATCTCTCGAAGAGCTGGGGAATTTGTTAAAGGAGAAGANCCGGGAGCTGAAAAGGACACTCTATCTCGTTACCGATGAAGCCTATCGCAGGATCGTCTTTGATCAGGTCAAACTCCCTATTGCCTTCCAGTACTACCCTCACACCATACGGGTCACCTCACATTCCAAGGACCTCTCCCTGCCGGGAGAGAGGATCGGTTATATTGCGGCCAACCCCTCCTGTGAAGAAGTGGAGGAATTGATCGCCGCCATCGTCTTTGCCAACCGCACCCTCGGGTTTGTTAATGCTCCGGCTCTGATGCAGAGGCTGGTTGCTCCCCTTCAGAGGAATTCGATCAACATCAAGGAATATGAAGAGAAAAGGGATCTCTTCTACCATTCCCTATCTTCTTACGGTTACCAGATCGTCAAGCCTGAGGGCGCCTTCTACCTCTTCCCGAAAGCGCCCATTGAAGATGATGTCGCCTTTGTGAAAGAGCTTCAGTCAAAAAAAATTCTGACCGTGCCCGGAACGGGTTTTGGCAAACCCGGTCATTTTAGAATTGCCTACGCCGTCGACAGAAAGACCATCGAAAAGTCTCTTCCGGGTTTTAAAGAGGTGGCGGATAAATACGAAATGGGAAGAAGATAGAGCCATTTTCAATTGCCGATTGCCAATTTTCAATTTTCAGTTTAAAATTCTTAATTATTACTTCCAATTTCCTATTTCCCATTTAAGAGGGAGGATGTATGAAGAGGCTTTTGAGATCTCCGTTCCCGATCATCGTGATTCTTTCCTTGATTCTCCTCGTTTCAGGCTGTGTGGTCGGACGGTATTACGAAGGCCCCCAGATTTCTCCGGAGAAGATCGGAGAGATCAAGCCCGGCATCACCACCAAACAAGAGATTATCAGCTGGTTTGGGCCGCCGCAAAACTACATCAGCCCCACAGTCTTCAATGAAATCCTCCGGGAAATGGATGTGACGAGGGAGCCCCTCACCAACTACCCCTTCGCCAATATCCTCTCCTACCAGTACAATCGAGGAAACATCCAGGCCATTGTCCTGGTCCTCTTCAACTTCGTAGAAGCCAAAGTGAAATCAGATCATCTGGTTATCTTTCTCGATGACAATGATAGGGTGAAATATTATGGATTCCACAAAGGAACGGATGAGTTACGGTAGGGCTTTCATCCTTCTTTCTCTCTTGATCTTTCTATGGGGTTGCAGCCTCGGAAGGGTCTATATCGGCTCTGAGATCAGGGATGATCCGAAAGAGAAGATTAAAACCGGCTTCACCACCAAAAGTGAAATCCTTGAGACCTTTGGCCCGCCGGACCGGATTCAGAAGCAGTATGACGGGGATATCTTCGTCTATGCCTATCTCCGCAAGAACTCCTCCAAGTTCACCATAGAGGAACCCTACATCACCAACCTGACCCTCTTCCAGTACTCCCGGATTCAACAGAAGAAAGATGCCCTGGTCATCCTCTTTGA
>Ga0031653_10000066_pt1 | contig 15855 bp, 10 predicted proteins | sample FrelakmetBRP12BR_FD_55210 | JGI IMG/M metagenome (GOLD analysis project Ga0031653, IMG submission 55210) | Freshwater lake sediment microbial communities from the University of Notre Dame, USA, for methane emissions studies - BRP12 BR | ecosystem: Environmental > Aquatic > Freshwater > Lake >... | reverse complement strand
CCCTAACCCCTAATAATAGGCTTTCGCCACCGCCCACTTTAAATCCTTACTTATTCTTGTTTCGCCATCTTGAACGCCAATAAAAAAGGCCGCTATCCAAGTATTAGATAGCGGCCCGACTATCTCGGTTTTTAACCTCCAGAAATGTTAAATATTTCTGGACCCCATTACTTTCTTATTTGATTGTATATCCTTGCCGATGCCAGTAATTCAGCCCAATAAAAAAGCCGATACCCGAAATTCTACTTTCGGATAGCGGCCCGACTATCTCGGTTTTTAACCTCCAGAAATGTTAAATATTTCTGGACCCGATAACCTTCTTATTCAATTAAGAAAATGATAGAAGATTACTTTTAAAATGTCAAGGATTTTTTTATTTACGAATTGCCTCACATTAAATGTTACCCGTTTGGTTAGAGAAAAGGTATCGTTGACTCATAATTTATGTTACCGGACAATCTCCCCTAAAAAGGGGGACTGTCATGAGTCCACGAGCCAAAATGGAATATCTCGAGACCATCTACTTAAGATACAAGAAAGCCTCAATAAAAGGGAAAACGCTGATCCTCAATGAATTCTGTTTAAACTGTGCTTACCACCGAAAACATGCGATCCGACTCCTGAATCATTTCAAGCGCTTCACCAAGCCTAAACCTAACAAAAGAGGCAAACCATCAAAATATAATAAGCCTTCGGTCTTAAAGCCCCTAAAGACAATCTGGTTGGCAGCCAATTTGCCTTGTTCTAAGCGCTTGAAGGTGATTCTACCTCTGTGGCTTCCCTCTTATGCCAAAGAATTTGGTAGCCTATCCTTAGAAGTGGTTAAAGCACTACTTCAGATCTCACCTGCCACCCTGGATCGGCTCTTAGAACCTGCCCGGGTAAAATACAGAGGCCGGGGAAGAACCACCACCAAACCCGGCACCCTCCTGAGAAAACAGATCCCCATCAAGACCAACCAATGGGATGAGACAAAACCAGGATTCCTGGAGGCCGATACCATCGCCCATTGCGGAGAAACTCTCCTCGGCCAGTTTGCCTATACGATAGATGCCGTCGATATTGCCACCGGCTGGACAGAGCAAAGAGCGGTCTGGGGTAAGGGCGAATCAGATGTCCTTAAGCAAATCCAGAATATCGAAGACTCCCTCCCTTTCCCTTTGCTTGGGTTTGACTGCGATAACGGCTCGGAGTTCCTCAATTGGCATCTGATGAGGCACTTTAACCAAAGAGATAAGCCCGTGCAGTTTACCCGAAGCAGACCCTATCATAAAGACGATAATGCCCATGTCGAACAGAAAAACTGGACCCATGTCAGACAGTGGTTGGGATACCATCGGTTCGATAAACCCGTCCTGGTCGGACTCATGAATCACTTATACACCCAGCAATGGCGACTGTATCATAACTTCTTCTTGCCTTCCGTGAAGCTGATGGAGAAAAAATTAGTGGATGGAAAGGCCATGAAGCGTTATGATCAACCTAAGACTCCTTATCAAAGAGTCTTAGAATCACCTCATGTCTCAGCTTCGGTCAAGCGTTCCCTTAAAGAACAGTTTGAAACGCTGAACCCTTTTAGGCTGAGGAAAACTATGGAAAATAAGCTTCATACCATTTTTAAAATCTTACGGTCCCAAAAACCTATGGTCACGATACCTCTTTCTTCATTTCTCTCGGGTAACATTTATTAATGAGGCATCAGGAAGGGAAAAACACCATTAAATGTTTTTACTATCTCATCTCAAACACTAACTTTTATGGTTAAACCCGGGTGGTTTTTATTCCGGAGGGGTTTGACTCGCTGCGCCTGCGCGACAGCGCAGCGAGCACTCCGCCGGAATTTCTAACGGGGATTACACTTTGGGCACTTCGCTAAGCGGGATGCCCAATGCGTCGGCCACCCCCTTGCCGTAGGCCTGGTCGGCCTTCAGGCAGTTCCCTATATGCCTCAGTTTGATCTCCCTGGGGGCATCACCCATTGCACGTCTAGTGTTGGCAAATAGGACCGCCTGTTGTGCCGGGCTCATCAGGCGGAAAAGCTTACCGGGCTGGGAATAGTAATCGGTGTCTTCTCTATGATTCCAGTGATCGGCGGCCCCTTCTATGCTCAGGGGCGGTTCGGCAAATTCCGGCTGCTGNTGCCATTCACCGTAACTNTTGGGTTCGTAGCCGAGGGTGCTGCCATGATTGCCGTCAACCCGCATGGCGCCGTCCCGGTGGTAGCTATGGAACGGGCAGCGAGGGGCATTGACCGGGATCAAGTGGTGGTTTACGCCCAGCCGGTAGCGCTGTGCATCGCCGTAGGAAAAGAGCCTCCCCTGAAGCATCTTGTCAGGTGAAAAACCGATGCCGGGCACGATGTTGGCCGGATTGAATGCCGCCTGTTCCACCTCTGCAAAGTAATTTTCCGGGTTGCGGTTCAGTTCTAACACACCTACTTGAATCATGGGATAATCTTTGTGGAACCAGACCTTGGTGAGGTCGAAGGGGTTGTAGGGACATTTCGACGCCTCCTTCTCCGGCATCACCTGGATAAACATGGTCCAGCGGGGGAAGTCGACCTTTTCAATGCTTTCGTACAGGTCGCGTTGGTGGCTTTCCCTATCCTTGCCGGTGATTTCCCCTGCCTCTTCGTCACTCAGATTGCGGATCCCCTGCTGGGTCTTAAAGTGAAATTTTACCCAGTAACGTTCCTTCTTGGCATTGATGAGACTGAATGTATGGCTTCCGAAGCCGTGCATGTGCCGGTAGGAATAGGGGATGCCCCGGTCACTCATGACGATGGTCACCTGGTGCAGGGCCTCCGGAAGCGATGTCCAGAAGTCCCAGTTGTTTTTTGCACTGCGCATGTTCGTACGGGGGTCCCGCTTGACGGCGTGGTTGAGGTCGGGGAACTTGAGGGGATCGCGCAGGAAGAATACGGGTGTGTTGTTGCCTACCAAATCCCAGTTACCCTCCTCGGTATAGAACTTAATGGCAAAGCCGCGAATGTCCCGTTCCGCGTCAGCGGCGCCTCGCTCGCCTGCCACCGTTGAAAAGCGGATGAAGAGATCGGTCTTTTTCCCCACTTCGGAGAAGATTTTGGCCCTGGTATAGCGGGTGATGTCATGGGTGACGGTGAAGGTGCCGTAAGCACCGGAACCCTTGGCGTGCATACGGCGCTCGGGGATCACCTCCCGGTCGAACTGGGCAAGTTTCTCCAGAAACCAGACATCCTGCAGGAGCGCAGGGCCGCGCGGTCCAGCAGTCATAGTGTTCTGGTTATCGACGACGGGAGCTCCGGCGTTGGTGGTCAGTTTTTGTTTTTTCATAAAACCCTCCTTTCGATTTGATTGGGACTACGTTATAGATGGACTGTATCACTTTAGCGCTTTGGAAAAAATATCTAATCCCCCTTCATCCCCCTTTGTCAAAAGGGGGACATCCCTTTTCCTCCCTTTGACAAAGGGAGGTGGGGAGGGATTTTACAAGTTTTTTCAAACAGCTAAATTGTCACGTTGGAATCATCTCTCTCCCCTCTTTCTTTTTTTCTTGCGACATTCTTGACAATACCCGTAATATTCCAGCCTGGCGTCGGTGATTGAGAAGCCGGTTTTCTTCGCTACCCCCCTCTGGTCAACTGTCATGGGGATCTTGTAATCCAGTATCTTCTCGCATCTCTCGCAGATCAAATTGATGTGCTCTTCAAGATTCCCATCGTAGCGGTTTTCCATTCTATCAAACTGAAGCGTTTTGATGATGCCATGGCGAGAAAACTCATTGAGCGTCGCATAGGTGGTCGATAAGCTTAAGCTCTTCTTTTTCTTTTTTGCCTCCTTATAGACAAGGCGGGCACCGGGATGAAGATCCCTCTTCTCTATCAGCGCCTCGATGATAGCCAGTCGTTGAGGGGTAACTTTCAATCCCCTCTCTCTTAGCTGCCGGATCATGGATTCTTCGGTCATCTTAAGTAACTCGGAATCATTCCTGATTATCTTTAAGTCTAATGGTTCTCCCGGCATTTGTCAAATCATTCTTTCAAGAACATACACGGGCCCATCGTCCATGTGATCAGGTGTGCTATTTGCGATTGAAAGTGTGACGACGTTGTGAATAGAGGGAGGTGCGGATATCAATATCCTCTTTCCCCGTTAGATTAGGATTGACAACCTCACCGGCCTATTTTACTTTGTATCGGAAAGGAAATAAAAATGACACAGAGTTTATCAAAACCTAAGACCTGGGAGGATGAGTATCTTGTCAGTTTCTATGAGGTGGATGCGAAAAATAGAGTTTTTCTTCCGAGCCTCTGGAAATACTTGCAGGAGACGGCCTGGAACCACGCTCATCGGATCGGAATAGGCTACTTGGATCTGGCTCAAGATGATTATTTTTGGGTCTTGTCCCGTTTATCCATTGAAATGAATGAGTATCCTGGGTGGGGGGATAAAATTCGGGTGAAGACCTGGTTGTTGGAGAGCAGCCGTCTATTTGCCTTTCGGGATTTTTCTATCCTCAAGGAAGATGGCAAAATCATCGGAGGCGCGAAAAGCGCCTGGGTGGTGCTGAATTTAAAAACCCGGAAACCCCAACGGATTGAACCCTTCCTCAAAGGTTTGGCCCCCCTACCAAGCCAGGACGGGACAGAGACAAAACTGGATAAGCTTCCCGCCCCTTCCCATCCCGGTGAGGAAACGCTTTTCACCGTCCGTTATAGTGACCTGGATATGCACCAGCATGTCAATAATGCGAGATATATCGAATGGGTTCTAGATAGTTATTCGTTTGAGATGAACCAGACCCATCATATCACGACCTTCGAAATAAATTTCCTCGCAGAATCGAACTGCGGCGATAAGCTTTCGATTCAATCAGAACGACAGAAAGATTCCACCCCGATCTTCTTGCATTCGATTATCAGAAAAGAAGATAACCGGGAGCTCTGTCGGGCAAGGGTAAGATGGAAGAGGGCGGAAGTAACCGGAAAGGGTTCATATGGATGAGATGGAAAGAAGATTCATTCTGAGCAAGGTGGCGCTGGGGGAAGTCCCCCCTGATATTGTCATCACAAACGCCAACCTCTTCAATTCCCTCACCGGAGAGTTTGTCGGAAGGCAATCGGTCTGGATCAAGAATAATCGGATCGCCTATGCGGGACCGGATCATGATCCATTGAAAGGGGATGAGACAACGGTCATCGATGCGGGAGGCATGACTGTTCTTCCGGGCTTAATCGAGGGTCACACACACACGGCAAGCAACCGGTATGGTTTTGAGGAGTTTGTCAAATATGTCATCCCAACCGGCGTGACCACAGTGATCACCGAGACCATAGAGCTTGCAACGGTTGCGGGAAGAGACGGCATCGAATATCTTGTAGAGGCCTTGAAGGGCAACCCATTCGATTCTATTACACCATCGCCCCACTGTGCGGTCTTACCCCATCCGAGGAGATAAATGCTCCGACCAACGAGGAACTTCTGCCTCTTCTNAAAAACCCACAATGCCTGGGAATAGGGGAGATCTACTGGGGAAACATCTTTTTGGAGGGGCAACAGGGCGAGAGAGTGAGGGAGCTTGCTTCGATCGCGCTCGAAATGGGTAAATTGGTGGAGGGGCATACCGCAGGCGCCTCCGGGAGAAAGCTTCAGGCCTACACCGATTTCGGCGTTTCGTCCTGCCACGAACCCATCACCGATGAGGAGGTGCTTGAAAGGCTGAGGCTGGGTTACTGGGTGATGATCAGGGAAGGCTCGATCAGAAAAGAACTTCCCGGAGTTGCTGGAATATTTAAGAAGAAGATCGATTTCAGAAGGCTTATCCTTTCCACCGATGGCGTTGACCCTGAAGGATTTCTCGAAGAAGGTTATCTGGATGCATCTTTAAGGAGCGCTCTAAAGCTTGGGGTTCCCCCCCAACTGGCCTATCAGATGGTGACGATCAATGTGGCGGATCACTTCGGTCTTGACCATCTCATCGGGTCTCTTTCACCCGGAAAAAAAGCTGACTTTGTAATCATCCCTTCACCCGGTGAATATTCCCCGCAACTGGTGATGTGCGACGGGAAAATCATCTTCAGGGATGGCAAATCCCTGGCCGAACGTAAAAAAGTTTTCTTTCCGGATCATATGTTCAAGACGGTGAAAGTTTCAAATTACAGGATTCCATCGCTTCCAACTAAGGGGAAGGCCAGGGCGATGGAACTTGTAAGCAGGCTTGTGACCAAGGAGAGTATGATTGATCTTGAGAAACCTGAAGAGTCAAAAGATGTCATCATGATCCTCGCCCTGGATCGTGTTGGAAATCGAGGGGCATTTATGGGGTTCCTTAAAGGGTTTGGCCTTGAAAGAGGGGCCTATGGAACGACGATGAGCTGGGATTCGCCGGATATGATTGTCGTGGGATGTGATACTCAATCGATGGAAACGGTCATTGGAAGGCTCAAAGAGATTGGGGGTGGAGGGGTCTATGCTATAGGGAAGGAGGTCGTCGTGGAATTCCCTGCTCCCCTCTGCGGAGCCGCCTCATTAAAACCGATGGAGATTGTGGGAGAAGAGGTTAAAAAACTTGAAGCGTCTCTGAGGAAGAACGGTGTCAAATGGGAAAAACCTGCCCTCACGGTTGACACCCTCACCTCTCCCGCCATCCCCCACCTGAGAATTACCCATCATGGTTACGTACGGTTAAAAGATAGAAAGGTCCTCCTTGTTGAGCCTTAAAAAAACAGGCTGGGGGAGTCGGGGTCGAATTTTTGTGAAGGTTTCCTCTCCTGTTCTTTCAGTTTGGCGTGGGCGGCGGCAAGCCTCGCAATCGGAAGCCGCGGCACGGAACAGCTCACATAGGAGAGCCCGATGTTGTGGCAAAATTCAACCGAGTCGGGATGGCCGCCATGTTCACCGCAGATTCCGATCTTGAGGTCAGACTTTGTCCTTCTTCCCCATTCGACGGTGATGATCATCAACCTTCCCACCCCTTTCACATCCAGTACCTCGAAGGGGTTGTCCTGGAGGATTTTCCGCTGGTTGTAGAGAGGAAGGAATTTGTTTTCCGCATCCTCTCTTGAAAAGGAGAAGGTCGCCTGTGTGAGGTCGTTCGTTCCAAAGGAGAAGAAGTCTGCAACCTCCGCAAGCCTTCCTGCCCTCATGCAGGCCCTGACGACCTCGATCATCGTCCCGAATTTGAACTTGATCTTCACCCTGTACTCTTTTTCCACTTCCCGCTGAACCTTTTTTACCAACTCATAGACCCATTTCAACTCCTGGGCTGTGCAGACCTGAGGGACCATGACCTCGGGCTGGATATCGACTCCCTCTTTGGTCAATTCGGCGGCGGCTTCCAGGATGGCCTGAATCTGCATCTTATAGATCTCAGGATAGGTGATGCCCAGTCGCACACCCCTGTGGCCGAGCATGGGGTTGACCTCCATCATCTCCTTTACCTTTTTGAGTGTCTCCTGCTGTTTGCGGATCAGTTTCTTGTCGAGCCTCTTTTCCTTGATCTCGACGATATCGGTGGCCACATGTTCAAGAAGTTTTAGAGATTCCCTGGATGTGGTGTCGAGATACTTCATCGCCTCGGAAATGTTCTCCATCGAGTCGAGGGCTGTCTCAAGGTTTTTCAGATTTCTTAGCTCCGAGCCCAACTCTTCCGCTGAGGGAAGAAATTCGTGGAGNGGCGGGTCGAGGAGTCGAATCGTCACCGGGAATCCCTTCATGGCCCTGAAGATTTCTTTAAAATCNCTCTTCTGTGAGGGGAGGAGTTTGGCAATGGCCTCCGCCCTTTTCTCCTTTGAACTNGCGAGAATCATCTCCCGAACAATGGGAAGCCGGTCAACCGCATTGAACATCCTCTCTGTCCGGCAGAGACCGATTCCTTCGGCGCCCATTTGCCTCGCCTTTGCGGCTGATTCAGGTGTATCGGCATTGGCCCGGACCCCCATCGTTCTAACTGCATCCGCCCAGCTCAGAATCATGAGGAGGTCTTTGCTGACCTCCGGATCAACAGTGGGCACTTCTCCCAGATAGACCTCTCCTCTGGAGCCATCGATCGTGATGAAATCCCCCTCCTTGATGTGGACATTACCCACCGTGGCCTCTCTTGTTTTGGGATCGATGTGGAGTGACTCACATCCTGAGACGCAGGGTTTTCCCATTCCTCTGGCCACGACTGCGGCATGTGAGGTCTTTCCGCCACGGCTGGTCAGGATTCCCTGAGAGGCAAAGAAACCATGAATATCCTCAGGTTTCGTCTCCTCACGAACGAGAATAACCTTATGACCGAGTTTTCCCACTCTTTCAGCCTCATCGGCATCGAAGATGGCTTTGCCGGATGAGGCTCCCGGAGAGGCAGGGAGCCCGCTGACGATCGGTTTTCCCTTAAAACCCGGATCGATCCGTTTGTGGAGGAGTTGTTCAAGCTCAAAGGGTTTCAATCTCAGGACCGCCTTCTCCTTGTTAATCATTTTTTCAGCCACCATTTCTTTAGAAGTCCGGACGATGGCTTGTGCATTCATCTTTCCATTGCGGGTCTGGAGGATATAGAGCGTTCCCTTCTCCACAGTGAATTCAAAATCCTGAACCTCATGGAAATGTTCTTCGAGGGTTTTTCTTACCCGCTCCAGCTCCCGGTAAATTCTGGGCATCTCCTTCTTCATCTCCTGAATGGGCTTGGGTGTCCTGATGCCGGCCACCACATCCTCGCCCTGCGCGTTGACCAGATATTCGCCATAGAGAATGTTTTCACCGGTTCCGGGATCTCTTGTGAAGGCCACACCCGTGGCAGAGTCGAAGCCCATATTTCCAAAGACCATGGTGCAGATATTGACCGCTGTCCCGCTCGCCATTTCCGGGGTGACATTGAATTCCCTGCGGTAATAAATGGCGCGCTTTCCCATCCAGGACCGGAAGACCGCCTCAATGGCNAATTTTAATTGAACCATCGGATCTTCGGGAAAAGGAGAACCCGTCTCTTTCCTGATCANNGTCAGGTATTGTTCACAGATGTCTTTGAGATGGTCTGCATCGAGATCGGTATCATAGACCGTCTTGGCCTTCTCTTTTGTCCTGTTCAGGATGTGATCGAAATCCTTTTCGTCCAGGCCCAGGGCAATTTTTCCGAAGAGTTGAATGAATCTACGGTAGGCATCGTAGGCAAATCTTCCGTCGGAAGTGATCTGGATGAGTCCTTCGATGGTCTCGTCGTTTANCCCGAGATTGAGAATGGTATCCATCATTCCGGGCATGGAGAGGGCGGCGCCCGACCGGACGGAGAAGAAAAGAGGGTTCTGAGAACTCCCAAAAACTTTTCCCGCTTTTTCTTCAACCTTTTTCAGGTTTTTCTGAACTTCTTCCATGAGACCTTTGGGAAGTCTCTTCTTGTCCCCGTAATACTGGATGCAGGTTTCGGTGGTGACAATGAACCCGGGTGGAACCGGAAGGCCCATCCGGGTCATTTCAGACAGCCCGGCCCCTTTTCCTCCAAAGAGCTTCTTATTGAAGCCATCGGCTTCTTCAAAGAGATAGACATATTTCATGAATTTTGCGCCCCCTTTTAAGCGTATCGTCATTTATATTAATTTTATTTAACTGAAAAATCAATCTCACCCCGGGATTCGGGCCAATTGGGCCAATTGTCTTGACAAAGGAAGGGGGTTTAGATAGATATATATTTAATACGAACTTGAAGGAGCCGAGTATGGAAAATAAACCTTATGTTCTCTGGTTTGATGAAATCGGACTGAGTGATCTTCCCCTCGTGGGCGGGAAGAATGCCTCGTTGGGAGAGATGCGACGGGAGCTGACCGGACTTGGTGTAAGCATCCCCAATGGGTTTGCGGTGACGGTCAATGCCTACCACGATTTTTTAGACGAGGGAACGGTACAGGAATGGCAATATATTATGAAGAAACCGGGGGTGAGGGAGAACATCCGGGACATTCTTGCCGATCTCGATGTGGATAATATGGAGAACCTTTCCGAGAGGGGGAGCCGGGTCCGGAGACTCATCTATAGCCTCGAGTTTCCAAGAGGGGTTGTCGAAGAAATCATCAAGGCCTATCGGAAGTTATGCAAAGAGTATGGAGACGATACAGATGTGGCGGTCCGGAGCAGCGCCACAGCCGAAGATTTACCCACNGCCAGTTTCGCNGGCCAGCAGGAAACTTATCTCAATATTCGCGGGGAATANGCCTTGATTCAGGCNTGTAAACGGTGTTTTGCCTCGCTCTTTACCAACCGGGCCATCTCGTACAGGACCCACAGGGGGTTTGACCATTTTCAGGTTGCCCTCTCCATCGGGATACAGAAGATGGTGCGATCCGATAAAGCTTGCTCAGGGGTGATGTTTACAATGGATACTGAATCGGGGTTTCCCCATGTGGTCTATATCACCGGTTCCTATGGACTGGGAGAGAATATAGTTCAGGGAGTGATCAATCCTGATGAGTTCTATGTCTTCAAGCCCTGCCTCTCCCAGAATTACAAACCTATTATTCAGAAGACCCTCGGAACCAAGGAGATCAAGATGGTTTATGCCATGGAAGGAGAGGGTTCGACAAAGAATATCCCGGTCTCGTTGCAGGAGAAATCGAAATTCATCCTCGAGGAAGAAGAGATCATCCGGCTTGCCCAATGGGGCGTGATCATCGAAGAACATTATTCAAAGAGGGCGGGTAACTACACGCCCATGGATATCGAATGGGCAAAGGACGGCATCACGCAACAGCTCTTCGTCCTTCAGGCNAGGCCTGAGACGGTCAAATCGCAGCGAAATATGAATGTCCTGGAGACCTATGTATTGAAAGAGAAGGGGAGGATCCTGGCTCAGGGGAGAAGCGTCGGAGAGAAGATCGGTGCAGGACCCGTCCATGTCCTCTCCAGCGCAAAGGAGATTGATCAGTTTAAAAAGGGCGAGGTGCTGGTAACCCAGATGACCGATCCGGATTGGGAACCCGTCATGAAGATCGCCGCCGGCATTGTCACCGACCGGGGAGGCCGGACCTGCCATGCGGCCATCATTAGCCGGGAACTGGGCATTCCCTGTGTGGTGGGGACCGTAAACGGGAGTGAGAGTCTTGGAGATTACCGGAGCGCCACGGTCTGCTGTGCCGAAGGGGAGACCGGGCTAGTCTATGAGGGGATCCTCGACTATGAAGTGAAACGCTTCGACATGGAACATCTGGAGAAGCCCCACACCAGGATTATGATGAATGTGGGGAATCCGGATAATGCTTTCCATCTTTCCTTCATCCCCAATGATGGGGTGGGTCTGGCACGACTGGAATTCATCATCAACAACGTCATCCGTATCCACCCCATGGCTCTCGTCCAATTCGATTCATTGAACGATGATCATGTCAGAAAGGAGATCGAGCAGTTGACCGTGGGTTACGAGGATAAGAAGGTTTTCTTCATCGACCGGCTGGCACAGGGGGTGGCCAAGATTGCTTCGGCCTTCTATCCCAGGGATGTGATCGTCCGGATGAGCGATTTCAAGACGAACGAGTACGCCAATCTCATCGGAGGGAGCCGGTTCGAGCCTGTGGAAGACAATCCCATGATCGGTTATCGGGGGGCCTCACGCTATTACGATGAGGATTATCAGGAGGGGTTTGGCCTCGAATGTCTGGCGTTGAAGAAGGTCCGGGATGAGATGGGGCTGACCAATGTGAAGTTGATGATTCCGTTCTGCCGGACCGTAGAAGAGGGAAGGCTGGTCATCGCGGAGATGAGAAAATACGGTTTGATACAGGGGCAAAACGACCTCGAGATCTATATGATGTGTGAAATCCCCAGCAATGTGATCCTGGCGGATGAGTTCAGCGAAATTTTTGACGGATTTTCGATCGGTTCGAACGATCTCACTCAGCTGATTCTGGGACTGGATCGCGATTCGGAGAAGATCGCCCACATCTTTGACGAAAGAAATCCCGCGGTCAAGAAGATGGTCCAATTGATGATTGAAAGGGCAAAGAAGAACGGCCGAAAGATCGGCATCTGCGGACAGGCTCCAAGCGATTATCCGGAGTTCGCTGAATTTTTAGTCCGGTGCGGCATCGATAGCATCTCCCTCAATCCGGATACGGTCATCAAGACCACGGAGAGGATCCTACAGGTTGAGAAAGAATTGGGGATCCCCAGAAGGAAAGANTCTGGAGAGAAGAAGCTTGCCGCAAGTTGATGGTTATTCGAATGCAACGAATGACAGCTAANAACTCGAATAGGTTTTATTCGGGAAATTCGATTCCATTCGATTAATTCGTGTTTTTTCCAAATGAAGATTCTCCTTCACATCTGCTGTGCCAATTGCGCCATTTATCCCATTGAAAAAATAAGAGAAGAAAGGAATGAAGTCGTTGGCTATTTTTTTAATCCCAACATTCATCCTTATCAGGAATATCAGAAAAGGCTGGACTCGTTGAAACAGTATTCGGAGAGGGTTGGGTTGAACGTGATCTATCGGGACGAATATCTGCTTGAAGAGTTTTTAAAAAATGTATCCCATCGCGTGAAGGAGAGATGTCAATATTGCTATTCCGTTAGGCTCGAAGCCACTGCCCAGGAGGCCAAGGAGAAAAAATTTGATCAATTTTCAACTACTCTTCTTCAGAGTACACATCAGGACCATGCCCTGATCAAGGAGACCGGAGAGCGGATAGGTAAAGAGGCGGGGATCCCTTTCTATTACGAAGATTTCAGAGAGGGCTGGAGAAAAGGGTTGGAGGTCTCAAAAAGTTTTCGGTTATACCGGCAGGAATACTGCGGTTGTATCTACAGCGAGAAAGAAAGATTTATGAAGAAGTGACTAAAGTGAGCTAAAGTGAACTAAAATGCCTAAAATTAACAGGTTGTTGCCAAAATCGATTTCATGCTTCGATCCCGCCTTCCGCGGGACATGACCGGAAAAGTTGCATGATTTCAACATAACACCGTTCGCCCTGAGCGCGTCGAAGGGGGAACGGGTAATTACGACACAATCTCTTGCTAAAGGGGTTTTGGGCGGACTAAGTTGCAATCTCCTTTATCAAATCCACCAACATCTTCGTTCCAAACATTAGGTTCTCCAGGTCGATCCGTTCATTGTTTCCGTGGACTCTCATCAATTCCTTCTCGGTCAACCGGAAGGGAGAGAAGTCATAGGTGATGATTCCCTTCTCNCTGAGGAAGCGACTGTCGGTTGCGCCGGGAAGGAGAAATGGAACGACCGGACAGCCCGGATCATTTTCCGAAGCGACCTTTTGGATGGCCCGATAGAGATCCGAATCCAGAGGAGAAGGAGGGAGAGAATCGCTCTCTGCAATGACCTCCACCTCAATTTCATCTCCCAATCTTCGCTTGATCTCTTTTAAAAATTCTTTTTTGCCTGTCCCCGGGATGAGGCGGCAGTCGAGGGTAGCCGTGGAATCCGAGGGGATGACATTGGCTTTGCTGCCACCCTGAAGAATGGTGAGGGAGATGGTATTTCTCAGCATCGCATTATAGATCGGGTTGGATGTCAACCAGATGGAGAAGGGGGGGTCGTTGAGCCCTTTCTCGATATCTTCAAATAGAGCCCTCTCATAAGGAGGCTGTTTCGAAGCCATCTTATAGAAATATTCCTTTACCGTGGGGATGATGTGAAAGGGAGTTTCCCATTTTGTGATGGCCTCCAGGCCATGGATAAGCTTCACATTGGGGTTGTCAGGATGAGGCATTGAGCCATGGCCTGGCGTGCCTCTGGCCTTTAACTTGAGCTGGAAGATGACTTTCTGGCCGTTGGAGATTGAATAGTGTTCAGGAGTTCCATCTTCACTGAGAATGATATGTCCTCCTTCATTGAGACCATATTCCGACTCTCTCAGAGAGGGGATGTTCTCCATGGCCCACTGAACTCCCCATCTTCCACCGGTCTCCTCATCCGCAGTTGCAAAGAAGANGANNTCTCTTTTTAAGGAGATCTTTTCTCTCTTGAGGATCAGAAGGGCCATCATCTCGATGATTCCCAACGATTTACAGTCGAGGGTTCCGCGGCCATAGAGGTATCCGTCTTTGATAACCCCTGCGAAAGGAGGAGCCTCCCAGCCTTCCTTCTCAACAGGGACGACATCGATATGGCTGAGAAGAAGGATGGGGCGCTTTGATCCATCTCCTTTCAGTGTGGCTAAAAGGCTTCCCCTGCCAGGAGAAGGCTCATAGATTTGACAGGGGATGGCTTCTGCCTCGAAGATTTTTTTAAAAAATCTTGCCCCCTCTATCTCATTGCCTGGAGGGTTGACCGTATCGATCCGGATATACTCCTGGAAATAATGAGTTGCTTCCTTTAAAAGTTGATTCCAGTCCATCGAACTCCTCCAACTGCATAGCGCAAAGAACATAGCGCATAGCGTTTATTTTTTCGTTTCATTCCGCATTCCGAAATCCGAACTCCGCAATGGTGGCTACTCTTCTCCAAATACCGGTACAATCTTGAACTGGCCCACATCAACCAGTCCTTTGTCAGTCAGCTTCAAATCAGGGATGACAGGCAGGGAGAGGAAAGAAAGGGTCATAAAAGGATCGGGAATATTACATCCGAGTCTTTTGGCCGCATTGAGAAGCGATTTGAGCCGGTGATCCACTTCAACCACTGAGAGGTCTGCCATCAAGCCGGCAATGGGAAGGGGAAGGGAGGCTAAAACTTTCTCTTCCGAGACTACGACCAGTCCTCCGCCCATCTTCCTGATTGTTTCAACAACTTTTAACATATCCTGATCGTTCGTTCCAACGATGACAAGATTATGTGAATCATGGGCGACCGTTGATCCTATGGCTCCCCTCTTCAATCCGAATCCCCGGACAAAACCGATTCCAACATTTCCTGTGGCGCAATGCCTTTCCACGACAGCGATCTTTAAAATATCTTCTTTAATGTCGGGATAAGCGACCCCATCTCTCAGGACGACCCTCTTGATCACCTTCTTTGTAATGATTTGATCCGGAATAAGTTGAATGACCTTGGCAAGGGATTGGTTGCTTCGCAGGAGGAGGCCATCCTTTCGAAGCGGTTTGATTCGAAGCTTCCTCCTTTTTATTGTTGAAGGCGAACGGTTTTCCCTCACAGAGGGAGAAATCATTTTTCCCTCTTCCGCTACCAATCCCCCATCTTTAAAGACCTTCTTGATCCGAAATCGGCCCAGGTGATCAAAGGTGATGATATCCGCGCGGTAGCCCGGAGCAATGGCACCGAGGTCATCAAGTCTGAAATATTCCGCTGGATTAAGCGTAGCCATCTGGATGGCCAAAATAGGATCGAGCCCTCTCCGGATGGCCTGTTTAACCATTGAATTGATGTGTCCCTCTTCAAGAAGTTCTTTGGGATGGCGATCGTCTGTGACGAAGAAGAACCGTCTCGAATTTTTAGGGGTGACAAGGGGAAGAAGATCTTTAAGATTTCTTGCTGTCGTTCCTTCCCTGACCATGATCCACATTCCATTCGTCAATTTCTCTTTCGCCTCTTTGAGGCTGGTGCACTCGTGGTCGGAACGGATTCCCGCGGTGAGATAGGCATAGAGTCCTTTTCCAAAAAGGGCAGGGGCATGGCCGTCGATTCTTTTTCCCTTAGCCATCTCAATCTTTTTAAGAACTTCCGGATCCCTGTAGATGACTCCAGGGAAGTTCATCATTTCTGCCAGCCCAATAGCCCAGGGTTCTTTGAAGAGAGGCTTTAAATCATTTGCTTTGAGATTGGTTCCCGCAGTCTCCATATGGGTAGCAGGGACACAGGAGGGAAGCATGATGAAGACATTGAGTGGAATGGTCCTTGCAGACTCAGCCATGAAGCGAATGCCCTCTATGCCGAGGACATTGGCGATTTCATGAGGGTCGATCACAACCGTTGTGGTTCCGTTGGGTAAGACAGCCC
>Ga0031653_10000064_pt1 | contig 16041 bp, 14 predicted proteins | sample FrelakmetBRP12BR_FD_55210 | JGI IMG/M metagenome (GOLD analysis project Ga0031653, IMG submission 55210) | Freshwater lake sediment microbial communities from the University of Notre Dame, USA, for methane emissions studies - BRP12 BR | ecosystem: Environmental > Aquatic > Freshwater > Lake >... | reverse complement strand
GAGCCGCAGGACCGCGTCCCCCGCTCCGATGGAGAACCCGACCGATGCGAGGTCTCCGTCGTCGAGGCTGGTGAGGACCGTCACCGCGAGGACCGTGGTCCCCGTGCCCCGGGCCGCCTCGGCCGCGGCGGCGAGCATCGCCCGGCCGCCGGAGGCGTGGACCGTGGCGAACCTCACCCCCAGGGCGACGGCGGACCGAATAGCGCCCGCGACGGTGTTCGGGATGTCGTGGAACTTGAGATCCAGGAAGACCTCGTACCCCGCCTCGCGGATACGCCTCACCAGATCCGGCCCCCCGCGCGGGAACAGCTCCATGCCCACCTTGAACATCCCCACTTCCCCGGACAGGGACCTCGCGGCGGCGAGGGCGGCATCGGGCGAGTCGGTGTCGAGTGCGACGATGATCCGGTCCTTCACGGCGCGCACTCCGCTCTCTTCTTCTCCACCATCGCGAGGGCCTCCTGCGCGAGTTTCGCAAGCTCCACCCGCCGGGTCTCCCCCGTCTTCCGGTCGCGGATCTCGCCGAACCCCGCAGCGACGTTTTTCTCCCCCAGGGTGACGCGCACGGGGATCCCGGAGAGGTCGGCGTCCTTGAACTTGATCCCGGGGCGCTCGTCCCGGTCGTCGAGCAGGACCTCCACGCCGAATGCGGAAAGCTCTCCCCCCACGGATTCCGCGGCGCCGACGACGTCGGAATTCTTCACGTTCACGGGGATGACGGCGACCTCGAAGGGAGCGATGGAGATCGGCCAGACGATCCCGTCGTCGTCGTGGTTCTGCTCGATCGCGGCGGCGGCGGTCCGCCCCACCCCGATGCCGTAGCACCCCATGACGATCACGCGCTCCTTCCCGCCCGCGTCCAGGTAGAAGGCCCGCATCGCCTCGCTGTACTTGGTCCCCAGCCGGAAGACGTGCCCCACCTCGATCCCGCGGGAGAACCGCAGCGCCTCCCCGCACCGGGGGCATGCATCCTTTTCGCACACCGTCCGAAGGTCCGCGTACGCTTCGGGGGAAAAGTCCCGCCCCGGGACCACGTCCAGGAGGTGCGCGTCCTTCTCGTTCGCCCCCGTGGCGCCCGAGGCGATCGCCCGGACCGTGAAATCCGCGAGGATCCGGACCGGGAGCCCCACGGGACCCGCGAAGCCCGACGGCGCACCCGTCAGCGCGCGCACCCGATCCTCCGCGGCCAGCCGGATCCAGTCCGCACCGAGGTGGTTCTTCACCTTCACCTCGTTCACGTCGTATGCCCCGGAGACCAGCACGGCCACGTCTCCGGCGGAGGTCTCGAACAGGAGCGTCTTGATCAGGGACGCGGGATCGATCCCCAGGAACCCGGACACCTCCTCGACGGTCCGCTTCCCCGGCGTGGCGACCTTCCGGGCGGGGCCGGCGCCCGGGGAGCCCGCGATCGTCCCCTTCGGCGGGGGGCACTCCGCCTTCTCCACGTTCGCCCCGTAGGCGCAGGCGAGGCAGGAAACGATGGCGTCCTCCCCGGAGTCCGCGATCACCATGAACTCGTGGGAACTGCTCCCGCCGATGTTCCCCGTGTCGGCCTCCACCGCGCGGAAGTCGAGGCCCATGCGGCGGAAGATGCGGCCGTAGGCCTCGTACATCTTCCGGTACGACTCCGCGGCAGCAACGTCGTCCACGTCGAACGAGTAGCCGTCCTTCATGAAGAACTCCCGCCCGCGCATCAGGCCGAAGCGGGGGCGGATCTCGTCGCGGAACTTGTCCTGGATCTGGTACAGGTTCAGCGGCAGCTGCCGCCAGGAGCGGACCTCCCGGCGGACGAGGTCGGTGATCACCTCCTCGTGGGTGGGCCCCAGGCAGAATTCCCGGTCCGCACGGTCCTTGAACCGCAGCAACTCCTTACCGTAGGCGTCCCACCGCCCGCTCTCCTTCCACAGCTCGGAGGGGACCACGGCGGGCATCAGCACCTCCTGGGCCCCCGCCCGGTCCATCTCCTCCCGGAGGATCCGCTCCACCTTCCGGAGCACCCGGAGCCCGGCGGGCATGTAGTTGTAGATCCCCGAGGCCACCTTCCGGATGAGCCCCGCCCGTAGCATCAGCCGGTGGCTGACCACCTCCGCGTCCGAAGGGGTCTCTTTGGTGGTCGGCATCAGATACCGGGTGTACCGGATCACTTTCCTCTCCCCCCGGGCCCGGCCAGACGCCGCGCCTGCAGCACGACCTCGCCCACGATGTCTTTCTCCCGTACCTTTTTCACGATCTCGCCCCGTACGAAGATCAGCCCTTCGCCTTTCCCCCCGGCGACGCCCACATCGGCTTCCCGGGCTTCCCCCGGCCCGTTGACGGCGCAGCCCATCACGGCGACCCGGAGAGGCACCTGAAGGTCGGAGAGGCGCCGCTCCACTTCCGTCGAGATCCCCACGACGTCGATTGCGACCCTCCCGCAGGTCGGGCAGGAGACGAAATCGGGGCCCCGCCGCCGCAGCCCCAATGCCTTCAGGATCTGCCACCCGACGCGGACCTCCTCCTCCGGCGGCCCGGTGAGGGAGACCCGGAGGGTGTCGCCGATCCCCTCGGCCAGCAGCACGCCAAGTCCCACGGCGGATTTCACCGTCCCGGAGAAGACGGTCCCCGCCTCGGTGACGCCGATGTGCAGGGGATAATCGAAGCGGCGCGAGAACAGGCGAACCGCCTCGATCGTGGTGGCCACGTCGGAGGCCTTCAAGGAGAATTTGAGGTTGTGGAAGCGCGCCTTCTCGCAGATTTTCAGGGAGCGCGCCGCGCTTTCGACGAGGGCCTTCGGCGTCGGCCCGCCGTGCCGGGCCAGCAGCTCCTTTTCCACGGACCCGGCGTTGACCCCGATGCGCACGGCGATCCGGTTCGCCCGGGCGGCCCGGAGTACCTCGAGCGTGTTTTTCTCCCCCCCGATGTTCCCCGGGTTGATCCGCAGCCCGTCCGCGCCGGCGTCGGCGCAGGCGATCGCCAGCCGATGGTTGAAATGGATGTCCGCGATGACGGGGATCGGCGACCCGGCCCGGATTCTCCGGAAGGCGTTCACGGCCGCCTCGTCCGGCACGGCGACCCGGGCGATCTCGCACCCCTCCCGTGCCAGCGACCGGATCTGCGCCAGGGTGGCGCGGACATCCCGCGTGTCGGTGTTCGTCATGCTCTGGACGGAAACGGGGGTTCCCCCGCCCACGGATACCCCGCCGACGCGAATCCGCCGGGTCAACCTGCGCGCTTTCATGGTGGGAAATACTATATGCGAGTTGCCGATTTTCCGTCGACGCTAAATTTCACGGGGACCGGTCGGAGCCGGCTCTCTCCCGATGTGGCGGCACGGAACCGCTTACCGAAGCTCCTTCGTATGATCCCGGATCACGATCTCGTTCTCCTTGACGACGATCGAGTATCTCCCGTCCCGGGTGTCATACCTTCCCGGAGGCGCCACCGACCGCATCGAATTCTTGCCGATCAGGATCAATTTTTTCCCTTCGATCACGGCCTGGGTGCCGCCCACCAGGGAAAAAACGTTCTCGGCATGGGACGCCGGGACGAGAAAAAGCCACGAGAGGAACGAAATCCACGCGAAGAGCGACTTTCCGATTCTCATAACTCCTCCTTGCCGGTCGGGCGGCCGCCGGGATCCGTCCCGGCGCTCATTTCCCCTGCACCGCCATCATGATGTTCTGGACGGTTTGCCCGCCGTCCCCGTCGGAGATCTCCACCACCGCCTCGACCAGTTTCCCGATGTATTCGTCCGGAACCTGCCATTCGAGCGTCGATCCCGTAAGGGACATCCCGGGCGGCGCTTTCATCAGCTTGTAGGTCAGGGGGTCCCCGTCCGGGTCCTCGGCCTCGATCCGGTAGACGAATTTCCGGTCGGGCGGCACTTCCTTTGGCAAGGCGCTCTTCACCACCGGCAACGCGTTGACCACCTGATGACGGGGAGAAGATTTCCAGGCCCCGTCGGCGAACCCGTCGTTCGGGGTCACCGTGACGTGTACCCACGACCCCTTTTTCACTCCATGGAGGGTCGTTGAATCGCCCCCGGCGGGATCGGGACGGTTGTCCACGTACCATTGGTATTTGAAGGTCAAGGGGTCTCCGTCCGGGTCCCGGGCCTGGACGACGGCACGGACCGTGCTCCCGGTGATGATCGCCTGGGGTTCGATCCGTACGTCGGCGACGGCCGGCAGCGCGTTGACGGCGACGACTTCCGGCGTCGTGAGAAAACTCTCCTTGCCGCCGCTGCGCAAATTCACGATCGCCTGGATCCGGTCCCCGCGCCGGAAAAGGGAAGGGGCAAGGATCGGTTCGCTCCCCTGCTCCACCCCGTTGACGATCCATCGGACGCTTGCCACTTCGGCCCCGCGGCCGGGGGGCGACTTCACGGATACGGAGGGCGGCGCGATCCGGCTCGGTGACAACGGGGCCACGATGACCGTGATGCCGGCGCCGGCGGGTGTGGCGATTTCCCCCCCGCCGGTCGCGGCGGATCCCCTCGGGATCGGGTTTTCCTGGCCCGGGAGAGAAGTGCCCTGCCGGGACGCCTCCTCTTTCATACCGCAACCCGCCACCGGGACCGCCATCGCGACGACCAGGAAGGCGGCCGCAGCCTTCCTGCCCGCGCGCCCGGGAAAACGACCGTTTCGCATCAGAACATCTCTTTCCACGACTTGATCATCTTCATCTGCGCCGGGGACTCGATCTTTACCTCCTCCACGGCACCCGTCGAGAACCCGATGAAAATGGAGGACTGGCCGGACGGGTAGATCGACAGGGAGGGGCTGGACGGTATCCCGCCCTTGGCGCCCTCGCCCGACCCCGCATACACGTGATAAGGGACCTTCGACGTGGCGGTTTCCCCCAGGGCGGAGAGCGACGCCAGGCCCGCCCCGGCGTTCAATACATTGAGCCCGTATACCCGGGCAATACCGCCGCCGCCGCAAGGATCCGACGGGTTGGCAGTGAAGGTCGTGAAATACACGGTATTGTAGAAGACCACGGGGTCGGAGAGAACCTTCTCCCCGGAGTGGGTCCGTGTGTCGGCAGCCGTGGACGGCACGCTGGCAAAGCGGATGTACCATCCGGATTTCCCGGAAGCGACGGTCCCGCCGCCCAGGCTGGTGATGTAGGACGACAGGTTCGTCAGATTGGTTTCGTTCAGCGGCGTGGTCGGCCAGAACGAGTCGGAATCCATGATCCCGTAAAACGTTCCGGTCCCGGTATTCGACACCGGGAATTCCTGATCTCCGGTCCCGAAGAACAGGTAGCGGTTGAACTCGTCGGTGGAGGTCGACTCCACGCGGTGGTAGACCGGTTGCCCGGCCGGGGCCTGGAAGATTTTCTTGACCCCCCATTCGGAGTAGGTGTTGTCGGTACCGATCGCCCGGAAGTCGAACTTGTACAGCGAGCCGTCGAGGTCGGCGACGTACGCGAACTTGATGTATCCGTTCGCGTCGAGGACCGCCGTGGGGGGTGCGGGAATGACGTTGTCGATCACCCCCCCCGCCAACGTGAAGGTCTTCAGCGGCCTTCCCGTGGCGATGTCCAGCACCACGAAGGAAGATCCGAGCGTCCCGGCGTCGGTCTTGCCGCCGCCGAAGATCGCCACCCAGCGATCCCTTATCGGATGTCCGCTGGAACTCCAGGAGCTGTTACTGACACGGACCTTCCCGAAGAACGGCTCGGACCAGCTCTGGCCGAGGATCGTCGGGTCCGTGTATTCCCAGAGCACCCCGGGATAATCGCTTGCGTCGGGATCGGTGACATCCAGCGCAAAGAAGCCGTTTCCGCCCTTGCGCAAACCGGACATCAGGACCGTCCGCCACTCGGAGCTCTGCTTCACCCCGTCAAAGGTGCCCCCATCGATCCAGACGTCGGCCACGCGCGGGGACGAGTCCACGAAGAATCCATGCCGTGTCAACTCGCCAGGGACCATACCTTCCAGGTTGTCCAGGAGGCTGTACGGAATGAACCCGAAAAGCTCCTCGCCGGTCCCGGCGTCGTACAGTTTGGTATCCGAATGATAAAGCCCGCTGAGGAATCCGTGGAGCATTCCGTCGTTGGTCCCGACATAGACGACCCGCTTCCGGGTGGCCCTGGCGTCGACGAAACCCTGTGTTCCGGAGGGACCCACCGCCGTCGTGTACCCATCGTCGAAGAAGAACCGGGAGGGGGGTCCTACGACGACCGGCTTGGAGTGGAAGATGTCGCCGAGCTTGGCGTTGTTGTCGTGGTTGTATCCGCGGACGTAATTCACCACGGTGTCCCGGACCGCTGCGTTGTCGACCCCGAGCAAGTTGTTGTCGATGTAGGCGGTGGTGAAGTCGCGGCGGGACCAGTTGACGCCGTCGGCCGTATAGCCCGCGTAGATCCTCCGGTTGTCGGGCGTCGTGGCGCGGAGCACGTTGTCCGCATCCCATATCGGGGAGGAAATCGTGTTGTCGGTATTGATCGTCAACGCCTGCAGGTGCCCTCCCCAGAAGGTCTCGGGCGGCGTGGCGGGCGTGAAGCTGGCCTTGTAGAGGTAGTTCCTGTCCGTCATCCGGACGGAGGCGACCGTCGGGGCCGTGAAGGAGTACATTCCCGCCGTGATCTGCTGGAAGATGTTTCGGAACGAAACCGCCAGTTCGGCGGCATCGGTGGCGAAGAACGCCTTCCCCGCGGCCCGCGCGGTGTTGTCCGACGACGCGCCGACGGTCCGGTACTGTGCGTCGTTCGCCGTCGCGTTACCCTGTTCGGCAGCCCTCCGCAGGACGTCCCGCATGACGCGCAGATGAGGCACGTCGTCGCTGATCCCGACGCCGACCGTGTACAGCTTGATGCTGGGCGAATGCGTCTTCAGATTCGCGGCCTCCTGGATGACCGCGTTGTTCCGGGCCACCTGCCCCGTATTCGTCGAATAGCCGTCGGGGTAAAAGGTTCCGCTGGTCCCCGACCCGCTGTAATAATCCGGGCTGCTCCCGTTCCCGCTTCCCCCGGACGGGGACCCTCCCAGCGTATCTTCGCCGTCCGTGACCATGACGGCGAAGTTCTGCCGGCAGATGTCGACGGTGTTGTTCGCCGTGGCCGTGTTGAAGAAGCCCTGTGCCGCGCGCAGTGCCCGGGCGGTCGGGGTGCCGCCTTGCGCGTACGCCCTCGCCGTGACGGTGCTCCAGAGGTTCCGGTAGCTGGGGGTGAACGCCGGGGCGTTCGGCGACGAGGGCGGAGGATTTACCTGCTGCCAGATATTCAACCCGGCCCCGGACGAGGAGAAGGTCATCAGGCCCATGCGCGCCTTGAGGATGTTCTCGTCGTCCACCGTGTTGAGGTTGTTCAGGAAGTCCGTGCTGAGGGCTTCCGTGCGGTCCGTCGGGTAATCCTCCGGGTACAGCGCGGGCGGCCCCGCAACCGTGTAGGTATACGATATCTGCGAACCCTGGGGATAGTTGTTCGCGAAGGATTTCGAGGAGCTGAAATAAAAGTAGTAGCCCGCTCCCCCGCCCGCGCTCCGGCTGGTGTACGTCATGTTTTCCGAGACTCCGCCGGACCCGATCCGCACGGTCCCCGAACTGGGGAACTGGCTCCAGGTGTTGTCGTTGACATTGCCCACCTGGACCCACTGATAGCTGCGGGTCCTGCTGATCGCCGGATCGACGGTCGTGCTGTTCCAGCGCCTCGCGCGGATGGTCGCGCAGGTGACCGTTACCGTCGTGCTGGTGGGATGGGTCGGGGTGCTCAGGTCGGCGTTGAGCAGGGTGTAGACGACTTTCCAGAGGATGTCCATCCGGGTATTCGGGGTTCCGTCCCCGTCGAGATCCCCGATCGCCGAAGCTCCGGCCGGGGTGTCCATGGATCCCGTGGTGTCGAGCATCAGCAAGACGTTCGGGTTGGCCGTCGACGTGAAAAGCTCCGTGTCGTCGGCAAGGACGGCCGCCGGCAGCGCGATCAGGCACGACAGGAGCAGGGCCAGCCAGGCCGCGGGTTTTCTGGTCGTCATCATCGTCACACCTCCCTAATACATCGTCCCGACGGGGACCGGCCCGTAATTGACCACGACCTGCACCGCCCGCTGCGCGACGAACTGCGGGGGGGCGTTCCCCTGGCTCGTCACCTCGAAGTCCGCGAAGCGGAAGTTGGATCCGAAACCCGGCCGAAGCGACAGCAAGCCTGTCGACCGGGAAGTCATGCTGTACCCCGACTGGTCGGCCAGGGTGGCGGTGAAGGCGGTCGTGAACACCTCGGGGATCTGGTCGATCCCGAAATTTGCGCCCGAGTCGGCGGAGTTGAGGACCGCGGTACCCACCCTCGACTGGAGCGCGATGTTCATCTCGGTCGTGGACATGCTGATTGCGTAGATTCCGATGGCGGTCAGGACCAGCAGGAGCATCATCGTGATCAGGAGGGCATTCCCCCGTTCATTCGTCATGGGCATCTCCGTCACGCTCCGGAATTCCGTACGTCGATTACGACGTCGATGGCCCTGCGGCGATACCCGTCCGCCGTCGCCCCGGCGGCCCGGTTGCCGAGCGCCGGCCGTATCTCCCTCCAGCCGGTTTCGGGGACCCGGGTCCGCGCCAGTATCTGGAGCCGGACCTGCCGGACCTGGGACAGGTTGGCCGGAGTCGGGGTCCATGTGTCGACCATCCCGTCCGCGTTCGTGTCGAGCCCGTAGGTCAGCTGCAGGTCTTCCATGTCGTCGGCCACCGGCTGCGGCGTGTCGCCCCCCATCCGGTCGACCATCAGCGTCGGGTGAGCCGCGTCGGTCGTGGAATCGATGTAATACCGGACGAACCGCGCCTTCGCGACCGTGGCGGGCGGGGGGCCGATGCCGTACAGCTTGGCGTGCCCGGAATTGTAGGAGGATCCCCCCCCGAACGTCAGAACACCTCCCGCGGCCGCCGAGGTCATGAACAGGTCCGCGGTGACGTTGTCGGTGATGAGGACAAGCTCCCCTCCCGCCGGCAGAAAGCCGGTGGTGCTTGCCACGTTGACGGACCCGGTGCCGGTCATCGCAACGCTGTTCACGGTCGGCGGCTGGTTCGCGTCCATGTCGAACAGGTACAGGATGTAGATCTGGTCGGGTCCTGTCGTGTTGTCCTTCGCGTAGAGCGACCGCAGGGAGGTAACGCCCGCGGCGACGACATTGGTGGGGATCGTGACGTTGTCGGGAAGTCCGTACCCCGCCATCCGGATGTCCCGCGTCATGTGTTCGACCGCCTGGCGAAGGTTCTGCTGCATCTCCGCCACCCGGTTCTGGACCGTGAACGATTTCTGCTGGCTCGTGAAGGTCGCGAACACCGCGGTCAGCGCGATGGCAAGGATCGCCAGCGCTGCCAGGATCTCGACGAGCGTGAAGCCCGCCCGGGATCGGCGCAGGGATCCGCCGCGCAATCCGTCGGCCCGCATTCCTACGTCCCTCCCACGTTTGCTCGCTGCAGCACGAGCATCACGTTGTGCCAATTCGCCGCCTCGTCGCGCCAGCAGCTCCAGACGGTGATGGTCTTGAGGGTGTTGGTCGGGTTGCTGGCGACGTGCCAGACCCTGTAGTATGTCACCCCCCGGATGGTGGTATTGTCTCCCGCCGCCGCGGGCAGGTTCCCGGAAAGCAGCGTCGGCGGCGTCCCGGGGTTGAACCCGCCGGACGGGGAGGAAGCGATATTCTCCCATGGGGCGTGACGGAACCGCTCCAGCCGGTCCTGCGCCAGCTCCGTGGCGACGGTCCACTTGGAAGCCACGGCGTTTCCCCGGATGGCGGTGATCTGGAAGACCGCCAGCGCCAGGAGGCCCACCGCGAGGATCACGAGGGCGACCAGCACCTCGATGAGGGAAAACCCTTCATTCCGCCGGACGCTATTGCCAGCCATTCAAGAGCCTCGCTTTCGAGGTCCATCCGAAGACCCGGATCGTGGCGCGGTCCGTCACGCTGTCGGCGGACAGGTGGATGTTGGCCTGCGTAAGCGGTACGGCCGATGCTGTTGATGCCGTGTTGTCCTGGATCAGAACCTGCCCGTCCGGGTTGAAAATGAACGCCAGATTGCTGGTGGTGGATGGAGTGTTGTCGTAGGCGATGTTCTCGATCGCGGCTCCCCTCCTCCCCTGGACCATGGGCGGGATGTCTACCCAGCCCGTGTCAGTGGACCCGGTGCCCGAATCCCCACGCTGGAGCACCACCGTCTCGACCCCGGCACTTTGATCGATCAGGAGTCTGTGCTGCCGGTTCGAAGCCGTGGAGCGGGTTCTGGCCGCGCTGAACTGCGAAAGAAATTCCCGCTGGAAATCGACCGCGCTGTAGTGGTTCAGCCACAGCAGAAAGTTGGTCGTGGCGATGACCAAAACGATGCTGATGATTATGAGGACGATAATGATTTCCAGCAGCGTGAACCCGCGACGGTCTCTCATTCCTTCCCCCTGCCCTTCGTAAAGCAAGCCGCATGCCGTGAATAAAAATACCGATAACGTGTTGATTTCCGGTCCATTCGATTTATACGATCGGCCGATGAGGAAAAATACTTTAAGGGAATATTAAAATATTTAATGAGTACGGAATCAGCGAGACGTGTCCTCGCCGCCGGAGAGGGCGTTCAGGATGGACCGGACGGAATCCGTCGCGGTCCCGGGAACATGGAGGTCCGCAACGGTCCGGGTAAGGGCGGTTTCCTCCGGGTTGATCTCTACCACGGCTGCGCCGGCCTTCTTCGCGATGCGGGGAATGTCGCAGGCCGGGGAAACCTGCGCGGAGGTCCCGATGACCAGCAGGACGCCGCAGGTCCGGGCCTCCTCCTCCGCCCGCTCCTGGGCGAGCCACGGGATCGGCTCGCCGAACAGGACAACGTCCGGCTTGAGGATCTCCCCGCAATCGCAGGCCGGGGCCTGGCCGTCCACCCACCGTTGCCGCGTCGGGTACCGGCGCCAGCAGGCGATGCAGACGAGCGCCTCCATGTTCCCGTGGTACTCGATGACGTTCCGGGCACCCGCGGCCTGATGCAAGCCGTCCACGTTCTGGGTGATGACGGCGCGAAGGATGCCCATTCCCTCCAGCTCGACCAGCCCCCTGTGCGCGGCGTTGGGAGCGGCGTCGCCGCACAGCGCCACCATCTCGGAGAGCATCCGCCACACCTTCCTCGGGGAGCGCAGGAACGCCCCGAGGGTGGCGTACTCCATCGGGTCGTACTTTCCCCACAGCCCCTGCGACCCTCTGAAGGCGGGGATTCCGCTTTCCACGGAGATCCCGGCGCCGGTCAGCGCGACGGCGTCGTTGCGGCCGCGCAGGAGGCGGGCCGCCTCGCGGACGGGGTCCTCCCTCTCCATCGTGGGGACGCCCCTCTCAGCCGAGGAACGACCCCAGCTTCAGTGCCAGTCCCATGTCCCCCGCGACCTTCAGTTTCCCCGTCAGGAACGCCATCTGGCCGTTCAGTTTCCCGGAGACCATCTCCAGGAAGTCGGCGTCGGCCATCGTCACGGTGCAGTTCGGCGAGACCCCCTCGCCGGGGGCCACGGTCGCTTTCCCGCCTTTCAATGTGACGTTGTAGGCGGACGCCCCCACCTTGAACTGGTACACGCAGTCCAGCCCGGCGAGTTTCTCCGGCTTGTTGTTCAGCTTTTCCGACAGCCCATCGAAGAACCCCTGGACCGACATTTCCGCCATGACGTTCCCCCCTGTTGCCCGACGTGGAATGAACCGCCATTCAACATTTTCGACGGTACAATGCGCCCCGCATGTTGTCAACGCGCCCGCGTTCATTCCTGGCGGCCGCGTTTCCGCACCTTCACCGGGCTGCTATAATCCGCGACATGCGAGTATATGGTTTGACGGGGAACATCGGCTCGGGGAAAAGCACCGTCGCCGCCATGTTCCGGGAGGCGGGGATCCCCGTCCTCGACGCGGACCGGATCTCCCGGGAGGTGACGTCCCCCGGCGGCGCCGCCTACCCGGACATCGCCAGCGCCTTCGGTCCGGGCATCCTGTCCCCGGACGGCGCCATCGACCGCGGGAAACTGGCGGAGATCGTCTTTTCCGACCCTTCCCGCAGGGCACGCCTGGAGTCGATCACCCACCCCGCGATCCTGGCGGCGATGAAGGAAGCCCTCGCGCAACTCGCCCGCGAGGGTCACCCGGTCGCCATCGTCGAGGCAACCCTCATCCACGAGTCCGGCCGGAAAGGGCTTTTCGAGGCGGTGATCTCGGTGACGTGCGACCGGGCGGTGCAACGGGAACGGCTGGCGGCGAGAGGCGGGTTGACTCGAGAGCAGGCGGCGGCGCGGCTGTCCGCCCAGATGGACGCGGAGGAGAAAGCGCGCGCCTCCCAATACGTCATCGACAACTCGGGGGACCTGGAGGCGACGCGCCGCCAGGTCGACCGGATCGCGCGTATTCTCCTGGAAACGTGACCCGCCGGATGGCGGCCGGGACGTCTACCCGATCGCGCGCGGGGGGGGCACGAACGGCAGCCCGGACGCCTTCGCCACCCCCTCGCAGGTGACGTTCCCCCCGTGCGTGTTGAGTCCCGACAGCAGCCCCGGGTCCGCCCGCAGGGCGCCCTCGATCCCTTGCCGGGCGAAGGAGAGAAGGTAGGGAAGCGTGACCGCGGTGAGGGCCTGCGTCGAGGTGCGGGGGACGGCGGCGGGCATGTTCGCCACGCAATAGTGGACGATCCCCTCCTCCATGTAATAGGGGGCGGCGTGTGTCGTGGGCCGGGAGGTCTCCAGGGACCCCCCCTGGTCGACGGCGATGTCCACCGCCACCGCGCCGGCCCTCATCGAACGGAGCGTGTCCCGGGAGATCAGAACGGGGGCGCGCTCCCCCACGACCAGCACGGTGGACACCAGGAGGTCCGCCTCCCGCGCCGCGCCGGCGACCGCTTCCGGCGAGGATAGGACCGTGCGGACCCGTCCCCCGCACTCCCGGTTCGCCAGCGCCAGTTTTTCCGGGATCAGATCGAGAACCGTGACGCGGGCGCCGATCCCGGCGGCGATCCTCGCGGCGCTTCGCCCCGCCACGCCCGCCCCGAGGACGCAGACGTCCCCGGGAGGGGCCCCGCCAGCGCCCGACAGCAGAACGCCCCGGCCGCCGCACCCTTTCTCGAGCCCCCGCGCCCCGACCTGGATGGAGAGGATCCCCGCCACTTCGCTCATCGGGCGCAGGATCGGGAGGGCGCCCAGCAAGGTCACGGTCTCGTATGCGATGGCGGTCACCCTGCGCGCAAGGAGCTCCCGCGTCAGTTCCGGGAAGGCCGCCAGATGAAGGAAGGTGAACAGCGCCGAGGATGCGGAGAGATAACGGGACTCCGACGGGAGCGGCTCCTTGACCTTCGCCACCAGGTCGGCGGACCACGCCTCCCCGGCTTCCGGGACGACGGACGCGCCGGCCTCGAGGTACTCGCGGTCCCCGAAACCGCTCGCGGCCCCCGCGCCCGACTCGACGACAACGTCCGCGCCCGCCGCGCGAAGGGCCGCAGCCCCCGCCGGCGTCAGGGAAACCCGGTTCTCTCCGGGCTTGGCTTCCCGCGGGACTCCGATGCGCAATGCGCTACCCCGTGACGCCCCCGCGATCTATCTGCGCGCCCGGCCGCGTGGGCCGGGCGTTACCCGATCAGGCCTTGCGAACGTTGGCCGCCTTCTTTCCCTTCGGACCGGAGGTCACCTCGAACTCGACCTTCTGCCCCTCGGCGAGGGTCCGGAACCCGTCGCCCTTGATCTCGCTGAAATGGACGAAGATGTCCTCCCCGCCCTCCTGCGTGATGAATCCGAACCCCTTCGCGTCGTTGAACCATTTCACCGTGCCAGTCGCCATCCCGAGCGCTCCTTCGCCGGCCCGCAAGGGCCGCAGTCCGTTGGGTCCGGGCGTGTCGCCGCCCCCGTGCGTTCGGCAGGCCGGGTTTCGCCGGATGCCGAATCCTCCGTGGAACTCCGTCAGGCTCGATGGGTTGGATTGCCCGGGTCAGCCGTGACGACTCCATCCTATAGGGAAACCGTTCGCCGGGTCAATACGCATACCGTTTCCCCGGATTCGCAAAAAATGTTCGCCGCGCGGTGAAAACGTCGGGAGGAATCGCGCATCCAACAGGGGCGCCCCGGACATGGACAGGAAGCCCCGCGGTGATTCCGACCCCAAGGAGCCCACGATGAGCAACCCCGCCGCACCGAACGGAGATTGCTGGCCTCTCGGCGTGCCGCCGATCCTGGGAGCCCCGCTCCCTCGGAAGATGAAGGCGCTGACGATCCTCCGGGATCGTTACGGCCCCCCCTCCCGCTCCGTGCGGGTGGAAACCGTTCCGACGCCCTGGCTGAAGCCCAACGACGCCAGGCGGGTCCTCGTGTGCCTCCTCGCCTCCGGCCCCAACTTCAACACGAACTTCGCCGCCCTCGGCCTCCCCGTGCCCGTCTTCGGAAAGGGCGACCCGGCGTCGGTGCATATCCCGGGGAGCGACGCGCTCGGGATCGTCGTCGACGCGGGCCCCGCCGTTTCCGCGGTCCGGGTGGGACAGGCGGTGATCCTCGATTCGTGGACGGGCCGCAACATCCGGGGGTACGAGACGCACGACGGCTTCAACGCCCAGTTCGCGGTGGTCGACGAGGAACGTGCGGTCCCGGTGACGGGGGTCCTTCGGGATCACACCCCGGAGCGCCTCGCGGCGATGCTCCTCGCCTACGGGACGGCGTACCGCGCCGTGGTGGAGCGTCTCGCGGTCCGGCCCGGCGATTCCGTCCTCGTGATGGGGGGCGGCAAGGGGACCAGCTTCGCGGGGGCGCAGATCGCGAAGGCCCTCGGGGCCCGGGTCGTTCTGGTCGGCTCGAACCCGGCCCTCGCCGGGCAGTTGATCGAGCGGGGATTCGCGGACGCCTTCGTGGACCGGCGCGCGATCCCGAAGGAGGTCTTCGGCGTCGTTCCGGCCGGGGAGACCCGGGAGGCCTGGGAACACCGCACGGAACCGTTCCGGCAGGCCGTGTCCGCCGCGAACGGGGGCAACCCCGTGGACAAGGTGTTCGAGCACACGGGCGGGGAGAATTTCCCCCTCCTGGTTTCCGTCCTCGCACCCGGCGGATCGCTGGCCTTCTTCGGGGCAACGGGGAGGGGCCTGAAAGGCGAGTACAAGGAGACGTTCTTCTACGAAGGCCGCCGCTACGTGATGGACGCCCGGTGGGTCTGGATGCGGCAGAAGCAGGTCCTCTTCCGTTCGGCGAAGCCCGGAGAGATGTTCGACGAGATCGGGCTTCCCCCCGGGCGCCGGGTCCTGGTGTGGGGCGCGGACCGGTCGGCCCGGGAGTTCGTCCGCGCCGCGCAGNCCCGGGCCGCGGAGGTGGTCGTCGTCGCATCCCGGTCCCGGGAGAAGCGCGGCCTCGCGGAGCTCGCCAGGATGGGGCTCCCGCCCTCCCATCTCATCGACCGCGACGGCCTGACGCTCCCCGAAGACATGCCGGATCCCCTGACGCCGGAGGGCGGCATGAACCCGGAGTACGCTTCCGGCTTCATGCGGCACGCCCAGGCCCTCGGGAAAGCCCTCTGGAAGGTGTTCGGCCCCCGGATCAGCCCCGACGTCGTCGTGGACCGGACCGACCAGAGCACCCTCCACTTCAGCACGTTCGTCGCCCGGGACTTCGACGAGAAGGACGCGATGCAATGCGGATGCGTCCTGCTGCGGGGGAAGAGCGACCTCTCCATCGCCGGATCCCACATGTACTGCGCGGCGCAAGCCGCCGAGGTGATGCGACTGCTGGGCGGCGGGCGGATCGTGATGGACCAGGAGGACCTGGAGATCACCGACCTTGCCGGCCTGCCCGGCCTGCAGCAGCGGATGCTGGACGGAACGATGCGCAAGCCGAAGGGGGTCGCCCTGGTGCAGGCGGACCGTGCCGGCCGGACGATCGCCGACTACGAGGACGCTTTCCGCGGCGAGGTCGCACAGTCGGCGGACCCCGCGGCGCACCGGTTCATCGACGTCCGCCTCGCGGGGGAGGTGGCGATGGTCACCCTCACCCGTCCCGACGCCCTGAACGCACTGAGCGAGGAACTGCTCACCCAGCTCGGGGCGCTGGTCCGGGAGGCGGGGACCCTCGGGTCGATCGCCGGCCGGCGGGTCCGGGCGA
>Ga0031653_10000062_pt1 | contig 16207 bp, 13 predicted proteins | sample FrelakmetBRP12BR_FD_55210 | JGI IMG/M metagenome (GOLD analysis project Ga0031653, IMG submission 55210) | Freshwater lake sediment microbial communities from the University of Notre Dame, USA, for methane emissions studies - BRP12 BR | ecosystem: Environmental > Aquatic > Freshwater > Lake >... | reverse complement strand
CAAGAAAAGGGTACTTTGATCCGATACATACGGAGAGGCTGGTGAAAAAATGCCGCGGGAACCCGGCGACAGGGTTCAAGGACAACATGGCCTTTATCGGAATCCTGTCCACACAGATCCTGGACCAGTTGTTCATCCAGGATTTCCATCCCGGGGAGGAAATACCGGCCGACCGCATCCGATCCGCAGGGCCGGGGAATGGGATCTGAAATAACAACACGGAGGAGTCCGACGGTGGACGTGGCCATGGAGGTTCGGGATTTTGTCGTGGAAAACTTCCTGTTCGGGGATACGACGGTACCGCTGGGGGAAGACGATTCCCTCTTGCAGAAGGGACTGATCGACTCCACGGGAATCCTGGAGGTCGTCTCCTTTATCGAGGAGAAGTTCGGGATCGCCGTGGAGGACGACGAACTGGTACCGGATAATCTCGATTCGATCGGCGCAATCGTAAAATATGTCATGCGGAAACAGGGGGTGAAAGTCTAACATGTTCAGCCCGACACTCATCCATGAATACCTGAGAAAGACATCGCGGCAATTCCCGGAAAAGGTGGCGTTGGCGAGCGGAGAGGAGCGGATGACATACCGGGTGCTCGACCGCCGGTCAGACGTCCTGGCGGATGGCCTGATCCGTTCGGGAGTCCGTCGCCACGACCGGGTGGTGATTTTCCTGGATTCCTACATCGAGTCGGTGGTCTCACTGTTCGGGATCCTGAAAGCGGGCGGAGTCTTCGTCATGCTGAACGGCTCCCTGAAATCGAAAAAACTCGCCTACATCCTCAAGGATTCCGGGGCCACCACCCTGATCACCCATGCGGCCAAGGCCCGGGTGGTTCGGGAAGCCTTAGAGGAGGTGCCGGGCTTTCGCCACACCGTATGGGTTGGCGCGGGAAATACGTTTCCGGAGACGTCGTGCGCGTTCCACCAGGGCTGGGAAGGCTTGTGCCACGATCCGGACGCCTCCGGGGGAATCCCTGCGGCCGTTTCCGCGATCCGGAACATCGACCAGGATCTGGCGGCCCTGATCTACACCAGCGGATCGACCGGCGAGCCGAAGGGAGTGATCTCCTCCCATCACAACATGGTTTCCGCCGCACGCAGCATCATCCAGTACATCGGGAACACCCCGGACGACATCATCGTCGATGTCCTCCCCCTTTCGTTCGATTACGGGTTGTACCAGGTCATCATGAGCGTGATGTTCGGCGGCACCGTCGTATTCGAGTCGTTCGTGTTTCCCGTCAAGGTGCTGCAATGTATCGGAAGGGAGCGGGTAACGGGATTCCCCATCGTCCCGACGATCGCGGCGTTCCTGCTGAAGCTGGAGAGCCTGTCCCAATTCGACCTCTCCTCCCTGCGTTACATGACGAACACGGGTGCCGCCCTTCCCACGGAGCACATTCGACGCCTCAGGGCTCTTTTCCCGACGGTCACGCTCTTCTCCATGTTCGGGTTGACCGAAAGCAAGAGGACTTTATATCTCCCTCCGGAGGAGATAGACCGCCGTCCCGGTTCGGTGGGGAAGGCGATCCCGAATTGCGAAGTGTTCGTCGTGGACGAATACGGGAGGGAAGTTCCCGCAGGGGAGACGGGCGAACTTGTAATAAGAGGTTCCAACGTAATGCGGGGATACTGGAATGCCCCGGAGCTCACGGCAAAGACTTTCAGGCCCGGAATCCTGCCGGGCGAGACGCTCCTCCATTCCGGCGACGTGTTCAAGAGGGACGAGGAGGGATTCCTCTATTTCCTGGGGAGGAAGGATGACCAGATCAAGACGAAGGGAGAGCGGGTAAGCCCGAAGGAGGTCGAGAACACCCTGAGCGAGATGAAGGGGGTGTCCGAGGTGGCCGTGATCGCCATCCCGGATGACATCCTGGGAAGCGCGATCAAGGCGTTTATCGTTCCGGCCCCGGGAGAATCGCTGACCGAAAAGGGTGTTTTGAAATATTGCACCGATCACATGGAAACGTTCATGGTCCCCAAATATGTATCGTTCCTGGCGGAGCTTCCGAAAACACCGAATGGAAAGATCGACAAGAAATCGCTGAAGGGACTTGCGGCATAATAACGGCATCCATGGACGTCATGGAAATTTATTATCGTCACGACTTCAGGTGCTCATGAGTATCAAGTCATTCTTGCGAAGAAAAATATATGCAGTCGAGAGGAGAACTGTCCCGAAAGTGAAGTTGCAACATAAACTTGATTCGATGGTGGGACCATTCGGTTATTGGGATCGACTTCAACAGTATCAATTCAATCTGTTGAAAACATTTGGATTGCAACCTCACCATCANTTGCTGGATATTGGTTGTGGCCCCTTGCAGGGCGGACTTGCTTTTATTAAGTATTTGAATCCGAATTGTTACGTTGGCATTGATCTTCGGGAAAGGGTAATTGAAGAAGCAAATCTTCAGATAATGAGAGAAAGGTTGGTAGAAAAAAAACCTATTCTTTTAGTGGCAGACGATTTTGGGGAAAAGTTTATAAAAAGGAAATTCGATTATATCTGGGCGTCTCAGATGCTCTATCACTTGGATGAACACAAGATCGATTCTTTATTTCAATTTGTAAGCGGAGTGCTTATTGAAACAGGTATGTTCTTGTGCGATATCATTGGATATCCAAACAAAGTGGGTCATGAATCTGAGTGGAGTGGGTTCAAATTTCATCTGCATACAGTAGATTTTATTAATAGAACAGCAGAGAAATATGGATTAATCGCAGAGTCTTTAGGAGCAATCGAGCAATATGGATATCCTTCCGAAATATCATTAAAGACCAATATATTGTTCAAAATATCAAAAAGGCACATCGGACCATAACGAGGTCGATACAATCCGTCATGGCACTTCTCGTCGCCCTCGCGACCTTCGGGGGGTGTAGAGNGGAGGGGACCACGCTGGAGCCCAAAGGAGTCAAATCTTTGGAGAACGTGTCCGCGGCCGAATGGGATAAACTCGCCGGGAAACGGATCTTCTTCGGTCATCAGTCCGTTGGGTACAACATCGTGGAAGGGGTGCAAGCGCTCTCGAGGAAATATCCCTCCATCCGGTTGACGATCGTCGAAACCGCGGACCCGTCGCGTTTCGATGCCCCCGTGTTCGCCCATGCACGGGTCGGCAGGAACGGAGACCCGGGATCGAAGTGCGATTCCTTCGAGCGATATATGGACTCGGGCATCGGGAAACGGGCCGACATCGCTTTTTTCAAGTTCTGCTACGTGGACATTTACCGGGAAACGGACGTGGAGAGGATGTTCGAATCGTACAAGGCGACGGTACGGCGCGTAAAGAAGCAATACCCGGGTCTAACCCTCGTGCATGTCACCGTTCCTCTCACCAGCACCGATTACACCCTGAAGGTTCGATTGAAATCCTTTGTGAAAAGAATCCTTGACCGGGAGGACGAGAACGTTGGTCGGGGCGTGCTGAACGACCGGATCCGGAAGGAATTCGGCGGGAGCGACCCGATCTTCGACCTGGCGGCGATCGAATCCACTTCCCCCTTTGGGGAAGGAGTTAGCATCACATACCATGGAAAAAAATACCCCTGCATGCACCCGGGCTATACCACGGACGGGGGGCACCTGAATGAGGAAGGGAAGCGTGTGGTAGCGGCCGGGTTGCTGCGGACCCTGCTTCGCGTTGTCGAGAAAGAGGGAACGCGCCCGTGAAGGAATGTCCCGGGTCGCGGCGGTTCTCTGGCGATTAAGGAGGGGAGAGTGAACACATGGCTTCGGATCGACGCCGGCGGGGAAACAGACCGGATCTCCCGACGGATGCGGGAGGTTGTTGGCGATACGCTCCGAAAGAAAGGGGTCGTGGTCGCAGTGTCCGGAGGGATCGACAGTTCCGTGTGCGCCGCCCTGGCCGTCCGGGCATTGGGGGTGTCCCGGGTCCTGGGGCTGATCCTCCCGGAGGCCGATTCCTCTCCGGAGAGCCGGGTGCGCGGGGAGATGCTGTGCCGGCATCTCGGCATACGATTCGAAGTGACCGACATCACACCGATCCTCTCGGCCTTCGGCTGCTACCGGTGGCGGGACGAGGCGATCCGCACTTTGTTCCCGGATTTCGGGCCGGAGTGGAAGTCCAAGATCGTCATTTCGGGGAGTCCGTTGGAGGGGGACCGGATGAACACCTTCAAGGTGGTCGTCCGGAACCCGGCGGGTGACCTTCTGGAGAAGCGTTTGCCGCTCGAAGCCTACCTCCAGGTGGTGGCGGCCACCAATTTCAAGCAGCGGACCCGCAAAACGCTGGAATATTTTCACGCGGACCGTCTGAACTACGCGGTGGTGGGAACGCCCAACCGGCTGGAGTACGATCAGGGGTTCTTCGTGAAGAACGGCGACGGGGCCGCGGACCTGAAACCGATCGCACACCTCTACAAGACCCAGGTGTACGCCCTCGCGGATGCCCTTGGGCTTCCGGAGGAGATCCGGACCGCCAAGCCCACGACCGACACGTACAGCCTGGAGCAGGGGCAGGACGAGTTCTTCTTCGCTCTCCCGTATGAAAAGATGGACCTCGCCCTGTTCGGGCTGAACCAGGGGTATCCCTCGTGGCAGGTTGCGGGTGAAACGGGTCTGACGTCCGAGCAGGTGGAGCGGGTCTACCGGGATATCCGGGGCAAGCGACGAACTACCCACCCCCTCCACCTGAAGCCGGTTCTCATGGAGTCGGTCCCGGAGATCGAGCCGTGATGGGCGTTATCCGTGCGGAATCATCCGCAAAGCGAATAGTTCCCGGAAGGAGGTAGGACAGGACGTGGCCGATTGGAAGGGGATCATCCTGGCAGGCGGGGCGGGAACCCGGCTCTACCCCATCACCAAGGCGGTGAGCAAGCAGCTTCTCCCGATCTACGACAAGCCGATGATCTACTACCCCCTTTCCGTCCTCATGCTTTCGGGGATCCGGGATATCCTGCTCATTTCCACGCCGGTCGATCTGCCGAGGTTCCGGGACCTGCTGGGGGACGGGACGCAGTGGGGAATCCGTATTTCGTATGCGGTTCAGCCGCGCCCCGAGGGTCTTGCCCAGGCGTTCATCCTGGGGAAAGAGTTTATCGGGAAGAACAAAGTGTGCCTGATCCTCGGCGACAACATTTTCTACGGCCACGGATTTCAGGGAATGCTCCGGAAAGCCTCCGGGCTGGAGAGGGGGGCGGTGATATTCGGGTACTGGGTACGAGACCCGGAGCGGTACGGCGTCGTGGAATTCGATCCGTCCGGCAAAGTGTTGAGCATCGAGGAGAAACCAAAAACCCCGAAATCCCATTTTGCCGTTCCCGGGCTCTATTTCTGCGACAACGAAGTCGTGGAGATTGCCGCGGGACTGAAGCCTTCCGACCGGGGAGAGCTGGAAATCGCCGACGTGATCAACGCGTACCTCGTGCAGGGGACGTTGAGGGTGGAGCTGCTCGGCCGGGGGTTTGCCTGGCTGGACACAGGGACCCACGACTCTCTCCTGGAGGCGGGAACCTTCGTCGAAACCATCGAGAAGCGACAGGGGCTGAAAATCGCCTGCCTGGAGGAGGTGGCATTCCGGATGGGGTACATCGATGCCTCGAACCTCGCATCCCTTGTGGAACCGATGAAGAACAGCGGGTACGGCCAGTATCTGACACAGTTGCTGAAGGAAAAAATACGTCCTTGAGCCACGTCCGGACCGTTCTCTTTCCGAACTGAGCCTTCCGGGCTTTGGATGAGGGAACGGCCTCTGTAAGGTCGATGGAAAACCGGCAGGTTACCCCGGGGCTGTCTCCCACCGGAGACGGCCCCTTATTGTTTGGTATGATACCTTTTTATACCACCGGATCGGAGTTTCCGAATTCTTGAAGCTTGAAGCCGATATCCTGAAATGCTTCCGGGCGGGGATCCTGGTGATCGACCTGTCCGGACAGATCGTTTACATCAACGAGATCGCGATGAAGATTCTCGAGGGTTTCGGGCTGGGGGTCGGGGAAAACCTTCGGTCCAAGGCAGGCGAGAACGCCTTTTTCCGGGTCCTGGTCGAAGCCCTTGAACTTCGCTACCTCCCCACCCGCATGGAGGCGACCCTGCCCGGCAGGGATGCGTTACAGCGCTCCATCGGGTTCACCCTGGCCGAGTTGAAGGACGGCGACTCACGGACCGGCATTTGCGCGTTTTTCAAGGACCTGACCCACGTCGAGATGGCCGAAGAGAGCAGGGATTTGAATGAGCGCCTTCGGTTGCTGGGTCAGATGGCGGCGGGCCTGGCGCACGAGATCCGCAACCCCATCGCGAGCGTCGGAGTCCACTGCGGGCTGTTGCGGTCCAGGTACCATGGCGACGCCAAGATCCTCGCTTCCGTCTCCCACATGGAGCAGGAGATCGGGAAGGTGGAATACATCATCCGGGAGTGTCTGAGTTTCGTCCGGCCGGCGGAGCTCGGTGTGCGCCCGGTGGACGTGGCGAGCCTGTTGGGTCGCATCGCCGATCAGGTCGGGAAATTGCACAGCGGGGTAAAGGTGACCTTCCTCCCGGAAGGTGTCGAGAGGGTGGAGGCCGACATGGACGAGGGGTTGATGGAGCAGGCGCTGACCAACATCGTGGCCAACGCCGCCCAGGCATGCAAGGGGGGAGGGAACGTTACGATCTCGGGCCGGGTGACCCGCGGGTACTGGGACATGGACCCCTACGCGCGGGATACGATGCTGTCCGGTGGCGAGGGGGAGAAGGAGGATTTCCTCACGGTCACCGTCAAGGACGACGGGGTGGGAATTCCGGAGGACATCCGGGACAAGATCTTCGTGCCGTTCTTCACGACGAAGAAGGGGGGCACGGGGATCGGACTCCCGCTGGCCCAGAAAATCGTGTATGCGCACGAGGGGGTGCTCGACATGCTGTCCGAACCGGGCAAGGGGACCGAGTTCCTCATAAAAATTCCGCTGAGGCACTCACATGTCTGATCGGATCCTGGTGGCGGAAGACAACGAGGCGTTGCGCGTCGGGATCGTCGGCGCCCTCGAGGACGCGGGGTATGTTGTGACGGCCGCTCCCAACGGGATGGAAGCGCTGAAGGCCCTCGAATCCGAGGCGGCACACGTGGTCGTGACCGACATCAAGCTGGGCGATGTGAGCGGCGTGGAGATCCTTCGAAAGGCCAAGGAGATCAACTCCGAGACGGAAGTGATCCTCATGACGGCGTACGCCACCCTGGAGACGGCCCTCCAGGCGCTGCGCCTGGGCGCTTTCGACTATATCCAGAAACCGTTCGACGTCGAGCACCTGAAACATTGTGTGAGCACCGCCCTCCGCGTTCGGAAAATGCAGGGGGAGCTCGATTTTTTCAAGAAGGCCCAGTACCGCCTCGAGATGGTGGATGGAGCGCCTGTCGCGGAAAACCCCGTGATGAAGGCGGTGCTCGCAATCGTGCAAAAGGTCGCCCCAACCCCGGCGACCGTGTTGATCACGGGGGAGACGGGGACAGGGAAGGAGGTCGTGGCGGGGCTGATCCATTTCCACAGCCAACGGCGGGAGCAGTCGCTCGTGAAAGTCAACTGCGCCGCCCTCCACGAAAATCTCCTGGAGAGCGAGCTGTTTGGCCACGAGCGGGGCGCATTCACCGGGGCGGACCGCCTCCGGATCGGGCGGTTCGAGCAGGCGGACAAGGGGACCATCTTCCTCGACGAGATCGCCGACATGAGCCCGGCCACGCAGTCCAAGGTCCTGCGGGTGATGCAGGAACACGAGTTCGAGCGGTTGGGCAGCAGCGGGAAGACGGTGAAGGTGGATGTGCGGGTGGTGGCCGCCACGAACAAGGACCTCCGCAAGGAGGTACAGGAGGGACGCTTCCGGCAAGACCTGTACTTCCGCCTGAACGTCGTCAATTTGCACATCCCCCCGGTGCGGGAACGGCCCGAGGACGTCTTGCCGCTGGCCCGGCATTTCCTGAACCGGTACGCCTCCGACTTCAAGAAGAAAGTCGACGGGTTCGCGCCCGAGGCGATCCAGAAGATGCGCAGGTATGCCTGGCCCGGGAACGTGCGAGAGTTGCAGAACGCGATCGAGCGCGCCGTGCTCCTGTGCGAGGGACCATTGATATCCCCCTCGGACCTGACCCTCGAAAACGCCCAACCCGGAGGGGAGGGGACGCTGGTACACGAAACGCTGAAGCTGGAGGAACTGGAGCGCAAGGCCATCGAGCGCGCGCTTCGACAGACCCGGGGGGTACAGAAAGAAGCCGCGGATCTTTTAGGTGTGACACCCCGCGTCCTGAATTACAAGATCCAGGTGTTGCGCATCGAGTGGAAGGCCTACCGGAATCCGTGATGCGACCAACGCGGGTCGTCGTTGAATGACAGGGAATTCATGGGTTGCGGGAAAGAAAAAAGGCCCCAAGGGCCCTGTATCGCAACGGAGTCCACTGGTGGTACTTACTTCATCCGTTGGGCTCTCCGATAGGCGATGAGACCGGCCAGCCCGGTCCCGAACAGGATCAACCCACCCACCCCGGGGAAATTAACGGTGGTTGGTGCGATTGTGGCTGCGTTAGCAGAATAACCCAACAAAAAGGCCGTCAGGATCCCGCTAACGCCAAGAAAAACGGATTTATTCATATTGCTTACTCCTTCCCGCGCTTCCAAACTGGCGCCTGTATCAGATATAAAGATCAAAGAAATTAATAACCTATGGATTATATGTGCAAACGGCATGCCAGAGACGCTATAGGGTATTGATTTATAACTGTTTGATTTTAAACATAAATACTCAGAGAGGGATCACGGACGATAAAGGAGTGGGTAATATTATTCTCAAACTGGCCAGATATGGACGTTTTTAGGGGAAAAAGATTTTATCAGTGACTTTGGTAAGGTGTGGAATTGTCGGCCCGGGATAGATCTTGGAGGAATAGCGCGGATACCTCCGGATCAAACAAAGTGTTCGCACCGGTTCGCACCAGACCCAGTGCTTCCCCCGGCTGCAGGCCACCCCGGTAAGGTCGCTCGAAGATGATGGAGTCGTAATACTCCGCCACTCTCAAAATGCGGGCCTGCAGGGAAATGTCCTTCCCGCGAAGGCCGTACGGGTAGCCGGATCCGTCGAAATTCTCGTGGTGTTCGAGGATCGCGCGTCGCCCCGCCTCAATCCCCGGGACCCCTTCCAGCATTTTCGCTCCCCAGAACGGATGCTTGCGGACCATCTCGATCTCCCGATCGTTCAGGCGTCTTTTCAGAGAAAGGAGATTCCCCGGGAGGGCAACGATCCCGATGTCGTGTAGCTTCGCGGCCTGTAGGAGAGTCTCCAAGTCCTCTTTCTCCAGCCCCATCCGTTCCCCGATGCGCCGGGAAATGTCCCGGACCCTGCCATAGTGCCCGGAGAGGAAGGGGTACCGGAGTTCGAGAGCGTCGGCCAGGGAAGAAAGGATGGAAAGGGAGAAGGAGCGTACGGTTTCCCGGAAACTCATCCCCTGTTCGATGATCCCGGCGATTTCCGAGGCAATCGGGGCGAAACTCTGCAGGTCTTCACGGGTGAAGGGCCGCTGGTCCTTCCGGTTCGTCAGGTGAAGGGCTCCCATAGTGCGTCCCGCGCGGGTCAGCGGGATAGAGAGGAAGGAATCGGAGCTATAGCCGTTCTTTTTTTTCGGCAGCGGTAGCGGGCAGTCTTCGGGGCCCGATACCACGAGGGGAATCTGGTGATCCACGACCCAGGACGTCACGGCCCCCGGCCGGATGACGTCGGTCGGGGAAGTGTGTTCCTCGTGCCGGCTGAAGCCGATGGCGGCTCTGAGGGTGAAAGTGCCCGATGGATCCTGCACGACGATGGAGCCGCGCCCGGCGCCCAGGGCCTGCATCCCGGTGAACAGGAGGATCTCGAGGAACTTGTCCATGTCGACGACGGAGCGGCCGGCGTCGTAGATCTTCCGCACGGGCAGATCCGGAGCCGGAGGATTGCCCGAGGCGGGGTCGGTGGTTTCATGGTGCAGCCACACCCGCCCGCCCCCCTGGCCTCTGGCGATGGAGAGCGCCCGGTCGGCCTTGGTCACCAGGTCGGCCCGGTCGAAGGAGTCGGCGGGGAACGAGGCCACGCCCACGCTCACCGAAAGGCGTTCCGTCCGCTTCTCCTCTGCCCCGGGGAGAAGGTGCCGCCGGAACCGCTGGATGACCCGGTTCGCCAGCGCCTGCCCTCCTTCCGCGTTGCTCTCGAAAAGAATGACGGCGAACTCGTCGCCTCCGAGCCGGGCGACCGTGTCTACCTCGCGAACGCAGCCGCCCAGGATGCCGGCGAACTCCTGGAGGGCGATGTCGCCCGAGGTGTGGAGGAACTTTTCGTTGTAGGCCCGGAATCCGTCGAGGTCGAGCATCAGCAGGCTGAACGGCTCGCCGGTGCGGCGGGAGCGGAGGATCTCCTTGTCCAGCTGGTTGTCGAAGTGGCGCCGGTTGAAGAGGTGCGTCAGCGGGTCGAGGAACGAGTAGAAGGAGAGCGTCTTGAAGGAGTCGCTGCGGTGCAGGTGGTTCTCCGCCTGCATCGACAGCGCCCAAAGCAGCTTGACCTGGAACGGTTGAAAGGGGTGCGAATCCCGCTTTCCGAAGACGATGGCCCCGATCACCTCACGGTCCCGACGAAGCGGGAACGACACCAGCGACCGGGAAGACCATGCTTCGCAGATGGGAGTGGACCAGGGCCCCCACTGCGGGTCCATGGAGACGGCCTTGCCGAAGTGGGCCGCGATGGCGGCGGGGGCGACGAGGTACGGAAGGCGCTCGGGCGCGGGGGCGGGATCGATCCGCCGGCTGACCTTGATGTCCCAGGAATCGGCAGCGTTTTCCTGCCCAATCAGGAAGCCGCAAGCCTCGACGCCGGCGATCTCCTCCGCGATATCAAACAGGGAATCGAAGGTGTTCTCGATCTCGAAAGAGGTGCCCAGGAGATAACTGCTTTTCAGGAGCGTGTTGATCGGTCCGGAGAGGGAGGCGATTTCCGAGGGGGATATTTCGAGGGGATAGTCGATTGTGCAACGGGGAATCCCCGCCACGTCGAAAGATACCATTCGTTCCCCCGCTGGGCGCANTTTGATGCGAGTATTATATTACATATANAGCAAATATTGGGCCTAACATTGCGAAGAGGAAAATTATAATAATCGCAATAAAACAACAGGTTGCAGAGAAAGGACGGTTCCTCGTTCATAATGGGTGGGTAATTAATTGCCATGTTTTGTCAGAAATGTAACCAATAACCCGAAATAGGTATTTCGCAAAGAATATTTCCCTATCGCCCTCAGCCGACAGGCTCCTGAGGTTCCGGTCGATGAGGGGAGCCGGCAAAGTGCTCTCGGAGAACGGCCACGGGAATAGAGTGCACGTTGGGGTTGCATGAGAACCGGGTGGGCCGNTACCATCAAGGCATGGTCAAGGGCGTCTCCAAAATAACCGTTGAGAGCGCCGACATGCCGGACCGATCGAAGGCATCTCGGGAATCTCTGCTGGTCGCCGCGGTCTCCGGGGGACCGGATTCGGTGTACCTGTTGCACAAGAAGCTTGCCTCCGCGAAGGGGACCCGGGTGGTCGTCGGGCATGTGAATTACGGGACCCGTGGAAAGGACTCGGAGAAAGATCAAAGACTGGTCGAGAACCTCGGCAGATCTCATGGAATGGACACGAAGGTATTGAAAATGGACAGAGGGGAGTCTCCCGGGAGAGCCCATGGGTCCCGAGGGAATTTCCCGGCGGGCTTCGAAAGGGAGGCAAGAGACGTCCGATACCGTTTCCTGAAGAATTTGACCGCAGGGAGCCGCGAGGGAAGGGTCGCGATGGCCCATACGGCGGACGACCAGGTGGAAACGATTCTGATGCGGTTTCTCGAGGGTGCAGGGATCGCGGGCCTCAAGGGAATCCCGAGGGAAACGACGGAGGGGATTTATCGACCGATCCTGGATGTATGGAAAGAAGATATCCTGCGGTACCTAAAGACACACAAGATTCCTTACCGTGTCGATACATCCAACCTGGACACCCGGTTCGAGAGAAACTGGATCCGTCACGTTCTGATCCCGTTGCTCGAGAAAAGGTACGGGAAAGCGGTCAAGAAGCGGATCTTCTCGCTGGGGGAGCGGTTTCGGGAACTCGACGATTACCTCGAGATCGAAGCGCGACATTGGATTCGGCGGAACGTGAAATCCGTTCAACCGGGAGGGGGGAGAGAAAAGAGGGGTGCCAAAGTGCCAGCCAAGAATGAAAATAGTACCGGTGGCGGACCCTGTTCGATCACCTTGAAACGGGTTTCATTCGCCGCCCTACCGTCGGTTCTCCGGATCCGGATTTTCCAGAAAATCGGCTTCGAGAAGCTCGGGCTGGCCCCGAACGAGCGCCTCCTGGTCGCAATGGACAGGGCCGTAAGAAGCGGTAACCCTTCGGCGAGGCTGAACATCGGAAAGGGATGGGAACTGGTCAACGGGTACGATCAGGCCGTCTTCGCTCCCGCGGAGGACCGCAAGGCGCCGGCCATCGGTGACCCGGTATTGACGGTGGAAGAGAAGGGGAGCGTCACTCCGGCGCAGGCCAGACGTGCCTCCGCGTCCGGCGGGAAGGAATATTTCGACGCGGCGGAAATCCTCCTGCCGGTTTCGGTCCGCCCGCTCCGAGCCGGAGATCGTTTCCGCCCGTTCGGACGGATCGCCGACAAGAAGGTGAAGGAGATCCTCATCGACCGGAAGGTTCCCCGGGAGGAGCGTTGGGGACGACCGGCGGTATGCGACGCGGAAGGGAAGATCCTGTGGATCCCCGGCATCCTCCGGTCCGCCCACGCCCCCGTCACCGACGGGACGAAACGCACCGTGCTCCTCAACCTGCTCCCCAAATCCCCCCCCTCCCGGAAATAGACAGGGTTTTCAACTGTGTTAAAATTAGACGTTTGCCCCATCATCCGAGGAGAATCGCGAAATTGAACCAGTTCTATAGAAACCTGGCCATCTGGATGCTCATCGCCCTGGCGATGGTCTTCCTCTTCAACACCTTCAAGACCGGGAAGATCGAGCACGAGGAGGCCTCCTTCTCCGCCTTCATGCAGAGCGTGGACGCCGGCAAGGTGAAAGAGGTGACGATCAAGGGGCAGGAGATCACCGGAAAATACACGGACAACGCGGGCAAGGAGAAGAAGACGTTCCACACCTACGCCCCGGAAGACCCTGACCTGGTCAAGACGCTGCGGGCGAAGAACGTGCAGATCACCGCGAGGCCCCTCGACGAGAACCCGTGGTACATGACGCTGCTGGTCTCCTGGCTGCCGATGCTGCTCCTGATCGGCGTGTGGATCTTCTTCATGCGCCAGATGCAGGCGGGAGGCGGCAAGGCGATGTCCTTCGGAAAGAGCCGGGCGAAGCTGCTCACCGAGTCGTCGCACAAGGTCACCTTCAACGACGTCGCCGGGATCGAGGAGGCCAAGGAGGAGCTGCAGGAGATCATCGCGTTCCTGAAGGACCCAAAGAAGTTCACCAAGCTCGGTGGCCGCATCCCGAAGGGGGTGCTCCTCGTCGGGTCCCCGGGGACGGGGAAAACCCTTCTCGCGCGGGCGATCGCCGGGGAGGCGGGCGTTCCCTTCTTCTCCATCAGCGGATCCGACTTCGTCGAGATGTTCGTCGGCGTGGGCGCCGCGCGGGTGCGCGACCTGTTCATCCAGGGGAAGAAATCCGCCCCCTGCATCATCTTCATCGACGAGATCGACGCCGTGGGCCGTCACCGCGGTGCGGGGCTGGGCGGCGGCCACGACGAACGGGAGCAGACGCTGAACCAGCTGCTCGTGGAGATGGACGGCTTCGAGTCGAACGAGGGGCTGATCCTCATCGCCGCCACGAACCGGCCGGACGTACTCGACCCGGCGCTGATGCGCCCGGGGCGCTTCGACCGGCAGGTGGTCGTCCCCAAGCCCGACGTGAAGGGGCGGGAGCAGATCCTGGGCGTCCATACCCGGAAGATTCCGATCGCCGAGGACGTCAATCTCGAGGTGATCGCGAAGGGGACCCCGGGGTTCACGGGAGCAGATCTGGCCAACCTCTGCAACGAGGCGGCGCTCCACGCGGCGAGCACGGAGTTGTCCAAGGTCACGATGGACTGCTTCGAGATGGCCAAGGACAAGGTGATGATGGGACGCGAGCGGCGCTCCATGATCATCAGCGACGAGGAGAAGAAGTCCACCGCCTACCACGAGGCGGGGCACGCGATCGTGGCGACCCTCACGCCGGGCGCCGATCCGATCCACAAGGTGAGCATCATCCCCCGCGGGATGGCGCTGGGGGTGACGCAGCAGCTCCCCATCGACGAGCGGCACACATACTCCAGGGAGTACCTGAAGAACAACATCACGGTCCTGATGGGCGGACGGGTCGCCGAGGAGCTGGTGCGCGGGGAGCTCACCACCGGAGCGGGGAACGACATCGAGCGGGCCACCATCATCGCACGGAAGATGGTGTGCGAGTGGGGGATGAGCGACCGGCTGGGCCCGGTGACCTTCGGTCAGAAGCAGGAGGCCATCTTCCTGGGCCGCGACTTCACCCGCCACCAGGACTACAGCGAGGCGACGGCGCGGGACATCGACCAGGAGGTGCGCGAAATCGTCACCGCCTGCTACGAGGGGGCGAAGACGCTCCTTTCGACCCACATCGAGATCCTCCACAGCGTGGCACGGACCCTCCTGGAGAAGGAGGTCGTCGACGGCGCNGAGATCAAGCGGATCATCCGGGGAATTTCTCCGCAGGGACCGGGAGGCGCCGAGCAGGCCGGAGCACCCGCCTGACGTCCGGATTCCGCGTTCCCATCCCCGGGGGGCTCCTCGACCTGTCCGGCCCGCCTCTCCTCATGGGGATCCTGAACGTAACGCCGGACTCTTTTTCCGACGGCGGCGCGTACCGTTCCCCCGAGGAGGCGGTCGAGCGCGCCCTGGAGATGGAATCCCAGGGGGCGGCGATCCTCGACGTGGGAGGGGAATCCACCCGGCCCGGCTCGAAACCGGTCCCGGTGGAGGAGGAACTGCGCCGCGTCCTTCCGGTGCTTCGCATGCTTTCCGGAAAGACCAAAGCGGTGGTTTCGGTCGACACCACGAAGGCGGCCGTGGCGCGGGAAGCGATCGCTGCAGGGGCACGGGTCGTCAACGACACGAGCGCCCTTTCCGACGATCCGGGCATGGCGAAGGTGGTGCGCGACGCGGAGTGTGCCGTGGTGCTGATGCACCGCAGGGGGACGCCCGCGACGATGCAGCAGGCCCCCTATTACGACTCCCTGTTCGACGAACTGCTCCAGGAGCTCTCCGCGCGGGTCGACGCGGCGGTTGCCGCGGGGATCGACCGGACACGGATCCTCGTCGACCCGGGGATCGGCTTCGGGAAGCGCCTTACGGATAACCTGGCGTTGCTCCGGCACCTCGGGAAACTCCGGGTCCTGGGCCGGCCGATCGTGATCGGGTCGTCCCGAAAGGCCTTCCTGGGGAGTCTCACGGGGGCACCGGCGGACGGGAGGATATTCGGGACCGCGGCGTCCGTGGCGGCGGCGGTTCTGAACGGGGCGCACGTGCTGCGCGTCCACGACGTGAAGGAAATGCGGGAAGTGGTCCTGGTGGCGGCGGCGATCCGGGGGGCGGCGGAATGCTAGACGGCCTCTTTTCCATCCGGGCGACGGACGTCCTCGACATCCTCCTCGTCGCATTCATCATCTACTGGGTCCTCCTGTTCATCCGCGGTACGCGGGCCGTCCAGATGCTCCTGGGGCTGCTGATCCTGATGGGGATGTACGTGGTCTCCAAGAAGGCCGGCATGGTCACCTTCCAATGGCTGGTCGGCAACTTCCTCGGGAACCTCTTCGTCGTCCTCGTGGTCGTTTTCCACAACGAGATCCGGCGGGGGCTGGCCCGGATCGGCCAGTGGCGGCTCTTCGGCGGGCAGGGGAACGCGCCCGACCCGGACGTGATCGGGGAACTCGCCCGAAGCGCCTTCCTGCTCGCGGAAACGCGCACCGGGGCGATCTTCCTGCTGGAGCGGGAAATGGGGCTTTCGGAGTTCATGGAGCACGGGAAGAGGATGGACGCCGTATTCTCCCACGAGCTGGCGGCGGCGATATTTTCCCCCGGTTCCCCCGTCCACGACGGCGCAGCGGTGATCCGGGGGAACCGTCTTGCGGCGGCGGGGGTGATCCTGCCGATCCCCGTGGAGTCTTCCGCCACCCGGGAGATGGGGACGCGACACCGGGCGACCTT
>Ga0031653_10000061_pt1 | contig 16250 bp, 31 predicted proteins | sample FrelakmetBRP12BR_FD_55210 | JGI IMG/M metagenome (GOLD analysis project Ga0031653, IMG submission 55210) | Freshwater lake sediment microbial communities from the University of Notre Dame, USA, for methane emissions studies - BRP12 BR | ecosystem: Environmental > Aquatic > Freshwater > Lake >... | reverse complement strand
GATCGACACCGAGAGCCGCAAGGTGTGGGATCAAGCCGACTACATCCCTTTCTACCGCGAGGTGGACGAGAAGGCGGTGTTCAGCCCCACGGGCAAGAAGGGCCTCGCCGGCCAGTCGAGCGGAATCCGAACGCTCAAGGGCGGCACCGGGGCGCTGAACGACCCGATGGAGAACATCATCATGAACTTCAGCCGGCTGATCGACGCCTCGCTGAAGAACAACGCGCTGCGCAAGACGGTCAGCATGGTGGTCGACGCTGGCAGCGACATCGTTGAAAAAGTGGGCTACGACATGACGCGCCAGCTACTGCCGGCGGCCCAGATTCGCAAGCGGCTGGAGGCCATGGGCACGCCGGACGTGGTGCTCGACAACATCCCGCCTGGGGCGCTGGAGGGCATGGCCAAGATGTGGGCCATCCAGGCCCCAACCGACCCTGACGTGGTGCGGGTGATGGTCAACGGCAAGCCGCAGTTCTACAAGGTCAACGACCCGCTGCTGCTGAAGTCGCTGACCAGCTTCGTGCCGTTTGACTTCCCAGGCCTGGGTGTGATGCGCGCCTTCAAGCGGCTTCTCACCGGTGCGGTGACGGCCACCCCTGAGTTCATGGCGCGCAACTACATCAGAGACTCGGTTGCCAGCCAGATGATCGGCCGCACCGGATTCAACCCGGCCAAGTCACTCACCGGCATTGGTAAGAGCCTCATGGAGAGTGGAGGCTTCGAGGACATGCTGTTTGCCGGCGCCAGCTTCCAGTCGGGCAACATCGACGCGGGAGACCCTGTGGCCACCGGCCGGGCCATGCGCCGCGCGCTGCGCAAGAGGGGCTTCGACGCCAGCTCGGCCAACGCCTTCATGGGCAGCATCGTGGACACCCCGGCCAAGTTCTGGGACGGCTACCGCAAGTTCGGCGAGTCGATAGAGAACGCAAACCGCGAGGCGATCTACGAGGCCACGCTGAAGAAGACGCAGAGCATCACGTCCGCGGCCTACGAGGCAAAAGACCTGATGGACTTCAGCCTGCGCGGCAGCTCACCGCTCTACCAGCTCTTCGCCGACGTGCTGCCCTTCTTCAACGCCCGGGTGCAGGGCCTGTACCGCGCCGGCCGCGCCGACCCGAAGCGCTTGATCGCCTACGGGGTGCTGATGATGGCGCTCAGCCTGGCGCTGGCCATCGAGAACTGGGACAACCCGGAGTACGAAGCCCTGCCAGACTGGGACAAGGACACCTACTGGCACTTCTGGATCAAGGGCCAGCACTTCCGCCTGCCCAAGCCGTTCGAGCTTGGCGTGGTCTTCGCCACCATCCCCGAGCGCGTGCTGCGCTATGCCAAGGATCACGACACCGGCAAGAAGCTGGCGAGCCGGGTGTGGGCCAACATGCGCGACCAACTGGCCTTCGACCCGATCCCGCAGGCCCTGCGGCCGGCGGCCAGCGTGTGGGCGAACAAGGACACCTTCCGAGATCGCCCAATCGAGACCATGAGCGACGAGGGCAAACTGCCCAGCCAGCGCTTCGGTGCGATGACCTCGCCCACGGCGCGCGAGGCGGTGCAGTTGGCCAACGTGGGTGGCGCGATGGACACCATCGGCCTGAGCCCGCGGAAGCTGGAGTACTTGGTGGGCGGCTACCTCGGCACCACCGGCCTGTACGCGCTGGGCCTGGCCGACATGGCAGTTGACGCCATGAACGGGGCCCCGCCAAAGCCGCAGATGCGCTTGGACGAATACCCGCTGGTGCGCACCTTCTATCGCATGGAGCCTGCACGCGCGACGGTGTACGAAAGCGACCTGTACGAAATGCGGGACAAGGCCTCGAAAATCTACAAGTCGGTGATGGCCCAGGGTAAGGGCGGTGACACCGAGGGGGCGATCAAGCTGGCAGAGGAGAACCGCGATCTGCTGGCGGTGCGCCCAGCCATCGAGCGCCAGGCGAAGACCCTCTCAGAGCTGAACAAGCTGCGCGATCAGGTGTTCGCCAGCCGCACGCTAACGCCCAAGGAGAAGCGCATCGAGCTGGACAGAATCCAGGTGCAGAAGAACGCACTGACCAAGGCCACCATGACGGCCGAGCCGGTGAGGGCTACCCAATGAACTGCACCAACAGGCCCTGCACCACCGTGGCCAGCGCACCAAGGCCGCCCAGCAGCCCAACAGAACCCTCGAACATGTCTTCATCGAGAGCGGCGAGCCGTTGCAGCTTGAACCCCGTGAAGCACAGCGCGACAGCTGGCAGCGGGTACAGCGGCATCAGCACCAGGCCGCCAACGATCAAAGAGAACATGAGGGCGCTGAACATCGCAGCAGTCTACCCACGCCATCCCCGACAATCCACCCTGAGCTACAAGGGATCCCCATGAAAGACTTCTTCTCCAAAGTTCGTGCTGCACTGGCCTCGATGTGGGTGCGCGTCTTCGGCGGGGGTGGCCCCAGCGATCCCCACCCGCCAAAATGAAACTGTTGTACCCACTGGTCTTGCTGGTAGCCGGCCTGGCCGTGCACTACGCATGGCCACTGTTCCCAGTAGCATGGCAAGCTGACGTGTGGAACATTGCCGGCGCGCTGGTGCGGCTGCTCCTTCTGTGGGCCCTGACCATCACCGCCATTGCACGCCTTGGTGCCCCAGTGCTCGCCTCCTTGGTCGTAGCCTGTTGGTTCAGCGCAGAAGAGGTTCTTGTTGCTGGTTGCGCCGTATGGTCGTTGATCGACCCCATCTGGACTCCAGCGGGTGGAGAGCGCTGCACCAGTCACTTCGGGTTCGAGGTTGGCATCTTCGGCCTGTTCTCCGCTGCACTGATCCTTCTTTGGCTGAAACCTGAGACTTTTACCAGTAACTCAAACACCCCCGAGGCAAGAGAATGAACGAAGACGACACCCAATCGCTGATCCAACTCAACGTGCACTTTTCGTATATGAGAGACGGCATAGAGGCGATCCACAAGAGACTCGACACGGCACCGACGCAGGCTCAGGTCGAGTCGATCCGCGAGCACGCCAACGAGCTTGAGAAAAAGGTAGACATCATCCAGGCCGAGATGGAGAAGTTCATCAAGGTCAAAAACACTGGCGAAGTGCTGCAATCGCTGTTCAAGTGGGTTAGCGTGGTGAGCGTGGGTGCGGCCATCGTCTGGGGCTGGTTTCACAAATGAGCGGGCCCGACTACCTCGCCGCGGCATCGGCGCTGTTCCAGGCCTTCACCTTTGATCGCCTGATCCCGCTGTTCACGCTGTTGGCCATGGCCTTGTTGTTCATCTGGGTGCTGTTCAAGGCGCAGAAATCAGCTGACTTCGATGCCAGCCAATTCCTGCGTGACGACAAGGAAAAGCTCAGCTTCGGCCGCCTGGCCGCATTCATCTGCTGCATGGGACACACCTGGATCGTGTTCACGCGCACCTTGTCCGACAAGATCACCTTCGAGGAACAGGTTCTTTTCTGCCTGGTCTGGTCTGGCTCGCTGATCCTGCTGCAAGCGCTTGAGGTATGGCGCGGCATAAAATCGCCACCTTGACCGGAGAAAACGTCATGAAAGTGCTTTTTTGGCTCATCTTTCTGATTATCGGGCCGCAAATCGCGCAAGCCGTTGGGGTATGCCACCCACGTGACGCGAAAGCGATTGATGGCGGTATCAGCGTTGTTCCACCCGGGCTGTGGGCCAGTCGCTGGTGCAAACAGGTCGACGGATCGTGGGGGGTCTACATTGACGCGATCTCGGCCAGCGATGCCGTTACCGTGGGTGCTGAGTGGATGGCGACTCTCAACGCCGACGACTATGCCGCCGCCATAGATGCGCTGAGGCTCAAGTACCCGCAGATCACTGGCGACGTGTACGGACCTACGCTCAAGCCGATCTGGGCCAGCGCAGAGGCGCGGATCATGTCCGCCCGGCCGCCAACAACGTTTCCGCCACCGGTTTGGAAAGTTGCACCAAACGGCACGGCAAAGACGCGGCAGTGGTATGCCATCGACCCGTACACGCTGCTACTCGGGACTAAGACCAGCGGTGCGGTGGTTGGCACTCAGTGCTGGCCAGATGTAGGTGGCAAGATGCAGGTGGAGGCCGGCAAAGAGGTGTTCTATCTACCCTTCGGCGCAACTGCCGCCAAGGCATTGAACACGCGCGTCACGGTGTGCGCACGGGTCTGAGCGAAGACAAGCGCCTGTTCGAGCTAGTCGAGCATGCCTTCGTTGATCCACCTTTGTTCGCACCATGCGCAGTGGCCGACCTTCGGCTGTTGCGCCACTCGGTGGCCCATGAATGCCGAGTTGCGCTCCAGCTGGTCCGTTACTGCGGTCTTCCCATCCCCTACCGGCTGACTACCATGACCCCCGACACCATCGCCCTGTGCACTGGAGCCACCCCATTCAATGCAGCTCTCTATGAGCCGTGGCTGAACGAGGGCATGGCCATCTTCGACATCAGCACCACCGCGCGCCAAGCTGCCTTCCTGGCCCAGGTCGGGCACGAGTCGGGAGGGCTGAAGTACGTGGTGGAACTGTGGGGCCCTACGCCGGCCCAGAGCGGCTACGAGCGGCGGCTTGATCTTGGGAACACCCAACCCGGAGACGGTTCGAGATTCCGCGGCCACGGCCTGATTCAGGTCACCGGCCGCGCTAATCACGTGGCGGTCCGCGACCGACTGCGCCAGCGCTTCTCAACCGTGCCTGACTTCGAGGCCGATCCGAAGGAGCTTACCGATCCACGCTGGGCCGCGCTGTCGGCTTGCGACTTCTGGAGCTGGAAAGGTCTGAATGCCTTAGCCGATGCCAATGACTTTGAGCGCATCACGCGCCGCATCAACGGCGGGCTCAATGGCCAGCCAGACCGACTGGCACGGTGGGCGAATGCAAAAGCCGCACTGGCAGCGGCGTAGCGGTGTAGGCTTGGGCATTCCTTTGGAGAACGCCATGAGCTTCCTCGAATCCATCCCCGCCGACAAGTTGGAACACTTCAAGGTCGGTTTCGCAGTGGCCTTGGCCCTGTTGCTGCTGGTGCTGGTCGCTTCCCTGGGTTTCCATGGACTCGCCATTTCCGGTGGTGCGACGGTGCTGTTGGTGGGCGTCGAGTGGTATCAGTGGAAGCGCGGAAACGGTACACCCGAGGTGCTGGACGTGGTGGCCGGGGCAATCCCCTCTTGGGTGGTGGGCGCCATCGTTGGCATGGTGTCCTGATGGGCCTGTACGTCATCATCAGTGCGCTGGTGCTGGGGCTGCTGACAGGTTTCGGTGGCGGTTGGAAGGTGCAGGCATGGCGCCACGATGCGGCCGACCTCGCACGCCAACAGGCGGCACAACAGAAAAGCAAGGATGATCTGAGCCGCGTCGAGCATGCGGCCGAGTCGTTCCAAGTCCATAAACAGGCGGCCGAGTTCAGAGAGCGTGTCGTCACCAAGGAGGTGATCCGTGTGGTATCGAAGCCTGTGTACCGTGAGCAGTGTCTGGATGATGACGGCGTGCGCATCCTGTCCGACGATGCCGCCACCTCCAATGCTCGACGTGGCCTTGCGCCAGCCGTGCCCGCCGCTTCCGCTCCTGGTTGACGGGACCAAGGCGGGGGTGTTGCTGTGGTCGCGCGACGTGGTGCGTCTGTACGACCAATGCGCCGCCAAGGATGACGCTGTGCTACAGGCCTGGCCGCGCTGACGCGCATTTCTTTATGCGCGCCCAGGCTTGTTTTGGAGTCATCGTGTAGCGCACATCCACCTTGGTTTGGCGCCATGCCATAGCCCGAGACACCGCGCGCACCGGCCCCTCAGTCTTCAGCAGGTAGCTGGTGCTCCACCTGCGGTGACCATCGAACCAGGTCACGTCGATGACCTCGTAGCCTCGCCGGGTGCACAAGCGAATGCAGGGGATGCCGCTGGTGTTGTTGCGGCGCAGTTCGTTGGTTTGGGCGCTCATGGCCTATCTCCAGTAGTGCTGCACCACGCGGCTGAAGTAGCGCGGGTTGGGGTAGTGGATATCGGTCACCGACAAGGCGTTGCCGAAGTCGTCGAACACGATGCGCCAGATAATCANGCCGTTGGGGTACTTCGTCATGTCTGGCATGGCGACCTCGGGAATTCGTTGTGCGTGCGGCCGTCGAGTTCGCGCCCGGCGGCCTTCTTGCCGACGCGGCGAGGCGTGTCCAAAGGTGTCGATGCCGGCAACCAATCGTCAACGCCGCAGTGCCCGCACTCACCGTGCGCGTTGATGGCGTCGAACTTCGTCTTGCCGCAGTAGGAGCAAGTCTCCGCGCCCTCCCAATCTGGTCCCCACTCGCCCCATTGCTTGAAATGGTAGGGCACGGCAGCCGCGTCACATTGATCGCGCAGTGATCTGGCCCAGTTTGGGTGCATTGGGCGCGCACCGTTCCCGCTCTCGCCGCCGACGATGACCCAATCCAGCGTCTCCAGCGCGTTGGTTCCGTCATTGACGCGGTTGGGGCTGGCGAACATGCCTTCGAAGCTGATCGGGCCCAGCAGCGGCTCTATGCTCAGGAACCGCACGCGCGCCGGCACGGCCAGCAGCTTGGGGATGTCGCGGTCGGCTTCTTCCTGGTTCACGATGGTGGCGCCCAGCCAGACGTTGGGCAGAGGGTGCGAGTGCCACCACATGGGAACCTCGCCCTTGTAGGTGTCCTGGAAGGCCTGCTCAAGCATCACGCGGGCGTTGCCGATGCGCTTGGTGAGCAGCAGCCAATCAAGATTCGGGGTGTCGCGGATCAGCTGGAACAGGTCAGCGCGCCACGCCGGGTCCACCTCGTTGTCGAACACGTCGGCCAGGCTGGAACAGAAGACGCGGCGGCGGNCCGGCTTGAACTCCATGCCGAAGCAGTCCTTGGTCGCGCAGATTTCAAAGCCATGCTTCGTCTTCTCGCCGCGCCAGCCGCACCCGGTGCACTCGTAGAACGGCTTCGCGTTCCAGCGCTTCGGCAGGTTCCAGTTCTTCACCCCGGTGCGCACGCGCGGGTTGCCCGGCCCCCACATCACCTTGTGGTAGCGATGATCCATCAAGGCCTCGGCGTAACACGAAGAGCATCCCTCGCTCACTTTGGTACATCCGAGCCACGGGTTAAAAGTCGCATCCGTCCACGAAATCTCGGTGTTCTCAGCCATGGGCCACCTCACTCAGCACGGCGGTTTTGTGGCCCAGGAACTTCAGCAGCTCGCGCACACCGTAGCCNTTGGTGGGAAGCGTGCGGCTGTGCCACTTGCCCGGCCCTGGCCAGAAGTCCACGGCATCGGCAATGATGATGTGGGCCCCATTGTTCTTGACCACGAATGGAATGCCGGCTTGGCGCAGCAGTTCGGTGTTGCGGGCCCGGCTGTCCGCGCGCTTGGCCTGCTGGGCGGCGTGATGCGCGCGCCGCATTTCGATGGTCTCGTTTTCGTTCGCTTCCGAGCGATCAGCGGCGGTCACCTCAAGCGGCTGGGTGTCGACCGGGTGCCCCTTGTCGTGGCGGTGCATGCTGAAGCCCTTCTCGGTCGAGAACCACTTGCTATCGGGGCACAGGGGGCACTTGAACTTCGGTGTCTGTTTCATGGCTTGTTGTTCTCCTTCGGTGGTGAAAGACGCGCGCACGTAGCGCGCGCCATTGGGTTAGGCCGCTTCTTTGCCTGCTTCAGAAGTCTCTGCGGCTTGCATGGCTTGTGGCGTCTCGCCGATGCCGGGCAGCTTCTCGAAGTCGGTATGCACGGACGTGAAGGGCCGGCCGAAGAAGCGTCCCTTCGACTCGGCCGCCTCGGCCGCCGCGGCAATCTCGGGGCTGATTCCGTTGTAGGCGTAGGTGACGCGTGCAGCATTNCTTCGGAACTGCACGAACAACTTCTGCGTTTCTGGTTCGTACTCGAAGGCCAGGATCTGGCTCGACTCGGGCGTTTGATTCTTGAGGTTCTTCAGGTCAGGCATGTTGATCTCTCGGTAGTTGAATGGGGAAAGTGCCAGCGCTTGCGGCGCGCTGGTGGGCCGTCGAATGTGTCAGCCGCCTTTGCCGCTGCGTGCTTTGGCCTTCTTCGGCTTGGTGATCGGAACCACCGTGGCCGGCGTGGTATGTCCCGCGGCTACCGCGCTGGAGAAGATGTCACCAGCATCGGGAGCGTCACCAGTCGGAGCAGGTGAGATGTTGGTGACCTTGCCCGAGCCGGCGTGGCCTACCGTGGTGGTCTTCTTGGGCAGCAGGCTTTCCTGGCTCCCATCGGCCTCGGGCGAGCTGAGCAGCGTGATGTGCACCTTGTGCTTGATGAGCGCGCCGAGCTTGCCCAGCACGGGCCCATCAAGACCAGAGGCCTGCACGCGGAACTTGACCTTGACCGAGCCGCCTTCCAGCGCGGTGATCTGGAACTTGTTCACGTCGATGCCGCTGAGTTCGATGTTGCTCTTGCCGCCCAGGCCGTAGTCGATGACCAGATTGCGGCCCACGTATTCCAGGCCAAGGCAGATCGGCATCAAGATTGAGGTGGAACGCAGCTGGGGCATGTCGCTGGCATCTTCGACACCATCCAGGCCCGGCTGTGCCGGGTATTCGTCGGAAGCTCGGTAGAGAACCGATTTCAGGCCTGCATCGAACTGGTCGAGCACAGCGTTGCTGCACACCAGCTCCATGCCAATGTCAGCCGCAGGAACGGGTTCGTTGCCGTGGTTCTCGGCGCGGATGTTGACCGAGGTGATCGCCACCTCGGTGAAGGTTTCGAGTGAAAAGGACATGGTTGCTTTCGTAGTTGAGGGTTAGAGGCTGAACGTGTGCCCGTTCTTGAAGTTCGCCAGCTTGGCGTGATTGACCAGCGCCTGGGCGGCTTCAATGGCTTGGTCGCCGGTCATGTCGAGAAAGCCGATGGGGCGCGTGAAGCTCATCGTCACCGTGCCGGCTTCTTTGTTGTGCGTCACCTCCATCCCGAGAGGTGCTTCTTCGGCCAGGCCCTCGTCGTCGACGGCATTGGCCACCGACACGTTGACATGCGTCTCCACCTCGCTTGTCAGGTGGTTGCGCTGCTGGTGCACGGTCAGCAAGAAGCCTTCCTTCTGCACCTTGGCAGCGAGCATGCTGGCCAGTAGGGAGATGCCGTCGATGCGCTCTTGAACAGGCGTGAGAAGTTGTCTGCGTGGGTCGGTCATAAGTCTCTCGGGTTGGCGGGCAAGGCGACGCCCAGGTCATGAATGGCGTACTCGGCCACTTGGTTCAAATACAGCGTCATCTCGGGCTCGTTGAGGTCGCTGGTGCTCATCATCAACTGGCGGTCTTCACCGTTTGGGGGATAGAACCATTTGTCCATGCCTTTTGAGTTCGTCTCTGGCAAGAACAGAATCTTGAAGACCAGATTCCACCCTTGATCGCTGAGCCGGCGGCCGTGCGCCATGGCCTGCTCGGAGATCGTCTTGAGCAAGCCCTCGCTCCACATGAACGAGTTCTGCTCGTTCGAGCGCGTGGCCTTGTACTCGCTCACCACCGCTTGAAGGAAGCGCCCGTCCTTGGCCATCGGCCGGCGGTTCTGTTTCATGAAGGCCATGAACAGTTCCACATCGCGGTCGGTCTTGAAAACGAACTTGCGCACGAGTTGGTGGCCTGTCATGGCTTCACCGCGCCGAAGTAAATGAGCATCACCGGAACCACCAGTGATACAGCAATGCAGAGCGAGTCTGGGATATCGAGCCAGGCCAAGATGGCACTGGCTGTAAGACCGCTGATGAGCAAGAACAGGCAGGCGGCTAGTAGCATGGAAGCTCCACCTCTTCACCCAGATTGCTTGCTACAAAAGCACGCATGGCGGCGATCAGGGGGGTGGTCCCGAATTGCAGCGGCAACAGCTTCGCCGGATGTCGCGCCATCCACTCGCCCATGGTGCGCCGGCTGTTGCGGTCAATGCAGTGCAGTTCGATGCCTTCGCGCTCGATGATTGGTCCGCCATGCTTCCAGTTGTGAGCTGGGTGGTAGCCGTATCCATGGCGGATGCCCGCCTGGTCGATGCTGGCGCACGGAGCTTCAGCATGGCCCTTAGGTGCCCGCCAGCCGCTCGGGTCGTCGTCAGCCTTCGTCCAGCCATCGGCCTTGGCCACGGCCGCATCCAGCCGCGCGCCAACCAGTTCACAGGTTTTGTACTTCACGGCAGCTCTACCTCATCACCGAAAACGGCCGACACGACAAGGCGGCAAACAGCCTGCTGTGCCGTCGCCCCGACCGCCTGAAATCCGTGCCATCTGTAGCGCTCAGTCACGGGAGTTACGCCACCACTGTTTCGGTATGCTGATAGCAGTTTTCTGGAATATTCCTCCCCGCAAAATGTGGCCGAACACACTTTATGTGGCGGGTCGATACCAAATAGATGGTAATGCGGTGAGATGTGGAACTCATCCATCATCAGCCCGCAGTCGGCCCACGATTCAGACGGCATCGGAACGTCATCCCCCCATGCAAATCCAGGGGTCGCTTTGACGACGGCCGCGTCCAGCAGCTCGCCGGCCAGGTCTCGGATGTTGTACTTCATGGCTTGGGGAACTCCACAAGGATGGCTTCAGCGGCCTTGCCGAGCCAGTGCTCGGTGTCGTTGAAGCGGGTGTCAGGGTCGGCAGCGGCAGTCGCTTTCACCATCTCTGCGCAGCGCTCAGCCACCAGGGCGGCGAAGCGCTTCAAGTCCCACGGGCCGGCATAGAAGAGGATGCCGTACCTCACCATGCCAGCCTCTTCGGCCATCTGTTCGAGTGTCTTCATCAAATCACCTCCAACTTCACCAGTAGGGCGTGCAGCTTCGGGTCGGCGCGGCTTTTCAGAATCAGCGCCGCCTTTGTGCTGGCCGCAGCCATCCTCTCGAAGGACCGGCGCACTTCCTTGTCCATCTTCCGCCCCACGAAGTCATGGCATCCGGCGTTGCCCATGTAGTCGGGGCCGCAGCCTGGCCAGCACGTCAAGTCGCTGGTCTTCGTGGCCATGCCCTTGTCCTGGTCGCCGTGGCAGGCCTGGGTGATGCCGGAAACGCCGCACCGAAAGCACGGCAGCTTGGCCACATACCGGCGATAGGGCTCGCTGCGCACGGGCTTCACTTTCGGAATCGGCCGGAACAGGGCTGGCACCTGCATGGTGGCGCGAACGGGGGTGTCCCGGGGCACCAGTGGCGCCCGAGGCTCCCGAACGCGCTCAGCGCGTTTGAAGACGCCGCGCTTCATGGGCACCCGACCCCCCATGCAAACTTGGCCACCCGCACAACGAGAAAGATCGCTCCACAGCCCAAGGCAAAACCCACCACGCCAAGGAACAATCCGAGCAGTGCAATTCTTAGGCGCTCTGACATCACCGCACCGCCACGCTGCTCTTGGGGAACACGCGCAGGCCCGGCGCCGTGGTCTTCAGGCCAGCCAGCTTGGTGAAGGCTCGCATTTTTACGCCGTCGAACTCCACCACGCCGAGCAAGTCCTGGCGGCTGTCGAGGATCCAGCGCAGGAAGGCGGCCGGGTCGGTGATCTCGTAGTCGACCAGTGTGCGGGTCGAGATGCCATAGGCCTGAGTGACAGCCATCGCGCTCGACGGCTGGGCCACCACCATGGCGGCAGTGGTCTCCAGGGCCTGGGCGCGGCGCTCAGCATCCAGGCGCGCGGCTTCGTCGCGCTCGCGCTGCTCGGCGGCCAGGCGCTCGTTCTCGATGCGCTGGGCTTCGGCGCGCTCGGCGGCTTCACGCTTGGCTTTGGCGCCCTTGGCGGCGGCGGCCTCTTCGTCCAGCTTGCGCTGCGCGGCGGCAGCGGCGGCCTGGCGCTCGCGCTCGGCCTTGGCGGCGGCCCGGCGCACGGCTTCGGCCTCGTCGGCGATGCGCTTGCGCTCGGCCGCTGCGATGGCCTCGGCACGCTTGCGTTCTTCGTCGGCCAGGCGCTGCTGTTCGGCCGTGAAGGCACCGAGCTTCTGCTTCAGGATGGCTGCGGCCTTGTCCAGCGTTTTAACGTGCGGCATGAAGCGGGCATTCAGCTTGGCCAGCACGGCGTTGAGCGGGCCAGTGAAGGACGTGCGCTCGTTGTCCATGGCTGAGCTGTCTCGCATGATGCGCTTCAGGTCATCGGCCGCGAAATGGTATTCCTCCGCCGTCGTCACCTGGTAGTTCTCTGCCATTGCGAGTGCACGCGCAGCTCGCGTGCCGTTGGCTACGTCGGTNGGGTAGGCCTTCGTGGCGATGGCGCCAAGCTCGGTGACAAGCTCGTCGGCAACTTCGGTTTTCGTGGTCATAGCGTGTTTCCTTCGTGGTAGAGCCGCTTCGCGGCGATGTAGGCCCGTCGCAGGGTCGTAATTGAGTACCTCGCGCAGACGGGTTTGCGTCAGTTCAGAGGCCATGGGTTTCTTTCCAGCGCCTGACCGTGAGGCATGCAACGAACACCGGCCAGTCTTCGTGGTCGATAAATTCCCGCAGCCGGTAAGTGCCGTCCGGGCGCAGTTGAACGGTGAAACGTCGCGCGTGTGGACGATTGGCCGCGTGGTTGTAAGCCATCAACTGAATTCCCCACAGCGGGTGCATGGCCTCCGAAGTTTTAATGTCAATCTGCGCCATCTTGATGCGCTGCCCGGCATGGGTGAAGTCGCCCCAACGGTCAGGCGTCCCGCAGTAATTCATGGCTTGGTTGTAAACCGGCTTCTCGATCTCCTTCAACACCGGCTGACAGTCGCGCAGGAACATCTTCCAGCCGGTGAGGTACGGCACCAGGTGCGGCATGTCGGCCGCGAAACGCTCTTCGTCCAGGTCTCCTTCGTCGTAGAACTGGCAGGCCTTGTGCACCGCGGTGCCGCGCTCCTGGGCCGCGATCAGCACATCGGGTGGGATGCCGGCCAGGCTGTAGAGCACGCCGAGCACCTGCGTGACGCTGGGCACCACCGCGCCAGCGTAGCGGTAGGTGTGTGTGGGTTCGTCGAACGTGAGCATCAGCTTGCGCTCCTAGTTGGCCTTGGCGATGGCGGTCGTTGCGATGTGACCAATGTGTGATGGCGCGGCACGCTCAATCTCGCGCAGAGCAGACAGCAGCACATCTCGGTCGCGCTGCATCACCTGATATGCCAGCTTCGCCGGCATGAAGCCGTCAATCTGTTCCAGTTGCTCGGTGCTCAGGCCAATGCCAGCGTTCCAGCAGGCCATCAGGCGGCGCATGTTCTCGCGCTGCCGATCTACAAGTGGTTCGCCGTTATGCAGCAGGCTCAGCAGCCAGTTCCCGTCGAGCATCAAGGCGTATCGGTTCGCCTCACCTTCCTCTCGCACGGTGAGCTTGCCCGGCGCGTGCTGCGCGCTCATGCCGCCATCCTGCGCTCAACCTCGGCCTTGACCTTCTGCCAGTCGGCCAACGTCCAGTTGTCGGGGTTCTCGGACACCTCAAGGCCGGCCAGCATGGCGGTCTCGTCCTCCTTGACCAGGCCCAGCGCCGCGAGTTTCCCCAGCACGTTCTTCAGCGCGCCAGCGGTCGGCTTGGCCGCTGCGGCAGCATCCTTGCCGACCGCCGGCTCGGCGGGGGCCTTGCGCTGTGGCGTGGGCTTGGAGGGGGGTGGGGCATCAACGCGCTCGCGCGAGTAGCCGCCCTCATCGCCGCGGCCTCGCGGTTCGTCCCTGGGCCCGGTGCCGTTGTCGTCGGCGTCGTCCTCAGAGGCCACGCCGATGGCTGGGCCAAAGGTGTAGCGGCGGATGTAGGTGATCTCGCCGCCGAAGACCTTCATGTCCGGGGCGCCCATGAGACTCAGGCGCGTCACCTGGCCGGCGCCACTGGCGTGCGCCACGATGGTGTAGAGCCACATCTTCTTGTTGCGGTCTTCGTGCACAGGCTGGGTCACCGTGATGCCGTTCTTCGACAGGGCCTTGGTGGCGTCGATCACGTTGGCCAGCTCGGCGTACTTGAACTGGTAGGCGGGGCCCTCGCGCGGCTTGATGGTCACCGTGCGCTCGCGCAGCACCGGCTGGTACTCGCTCTGCGACTTGGCGAACGCGGCCAGGAAGGCCTTCACGTCTTTGGGGTCGCGGCTGGGGATGAAAGGCTGGTCGATGTAGGTCTCATCGAAGGCCACGGTCTCTATGGTGTGGGCCGGGTCGGTGACTTCGGGAATGGTTGCTTCGGTCATGTCTGTCTTTTGGTTGCGGGTGGAACGGATGGGTTTTCGCTGGCGGCCTGGTTGCCGGTGAAAGATGCTTCGGCAGGCGTCAGAAACATCCCTTCGAGAAGCCGATCGGTGGCTGCTTCCAGACCCAACAGCGCGTGATAGGCCATGGCGGTCATGGTGTCTTCGCCAGACCAGCCATGGATCTCGGCCATGTTCAGCACATGGCGCACGATGGCGCTGCCCCTGGCGATGTGGAAGGGTGAAAGCTGCTTGCCGTCGATTCGCTCAAAGCTGACGCGGTGGGCGCGGAAGATGCGCTGGCGCATAGCGCGCACGTCATCGGGTTTGATGGGATCGCTCACAGCGGATCGTCCGATGTTTTGAGGCTCACCGGCGACGTAGCGATGACCACGTCGTCAACATTCAGCGCTTGGGGCACCATTGGTGGCCGTGCCGGATCGCGCGGCTGTGGCGGTGGGTCGGTGGTGAAGTCCACTGTCATCGAACCGCCGTAGGAAACACGAACGTCAGTGACGCGGATGAGGGCATTCCCGAGCTGGAGGTCGATGTGTGATGACAGCAAAGCCTCGGTCGCTTTGCTGCTGAGTTCGATCTTGTTGCTTCCTGGGAAATTCATGTTGATCTCTCTTTCATTGGTTGGGGATCAGTGGGACAGCACCTTGGCCACCCCGATGGCAATGCCACCAATGGCGATGGACAGCAGGATGGGCAACGGGGCGGTGTAGATCAGTTCCACCAGCTGGTCGCGCACGCTGGGCCGGCGCGGCGGCGGCAGCATGCAGGCCTGGGCCACGATGTCGGCGCTGCTGCGCATGCAGGCCTTGCGCTTGTCGACTGCGCCGCCGATCACGATCCCGGTGGAAGTGATGACGCAGCCGGTGTTGGTGGTCGGAAATGGGTGGTCTCTCACGATGATCTCCCGGAGACCTTGGCGATGATGCCGTTGGGCCCGGTCAGCCAGTCGAGCGGGCCCTTCTGGTCGGGGTCGGGGAGATAGGCACTGAGTTGGCCAGCAGACACGGCGCAAGCGAACTGCACGTCGGCCGGCATATCGGGTGACTTGGTGGCCCGATCAAGCGCCTCGTAGGCGTTGACCAGGACATCGCTGGGGATGTCTGGCATGTTTGATCCTTGAAATTGCTGTTGAGGGTGCCGACTGTGCCTGAAAGTTTCTGACTGCGCAAGCGAAATTATTGAGAAAGTTTCAAAGCATTCTGGTAGCATCCGAAACCATGAACATCACCCATGCCCTCATCGAAAAGCCCCTGGCCGAGCGCATCGCAGCCCTTTCCAACGAGGAAAAGAAGCTGCTGGCGCGCCGGGCGACAGTTTCAACCCGCACGCTCTCGAACATCCAGAAAGGGCTGTTCAAGCAGCACGCCAGCACGCTGGGCCGCATCGAGCGCGCCATGGTGCGCATTGAGGCCGCCAAGCAAATCCGTGCTGAGTGAGCGGGGCGATATGACCGTGCGCATCATCACGGGCGACTGCCGCTCCGTGCTCAAGACCCTGCCCGCTGACTCGGTTCACTGCTGCGTCACCAGCCCGCCATATTGGGGCCTGCGCAGCTACCTGCCGCCAGACCACCCCGATAAGCACAAAGAGATCGGCAGCGAGCCCACCCTGCAGGAATGGGTGCAGACCATAGTCGAGGTGTTCCGTGAAGTGCGCCGCGTGCTGCGCCCTGATGGCACGCTGTGGTTGAACCTAGGCGACAGCTACGCCACCGGCACAAGCGCTCCCTCGCAGGAGAACAAGGGCGTCAACCACGGCGCCTTGGCCAACAGCGAACACCTCGGTCGACGTCGGGCCGATGTGCCCGAGCTGCGCGCCAAGAACCTCATCGGCCAGCCCTGGCGCGTGGCGTTCGCCCTCCAGGCTGACGGCTGGTGGCTTCGTCAGGAAATCATCTGGCACAAGCCGAACCCCATGCCCGAGAGCACGCGCGATCGGTGCACCAAGGCGCATGAGCATGTGTTCCTGCTGAGCAAGAGCGAACGCTACTTCTACGCTTTCGACGCGATGCAGGAGCCGGCCTCGCCAGGCACTCACGCGCGCATGGCGCAGAACATCGCCGGGCAGAAGGGCTCGATGCGTGCCAACGGTGGCGAGCAGGCGGTTGGCGGCCCGGATCCACGGGCATTCAAGGCGGGCGGCCGCCGCAACAACGGCGCCGGGTTCGGGCACGGCTTCGATGCTAACCCGAAG
>Ga0031653_10000060_pt1 | contig 16262 bp, 13 predicted proteins | sample FrelakmetBRP12BR_FD_55210 | JGI IMG/M metagenome (GOLD analysis project Ga0031653, IMG submission 55210) | Freshwater lake sediment microbial communities from the University of Notre Dame, USA, for methane emissions studies - BRP12 BR | ecosystem: Environmental > Aquatic > Freshwater > Lake >... | reverse complement strand
TGAAGGGAAGGGAAGGGGTCTCCACATCACCTCCCGATTGGTCAAGCTGATGGGGGGCAAGACAGAAGTAGAGTCAGGGGAAGGTAAAACGACCTTCCGAGTAATGCTCCCTCTTGTTGTAAAAGAGAACGCATAGCGCATAGGGCTAAGCGCATAGCGATTAAGAGTCTATGATTTTTGTTGTTTGGCGCTAGGCCCTATGCGCTTTGCTCTATTCGGTTTTTATGTATGGAGAGATTTTTTTGTTCAGATTGCAAACGTTTCTATCCCACTCAGCCGGCAAGATGGCGATGCGATTGTGGTTCCTTTCTCGATCTTGAATTTGAATCCAAATTTCCTATTGAAAAAATAGCTAAAAGAGGTCCCACCTTATGGCGATATCGTGAGGCCATCCCCATCCACAACGATCGATTCATCTTATCTATGGGAGAAGGGTTTACTCCTCTGGAGGGGATAGAATTCCATGGAAATCCTGTTTTGATAAAGATTGATTATCTCTTTCCGACCGGGTCTTATAAGGATCGCGGAGCAACAGTGCTCATCAGCAAAATGAAGGAGTGGCGAGTGAGCAAAGTGGTCGAGGATTCTTCAGGTAATGCGGGATCAGCCATCGCGGCCTATTGTGCTAAAGCAGGGATTCACTGTGAGATCTATGTCCCTCAGCATACTTCCGCAGGAAAGTTGGTTCAAATTCAAGCTTATGGGGCTGCGTTAAAGAAAGTGGAGGGGTCGAGGGAAGAAACAGCTGAGAAGGCAATGGGAGCGGCATCCAAAAGCCCTTATGCCAGTCATTGCTGGAATCCCTACTTCCTCCATGGGACAAAAACCTTTGCCTTTGAGGTCTGGGAACAGATGGGCTGGAAGACTCCGGATACTCTTGTCCTCCCCATCGGACATGGGACACTTTTTTTAGGAGCCTATTTAGGGTTTAAAGAATTAAAAGAATCAGGGATGATCAAGAAAATTCCTAAAATGGTGGGTATTCAATCCGCTTCTTGTGCCCCTCTCTATCAGGCCTTTAAAAAAGATTGGAAGGAGACTCATCCGATTCAAAAGAAGGAGACCATTGCCGAAGGGATTGCCATTGCAGAACCTGTCAGGGGACGGCAGATCTTGGAAGTCCTTCGGAAGACGGAGGGAGAGGTTCTGGCTGTGACGGAAAAGGAGATCAAGGTAACTTTAAAAGAGATGGGGCGGAGGGGGCATTTCATCGAACCCACCTCTGCTGCCACCATCGCCGGTTTGAAAAAGTACCTCAGGGAAAAGAGGCGGAAAGAAAAGGTGGTTTCCACGTTAACGGGGATGGGTTTGAAATCAGCTGGAAAGATGTTATAAAGAGAGAGCTCTGAAAAACTACTCCAAGCTCTCTTGATTACACACCTGCCTGCCGCAGGCAGGGATTTCAAAAAATGATTAAACAGATTTTCTTTATTTTCAATGAATTTGATATCTGTGTAATCGTTTCTTAATCTGTGTAATTAGAGATTTCTGGACTTTTTCAGAAATCTCAAAGATTTATCTTGACAACCCTTTGACCAATGATTAAATATTCGGCTAAAATTTCCTTCCGGGTTTGTTAAGTACTAATTCTAAAGGGTCGAAATTCTAAGAAAGCTTTTGAGGAGGTAGTCTTATGTGGCGAGTGAACCAAGGTCGTGCGTCTTTATCCATTTTCATCATGACTCTAATTTTTTGTCTCATCTTTCCATCCCTTATCCTTGCCCAGGAGGAGAAGAAGGACCTCAGGCCAGAGCGGGGCATCGCCGTTTATCCGGAATTCTCCGGGGTGATCGTCTCGAAGGGAGAAGGGGTGAGAATGGATCTCGTTTTAGATAACAAGGGTCGGACAGATGAGACGATCGATGTGAAGATCTCGACCATCCCGAAGGGATGGAAGGCCCAATTGAAAGGAGCCAGTTATCTGATCACAGGAATGTATGTCCCCAATGGGAAGGCCAAAAATCTAGCCCTGAATTTGGAACCCGATAAGACGATCGGGATAGGGACCTATGTGTTTCAATTTGATGCACAAACCGCGGATGGAAAATTTACCTCCACACACAAACTGACGGTAGATGTTCAGGAACGAATCACCGGAGCCGAAGACATCCAGATCACCACATCCTATCCTGTTTTAAGAGGCCAGACCGATGCACGGTTCGAATTTTCTATTGAAGTGATGAATAAGAGTGAGGTGGATCGTACTCTGAACCTTGCNGGGTTGGGACCGGAGAAATGGGAGATCAACTTCAAACCCGCTTATGAAGCAAAGCAGATCTCGAGTCTCCGCATTAAAGGGGCGCAGAGCCAAACCGTAGCCGTGGAAGTGACCCCTCCGAAAGATGCCCTGTCCGGAGAATATCCCATCTTAGTCAGGATCAGCTCAGGCGATAAGAAAGCAGAAGTTAAATTGATGGTGATCCTGACAGGTATTTATAAACTCGATGCGGGGACACCTTCTGGGATTCTTTCATTGGAGGCTATGCCAGGGAAATCTGCTAACCTTTCCGTCTTCGTTAAGAACACAGGTTCCGCCATCAATCGGAATATCACCTTCTCCTCCTTTAAACCTGAAAATTGGGAAGTCACTTTCAAACCTGAGAAGATCGATGCCTTGGAACCCAATGCCTTGAAACAAGTTGAAGTTACCATAAAACCTTCCCAGCAAGCTCTGGTCGGAGACTATTCCGTGGGCGTCATGGTGAATGGAGAGAAATCGGATAAGACCATTGAATTCAGAGTGACGGTAAAGGCATCGACCGCATGGGGTTGGATTGGAATCGCCATTATTATTTTGGTCATCGCTGGATTAAGTGCACTGTTTATCTGGTTGGGGAGACGTTAAAGTGGAAAATCAGGCCATTATTGAAGCGGAAGGACTGACTAAAAAATATGGTCATCAGGTAGTGGTGAACAATCTCCATCTCCAAATTCGTGAGGGGGAAGTGTTTGGATTCCTTGGACCGAATGGGGCAGGAAAGACCACCACGCTGCTCATGTTCCTGGGACTCACGGAGCCTACATCAGGGAAAGTCAGAGTGATTGGATTTGATCCAACACGGGACCCTTTCCACGTCAAGGAAAAGGTCGGATATCTGCCTGAAAATGTCGGGTTTTACGATGATATGGATGCCAGGCAGAATCTTCAATATATCGCCAGGTTGAACCGGATCNCAGACAAGGTTTCTGCTGGGAGAATTGATGAATCGCTCAAAGTGGTNGACCTTTTAGAAGAGGTGGGGAAGAAGGTCGGGACTTATTCGAAAGGGATGAGACAGCGCCTTGGGATTGCCGAAGTTCTGATCAAAGAGCCCAAACTTATCTTCCTTGATGAACCGACCATCGGCCTGGACCCGGATGGGACGAATCGCATGCTCGATCTCATCCACTCTCTCAGCCAGGACAAAAATATTACCATTTTCCTTTCCTCCCACCTTCTCGATCAGGTTCAGAGGATATGCGATCGGGTGGGGATCATGATCAAAGGGGATCTGGTGGCCATGGGCCCGATTGAAGAATTGGCTAAAAAGAAATTGGGCATTGATAAAGAGCATTATACCCTTGAAGAAATCTATATGAAGTATTTTAAGGAGGCCTAAATTGCACGGGATCTTCACCATTTTTAGAAAAGAGATGGAGGACCACTTCAGCAGTATCCGGTTTCTCCTGATTTCGGCATTGATCGTCATGGTAGGTGTGATCATTGCTTCGATGGTAGGCATGGGGATTCAGGAGGAATCGAAGGGNATGGCAAAACCCACGTTCCTCTTTTTGTGGCTTTTTACCTCAACGGGGAAATTTTTCTCCTTTGTTCAGTTCATCGGGTTTTTTGGCCCTCTGATCGGTATCTTCCTGGGCTTCGATTCCATCAATCGGGAACGGGTTTCAAGGACGTTAAGCAAACTGCTCTCCCAGCCTATCTATCGAGATTCCGTGATCAATGCAAAATTTTTAGCGGGTGTGACGATCATCGCTATCGTGTTGGTGGCTATCGTCCTCATCATCTCGGGTCTTGGCATCCGGTTGATTGGCGTTGTTCCCGGTGCAGAAGAAGTCCTCCGTCTCGTGATCTACCTTATCGCCAGCATTCTTTACATCGCCTTCTGGCTGGGGATATCGATTTTATTCTCCGTTGTCTTTCGAAGCACTGCCACTTCGGCTCTGGCCTCTTTGGCCGTTTGGATTTTTTTCTCCTTCTTTGTGAGCTTGGGAGCAGGTTTTTTGGCTGATGCTGTAGCGCCGATCAGTCAAAGCGGGACGGGGATGGATCCCAATATGGTGATCAAACATGAACAGGTTCAGAGGACGATTTCTCTCGTTTCACCCATGACCCTCTATAACGATGCTACCACAACGATTCTTGATCCGCTGAGAAAGACGACGAGATCTTTAATCCTCATGGGCCCTTTGGAAAGACTTTCTTTGAGTCGTTTCCAAAGTCCTCTCCCGCTTCTTCAGAGTCTCTTCATTGTTATCCCACATCTGGTTTCTCTGGTGGCTATCACCTTTCTCTGCTTTGGGATTTGCTATCTCGTCTTTATGCGGCAGGAGATCAGAACGGTCTAAGTTGAAAAAGATGAGGAGATTGGGTGATAGGGAGATGGGGTGAAATCTTTGATGCTATTTCTCCCTAACTCCTCATCTCTCCACCTCCCTATTTGATCCTCAAGAAAGCCATGCCAGTTAAAAAGCGAGAGATCTTCGGGTGGGCGATGTATGATTTCGCCAACTCTGCCTTTGCCACCACCATTCTCGCCGTCATCTTCAATCAATATTTTGCCACCGTCGTCGCAGGAGGAGAAAGAGGAATTGAATTCTTCGGGTTTCGCCTCCACGGTGCCTCCTTCTTCACTTTTTCCGTAGCGCTCAGCATGGCTATCTCAGCCGTGCTCTCTCCATTGTTAGGCGCCGTGGCAGATGCCTCCGCTTCCAAAAAACGGTTTCTGATGGTTTTTTGTTATATCGCTATTCTCTTCACCGGNCTCCTCTATTTTGTTCAGGCAGGCAACTATTGGAGAGGCGCAATCTTCTTCATCATCGCCAATATTGGTTTCGCTGGCGGAAATGTCTATTACAATGCCTTTCTCCCAGAAATCTCGACGGATCAAAACATCGGACGGATTTCAGGGTTGGGATGGGCATTGGGATATATCGGTGGAGGAATACTCCTGGGAATCAACCTGATCATGCTGAAATATCCCGATTGGCTGGGATATCCAGCCGGTTATTTCACTGTTCAGGATTGTTTTCTCTCNGTGGCTTTTTGGTGGCTGATCTTTTCTCTTCCCACTTTTTTGTTTTTAAAAGAGAGGGCGCAAAAGACTTTTACATCTTTTGAAAAAGGTTATTTCAGTGAGGGTTATAGACGTCTTCGACACACCTTTCGCCGGATTAAAACCTTCAGAGAACTGACAAAATTTTTAGTGGCCTACCTCATTTATAATGATGGGATCGAGACGGTCATCGTCATGGCTTCGATCTTTGGCGCTGAAGTCTTAGGGATGGAGACAGGTGAGATCATCCTCTTCTTTTTGATGATTCAAGGGATTGCCTTTTTTGGTTCACTCATTTTTGGATTTTTAGCAGATGCGATCGGGAATAGGAGGTCCGTTTTGATCTCCTTAGGGATATGGTCTCTCATCGTCATCTGGGCATTTAGGTTGGGAATCTTTTGGGATCCTAAGACAGAATACTGGATCTTAGGGGGTCTGGCAGGGATGGTGATGGGTGGCAGTCAAGCAGCCTCCCGTTCCCTCCAAGGGCTTTTCACCCCTGATGCCAACAGCGCAGAGTTTTTCGGCTTCTTTGCTGTCTCAGGGAAATTTGCGTCTGTGTTTGGACCACTGATCTACGGAATTTTGATTGCGATGACAGGCAGTGTGCAATCCGGCATCCTTTCGGTCCTCCTTTTCTTTATCATCGGGATGGCGATTCTATGGACCGTCAATGAAGAGAAAGGGTTCGAAGAAAAACAAAAACCTGTTATTTAGAGTTAGGAGTTCGGAGTCCACAGTTCGGAGACTAAAAAATAAGATACTCCGAATTAACTACTCAGAACTTATGTTAATACTTAAACTGAATCCTATATTTCCCTTCCATTTTTAAGCTTTGGCTACGCAAAAGGTTGACTTTTNTNAGATAGCATTTTATTTTGTTATGATAAAATTGAATAAATAGGTATCCTCCTTATGATCATTAGAGATTATTTAGAAAAGCAGGCCATCAAAAGGCCAAATAAACCTGCCATCCTGTTTAAGGAAGAGAAGGTTACCTTCTCTGACCTCAACACAATGTCCAACCGATTAGCCAATCGGCTCCTCAATGTTGGAATCAAAAAGGGAGATCGCGTTGTCCTCCTCTTTCAGAACTGTCCCGAATTCTGTGTGGCGTACTTAGCGGTGTTGAAAATCGGGGCCATTGCCGTTCTCCTCGACTTCCGTCTCAGCCCTGGTGAAATGGAGCCGCTCTTTCTGGAGGCTGAGGTTTCTGCTATCATTACGAGCGTACGTCAGAGAGTATTCATCAACCGGGTAAGGAATACGGTTCTCACCTTAAAACATGTCGTTGTCAAAGGCGCGGAGGGTGAAGATATCGGAGATTGGCACTCCTATGAAGAGATCATTGAGAAGGAATCCTCAGAGAGGATTTCAATCCCCCTCAGTGAAGAGGATGAATCTATCTACCTCTATACATCTGGGACGACTGGAAAATCGAAAGGGGTGNTNCTNACCAATGATCATCTTAACTATTTTCCTGAGACGATGCATCATGCGTTGAATTGTTCCGACGTGGACACCTTTGGCCTNGTCCTTCCCGTCTCCCATATTACAGGGCCTGTTGTCATGAATTTGATGGTGGAGTCAGGGATGTCTGCCTCGATCGTAGATGAGATGACCCCAAAAAAGATCCTCGATGCCATCCAAAATCACCGCGTTACCGTGATGGCTGCTGTTCCCCCAATTTATCAGTTGATTTTGAACGTTCCTCACTGGGAGCGATATGACTGTTCCAGCCTCAAGTTGCCAGCAATGATGGGTACCGTTGTTCCGGAATCATTGATGAGGGAATTCGGGGAACGTTATCCCCATCTTCACCCCATCCAAGGCTACGGAGCCACTGAGACCTCTCCTCTTCTTACGCTCACCCACTTAAAGGATGCTCCACGAAAAATGGCAAGTGCAGGAAAGGCAGCTCCAAAAGCGGAGCTGAAGATCATAGGCCAAGATGGAAAAGAAGCTGAGATGGGTCAGATGGGGGAGATCATTGCCCGTGGACCTCAAATCATGAAGGGGTATTTCAAAGATCCCAAGGCGACAGCCAAGAAGATTAAAGAGGGATGGTATTATACAGGAGATTTAGGGCGGATGGATGAGGATGGTTATCTGTATGTCCTCGGTCGTGCAGATGACATGGTCATCACCGGAGGTCTCAATGTTTACCCTTCAGAGGTGGAGACTGTACTGTTCAACCATCCCAAGGTTCAAGAAGCAGCTGCCGTGGGGATACCGGATGCCAAACGGGGCCAGGTGATTAGGGCAATTGTTGTCCTGAAGCATGGCGAGACAGCCACTCATAGGGAGATCCTATCCTTCTGTAAGGAAAGACTGGCAAGTTTTAAGATGCCGCGTCAGCTCGAATTCAAAGATTCCCTGCCTAAATCGAGAACAGGAAAGGTTGCTAAAAGACAGCTGAGGATGACAGAGACGACCTATGCGAAATGGCGTGATTTTATCTCTGAAAGAGAGGCCTTTATCGGTCCTGTGGCTTTGCTTCTCATCTGGTACCTCATCTCAACCTTTAAGTGGGTCAATCCCTTCTTTTTACCTTCGCCATGGAGTGTCTTTCTCGAATTAAAGAAATTGCTCCTTTCCCAAGGGGTTTACCTCCACCTCGGACAAACCCTTTACAGAATGTTCAGCGGGTACTTTTTAGCCATACTTTTAGGGATTCCCCTCGGGATCATTGTCGGATATTGGGAGAAGGTTTACAACTCTTTGGAATTCGTCATTGAATTTTTCAGAGGATTTCCAGCGACCTCTCTCTTTCCCCTTTTTATGTTGGCCTTTGGTATAGGCGATGCGGCCAAGATCGCCATTGTTATTTTCTCTTGCAGTCTGGTTATCACCATCAATACGTTATACGGTGTTCGAAATTCTTCCAAGACAAGACGGATGGTGGCTGAGACGATGAAAGCCGGCAATACTTACATTTTTGCCAGAGTTATCCTCCCTGATGCACTTCCTTATATCACTGCTGGGTTACGAACGGCCCTCTCTTTAACGATCATCATCGTTGTCATTTTGGAGATGTTTATTGGGACGGATAAGGGATTGGGCCACCTCATCTACAATGCCCATATGACCTACCAAATTCCGGAGATGTATGCCACTATTGTCATCACCGGTCTCATCGGGTATGGAATGAACAAGGGGTTTATTAAATTGGAAGAAGAAGTGATCCATTGGGGAGGGAGATAGAAAAGAAAGTTTAAAGTTAAAAGTTTGGAGTTAAGAGTTGTAAAAGATAAACTATAATCCCAGGAAAAGGAGGAGGCCATGAAAAAGGAATGTTTAGTTGCTCTAATTCTTTTATTTTTGGTAACGATTGTTTCTCCGAACTATTCCGTGGCGCAGGACGAAGTCAAGATTGGGTACTTACCTTTTGTTCTGGCTTTGCCCACCTTTGTTGCCTTGGAGAAAGGTTATTTCCAGGAGCAGGGGTTGAAGGTGACTCCCACGCTTTTTGAGTCAGGGACGATCATCACCGATGCCTTGATCACAGGTCGTGTTGATGTCCAGACGGGAAGTGCCATCATCGCCTCTTGGCTGGCCGAACAGAATATGCCCGGCACCTATAAAATCTTTATCATGTACGGGAACCGTGAAGTTCTTCAGGATAACACCATGGCCTTGATGGTTGCAATAGATTCCCCCCTCCAGGGGATATCGGATTTGAAGGGGAAAAAAATGGGGACCTTTCCTGGGATTGCCTCCCTTGCTTTGGCAAAGGCCGTGTTGAGGAATTCTTTTGATCCAGATAAGGAAATCACCCTCATTGAAGTCCCCCCTGGAAATATTGTCCAGGCCCTGGCAGCAGGCCAGATTGATGCTTACTTTGCCCCAGAACCCTTTGGGATGATTGGTGAGGCCAAAGGGGTAGCTCGGCGTTTAATCAAGAATCCCCTTCTTTTGCTCAATCTTAAAACCGGCATCCCGGGAGCACCCTTTTCCTTCAGTTCAAAATTCATAAAAGAGAAGCCGCTCGTGGCGAAGAAGGTAAAAGAGGCCTATTATAAAGCGGTGGATTTTATTTATTCAAATGAGACAGAGGCAAGAAAATTCCTTCCCAAATATACGAACTTGCCCGAACCCTTTGCCATGAAGATTCCTTGGGAAAATTGGGTTAAGGTTGAAGAATATAACAAAACATGGGGCCAGCCTTACTTTGAGCTCCTCAAGAAGGAAGGCCTGTTTCAGAAGACTGTGGATACGAGCAAACTTTTTTATCAAGAATAAGGGGTAGAAATCTGATAAAGAACAACATTTAAAATCATTACCCGAAGAAGGTATTGAAAATCAATAATCCTAAATGGAGGAGTGGACATTATGAAAAAGAAAGCGTGGGTTGTTCTGTNTTCTATCTTTTTTACACTAACCTTTGTAGGAATCGATTCCACCATGGCCCAGGAGGAGGTAAGGATTGGTTATCTGAACCTGGCAGGGAGCCTCCCCACCTTTGTCGCCCTTGAAAAGGATTATTTTCAAGAGCAGGGATTGAAGGCTGTTGCTACATCTTTTGAGTCGGGGACGATTCTCGTCGATGCCTTGGTTGCTGGTCGGATTGATATCACGACGGGAAACTCAATTGTGACGCACTGGCTGGTAGAGCAGAACTTACCGGGGACCTTTAAGATCTTCATCACCTATGGCCCGACAGGACCGAAGGATGTGACGTTTACCCTGATGGTGGCAAAGGATTCCCCTCTCAAAGAAATGGCAGACCTGAAGGGAAAGCGAATTGGAACTTTCCCTGGCGTTGCCTCCCTTTCTCTTGCAAAGGCCGTATTAAGATCCTATTTTGACCCCGATAAGGAGGTAACCCTCATCCAGACTCCACCCGGGAATATTGTCCAAGCTTTAGCCGCTAATCAAATCGATGCCTACTTCGCACCGGAACCTTTCGGAATGATGGCGGAGGCAAAGGGAGTGGGCAGGCATTTGGTGAAACATCCCCTTCAAGCCCTCAACCTTCAAAATGGTTTCCCAGGAGGTGTTTTTGCATTTAGCTCCAAATTTTTAAAGGAGAAGCCTGTGGTGGCAAAGAAAACAAAGGCGGCTTGTTACAAAGGCGTTGATTTTATCCGGGCCCAAGAAGTGGAGGCGAGGAAATTTCTCGTTAAATATACAAACCTCCCAGAACCGTTTGCCATGAAGATTCCTTTTGAGCCCTGGACGAAAGTTGAACAATATAATAAATCCGCAGGGCAACCTTATTTTGACGCCCTAAAAAAAGAAGGGTTATTCCAAAAGCACATTGATACGACCCAACTTTACTATCAGGATTAAGGGGGAGGAATCTGATAGAGAGCAGAAGGTTGAATCCTTCTGAAAAGAAGGCATGAAGAATTAAGAATCACAAACGAAGGAGGAGGCTTTATGAAAAAGAAAGGACTGGTTGTTCTGTTGCTCCTATTTACCCTAACCCTAGTAACAATAGATTCCTCTATGGCACAGGAGGAGGTGAGGATTGGATACCTCACCCTTGTCATGAGCCTCCCCACTTTTGTCGCCCTTGAAAAGGGCTATTTTCAAGAGCAAGGGCTTAAAGTGGTGAATACCCCTTTCGAGTCCGGAACGCTCATCGTCGATGCTTTGGTGACTGGTCGGATTGATGTTAATGCAGGGAGCGCAGTTGTTGCTCACTGGCTCGCTGAGCAGAATGTGCCAGGCACCTTTAAGGTTTTTGTTGTTTATGGCCCCATCCAACCGAAGGATAATACGTTCATTTTGGCGGTGGCAAAGGATTCACCCATGAAAGAGGTGAAGGATCTGAAGGGGAAAAGAGTGGCAACCTTTCCTGGAATCGCATCTCTCATACTGGCGAAAGCCGTATTGAGGCCTTACTTTGACCCGGAAAAAGAAGCGACACTCATTGAGATCCCACCCGGGAATATTGTCCAGGCTTTAGCTTCGGGTCAGATCGACGCCTACTTTACACCAGAGCCTTTCGGAATGATCGCCGTGGCCAAAGGGGTGGGACGGTATCTGGTGGAACATCCTGTTCTTAGTTTAAACCTAAAAACAGGCTATCCAGGTGGGGCCTTCACCTTCAATTCTAAATTCTTGAAAGAAAAACCTCTCGTGGCAAAAAGGGTAAAGGTCGCCATTGATAAGGGTGTGGACTTTATAAAAACCAATGAACAAGAGGCAAGACAGTTTCTCGTTAAATATGCAAAGTTACCAGAGCCTTTTGCCATGAAAATTCCTTTTGACCCATGGTGGAAAGCTGAGCAATACAACAAATCCTATGGTCAGCCTTACTTTGATCTCCTCAAGAAAGAGGGACTGTTCCAAAAACACATCGATACGACTCAACTTTACTATCAGGAATAAAATGGCGCGAATCGGAATTAAAGATTACTTAAGAGTGGAGGGCCTGACCAAGACCTTTTCGAGCACATCGGTTAAAGAGAAAGGGTTTCAGGGAAGCCTTCGCGTCCTGGATAACGTCAATTTTTCCTGCAAAGCCGGTGAGTTCATCACCTTGGTTGGCCCCAATGGGTGCGGGAAGACCACCATTTTTCGAATCATGGCCGGTTTAGAAGATCAGGAATATGGGAGAATAACGATTGGGGGAAAACCCTCTTACGAAGCAAAGATCGGGTACATCTTTCAAAATTATCGTGAATCCCTCTATCCGTGGAGAACATGTTTTAACAATCTGCTCGTTCCTTTGGAGTTGAACAAGGTTCCAAGGAGGGAGAGAAAGAAGCGGATCGAGCAGTTTCTCTTTAATCTCGATTTCAAAGTTCAGGATGATGCCTATCCCTATCAGTTGAGCGGAGGGCAACAACAACTCCTATGCATTCTCCGCGCCCTTCTGTATGAACCCGATGTCCTTTTGATGGATGAACCCTTCAGTTCCCTCGATTTTCAAACGACCCTTTATATGCATGACAAAATGCTCGAAATCTGGGCGAAGACCAAGTCCACCATTCTCTTCATTTCACACGATATTAATGAAGCGGTCTATTTGGCGGATAAGGTGGTGGTCTTGAGTAAGAGGCCTGCTCATGTCATGGATGTGATCGAGATAGATCTTCCGAGGCCACGGAAATTGGAGATGACGGAGAGCGAAGAATTCTTTGCTGTAAGAAATCGCGTTCTCGATATCTTCAAGGATGAAATTGCAGACAGCCTGATCCGTATGGAGATGAGTGGGTTCTAAATAGTAAAGGAATGGATATGGAAAAAACCTCTCCCCATGAATTGAGTCCTGGGAAAATTATTCTTGATACTTTTGCCTTTGCGAGGACTCGCATCTTAGTTACCGCCATCGACCTTGAAATCTTTACCCATATCTCCAAGGGAAAGAAAACTCTTTCTGAGCTTGCCCAGGTGACAGAGACACAAGGGAGGGCGCTTGAGATACTTCTCAATACTCTCTGCGCCATGGAATATCTCCAGAAAAAAGATAGACGATATGAGTTAACCTCCTTGTCCAGATTTTTTTTAGTAAAAGGTAAAAAAATGTACTACGGAGATTATGTGAAACATACAGGCCTTTCCTGGGATCCCTGGCTTAAACTCACCGAGGTAATAAGGTCGGGGAAACCTTCCTTGCCTGCCGGGACAGCAGAGAAAGAGGGTTTTGATTATTATCAACAGCTTGTTCCTTTACTTTTTAACACCACCCATCTTGTGGCCGCGGCTGGAGCAAAAGCCCTGGGCATTGGGAAAGAACTAAAAGGTTTAAGAATAATGGATGTTGGTACGGGTTCGGGGGCCTGGGGGATCGCCTTAGCTCAAGAAGATCCTACCTGCCAAGTGTATGGGGTGGATGATGAAAAAGTATTGGAGCAGACCAAGAGACATGTGGAGCAGTTTGGCCTTGGAAAACAGTTCCACTATATTCCTGCTAATATTGAGGACGACCCTCTGGGTGAGGATGAATATGATCTGGCCATATTAAGTTATGTATGCCACGGAGAAGGGGAGGGGAAGAGCAGGGGAATCCTGTCTAAAATTCATAAAGCCCTGAAAAAGGATGGTCGACTTGTTATCTGCGAAGTCTGTCCTGATGAAAACAGGGAGAAAGATCTCTTCCCCCTCATCTTTGGTGTGAACATGCTTATTCATACACCCGAAGGAAATACCTTCACCTTTTCAGAATATGCTTCCTGGTTAAAGGAGGCAGGATTTAGGAGCGTGGAGGCCATTGATGTCCCTGCTACTTCCCCTTTGATTGTTGGAACCAAGTAAAAACTACCGTAGCCTGGTTCAATCCATCGGTTTTAATGAATTGAATTTTCCCCAAGACCCATAGACCCTAGCCGCCTGGAACCCTTTTAGTATTTGAACCGAATCCGATATTTCACCTTCACTTCTTTATCTTTGGCCACAGGTACCTCAAAACGAATCAAATGGGCACTTAGTTTCTCAAAGGAGTGGGTGTTTGAAAGCATCTCCCAATCGCCAGGGATGGGTTCCTCCACTAAAACCTTGATATCCTCCTTTTTGTGATTCCTTAAACTCACCTCAAAGGCTACCTCGAAGAGATTGCTCCCCAAACGCTTTATAATCTGTCTGGACTCTTTCTCCTACCACATCGAAGGCCTCGCCGATTTTAATCTTAAATTTTTCGTCTTTGGGGGTGTGGTCGATTCGGTCCTCTCCAATAAACTGGAGACTCCCATCTTTGTCCTCCTTATAGACTCGAACGGTTCCCTTGGGTAACGGAATTCCGAGGTTATTCTTCTTGGTGTTTTCCAGTTCAAGAAAGACTCCGATTTTCTGTTTTTGGGATCCCTGATTCTGATAATAATAGTATTGGGGAGAGCCTGCGAAGATGAAGAGCTTCTTCAGGGGGACTTGATTGGCGTCGAGAAGGGTCATCTGTTTGGTTTGATTGTCTTTGATCGTCGTTCTTCGATCTAATGTATAGAGATGATATTCGAAAAAAGATTCTTCTTTAAACTGGGGGCTGGCTGCTTCCTTTGCAGCCAATTTCGCCCTTGCATAATCCATTTTCATTTCTTCCTGAACCCGGTGGATATCACCCGCCACCAATTTAAGCAGCGCATTCTGGTAGGTAGCTCCACTTCGATTGTCGATCGTTACCCAACCGGTTAAATCGGTCTGGGTGTCCAATTTGTTCAAGACAGCCACATAATCAGCCTTCCAGTTAATTCCGGAGGTGAGATAAGAAGCCTCTAGCTTCTGAGGCTTTGAGAGTTTATTCTCCAGCATCCAGACCAATGTGGGTTGGGAGATAAGGTTCTCAGGGATTCTCGAGAGGAGAATTCGCCCATGATGGCCAATATGGATTTTGTCTCCAATTTGAAAGATATTTCCACCCTGGGTGGAGAGAAGAGTTGCTTCAACAATTTCCTCTTTTTTCGTTTCAGGGTTGATGGTGGCAAGTTGGACCTTCTGGCCCACAAACTTTTCAAGAAGTTTCTGTGGACTGAGAAGGTCATATTCGTAATTCTGCTCCAAAACATTAAGACTCGATCCATTGATCAGGGATTTGATGTGGACGGTGGTGGGGTCAATTTTCGCTGCCACATCCATGAATTTCAATTCGTGAATTCCAGGTTTGAAATCAATGAGCCGGGTATCCTTCACCAAACCGATATTTGAATTGTAGATGGTGACCGATACGCTCTGCTGATCCGTAAGAGTACTGGTCAGTGGTGCGGCATAGCCTATTGGGATAGAAAAGATAAAAGAGATGAGAGTGATTAAAACGATCAACCAATTCATTGGAAACCTCCTTTTTTGGATTGTAGCGCCCTCATTTATTGGGGGCGGCTTTATTTCTAAAGACAACAATGGACCTAATTTTGTTCCCCAAAGTCTTATTTATTGGAAGGGGACAGGGTTAAAACGTAGGGGTGTAAACAATTATTTAAGATTGAAATGGAGCCATTTTATTTCTCACTATAAACCCTATTCCTGACCGATTGGGCAGGACTTCATACAGTTGAAGCAAAAATACTGAAATCCAATGAAGCCAGCTTGGTATAGACGCCAGAAGTTCACATCCTTTACCATCTTTTTCTGGTCTTCCGTGGAGCTTTCTGCAAATTTTGTCCAGAAGCGGATTGCGCTGCCAATACCATAGGGTTGGCTTATTTTAAGGCACTTCATATCATCGGTTTTACCTTCTTCATCCAATGCATGCGCAGGGCAATTCTCAACACATATATTACAGTCCGTACAGAGCCTTTCAGAAACAGGAGGATCTGAGGAAAGGTCCAAATTCGTCATCACAGCGGTAAAGGCCACCCTGGTGCCTATTTTTGGATGAATGACTAAGTTATGCCGACCAAAGTTGCCCAGACCTGCGGCAATCGCGGCGTGACGCAGGGAAACATCTCCAAGTGTTCCTTTTGTTTCATAGCTCATGTAAAGAGGATAGGAGGGTGGCACGGTCATGGCCTTTGCCTTAAATTCCCTTTCCAAAAAACGGGCCACCCTGTAATTGGAAGAACGCGCAAATTCCAATGTATCCAACCGCCCCCCTGTGGCGATCTGCATGTTTTCACTCTCGCAGTTTGAAAGTTCTTTATAAGCGAGAACCACCAGGGATTTGGCCCCGGGGAAGATGCTCTGCAAATCGGGAGACCGCGGGCTTTTGTAGTCTTTGATTGAGGCAATCCCAACATCGTCCACCCCTAAGCTTAAAACGAATTCTTTGATTTTTTCTTTCATTAACATTCTCCTTTACCCCGTTAGAAAGCCCCAGCATTTATGCTAGGATTGCATAAGTAGAAAGCATCAGCTCCTTATTCCTGCCTGCCGGCAGGCAGGGAGGGCGGGGTCAAAGCCCTGGCCTTTCTAACGGGGTTTACTTTTTTATTAATCTTAATCATAACACAAAAGTAGGGCTTGCAAAACAAGCCTACCAGATTTACCATTAGCTCAAAATCGGGCCACTTTTATCAAATGGAATCCTATCACTTTGATCATCTCATCATCACCCTTGATAAAGAAGGATCACAGGAATTCACAAAAGTCAGTTTTCCAGTCCGATACGGT
>Ga0031653_10000058_pt1 | contig 16322 bp, 17 predicted proteins | sample FrelakmetBRP12BR_FD_55210 | JGI IMG/M metagenome (GOLD analysis project Ga0031653, IMG submission 55210) | Freshwater lake sediment microbial communities from the University of Notre Dame, USA, for methane emissions studies - BRP12 BR | ecosystem: Environmental > Aquatic > Freshwater > Lake >... | reverse complement strand
CAGAGACCACTCACGACAACGAAAGGAGGTGAATCGAGTCCGGCGTGGTCCAAGCGCTTTGAATAGACATGAAATTTTAAAAAACCATACATTGAGGAGGTTTACCATGATGAGAAAAAGCTATATCGTTTCAGTCATTTTCATCCTATGCATCGGCCTCATCCTGATGGGTTGTCCCAAGAAAACGGTGATGAAGGATGAACCCTCGGCCAAGGCAGAAACAGCAAAAACCGAATCAGAACGGTTGGCCAAAGAAAAGGAAAGGGAAGCCAAGGAAAAGGAGGTGCAGGAGGCGGCGAGGTTAAAAGAAGAACAGGCAAAAAGGGAACTTGAAAGAAGTCTCGTGGCCAAGCGGACGCCCGGCATCGAGGGAGAGGTCTTTGAAAGCAGTCTGCTCAAGCCCATTCATTTCGATTATGACAAATACGATATCCGGCCCGTTGATACGGAAATCTTGAAAGGGAACTCCGCCTTCTTAAAGAAATTTCCTAATATGAAGATACAGATCGAAGGTCACTGCGATGAGAGAGGAACCAATGAGTATAACCTCGCCCTCGGAGAGAGACGGGCCAATAGCACCAAGAAATACCTCATTTCCCTCGGGATCGCAGCGGCCCGGATCTCCACGATCAGCTACGGTGAGGAGAAACCCCTGGATCCTGCCCACAATGAAGAAGCGTGGGGCAAGAACCGGAGGGCCCATTTTATAATCACTACCAAATAAGAAGATCCTTAACGGGAGAACCGATATGAAAAAGGGTGACTGGAAGAAATGGGTAATTGTTCTCTGGATCGTCCTATGTCTTTTCGGATGCGCTACTCCAGGCGATGTCCGGATTCTGGACAAGGATATCCAGAGGCTCGATTCACAACTGAGTCAGATTCAAAAAGAGAAGGACACGATCAAAAAAGAGATGGAAGCGATCCGAACGGAATTGACCGCTTTTAAAAAGGAGACCGAGACGAATCACTCATCCATGCAGGCAGAAAATCAAAAGACCCGGGCCGACCTTTTTCTTCGCCTCGAAACCCTTCAATCTGAGATGCGGACCCTCTCTACGGGCGTGGAGGAGTATAAAGAGTTTCTTAAAACACCTTCAAAGGAGATCACACGGATAAAAGAAGATGTTGAAGTCCGAGTAAGAATTTTGGAGGAAAGAGGAAAAGCCTTTGAAGAGAGAAACCGATCCTATGATGAACGGTTGAAGGGAATGGAGGATCGTCTCAAAGGCCTGGACGCAAAATTGACTTCAAAGCTGACGGACATGGAGAAATCGATCCCGGCGAAAGAATCTCCGGTTGAACCAAAAGGATCCTCCACGACACCAGGAAATCTCTATAAGGATGCTTATGAAACTTTCCAGAAGGGAGACCTGGACGGAGGCCGTAGAAAATTTGAGGCCTTTCTCAAACAGTATCCCAACATGGAACTCTCTGATAACGCCCAGTTCTGGATAGGGGAAACCTACTTTCTTAAAAAAGATTTTGAGAAGGCAATTCTTGAATACGAAAAGGTGATCGTCAAATATCCGGAAGGAGATAAGGTTTCCTCAGCCCTGCTCAAACAGGGTCTTGCCTTCCTGGAGCTGGGGGATAAGGCGCATGCCAGAAACCTCCTCAAGCGGGTCATCGACCGATTCCCTCAAACAGAACAGGCGGAAATAGCGAAGAAAAAATTGGAAACCATAAAATAGAAAGTGGAATGTATAAAGTGGAGGGTAGTTTAAAACCTGTGTTCTACCCTCCACCCTTCATTCTCTCAATGATCTCCGGATCACCCCATCAAACTGCATGCTCAGTTCTCTTTGCTCAGTTCTCTTTTTTACTTTTTTGGGAGTGAGGCTCAAATGTTGAAAAATATAATAATTGTTCTCTGTGTTCTACTATCGACAACTGCTCAAGCCGCTGATTGCAGATACAGGCCGAAGCCATCAAAGGGAAATCCTCATCCGGAGCTTTCTCCGCAGGGGAAATGCGGCGAAATCATCGGGCAGGATGAGTTTCGTATTGATCCAAAACACTTCAAGAACCTATTTTTTAAAAACGATCTGGCTGAGGTATTTGTGGATGACAGGGTGTTTTACATATCCAAATCGGGCAAAGCGGTCCGGACACATTTATTCGATGGCGGGGCGGATTACTTCACCGAGGGCCTCGCCAGGACGATATCAAACGGCAAATTCGGATACATGGATGAAAAACTGACCGTCGTCATCAAACCCGAATATGATTTCGCCTTCCCGTTCGAAAACGGCGTTGCCGTTGTTTGTAACGGATGCCGTCCCGTATCAGAAGGCGAGCATCATTTGTTAACGGGCGGCAAGTGGGGTGTCATAAATAAATCGGGCGCCATCGTTATACCTGTAACCTATAGCAAGGAAGGCCTTGAAAATAGCAGGGAGTATAAAACGCTGAAAAAGAAAAAATAGAGAGACAAAAGCATTAAATGAAAACCGTCTTTATCGTCGAAGTGCCTGATTCGAAAAAACCTGCCTTTCCAGAGGCCTGTGTCGTTTGCAGACAACCTCAAAGCGAACCACTCGGAACAATTCAGATCGATGATGAACATGGCAGGCTCGATTTCTATTTTTATCCTTTCAAAAAGGGAGAGGAGCATGAAAATTCTTTAACTGTTCCGGCGCACGAGTCCTGTATCAAAGGTATCCGGAATCATTTTTTGAAGCGGTTTTTTTTGATGATGATCGCTCCGGTTTCAATTGGATTGATCGGGATTGTTTTCCATTTCAGCCTGTTTTACAGCGCAATGGCCGCCCTCCTGGTTGTCACCCCCTTCCTTTATTGGCAATTTTCAGAGCCTGTCCCAATGGAATATAACCATTATTCAGGAAAATTCGTCCTTCTCTTCAAGGATAGAAATTATGCAGCGGACGTTGCTCATCTTAACCATGTGAATCTGAAAGAAGGCGCCTATCCATCCGGTTAACGTGCCTCTTCAAATGTGAAAGGATTGAATGCATATGGTAAGTGTGGTGAAAGGTTTGCTGATCGTGTTCATGCTCATCGGCATTCCCATTGCGCTGTATGGGGCCTGGGAGATCTGGGGAACCATGAATTTCGTCAATGCGTCGCCTGGCCGGGTCAAGGCGAGGTTCGTAGGGTATGATCGGGAGTATCGTCAACATACCAACATCCCGTCCGCCTCGGATATTCTCTCCTCGAGTGCTGACTCATATTCCGTGGCGAGTTATCCGGTGTTTACCTACCGAACCGAAGACGGGAGCGAGCGCCTGGTGCGTGAGCCAAAGGTTCATATCGTGGAAGTCTATAAGGATGGGGAGGAGGTCGAGGTTCTGCTGGGTCCGGTCTCTCCCCCTGCTGATCCACGCCTGGCCGGCTTTTATTCCCTGTACTGCCGGGATATCGTCATACTGGCTCTGGGACTGGGTTTTCTTCTTGTTCCGATGGTGATCTGGAAAGGGCTTGTGCCATTGATTCAGACTCCGGAGGTCAGCCGAAAACTCACCGATATGTTGAAGCCTGTTTATGACCTTTTCACGGAGACGAAGGTAGGTCCGATTCCCTTTCGTTATATTCTGATGGGGTCTGGCGGATTGATCACATTGGGATTGTTGATTGCTGTGATCGGGGGGATCGCTCCCTATTGGGCACAGATGCGTTTCGGGGCTGGAGGCCGTCTGATCGCTGCGCTGGAAGAAAAACGCTTTGACGATGCCAGAGCCAGCATTGCCAAAGGGTCCGGCATCCATGCCACCAACGAGTTTCACCAGAATCCGCTTCTGCTTGCGCTGGAGGCAGGACAGCCGGAACTGGCGCGAATGCTGATCGAGGCTGGGGCTGACGTAAACATCAAGAGCAAGATGTACAATACTCCACTTCGGGTGGCGGCACAGAGAGGAGACCTGGAAATGGTCAAATTACTTCTTTCCCGGGGCGCTTCACCGGATGCACCTGAGGACGAGCTTCCGCCTTTTGCTTACGCTCTGGCCAAGGGGCATGAGGAGATTGCTCTTGCCTTGATCGAGGGCGGCACTGACCTGCATCGCCGCTATTCCTTTCCGGACCGGAAGGTGACCGTGGGAGATATGGCTGTGCTTGCCCGGAAGCCGGCATTGGAGAAACTCATCCGCCAACGCGGTGGTAGTTTTTCGGATTGAGTTTCAGTCGGAGCACAGACGGACATTCGTCCAAAAATCCGATTCATCAAAAAAGACCCACTCCGAAACGATGCGGAATGGGCTTATCATTTTTCCAACATGAGAGAGGCTCAGGCGAACCTTTATTTAGAGGTTTCTGCTGAGCCTCCTGGCATCGCTTCCTCTCCTGTATAGGGAGGGGCAAGAGGGTCAGGTTTCAACATTCAACAAGTTAGGTTTTTACCCCGTTAGAAATAACGTTCTGCTGCTCCCTCCGGGCCAGGCTCCGCCCCGGAAGGGCTCATGCCCCGGAGGGAGGCCCTATGGGCCGGCGGCCAAAGAGGGGAAATTCATCCCTTTTGTAAAGCCTGCCCACCCCGCCCTCGGTCGAGACCCCCTGCCTGCCGGTAGGCAGGGGAGGAAAGAAGAGATTGGGCTCCAGTGCCTACATAATTATGATTATGGACTGATTAACATGTGGACAAGAAGAGATTTTCTGAGAAAATCGATTTGGGTTTCACTATCAGGCTTTGTGGTGAATTCCCTCTTGTGGAAATTCGTCTCTTCTTCCTGGGCCAAGGTCAAACAGCTCCTTCCTAAAGGCTTTTCAAAGGATCAGATGATCAATATGAATCCGGCTGAGATTGATAACCGGGATCTCGTAATTGATCCCCTCGATAAATTCGGGACCATGGGCCCTACGGATGTGGATGTGGATATTAAAACCTACCACCTTAAAATTACGGGAAAAGTGAAACAGCCCCTCTCCCTGACTTATGATGAAATTCTCAAATACCCCTCCTTAACGGAGACGGTTCTTCTCATCTGCCCGGGCTTCTTTACCAACAATGGACGCTGGAGCGGTGTGAGTTTCAGGACATTGCTGAAGAAGGCGATTGTCCATCAGGGGGCGAAATATCTGGATGTCAAAGGAGTCTATGGAAAGGTCGTAAGAATTTCTTTAAAGGATATCGATCGGAAGAGGGTCTTCCTCGCTTATCAGGTCAATGGGGAACCTCTTCCTCAGAAACATGGCTTCCCTCTAAGATTGGTCTATGAAGATGCCTACGGATATGATTGGGTGAAATATGTGGAGGAAATCGTCATCTCATAAAGAATGAAGGTTAAGGACTGATCGATGAATTCAACTCTGAGGGACTCTGCCTACCGAAACGATTTCTTCCCAAAAATTCTAAAATGAGACCTGCCACTTCCACCGGCTTCTGTAATTGGAGATCGTGGACCCCGTTTTGAATCAATACGACCTCGGCCTGCGAAAGATAAGCCTTTAAAAAAAACGCATTCTCTTTCGCCATATCATGATAGTCTGAGTTTCCTCCGTAGAGATAGAGAACCGGTGTGGAGATGTTTTTGGCTTCTTCTGAAAAATTCTTCGATGTCTTGAGGGTCCGGGAGATGTGGTACCACGACACCCGGGAGGCTGTCCGGTTACTCTGGGAGACGATCTCCACCACTTTCTTCCTTTCCGCCTCATCCAACCCCTTCCATCCCTTCCCAATGATGGATTTCGCCACCCACCGGTCCACCAATCCTGAACGAATCACCCCGATAGGAACCTCTCCCATCACAGGCCACTTCAATAAACTTTCCAGAAAACCATAGGAATTTTGGGGAGGCGGATGATTGCCGAGACCGTTCCCCTCGATGGAAACAACCCTGCCGACCTTTTCCAGATGTCGGGCAGCCAGATTAAAGGCAATCGCCCCGCCATAGGAAACTCCAACGATGTGCGCTCCGCTGATGCCTAATGTCTCGATCATCCGGGCGATCAAATCCGCCTGTTCTTCTACGGCATATTTAAAGCCGGTCCTGGGTTTGTCCGAATCGCCCGTTCCCGGATAATCGATGCAGAAAAGTCTGTAATGTTGCGAAAGCAAGGGGATCATCCTCTCCCAGTGCCTGTAGGTGCTGAAGGCGCCCGGGATAAGGATGATGGGTTGCCCTTGGCCTACTTCAACATAATGGATATTCAAATTCCGGATCCGAATAAATCTATCCTCACCATAACTCGATTTTGAATAAATCCGATTCTGGTCATTCTTCACCATATAACTGCAGCCGGTGATGGAAAAAATCCACAGTATGGAAAGAATATGAAACCCCTTCAGGATAGACCTCATTTTTTCCTCTTCGCTTTTCAATGGGATGGATCCACATCCACTCCACAATAGATCGGATTATTTCTAATATCCAGATTTCAATCTGTCAACAGAGGTGAAAAAGATTTGAAAGAGGAAGGAGCCACTTAAAGTTGCCTGTTCTTAAAACATTTTCATCGCGCCACCCGAACAGCAATCGGATTCAATACCCTCACCAAATCCTTTGGAGACATCTCACATAAGAGGCCTCTTCTGCCTGCATTGATCAATATCCATGGAAGGCTGAGAATGGTCTCTTCGACATAGACCGGAAGTTGTTTCTTCACTCCAAATGGGGAAATTCCGCCAACCATATAACCGGTGTGCTTAAAAGCCGTTTCAGAAGAACAGGGCGTAATCGATTTAACCCCGAGGGCTCTTGCCAATTCTCTGGTCGAGACCTCCTTGTCCCCATGCATGAGAACAATGATGGGAAATTTTTTCTCATCTTCCATGACGAGCGTCTTAACCGTCAGATGCTCATCCACGCCCAGGGTCTGGGCCGCGACTTCAGTACCTCCCTTTTCCTCATATCGATAAGGACGCTCTATAAACTCCACCTGATGCTCTCTTAAAAAGCGGATGGCGTTCGTGACCGGAAACTTCTCTTTTGTCAAAACCTTCTCCTCCTGATCCAACCTAACCCGCCAAGGGAGAGGGAGAAAAAAGTTTGGTGGCTAAAGATCTGCCCTGTGATACTTCAGCCCTGCCCTCTTTTTTCTCTTCGATTTCTTCCTTCTTAACTTTTTTATCTCTAAATTCCCGTCTGTCACCTGGCCCGACAACCTCTCCATTCGAGTCACCAGCTCCCGCCTTGCAAAGAAACGATTGAGGGCTTGGCTCCTTTCGGTCATCCATTTCACTCCAATCCCTGTGGGAAGATGCTTGAGATAGACGCAGGTAGAGGTCTTGTTCACCTTCTGCCCTCCCCTTCCCGAGGACCGGACAAATTTTTCTTCAATATCCCTCTCATGGATGTTCAGGGCTTCCATCCTCTGTCTGAGGTCTTCCGCTTTCTCTTCACTAACTCCAAACCGGACCATGGAGAGCCTCCCGGTTAAATCCATTTCCTCTTCTTAAAAAATATCACCATAGAAGCACCGATGAGAACAATAACCAACCAGATGACAGGATAGCCCCAGCGCCACTCCAGCTCGGGCATATATTTAAAATTCATCCCGTAAATCCCTGCGATGAAAGTGAGGGGCATGAAGATTGTTGCGATAATCGTCAGCACTTTCATCACCGAATTGAGACGGTTGCTAATGCTCGAAAGATAGATATCGAGCATTCCGGAAATCATCTCCCGATAGGTCTCAATAGTATCCATGACCTGGACGGTATGGTCATAAACATCTCTGAGATAGATTCCTGTGGTCTCGTGAATTAGTGGCGATTCCCTTCTCTCCAGTCCGCTGACGACCTCTCTTAAGGGCCAAACCGCTCTCCTCATAAAGGTAATTTCATTCCTGAAGGTCTGAATTCCCTGTAGTGTCCGTTCAGTAGGGTGGGTCATCAATTCTTCTTCAAGAAGTTCCATCTTGTCTCCCAGCCTTTCAAGGATGAGAAAATAATGGTCTACGATCGTATCGATCAGGGAGTAGGCGAGATAGTCCGGACCCATCTTTCGAATCAGCCCTTTGCCGCTTCGGAGCCTCTCCCTGACCGGATTGAAAACATCTCCTTCTTTCTCCTCTTGGAAGGAGATGACAAAATTCGACCCCAGGATCAAACTCACCTGTTCCGACTCGACCCGATGATCAGGGTCACCTCCGTAAAGCATCTTTAAAACGATGTAAAGATAGTCCCCGTAGATCTCCATCTTCGGACGCTGATCCGTGTTGAGGATATCTTCCATCACGAGAGGGTGGAAGCTAAAACAATGGCCCAATTTTTCGATGATCTCGATCTGATGAACTCCGTCCACATTGATCCAGGTGACCGTGGGTTTATCTCTGAATGGAAAACATTCCTCCACGGATCGGACCTCTCTCTCCTCAAAACGGGTCTCATCGTAATCGATGACGGTTATTCTGGGCACAGCAGTCTTTCCCTCCCCGATGTGAATAAGCGCTCCGGGGGGAAGACCGATCTTCTTCGACCTCTTTTTCGTCAGTTTCGCCATTGGATTCCCATCCCTTCATCCCGCAAGTTTAAGGTATAATGTTTAACCTGTATACTATTAATCCTTCGATTCCAGGCCATCGTACCAGCAGAGCATGCCGCCATCGATGTTCTTCACATTCTCAAAACCTTCCTTCTGGAGTTTGAGACAGGCCTTATAGGACCGAAGACCTGACTCGCAATGGACAGCAATCTCCTTCTTTTTATCGAGTTCTCCCACATGCTTTTCCAACTTCCACAGGGGAATCCAGGTGGAACCAGGAATGCGTTTCCTTTTGACCTCATCTTCCTCCCTGACATCCAGCACCTGAAAAGTCTCTTTTGAAGTGGAAAGTTTCTCTCTCACCTCTTCTACCTGAATCCCTCTAACCCTTCCCTCCAGCTTGTTCGTGAGGACATTGGCCGCCACAATGACAGGCGAGAGGACCGGACTGAAGGGTGGAGCATAAGCCAGATCCACATTGGCCAGCTCCTTGCAGGTCATCTTTCCATGAAGGGCCATGGCTAAGATATCGATGAATTTATCCGAAGACCCCTCTCCGATGGCCTGCCCCCCTAAAATGCGGCCTGTCTCCTGATCGGCAATCACCTTCAGGGTCGACTCCTTCCCGCCGGGATAATAGTGAGCCCGATCAAATCCTTTCACAATCGCCTGAATGGGACGGAACCCTTCCTTCTCCGCCTCCCTCATGCTCAATCCGGTCTTCGCCACATTGAAATCGAAAACCTTGAAGATGGCTGTTCCCATCACTCCCGGAAAGACAGCATTGCCGCCACAGAGGTTCGAACCCGCCACCCTCCCTTGCTTATTTGCTGTAGATCCAAGAGGAACCCAGGCCTTCTTCCCTGTGATCAGGTGGGTCGTCTCCGCGCAATCTCCTGCCGCATAAATCCCCTCAACGCTCGTCTCCATCCTTTCGTTTACCCAGACTGCTCCGGTTTCACCGATCCTCAGCCCGGCCTTCTTTGCCAGTTCAATTCGTGGCCGGACTCCAAGGCTCATCAGAACCGCATTCGCCTCTATCTCGCGGCCTGCTGTCCGGACCTGTGTCACCTTTCCTTCTCTTCCTCTCAGGGCTTGAATGCCCTCTGAAGTATAGATCTTAACCCCCTTTTTCCCCAGATATTGACGGAGCAACCCGGCAAAATCGTCATCAAAAAGCGTGAGGATCTGGGGCGCCAATTCGACGATCGTCACATTCTTGTTTGAACAGATGAGGGATTCAGCCATCTCCAGTCCGATGTAACCTCCTCCTGCGATCACAACATCCGTTATTTTCTCTGACTGTATTGTCTGAAGGATCGCTTCGGCGTCGAAGATAGAACGAAGATAAAAAACATTTTTTAGATCGATGCCTTCGATCTTCGGCCGGATCGGCTCGGCGCCTGTTGCGAGAACCAGCCGGTCAAAATGATCCTTAAACAGCTCACCCGATTCGAGGTTTTTCCCGGAAATCGCCTTCTTTTGAACATCTATCTCTTCGATCTGTCGGTTTCTCAGGACTTTTATCCCGTCCTGAGCGAACTTGCCGGGCGTCCTGGAAATCAGCTTTTCTCTCTCCTTGATCACGCCGCTGATGAAGTAGGGAAGTCCACAACCTGCATAGGAGATTTCCTCTTCTCCCTGATAGATGACGATCTCCATCTCAGGGTCGCATCTTTTCGCCTTGGCAGCAGCCTTGGGCCCTGCGGCCACTCCTCCGATCACCAAAAGCCTCTTTCCCATTTTAAATCCTCCGCTATGTTACCGCATTTTGTATTTTAGCCATACCGTAGGCATTAAAATTACCCGGGGCGGCGCTGCTGATAAAAATTCCAGAGCGCCTTCGATTGAGGGTCGAGGTTGGTCAGACCATATTTCTGAGCCCAATCCATAGCCTCCATAAATTCCTGGGCCGTGATCCCGCGAGCGATCTCCGGATGCTCAAATGCCTTATATTCGACCCGATACTGGGCCATGATGTTCACATAGGTATTTTTGGGTAGAGCCTCAGCGACCCACCTCACAAATTTTTCCGTCCCGGCTACCCGGTTGGGCATGACCAGGTGCCGGATCATCACCCCCCGCAGTGCAATCCCCTGTTGATCCATCTGGTGCACTCCCACCTGTCTGTTCATTTCAAAGACCGCCTTCTTTACGACTTCGGGATAATCCGAGGCGCCGGCAGAATACTTTCCCGCCTTATCCGAATCCATATATTTCACATCCGGCTTATAGATATCCACAATGCTATCCAATATCCTTAATATCTCTACGCGTTCGTATCCGCTGGTATTGTAAAATAGAGGGATACGTAGCCCCTTTATGAAAGCAATCCTCGTGGCGTTGAGAATGTTGGGCATGACATGCGTGGGGGTGACGAGATTGACATTATGGCAGCCTATCTTCTGGAGGTGAAGCATCATGTCCGCCAGGTCTTCATCCCGGATCTCCTTACCCCTCCCCTCATGGGCAATTGGCCAGTTCTGACAGAAGATGCAGCGCAGGTTACAATTGGAGAAGAAGATTGTCCCTGACCCGTTCTGACCTACCACGGACATCTCCTCGCCAAAATGGGGATGGTGACTGAAGATCACGGGTTTTAGGGATGCCCGGCAGAAGCCCTTCTCACCCTTCTGCCTGTTCACCCCGCACATCCTCGGACAGAGCTGGCATTTCTCAAAGAGGGCGTAAGCCTGCTCAATTCTCTTTCCGAGTTTTCCCTCTCTCTCCAGTTTCTCATAGGCCGGAACCCATCGCTCTTCCTTCTTCTGTTTGGCTAAAAGAGAGGAGGGGAAGAGGAGCGAACCGCATAAGAGAACCGAACCCTTAATAAAATCTCTGCGCGTGAATGCCATATTAAAGAAATTATACTCCACCGAAATGGGGTTGTGAAGAGGGTAAAGTTTGAAAAAGGTTGACGGGAAGATTGGTTCGGCTATAATTTAAGATTATGATGATGAATAAAACAATTTCTCACCTCCAAATGACGAGACGAGAGGTCTTGAAGCTCTGTGGCAAGAGTTTTTGTCTCCTCACCGCTTCCTGTATTTCCAGCCTTCCCCAAGCCTCACTGGCACAAGGGATGAAGAAGGGGTTCATCAGGACGAAACTCTCTCCCTATTTTGTTCCCCTTGAAGGAGGAGACATCCGGTGTGAGCTCTGTCCCCATCAATGCCGAGTCTCCCGGGGGAAGAGAGGCCTCTGCAGGGTAAGGGAAAACCGGGACGGGAAATATTACAGTCTGGTTTACGGAAATCCCTGTGCGATGCATCCTGACCCGATCGAGAAAAAACCATTTTTTCATCTGCTCCCAGGTACGGTCTCCTTCTCCCTCGCCACAGCAGGATGCAATTTCCAGTGCAAGTTCTGTCAGAACTGGGAGATCTCCCAGGCCTCTCCCGAGGATGTGTTCAGTTATGACGTCCCGCCGGAAACGATCGTGAAGAAGGCCAAAGAGATAGGCGCCCATTCGATCGCCTATACCTATGTGGAACCTACCATCTTCTACGAGTATATGTCAGACATCGCCCAGCTCGCCAGGAAGGCGGGACTCCTTAATGTGACTCATTCCAATGGCTTCATCAATCCCGTTCCACTCCGGAATCTTTGTAGGGTGCTGGATGCGGCCAATATTGATTTAAAAGGTTTCTCAGAACCATTCTACCGTGAACTCTGTAGTGGAGAACTCAACCCGGTCCTTGAGACATTGAAGATTCTGAAAGAGGAGAAAGTCCATCTGGAGATTACGAATCTGATGATTCCCACGAAGAATGATGAAATGTCCATGGTCAGAGAGATGTGTTTGTGGATCAAGAAAGAATTGGGTGCAGATACTCCGGTCCATTTTTCAAGGTTCTACCCTTTATATAAACTCAGAACTCTGCCTCCTACACCGGTTTCAACCCTTGAGAAGGCCAGGGCAGTAGCTTTATCCGCAGGGCTGGAGTATGTCTATATCGGAAATATTGCTGGACACGAGGCAGAACACACCTTCTGCCCGAAGTGTAAAAAGAGGGTCATCCAGCGAACAGGATATATGGTCGGGGAGATCAATCTGAAGGCTGGAAAGTGTAAATATTGCGGGAAACCTATTCCTGGCATCTGGGCATGAAAAAATTACCCTTCCCCTGTCCGATCTGTGGTCGGAAAAAAGAGTACCCTCCGGAGGAGTTGTTTGAAGGGGCGGTTCTCACCTGTCCTTTTTGCAAACTCACCCTGACTCTCCACGGCCATATGTGGAAGGATGTCCGGAAAGAGATTCAAAAATTGAAAGATGGGAAATAGGAAAGATAAGGTAGACGATAATTATTATATGGAGAGCCTTATTGACTTAACTTTGAACTGGCAAGTTATAGAGGTTGGTCAATAGAAACCTTCAGGGGAGTCTGGCCTCAGCCGATCGGGGCGTCTCCATCCCTGAAATTCGCTTTCGCTCCTTCATCGCTTCATTATATCTCACCAGGCTGGCGTCGTGAAAACCCACGAATCTCCGAAGGGCCTCCAGCTCGCTTCCGTAGGACGAGCAGTCAAGGGGGTGCTTCTCCTCTGGGTCTGCCTTCAAGTCGAAAGCCCTGCATCTCTTTTTCTTGAAAGAGTATTGAACTTTAACAGGCCGGTGATCGATGGCCGAGATCGTTCCTTCATAACCGTAAACAAAGATATATTTCCGGTTTAACCGATGATGAAACAGGGATTCCCCGTCCATGAATTCGGGAGAATAGGAAATTCTCATCGCATCTAAAAGGGTGGGAAGGATATCCACATGGCTTGTCGGAACCTCAAAGCTCCTCGGCTTAAACAGGGCGGGTTGATGGATGATCACGGGCGTTTCCAGATTTTCATTATAACTGTACCGGTGGTGCATATAATTATCGGAATGGTGTTGACCGAAGGCTTGCCCATGGTCTCCCACGATGACGAAGATCGTCCGCTCCAGCAACCCCTCTTTTTTTAGATTCTCATAGACACGTTTTAGCATGTGGTCAAGGAGGTTGAGGTTATTGTAATAACGGCTGATCATACGCTCATCGGGCTGGACGATGCGGTAATCCGGCCCGTAATCAAAATAAGGGAGATGAGCGGTAAAACTGAGATAGATCCCTAAAAAAGGCTCTTTTGCCTGTCTGATTCTATGGTTGAAAAAGTCGATAGTCTGAACTTCATCCCTTCCGATATAACGGCCGAAGGAATGTTTTTCCTCCCTTGCCTTAAGGTTTAAGTTTTCAAAGTGATGCATCTCCGTCAACCCACTATTCTTTACAAAGGCCGTTGGGAAATACCACTGGATGGGAGAAGGAGTGACCAGAAAACTTTCGTATTCTTTCGACAAAAAGTTATGGAGGGATGGGACGCTTGCATCCGGGCGGATTCCGAAAGTCTCCTGATGGAAAAAATCGTAAAGTCCGCTGAGCAAAGAGAAAACAGCCTTGGTGGTGATGTTCGATGAGGTATAGTGGTTCTTCAGATGCAAGCTTTCATTTGCCAATCCGTGCAGAAAGGGCATGGGCATAGGATGTCCACGATCCGTATCAAATATATATCGACTGCCTACGGACTCCATGATGAAAAAGACGATATTCCACGGATGGTCTTTTTGGGGAGGAAGGAACTTCAGCGGCTTAACTCGATCCCGGTAATCCATCCCGCCGGGCTGGATACCCATCTCACCTTCCTTAACTATTTTCATATATCCATCCTCAGGAGAAATCTTAAAAATCCCCTGCTCCACAATATCGGCAAGAAGAAAGAGAGCCGGATTCAGACGGATCTCGGCTGGAAGATTGTGGTTTTTGAAACCTCCTCCGATGATTGAAAAGGAGGAGAGAAGGATGAGGAGTCCAATGGACCCCTTCAATATCCGAACCCTGAAGACGAGCGGCAATAACAGGACTCCCCAGAAAAGTCCGATGGGCATCAGCAAGAATAATCCATCCTTCCAGTCAACGAATTTAATGAGTTCAATGAACGGAACATTGAGAAAAAGCTCCAGGATGACGAAATAGCTCAGCCCTGTCTGAGCCTCGAAGAGAAGGCGTGTATGACCGCCATGGATCAACAAGAGAGAAATGAGAAAGAGATGTAAAAGAATGAACCCTGAAATGGTAATGAAGATTCGGATTTGTCTGTTTTTCACGGGGATAGGAACATGAGAAAACACCCATGAAAGGAAGAAACAGGAAAAAACGAGGACAAGATCATAAGGCAAATACTTCACCATAAACCATATGGGATGGAGGGAGGGATCAAAATCGAAGGGTCTGATCGAACGGGTGAAAAGAGCCCAGGTGAGATGAATCCGGTAAATCAGAACCATTGCCAGCGCACAGACGAAAAAGGCAAGGGATGACCTACCCGAAGAAGCGATGTGCTGGGGCAAGATGAAAAAGCTATTTAAACTCTTTTCAACCCTCGATCCGAACATAGATTCTCTTTTCATACGGTATTATTCTGGAATAGAAATGGACAATAATCAAATGGGTCATCAGGATCAGTGCTCTCGAGAGCAGATCCAAAACCATATCTATTGAAATTCTAACTGAAATCTTCTATCGTTGATGAGAATTTGAAATCAGATACTGTCAAAGCATCCCATGAAAAAAAGAGATTCAAAATTATGGCATCGTGTGGGAGATATCCTGATCAATGGCCTCCTGACCTGCATGATCATCCCCCTTCGTCTTTTATCCTCCAATGCCCTGATCCTTATCTCAAAGTTCCTGGGAACTGCAGTTTTTTACCTGATTAAAAAGTACAGGGAGAGGGTGATTCAAAATCTCACCCTTGCCTTTGGAAAAGAAAAAGATTCTGAGGAGATTACCAAACTCGCCAGGGAAGTCTTTTTCAATTTTACACTAACCCCTCTGGAATCGGTTTATGCCTATCTTCATCCTTTTGAGCAATTTCTTCTTAAAATCGATATTGAGGGAGAGGAATATCTAAGATCCGCCCTCGCTCTGAAAAAGGGGATCATAGCCCTGGGCGCCCATTTAGGGCCTTTCACATTAGTTGGGACAAGGCTCTCTCTGGAGGGATACCGGTTCAACCTGATTTTCAATGAAGGCAATTACCCAAAACTCTGGAAGAGGCTGGGAGACCATCAACGAAGTCTGGGGCAGAACCCATTTCCCCTGAAACCCATCATCTCATCCCTTAAAAAATCATTGAACTGTCTCCATCGGAATGAGATCCTCTATCTCATCGCCGATGAGCAACAGAGGCGTGGAGGCATCCCCATTCCCTTTTTCGGACAGGTCGCCTTCACCCCGACAGGCCCGGCCATTCTTTCCCTGAAGACGGGCGCACCGATTTTACCGATGTTCATCCTGAGAGAAAATGGAGTCCCGAAGAAGCTTGTCATCGGCCCTCCAATCGAAATAGAGAGAACTCTTCACCTGGAGAAGGATATAGAAACGCTGACAGCGAAATTTACCGGGGTGATTGAGGGTGCAGTAAGGCAATATCCCGGCCAGTGGTCATGGCTCAACCGCCGCTGGAAAACGCCCTATGAAAAAGGAGATTTCTGAAAAATTCCAGAAATCTCTAATAAATCTGTGGAATTATTTTTTTGAAATCCCTGCCTGCGGTAGGCAGGTGGGTAATCAGAGAGCGAAAAGTAGTTTTTCAGAGCTCTCAAAAGCTGTCCTTGACAGGGAGGGGCGGGAAGTATAATATTTTGACACCATGGAAAATATCATCCAGAAGCGATTCAAGGAAAGCGCCGAGGTCAAAAACCGTTTCCTGAAGGAGAACCTCTCCAGGCTCCTCGATGTGATCAAGCTGATCTCCCATTGTTTCGAGGCGGGCAATAAACTCTTCTTCTTCGGAAATGGAGGAAGTGCGGCTGACGCCCAGCATCTCGCTGCAGAATTTGTCAACCGCTATATTATGGATCGCCCCCCTCTTCCTGCGATCGCTCTGACCACCGACACCTCTATTCTCACC
>Ga0031653_10000056_pt1 | contig 16495 bp, 16 predicted proteins | sample FrelakmetBRP12BR_FD_55210 | JGI IMG/M metagenome (GOLD analysis project Ga0031653, IMG submission 55210) | Freshwater lake sediment microbial communities from the University of Notre Dame, USA, for methane emissions studies - BRP12 BR | ecosystem: Environmental > Aquatic > Freshwater > Lake >... | reverse complement strand
AGAAGCAAACATACTCACCCTCCCTATTTATCTTTTATTTCTTCAATTTTGATTATGAGACCTTCAACTTTTGAGATCCTTACCCTCCTGCCCTTTTCCACTGGTTTGTCACTTGAGGCATTCCAGTACTCTCCTTTTATAAAGACCTTGCCCGTTTCATACACATCGGTTATCGCTTTTCCCTCCTCACCTACCATTCCATCCTTTCCCGTGCGCCGTTTTCTCATCTGGGCCTTCAGGACAAGGGCAATAATCCCGGCAAAAAACAGGCATATTATCGTTAATGTTGGGATCATGACGCTCCATGATACCCTGAGGGCAGGATCCGGGGAATCAAAAAGCAGCAGGGACCCCAATATCAGAGAAATAATCCCACCTACCGTTAATAACCCATGGCTGATAACCTTTATTTCTGCAATAAAAAGAATAATGCCAAACAGGATGAGGAGAACCCCCGCATAATTGACCGGCAAGGTCTGCAACGCAAAAAACGCCAGGATCAGTGAAATACCACCGACCACGCCGGGAAGAATGACGCCGGGATGGGCAAACTCAAAATAGAGTCCCGCAAGCCCGAGGAGAAACAAAATGTATGCGATGTTGGGATCACTGATGGCGGCGAGTATCCTCTGCCGTGTATCCATTTTTTTCTCATTGATGATGACATCTTTTGTTCTTACGACTTTTTTACCAGTCAACAGAATCACTTCTTTCCCGTCAATTTGTTCCAGCAAAGTTTTCAGATCTGCCGCCACAAAATCTATTACCTTAAGTTTAAGGGCTTCTTCCGCAGTGATGGATTCGCTCTTTCGGACGGCTTTTTCCACCCAGTCTGCATTTCTCCCCCTCTTATCCGCTATACCCCGGACATAGGCTACCGCATCATTTTCCACCTTTTTCATCATGATCTTGTCCGTCCCTCCTACCCCGAGCCCTACGGGATGGGCGGCGCCGATATTTGTGCCGGGAGTCATCGCGGCAATATGCGCAGCGACAGTAATTATTACGCCCGCTGAAGCGGCCCGCGCCCCGGACGGATGCACGTACACAACAACAGGCACGGAAGAATTCAAGATCCCCTTCGCAATATCCCTCATGGCCAGATCCAAACCTCCCGGCGTATCGAGGAGGATAATAAGACCATCGGAATTCGCTTTTGCCGAAGCATCTATATTTTGAACAATATATTCGGCTACCGGGGGAGTTATTGTAGCGCTTACGGTTATTACATCAAATACAGGCTTCTTTTCAGCGCCTTGAATATGACTTGAGAACGTCACGATGAGTATGAGTGCTGACATAAATACCTGCAGTCTGATTGTATTTCTTACCATGAATTACCCCTCACAATTTTTGTGGTGACAAGAATCTCATTATTTTCTGAACATCCTCCCATACCTGTTTTTTTGCTCCCGGATTTCTGAGAAGATAGGCCGGATGATACGTCGGCATCAGTTGTATCCCATGATATGCGTGAAATTTCCCGCGAAGAACGGTTATGGGAACATCCGTCTTGAGCAGGGTGTGGGAGGCGAACGTTCCGAGGGCACAGATTACCTGGGGCTTTATCACTTTAAGCTGTTTTATCAAAAAGGGCTCGCATGCNTTTATTTCCTCTGGTTTTGGATTACGGTTTCCCGGAGGACGACACTTCAGGATATTGCATATGTATACATCTTTCCTTTTCAAACCCATCGCTTCGATAATTCTGCTCAGAAGCTGCCCGGCGCGTCCAACAAACGGTCTCCCCTGCATATCTTCATCTCCGCCAGGCGCTTCGCCGACAAACACAAGTCCTGATTTCGGATTACCTTCACCGAACACCAGGTTTGTCCTGAGCCTGCCGAGGGAACATCGCTGACAATCTCCAAGCTCCTGTTTCACGTCTTCCAAGGTTATCGCTGTCCGGGTTTCTCTATGAAATTCAACAGAACGTTTGTTCTGCAACGGCCTGTTTTCCTGAGGCATGTCTCCCTTCATGCATAAATACGATGGAATTTTACCCACATCACTATCGCTCCGGATTTGGGCTTTCAGAGATCGCACCAGTGCGAGAAGTTCTTCTCTTGCCTCTCCTTCTTCGTGTGCCATGATCGTGCTATGACCTCTGTTCAATGATGTTTTTTATCCTGTTCAGGATCCGGTCCGCTGCCTCCATTTTATCCATCAGAGGCACATCGTCAATATTTCCATCTGTTCCAATGATCTTCACAATATTTGTATCGTAACCGAATCCGGCACCTTCTTGTGTCACATCATTCGCGACAATAATGTCCATGTTCTTTTCCCTCAGCTTGGTCCTCGCATTCTCCATAAGATTTTCCGTCTCCACCGCGAAGCCAACGAGAATACGATTTCCTTTCTTTTTACCCACCTCGGCAATGATGTCCGGATTCCTCTCCAAGCGCACGGCAAGCTCTCCCTCACGTTTCTTGATCTTTGTATTCATGCGCACCTGCGGCCGATAATCCGCCACGGCCGCGGCTTTTATGATAACAGATGCCGTCTCCATGTTTTCCATCACGGCATCCCTCATCTCCACCGCAGTGGACACGGAAATGTGCTTCACACCGCGGGGCACCGGTAATGCGGAAGGGCCGCTGATGAGGGTAACGTTGGCCCCCCTTCTCTTTCCTGCAATTGCCAAAGCGTACCCCATTTTCCCCGATGAATAGTTTGTTATAAACCTCACCGGATCGAAGGGCTCCCGGGTCGGGCCGGCAGTAACCAGAATATTTTCTCCCATGAGATCTTTGTCTGTAAGGACAGATTCAATCTCTTCCATAATATCAGGGATCTCCGCAAGTCTCCCGTAACCCTCGGCGCGGCAGGCCAATTCGCCAAACGCGGGCTCTATGAACAGATAGCCGCTCGCGGATAGTTTGTTGATGTTTTCCTTCACGATGATGTTCCCATACATGTTTGTATTCATCGCGGGACAGATAAGAACCGGCGCTTTTGTAGCCATGACGGTTGTCGTTAAAAGGTCGTCCGCCAAGCCAGAGGCGATCTTACCGATGACGTTTGCCGTTGCCGGCGCGATCACCACTGCATCCGCGAACTCCGCAAGTGAAATATGAGCCATCTCGAAATCTCTCATTGGAACATACATATCCATAAATACGGGATGTCCGGAAAGGGTCTGAAGGGTGAGGGGCGTAATGAATTCTGCTGCATTCTTCGTCATGATCACCCGGACAGAAGCCTCCCTTTTTACACACTCTCTCGTTAACTCTGCGGCCTTATACGCGGCGATGCCTCCTGTAATACCAAGGACAATTTTTTTTCCCTTCAGCATTTCTTTACCCCTCACGCGCTTGTTGAATATCCCGTCAAATCAGGTCATTAATTGAGCTTTACCTATAACAATTCTCATAGACAAGTTCAAGGGGTATTGCGAAGATCCGCACATATTTAAAGTTTTTACCTTGCAAAGAAGTGGAAAAATCATTATATGTTCGCCCGGTATATGTTATGCGTACTGCCCGAACATCATAATAAACAGTGAGGATTGATCGCCAGTAAGCACTCATGCATCACAATGGGGGATTCCCCCGTCAGAATTCATATCAAGATTTTTTTGAAAGGAGCCCAAGTGGAGGGGCCTTTGTTCCTTACAATGACATTTTATGAAAACATACAAACCATTTATAATCGCTTCTTTCGTCATCCTGCTTGCCGGTTTTGGCTTTTGGTTTTTTAATTCTTATGGCGAATGGGAAAATCCTCTTGTGAGGATAGATCAGGATTTAAGTTCCGTAGGAAAATATGCAACCGCACACATCACTTTCATAGATACAAAGAGCGGTCTGCGCTCGACAGGCGTTACCATCGCGCAAGGTGACAGAGTAGCGGTACTTTCATCTATCAATTATCCTGATGCCGTGACGAAGGAAACCACGGTGGCCATCACGATTGATACGACAGCATTGAAACTTCACGACGGCCCGGCTGTGCTTAATATATCCGCAACAGATAATTCCCTCTGGAAAAACCAGACCACCTTAACCAGACAGCTTACTATCGATGCGACACCGCCGCAGATATTTTTGCTTACGGCCACCAACAATATTAATCCCGGTGGAACCTGTATGATCTTGTACAAAATTTCCAAGCCGTTTACGACAACAGGGGTCAAGGTAGAAAATCAGTATTTCCCTGGATACGTCACGACCGTTTCAGAAAAACCATGTGTGATCAGTTATTTTTCCATAACTCCTGAAGCCAAGGCTGGCGCGATAAGCATAAAGGTTACCGCCAGAGACCAAGGTGGAAATGAGACTGCGGTGAATCTGCCCCATCTCATCAGAAATAAGAAATTTCGAAGTGACAAAATGGTACTGAGTGAGACCTTTTTGCAGCAAAAAATGCCAGAGTTTCAAAGTCACAATCCTGTCCTCCAGGGTAAAACTCAACTGGATACATTTATTTACGTGAACAGTCAGATGAGAATAGATAACGATACTGCCCTTCGCGAGATTTGTCAAAAATCTCACCCACGGCAATTGTGGGAGGGAACATTTCTGAGGATGAAAAATGCAGCCCCTATGGCCTTATTTGGTGATAAAAGAACCTATCAATACCAAGGCAAATCAATTGGTGAAAGCACCCATATGGGTGTTGACCTTGCCTCGACTGCGAATGCACCTGTTGAGGCATCAAACAACGGAATCGTCGCCTATACGGGATACCTCGGCATTTACGGCAATATTGTTGTTATCGACCACGGTCTTGGATTTTTCAGCATCTATGGTCATCTCAACGGTATAGATGTGCAGAATGGGCAGGAAGTAAAAAAGGGGAATATCATTGGTCGCACCGGTTCAACAGGCCTCGCAGGGGGCGATCATCTGCACTTCGGATTGCTGATTGGGGGTCGCTTTGTAAATCCTCAGGAATGGTGGGATACCCATTGGATAGACGACAATGTGAGCAAAAAGATGTCCGTTTCTTTCTAACTCTTATTGATATCCCGGTGATTAATCGTCACGACGTAGTTGTGATCCGTAAAATATTCTCCGAGTGTATTTGCCATAACGACTGACCGATGCCTGCCACCCGTGCATCCCAGGGCAATATTGATCCTCGCTTTTCCTTCTTTTTCATAAAGAGGAATGAGAAAGGCCATCAATTCAAAGAGTTTTTGAACAAAGAGTTTGCTGTCTTCTGATTCAAGCACATACTCACGCACATCGGGATGATGCCCGTCATAGCATCTAAGCTCCTCAATAAAATAAGGATTGGGAAGAAATCTTACATCCAGCACAATATCTGCATCAACGGGTACTCCATAACGATATCCGAATGATGTTACATGAATGATCATCTTTTGAATTGCCGATGAATATATGAAATGCCTTTGAACCACATCCTTGAGCTGATGCACGTTCAAGGAGGTAGTGTCAATAACTTTGTCCGCCATGTGCTTCAAAGGGGCAAGCTTCTCTCTTTCCAGATTAATGCCATCCATCACAGAACCCTTTATAGACAGAGGATGTACTCTCCTTGTTTCACTGAATCGGTGTAAAAGGGCATCATCACTTGCATCCAGAAATACTATTTCTATCCTGTACCCAATATTTTTCAATTTTGTGAAAATCTTAGTATATTTTTCAAGAAAACTTTGCTCCCGCAGGTCCATGACCATTGCGACATGTGCGCTTCTCTTTGAAGCATCAGACTGAATCTTGAGAAACCTGGGAAGGAGGACCACAGGCATATTATCAACGCAAAAAAAACCGATATCTTCCAGTGCGCGGAGCGCCGTGCTTTTTCCTGACCCTGAAAGTCCCGTGATAATTACCACATGCATGCTCTTCATGATTTGCCTCTCTCCCTGGTCACTGTTCGGGCGATATTCTCAACATGTATATGCGTATTCGCGCTCCATGGGAACACCGGCAAACCGAAACAGGGTAGCGTGACTCCCATAATATGTCGAAACAGTTTCGCGTGATGGTTACTTGCTTTTTCCTGAGCTTGACGTGTTTTTTGAAATTCGATCATGAGATTAACAACTGTTTCATCCCGAATAGAAGCAGGACCGAAATGCTGTTTTGCGTCAATGAGACCAATGGATTTTATATCGATAAGATGTTTCACAAGGCCTTGACTTCGACCATACAAAAGAGCACTTCTTTTTTCGACCTCCACCGCATCATCCGCTATCCACACATGTCCTCTCTCTGTCAGCTTGCATGCGCATTCAGTCTTGCCGCTCCCGCTCTCTCCCGTGATCACTATACCATGGCCGAATACATTTACAAGAGCCCCGTGCAGTGAAATGATATTTTCAATTTTCTCCCGCAAGACACCCGTCAGACGACTTTCTAAATGGAACTCATCATAGAGCGAAGTGAACATGGGAATATGATGAGATTCTGAAAGAGATCGCATAAAATCCGGCACCAACGAGGTCTCGGAGAGGGCGAGACATAAAACCCCGGATGATATGATGTGTTGAAAGAAAACTTTTTGTGCTTTTGATGTATTAAACGCGAGCTTCGAAAGGTATAACGGTGTTACTACAAGGACGGAATCGGGAATCAGCGTGTCCCAGAAGCTTTCTTCCCCCGTGTAGCGCTGCACCCGAACATGGCATATTTCTCTCATCCAACCGGACTTGCCGGTCATTTGTGTAATTCCTAATGCATTTTGATCATCTTCGAATATATCTTTTAACTTCACCGCAGACACGCAAGTATCATACCCGGATGCCTCAAGAATTCTTACCTTGAGGCTAAACCCTAAGGTTATCCTAAGGAAAATTCTTAGTCCTAAAACTTATACAGAATTCTTTTAAAAAAGGGCTCAGCATGCGTCATCCTTATCTGCAATTATCGTGTATAATTCATTCTTCGATTTCGCTTCCATAAGCATTTTCCTGAATGCGTTATCCTTGAGCATTTTAGAGATTTTGGCGAGTACTTTCAAATGCTGGCCCGTTGTATTTTCCGGTGCCAATAGTAAAAAGAAAAGATGGGCCGGTTTGCTGTCCATAGCATCAAACTCCACCCCTTCTATGCTCCTTCCAAATGAGACAATCAATTTATCCAGATTGGCTATTTTCCCATGGGGTATGGCAATACCGTCTCCTATCCCGGTGCTTCCAAGCTTTTCTCTTTCGAGCAGTATGTTCACGACTGCCTCATGACGTAAATGTGTATCACCATGGAGAATCACACCTGATAATTCAGCAAGAACGTCTCCTTTGGTTTTAGATTGTAACCGTTCTACGATATGTTCTTCTCTGAATATATCAGTAATTTTCATGATAATTCCTCAAACCTCAGCTGCTTGTTTCTATGAGGGTGTAATTTCCGTCATCTCGAACATATATAATGCTGACATTTTCTGTCGAAGCATCTCTGTAGACAATAAAACGATTCTTTGACGAATCAATCTCCATTATGGCATCATCCAAAGACATAGGTTTCAATACTAACTTTCTCATTTCGACTACTTTCGATTCTTGGATCTCATCACTTTCATCCGCATAAAGTTCCACCGGGGAGATTTCGTCTCCTCTTGACGTATTAGATTTATGACCTCTGATTCTTTCCTTACGTTTCTTGAGCTGACGTTCAATCTTTTCAATTGCATTATCAATGGCAAGATACATATCCTTGGATTCTTCCTTTGCATTCAAGTTTTGGCCATTTGTCATTAAATTCACTTCCGCCACATTTCTGAACTTCTCAACAGAAAGAACCACACGGGCCTCAACCGGAGTATCCATATATTTTTCCAGCTTTTTTAACTTCTGATCTATATAGTCCTTATGCCAGTTTTCTCCTTCTCTGTTTCTGAAGGTCACAGAAATCTTCATAAAAAACCCCCTTCTGATTTTTATTTCATTGTACCTTTTGATTTTCCTTTTACTACAAGGGCGCGCATACTAATCTTTAAATCTTCTTAGGTCAAACTGTTTTTTACATTAAAAATATTTCTTCCTCTTCGAAGACGGCAAAATAGCCATCATCTCCCTGTATTTTGCAACGGTTCTTCTCGCGATAGATACGCCTGTTTTCTTTAAAAGTTTCACAATGTCACTGTCACTGTAAGGTTTTTTCGGATCCTCGCTACTCACCATTTTCTTAATTTCTTCCTTTACACTCTTTGATGCCACAGTATCGCCGCTAGACATCTGTATTCTGCTGCTGAAGAAATATTTCAGCTCGAATATGCCCCGCGGGGTATGCATGTACTTGTTCGTGACCACTCTGCTTATGGTTGATTCATGCATCTCAACGTCATCAGCAATATCCCTCAGTACAAGTGGTTTTAAGCACGTAATCCCATAATCAAAGAATTCCCTTTGCAGTTTCAATATGCTTTCTGTCACTTTGTATATTGTTCTATGTCGCTGCTGGATACTTTTTATAAGCCAGGTAGCTGACTGCATCCTTTCCCTGATATATTTCTTGCTGTTTTCCGCATCGGGACATGCACCTATGCCGCTCATGATTTCTTTATAAAAATTGCTTATCCGCAATTTCGGCAGCCCATCGTCATTTAAAATTATTTTATATTCATCTCCGGATTTAAACACATATACATCAGGAATGATAGTGTCGATTCTCTCCTCGCTATAGATTCCGCCGGGCTTGGGATCCATGTTACTGATGACAATAACAGCTTGCAGAACATCAGACAGAGAGACCTTTAATTTTCTCGATATATTGGTATAATTCTTTGTTTCAAGATCTTTCAGGTGTTCTTTGATAATCATTTCCACAAGAGGACTTAACACTCCTAAAATTCTGGCCTGAATTAAAAGACATTCTTTAATGTCCCTTGCTGCAATGCCGGGGGGATCAAACTCCTGTATTTTTATCAGAACACTCTCCACAAAACATGTGTCAACTCCCTCCTGGGCAGCAATTTCCTCTATGGATGCCACCAAATATCCGTTATTATCAAGGTTTCCGATTATCTGCTCCCCGACTTTCATTTCAGCCTCTGAAAAGCGTGATAATTTTAGTTGCCACATCAGATGATCCACCAGTTGGGCTTTGACCATCAGCATATTATCCCATGACGGTGTTTCATCATCTTTTCGATCATACCTCACGCCTGTAGGGCCATAGTCCTCAAGATAATTATTCCAGTCAAATTCTTCCTTGCCGTCGCCCTCGCCCGTAATCTCTTCCGTACGTTCAATCGTTTTTATCTCTTCCCGCTCAACCACAGTGTCATTGGTATCGCTTTCCGGAACAGCGGCATCTTCCTGGTAATCATCTGATGCTATTTCTTCAAGTAAAGGATTCTCCTCTATTTCCTGGCTAATAAGATCAACCAGCTCCAACCTCGATAATTGCAGAAGTTTTATTGCCTGCTGCAACTGAGGCGTCATGACTAATTGCTGCGTCAGTTTCAGATTTTGTTTAAGTTCGAACGCCATATACTATCTCATCGTGCCCATATTTCATGCCGCCTTCCGATTTACAGCGCAAAATCCTCTCCAAAATAGATTTTTCGCGCAATTTCGGAATTCGCTATTGCTTCTGGTTCTCCTTCCACCAGAATAGTTCCCTCATTTACGATGTAGGCCCTGTCGCACACAGAAAGCGTTTCTCTCACATTATGATCGGAGATCACAACGCCGATGCCTTTAGATTTTAATTTAAATATAATTCTCTGAATATCAGCCACGGCAAGGGGATCAATACCCGCAAAAGGTTCATCGAGAAGAATGTATTTGGGAGATGTAACCAAAGCCCTTGTAATCTCGACCCGCCTTCTCTCTCCGCCCGACAAAGAATACGCATGCGCCTCTGCGAGATGGCTGATATCAAGTTCCCCAAGAAGTTCTTTCAGCCGTCGTTTTCCCTCATTTTCATCAATATCGAGGGTCTCAAGGATCGCCATAATATTTTCTTCCACGGTCAGTTTGCGGAATACAGAAGGTTCCTGCGGCAGGTAGTTTAATCCTTTTCTTGCCCGGATGTACATAGGGCATTGACTGACATCCTCGCCCTCTAAAAAAATCCTCCCCTCATCGGGCCATATCAAGCCAACGATCATATAAAAAGTAGTTGTTTTCCCGGCGCCGTTAGGACCCAAGAGCCCTACAACTTCTCCGGGACTGATTTCGAGATCTATCTTGTTAACAACAGCCCTGCTCCCGTATACCTTCACCAGACCTTCCGCTGACAGCTTACCCATTCATTCACACTATCCAAGTACTACATTCTATGCTTACAATTTCCCTTATTACTGTGTTTATTTAGGTCCGTCCTTCTTTCTTTCTTTTTTGTCCGCAGGATATATAGTCGCTTTAACTCTATTTTTCGCTACACTTTCCACGACACCCCTGTCTTCATTGAGATATACTACGATCCTATCACCCTGGATTATGTTACCCTTCTCTCTCATTACGGGATTGCCTGTCATAATAATCTGTTGTGCATCATGATAATAAATGGCATCGTCCCCTGTTACAATCCTTTCCCCCTGTGTTACAATGACATGCCCTTTTGCCTCAATCTTCTCAAGGTCTCCCGTATTGCCTGCTTCCTTAGGCCCTCTCTTTTCCGGTTCCTTCTGATCCTTTTTATAATACAACAGCAATCGGTCTGATTTAATAACTCTATCACCCTGCGTGGCAACTGCGTTGCCTGAGAATACTACGAGTTTTTTTTCATTGTATGCGTCAAGACGATCTGAAACAATCTGTATCGGTTGGTCTTTGTCGATTTTCTTCTTCGTAGCGTTTTCCGCTGCTCCTAAATGCGAGAAACAGATGAAGCAGAGCACAAGGTGAAAAATTATCTTCTTGTTCATGTTGCATTCCTGCTCAAGGAGCTCTCGCACAATGTGAAGCTCCCCGCCTCAATATGGGGGATTCCGGGAGTTTTTTCAATACGCATATTTATCGTATATTCGCCTTCACCCTTGACAATAATATAACATCCTTATCAGCGAGCGAAAGCGACATCCCCACACCCCTAACCTGCATGCGGGCGTTTTCCATTTTGACAGCCCCTTCGGTATATATACGCTGTTCCGAACCAGAATATTTCAGAAAATCCGTAGTCAGGCGATCCCCTTTGTCAGAAATGACCTCTACATTACCTGAAATTTCCATATCTTTCGTATCTGTGTATAACTTCCCTTTATCACCTTTCATGATAAATAACTTGCCATCCGACATTACAAGTTTCACCCTGATCTTCTCCAAAATGGCGATGTTGCCGCTTTTCACGTAGTTGGCACTATCCGCTTTGACCTCCCACTTTAAGCCTGAATCACCCACATCTGTATAATTAAGGTTCTTAACCTGAAGATCTACATTATCCGCTACTATTTTCAACAGTTTGCTTTGCGACGCATTATTATTCTTCATGACAAGCGCCACCGCTGCTGCTGAAACAACGAGGATAAATGAGACAGTAATGACAAGGGTCCTTTTTTTAAGCTTCATAATGTTACAAAAACACGTTCTCCCAAGGTCTTTCAATATTTTATATCATCCGTTTCTCCATATGTAAAGATCAAACATACTACACTGCAATTCCACATGTGCTCTCTATAGAACGAAAAAAGCCGAGTGACTCCTCCGCATCCCATGATGCAATGCCGAATTTTTAATATTTCTATAAGAACTTTACAGGGATTTGTGAAATGAGAATTCAGGATGTGAACGCAAAAGGTTTTTCAACACGTATCTTATCTCAAGAGGTCATAGAAAGTATCAGGCATAAAATTTATTAGAGTTCATATCTCGTTACGATATCACCCCATTTGTCCTGGGCTTCAAGGATCATCTCACATACTTCTCTCACGGCCCCAGCGCCCCCAGAATTATGTGTAATATAGTCAACACATTTTTTGACATGCTCCGCAGCATCCGCGACGGCCACAGAAAATCCGGCTCTTTTCAATACGGGGACATCAACGATATCGTCTCCAACAAACGCTATGTTTTCATAACGGAGAGACCTGGACCGAAGAATAGCTTCAAATATGCTGAGCTTGTCATGAACGCCCTGATGAACTTCAGTGATGCCGAGATCTTTTGCACGATGCTCTACTACTTTTGACCTCCTCCCCGTTAAAAGGACGACATCAATGCCATGCCTCATGATCATCTTAATCCCGTGTCCGTCCCTTACATTAAAATGTTTCACTTCATTTCCCGCATCATCAATGATTATTTTTCCATCTGTCATGACACCGTCAACATCAAGAATCAGGAGACGAATCTTTTTCATTTTCTCATGCAGTTTCTCTTCTACAATTTCAGACACGCCGTGCCCCCCCTTATGCATATTTTTCCCTCGCACTCATCTTTCCTTAATAAGCATGTCGATCCGTGTCAGTGACCGGAGAAGTTCGAACAATGCATCGAGACGTATTGAATTCGGCCCATCACATTTGGCACAATCCGGATTCGGATGAACCTCCAAAAAGAGTCCGTCAATTCCCACGGCGACGGCAGCCCGTGCAAGATGGGGAACCATTGCATTCTGACCACCCGACGCAGTACCCATTCCCCCGGGAAGCTGCACACTGTGTGTGGCATCAAATATAACGGGGTAACCCATTTCTCTCATTATGGGGATTGATCGATAATCGGCAACAAGGTTGTTATAGCCAAATGTCGTTCCTCTTTCCGTGATCATAATATTATCATTCCCTGTTGATGACACCTTGGCCAATATATTGGCAACATCCCATGGAGCGAGAAACTGCCCTTTCTTGATATTCACAATTCTGGCCTTTCTCGCCACTTCAATGACAAAATCCGTTTGCCGGCAGAGAAATGCAGGCACCTGAACCACGTCAAGCACTTCGGCAGCCTGCTCAATCTCCTCAAAACGGTGAACATCAGAAAGGATATGAATGCCCAGATCCTTCTTAATATCTGCCAGAATCTTCAGCCCCTTAGTGATGCCGGGGCCTCGGAAGGAATGTATTGATGTCCTGTTCGCCTTATCATACGAAGCTTTGAATATGAAAGGCAACTTCAAGCGCCCGCATATATTTTTTAAAAAACCGGCGATCTCTCTCGTTGATTCTTCGTCCTCAATAACACAAGGACCGGCGATAAGCACAAAGGGGGCGTCTCCCCCTATGACAATATCGCCCATAATAATCTGTCTTACCATGCGCCCTCCATCCTTTCGTCTGACAACTTACATGACGTGTGTAATGGTATTGAACCATCTTTATGAAATTTTCCCTATTATGAATCACGATATTTTTGCTGCAATATCTTGACTTTCAACGCAGGAATTTTCTCCGCTGCTTTACTCGAAGCGGGATTCAATTCATAGGCACCCTTATACGCCTTCAGGGCATCCTCATACATACCTTTTTTTTCGTATGCCGCTCCTAATTGAAGATACACATCATCATCCTCCGCATCATGCTTCAGAGAAATCTTATAGCACTCTATTTCATTTTCGATGTCATTTTTTAGACCATAGACATATCCGAGGCTCGAATAGGCGGATGCGTTTTTAGGATTAAGAGCAGTCATTTTTCTATAGATTTTGATGGCACTGTCGTAGCGTTTTTCCTTCATATAATAATCTGCCAAATGATCCAGAGACTCCGTGTTAGGATGAGCCGATGCCAGTTTCTCATATTCTCTCATGGCCTCCTTCGTCTTTCCCAGCTTGTCGTATGTATACGCGAGGTTATAATGTACCTGAGGATCTTTGATCCCCTGTTTGATCGCCTTCTCATAGTATAAAGAGGATTGTCTGTATTTCTTAAGTTCTCCGTATGCATACCCGAGCTGAGCATAGATAGATGCTTTTCTTGGCGAAGACTTGACAACCTTCTCATAAATCTTGATTGCCTCACCATAACGCTTATTCTTAATTTCAATATCTGCGAGTCTTGTCCACGCTTCCATATCACCCGGATTTATTTTCACTACCTTCTGGTACTCCTGATACGCTTGCTGATGCAGGTTGTTCTTCTCATAGGCACCGGCAAGATTGAAATGCACAATGGGATCCCTCGGATTTAAAGAAATCGCTTTCTTATAATTCTCAATTTCTTCCTTGGCCAGCCCCTTTCCTCCATATGCAAGTCCTAAATTTGCATATGCCGAGGCATTCTGTGGTTGCCTGGCAATAACTTCTCTGTAAAACCTAATAGAGTCATCATAGTTGCCTGCTTTAAGATATGCACCGGCTAACGCGAGCTTTACATTTTCGACGTCTCGCGCCTTCGTCAACACAAGCCTGTACTGCTCTATTGCATTTTTAAAATCTTTAACCTTCTCATATGATTCCCCAAGTTTGTATCGTACTAAAAAATCATCGGGATTTAACCTCAGCGACTCCTTGTAGTGGGTGATTGCTTTATCGAATGCTCCGGCATTACTGTATGCATATGCGATATTTGCAAATGCAGAAGCATCCTGAGGCTTCAGTTTAATAATTTTTTTGCCCGTGAGGACCGCCTTGTCGTTTTCTTTTACAAGAATAAAACACTTTAGGAGTTCCGTTAACGCATTCACATCATTTGGGCTCAACGCGAGGATATCGTTATACTGAGCAATCGCTTTATGTGGCATGCCTGCGCGTACATAAAGCGCGGCCAGTGACTTGCGCACCCCTATGTCTCGTTTATTCATGGCGATGGCCCGCTTGAGAAACTCAATCTGTGCAAGCTGATTCTCTGAACTTTCTGCATACCTCAGCCAATCTTGCGGCGTAATAATTACTCTCAGAGGAATGGCGGCAATCATCTTCTCATGATACATCACCGCAATATTGCCGACATTGACGGTTTCTACGTTCACGCTCCTCCCGCTGCTCTTGATCACTTTATCAACCAGATCAACACCCCGAAGCATGACGCCGAAGTCATCCGGCCCCCCCATGCCCTCCACATCAACAGAGATACTGCGGCCCCACAGCACATCAGTAGAAATGTTCTTCACCACAAATTCATCCCGGTATGAAACCTCAAACATATCATTTTTTTTCAATCTATAATCTTTCCCGTTCTTTTCTATATCCAGGTAATAAAATTCAGGAGGATGTTTGAGAAAGACAAATGAAAAAGAATTTTTTATTCTCAGAAGACTTGCGGGATAATTATGGNTTTTCCCCCACACAACGTGACTCACAATGATCCCGACAGTTACAATTACTGTGACAAGTGACGCAATGCTCCCTGCCATGACAATGAATTGGCCCGTTTTGCTAAGGCTCGCCCATTTTTTTTTAAGGATATCAAACACCTTGATATTAACCTCTTGGATGATATTTCTTATGTATATGTTTTAGTTTTTCGCGAGTGATATGTGTATAAATCTGCGTTGTTGATATATCTGCATGCCCGAGCATTGTCTGTATGGAACGAAGATCAGCCCCTCCTTCCAGGAGATGAGAAGCAAAAGAGTGCCGGAAAGTATGCGGATGGACCTTTTTGTGCAGACCTACGTGCATTGCATACTTTTTTAGAATCTTCCAGAAACCCTGGCGGGTTAATCCCCTGCCGGATTTGTTGAGAAAAAGCGTGTTTGTCGCATGTTCTTTCATAAAACCGGCCCTTGCATAATTTACATATTCATAGAGACAGTTATACGCTGATCTCCCGATTGGAACAATTCTTTCTTTGCTACCCTTCCCCATTACAATGACATACCCTACCTGCCAGTTAATATTATTCATAGTTAAAGTTATTATTTCAGACACACGAATCCCAGTTGCATACATGAGTTCCATCATTGCCGTATCCCTGAGGGCACGAGGGGTTTTTGAACCCGGCGCCCCCAGAAGAAGATTCATTTCCTCCTTGCTCAGTGTATCAGGGAGGCGGGACCACACCTTGGATTGCTCTATATTTGCGAAGGGGTTTGCATCAATTTTTTTCTCATGAATGAGAAACTTATAAAACCCCCTCACTGCTGCCAGAGCCCTGTTTACAGATCTCGCATTAAGCCCGTCTTGTTTAATCCGGGTTAAATAAGATATGACGATATCGGCCGTAACATCCGCCATCGCGTGAATTCCCGAACTGTGAATAAAACTCATATACCTGTTCAAATCTCGGCTATATGCATCTAACGTATGTCGGGACACGCCTCTTTCAACGGTGAGAAAATTTAAATACTCATCAATGAACACATCCATGTTATTTTTTAACGTAAATACACAAAGGACGCAAAGATTTTTTAATTCTACCTGTTTTCCATTTATTAGTAAGAAGGATTCGATGATTTTTCGTTATTTCTCCGCAGGTGATCGTAATAAGATGTGAAAAAGCGGTCACAATTTTACTTCAGCAGATTACCCAGTATATCTTTCATCTTCTCCATGTCATACGGAACCTCGACAGCCCCATGGAATCCAAACTTTCTGAATTCAGATATGATCGGATCATCTGAATAGCCGCATGCAATGATTGCTTTGACATGAGGATCGATGGCAAGCAACTCCTTTATTGCCTCCCTGGCTCCCATACCATCCGGAACATTCAGATCCAGTATGACCGCAGAAAACGACTGTCCTTTTTCTATTGCCAG
>Ga0031653_10000054_pt1 | contig 16676 bp, 15 predicted proteins | sample FrelakmetBRP12BR_FD_55210 | JGI IMG/M metagenome (GOLD analysis project Ga0031653, IMG submission 55210) | Freshwater lake sediment microbial communities from the University of Notre Dame, USA, for methane emissions studies - BRP12 BR | ecosystem: Environmental > Aquatic > Freshwater > Lake >... | reverse complement strand
CATTTATCATGATCTGGTCCGGACTCATTCAATACTCGATACTGAGGTGATTGTTTATAAGATTGTTGGGAATAGATTTGCAGAAGGCTTTTAAAATCATTAAATAGCGCAGACGGGATTTTTGTTTGGAGATAAGGATCGATATGGAGTTGGACGATCTCTAATGCCTGATTGAATCCAGAGTCCATGAAGATGGCTCCAATCAAAGCTTCATAGGTATTGGCTAAGATGGAGGTTTTTTCTATTCCTCCCGTTAAGGGTTGACTTTTTCCGAGAAGAAGATAGCCATCTAACTGAAGTTCTTTAAAGAGGGATGCGAGGGAACTCCTTTTGACGAGTTGGGATCTCATCATGGACAGGACCCCTTCATGAGCCTCAGGAAATTTTTTGAGGAGAAGATGACTGACGGCGAGGTTCAGGACTGAATCTCCAAGAAATTCTAAAACCTCATTGGCTACTTTTTCCGGATGATTGGTTTCATAAATAAATGATTTATGAGTAAATGCCTGATCGAGCCATTTAATCTCTTTGAATCGATGGCCCAAACGCTCTTCTAAATCTTTTAGCCTTGCCAGCCTCTCTTCATCCACATTGTTTCTCCACAACTTCTCCAACCACACATTTTTCAGTCCATTCTGTTACCCTAACGGTCCATTCCTGATTGACCCAATCCTGATCCTCATTCGCTCCGTTTTTATAGTTGATTAGGACAGGGATGTAATTACGGGAAAGACCTTTCCATCTCCCGGTTTCTTTTTCTCTCCGGTCCTCCACCAGGACCCTTAATTCCTGATCGAGAAACTGGTGGTAGAAAACTTGGCGTTTCTGTTTTCCCAACTCCCTCATTGTCGTCGCTCTTTTTTTGATCTCTTTCTCATCCACCCCTTGATGAAATTGGTCGGCAGGGGTTCCCCTTCTTCGGGAAAAGGGGAAGACATGGAGGTAGGAAAAGGGGAGAGATTCGACCAGTTTATAGGTCTGTCTGAATTTTTCTTCTGTCTCTTCTGGAAATCCTACGATGACATCTGCGCCGATGGAGAGATTTGGAATCCTTAGAGAGAGTTCTTGGATGAGGCGGAAGAGAAAAGAACGGTCATAGTCTCTATTCATCTTTTTCAGTATCTCATCATCTCCACTCTGGATCGAAATGTGAAGGTGGGGACAGATCTTTTTCGATTGGGAAAGAGTCGAGATGAGTTCCGGACAGAAATCCCCTGGCTCAATAGAACTAATTCTAATTCGATCAGGAGTCTCTTCCTTCTCAATGCGGTTGATGAGTTTTCCTAAAGAGCAGGGAGGGTTGAGATCCTGTCCGTAGGCGCCGAGGTGGATGCCGGTGAGGATGACTTCCTTAAATCCCTTCTCTTTCAATACCTTCAAATTTTCAACTACTCTTTCGAGTTGGAGGCTTCTCGATCGGCCCCTGGCACGAGGAACAATACAATAAGAGCAATGAGCATTACAGCCATCCTGGATTTTCAGGAGAGCCCGGGTATGACGATGAAAAGAATGCAAAGGGGTTTCTGAAAAGAGCATCTCTTTCTGAATATCGCCAACTTGGACCCTTGGAAATTCCCCTTGTTGCATCAAAGGAAGGAGATCAGGGATCTGGTTCTTTTCTTCATTTCCAAAAAGATAGCACACGCCTTTCATCTTTAAGAAGGCATCGGGTTCCACCTGGGGATAACATCCGGTTACAATGATCAAAGAGTTAGGATTGGATCGGAAGGCCCTTCGAACCATCTGTCTCGATTGAAAATCAGCCCGTTGAGTGACCGTACACGTATTGATGATGGTGATATCTGCCCTTTCCCCCAAAGGGGCGAGAGCGTACCCTCTCTGTTCTAAGGCATCGATGAGGGCCTCAGACTCAAACTGGTTCACTTTACACCCGAAAGTGGCGATAGAAATGGTCGTCAAACGCTTAGGTTGCATAGAGTCCGCGGGTAGTTGTGCTTCTAAACCTTTATCAAGCGATTCTTTTTTATCTTTTATGGGCAACATCCGATCTCACTTTATTAGACATTTGTAAGATGTTCCAGAACCGAGAAGTTAAACGCCTAAAGGTGCCGCTATAAAGTTTTATCAGAACACCCACCCGCCTCTCGCAACGTGCAGTATGCTATTCGGAGCATCATCTTTAGAGGCGGGTCAATTTGATCCTCCCCCAGACCCCCATCTTTTCTCCAATGATGATGAGCATCCCCCATATCCCTACAATCTCTTTTCCTCTTTCAAGACCCCATTCAATATCTTTTTTCTCCTTGACAACATTCCCGACCGCTGTCGCAGCGGCATCAGCCAAGGCGGAAGATTTGGCGAGAATACAGACAGCATTGGCCTTTCCTAAGCTGAGGGAAGGACCTACTGTACCTGAAGAGGTGCAGATGCCAAGAGGGGATTCTCCGGGTGAGATCACAATCCCTATTTTAAAACTGAGAGGAGAATCGCCTGCATAGACCCCGATGGTCCGCTCCTTGGAGGTGGCCAGATAGATATCCCCACCATTTTCAACGATCACCTCTCTTGAGATTTTGAGCAGGTCTTTTGAAACCCATTCGGCCATGGCTCCAGCTACAGCAGCCATCGGACCGACATGGGCCAATTGGGAGGCCAGGATCATCTCCTGGACAATTTCTGGGGCATACGGGTCATCCGTGAAGGGGAAAAGGCTTTTTTGGAATTCAGGGTTGATGGCAATGTAGGTTTCAAGTTGGTGACGAAATTTTAATACGGATTCTCTGGTGTCTTGGGAAAGATCTCTCTCTGCCCGGACAAGGAGATCCGTTTCCTTAACAACGACCTCAAATTTGACGAGATCATCGGTTTTCACTAAGTTTCGGTAGGTCCGCTTTTCATACATTTTAAGTATTTTAAGTTTTCCATTATAATATTCAAAAATATTAGGTGTCAATTTGCTTAAGTATTCATGTGTTGGTATTCAGGACCTTCGACCTGAGTATCGTGGAGACGATTTCAGAGGCCGCATGAGGGCGGGCTAATCTTTTTACAGACTGCTGCATTATCAAAAACCGTTCTTTATCCGCCAGGAGAGCATCAATCTTATAAGCCAAGGCCGGAAGGTTATTACACCGAATCCCAACTCCTTCCTCGAGGAAATGATCGCTATTTCGCTCTTCCTGGCCAGGAATGGGATTTACGATAACCAACATTAGTCCACGGGCCAATGCCTCAGAACTCGTCAACCCGCCAGCTTTCCCACTAAGAGGTCCGAGGCAGCCATCCAGCTATCCATTTCATTGGTGAAACCGATAACTTTCATGGGATGCCTCGTGTCTGAAAGATTTTTGAGATGGTCCTCAAGACGCTTATTACGGCCACAGATGACGACGATCTGGATAGGGTGCTGGATCTCATGGAGGGTGCGGACAAGAGATTCAACGGGTCCCACGCCGAAACCTCCGGGGGAAACCAGGAGTGTAGTTTTGTCTNGATCAAGCCCCAGTTGGATTCGTGTCTCTCCCTTTGGTTTTTCCACTCCGAAGATTGGATCGATGGGTATCCCTGTGACAAAAATCGTTTCCGGAGAAATACCTAAGGCCGTGAGGTAAACCCGCGTTTCCTCACAGGCGACAAAGTACCAGTCCACGTTTTGGAGTAGCCACATGGCATGGGCATCGAAGTCTGTCACCACAACACCAATTGGAATATCGAGGGCTTTTTTCTTCCGTAAATAGAGAAGTATCTCCGCAGGAAGAAAATGGGTGCACAATGCAAGATGGGGATTCTCTTGTCTGATCAATTTTACTAAGGGGCCCGTATTGAGTCGATCCAAAGCCAGTCGCCGTTTTTGAAATTGCCATGGGTGATCCAGAGTCTTATAGAGCCAACCGAGGAGATCTGGTCCATGCGTCATGAGCTCCACATAAAGATCAGAATAAATCTTTCTAAAAATGGGATTCGTGTACCTAAGAACTTCGATATGACGTGCGGACAATCCGTCTGTTTCAAAGGCGGCGACCAGGGCATCTGCCGCTCTTAGATGGCCAGTGGCTGCTGCAGCAGATAGAACCATCACAGAATTCGGTTTTTGTTTGAAAGGTCCTTTCATTTAAATTCCCCCATTTCAGTTTTCTTCTGGTAGGAGAGAAGGTGATAATGATTTGTCTATCTCTTCTCCCAAGCCGAGAGCCCTTACATCTCGGCTCTCCATCAGTGCCGAGGCTGATCCTTCTTTAATCACACGACCATTTCTCAGGAGATATCCCCGTTTGGAGATGCTCAAAGAGAGATGGATTTCTTGTTCTGTAATAAAAAGGGTGAGCCAATAAGAAAATTTGCTCACCCCTTGATTTACCATAGAACTTATTTTGTCTTCAACTGTTATTCGAATCCAGGGAACCTCATCCGTTTTTGCACCTGGGAACTCTACTCCCTCCATCGCCTCTCCACCCAGGGCGATAATAAAACCGAATCCAAAGGCATGGGTTCCGAGGATCGGAATCTTCTTAAAGATAGTTCCTACAGATATTTTTGGATGAGGATTTCAGCAATCTGGACGGCATTGAGTGCAGCACCCTTCCGGATGTTGTCTGCAACGATCCACATATTGATGCCATTTGGAATCGATTCATCCTCCCGAATTCTACCGACAAAAGTTTCATCCTTACCCGCTGCATGGATGGCCAGGGGATATTCAAACTTCTTGGGATCATCCACGACGACTACACCCGGCGCCTTCGAGAGAATGTTTTTTACCTCATCTCGGTTCAATTTCTTTTCTGTCTCGATATTGACCGATTCCGAATGACCATAGAAGACGGGAACTCTAACCGTTGTGGCAGTGACACCGATTGAATTGTCCTCCATGATCTTTTTTGTCTCATTGACCATCTTGATCTCTTCTTTGGTGTAACCGTTGTCAAAAAAGACATCAATGTGAGGAAGGCAGTTGAACGCAATCTGATGAGGATAAACCTCTTTCTTGATCTCCTGTTGGTTGTAGATGGCGAGGACCTGGTTTTCCAATTCCTTAATCGCCCTTTTCCCAGTTCCAGATACCGCTTGGTAGGTGGAGACCACCACCCTTTTGATCCGAGCGACATCGTGAATAGGCTTCAGGACGACCACCATCTGGATGGTAGAACAGTTTGGGTTGGCAATGATGTTTTTTTGGGGATACTGAGCAATCGCATGGGCGTTCACCTCCGGGACCACAAGAGGGACTTGAGGATCCATCCGAAATGCGCTGGTATTGTCAATCACCACGCAGCCTGCTTTTCCAGCGATGGGGGCAAACTTTTCACTCACCGAGCCTCCGGCAGAGAAAAGACCGACATCTACTCCAGCAAAGGAGTTCTCGTTCAACACCTCCACGGTATATGTCTTCCCCTTAAACTCCAACTTTGTACCTGCGCCCCGTGTGGAGGCAAGAAGTTTCAATTGAGCTACTGGAAAGTTTCTTCGCTCCAGAGTAGTAATCATCTCATTTCCCACCGCACCGGTGGCCCCTACCACGGCAACGTTGTATTTCTCCTTTTTCATTGCGTCCTCCATTTATATAGAAACAGGGATGTTCATTTGAACACCCCTGTTCCGAGATACCACTCTGTATCGTGTAAATATAAATAGGAGAAAAGGGGGATGTTGTCAAGAGGGAAATTTACTTCTTTCCCTTTAATCCCTTTTTTCGAAGATGGGGGATCAATCCACCATCCTTCACCAATTCCTGCATAAAAGGAGGGATAGGTTTTGCAAAGAATTTCCTCTGTTGTGTCAGGTTGAAGATCTCGCCCTTAGTGAGGTTCACTCGAACACGATCCCCTTCTTGGATGGCCTCAGAGGCCTCAGAGGATTCTAAAAGGGGGAGGCCAAGATTGAGTCCATTTCGGTAAAAGATCCTTGCAAAACTTTTTGCGATAATACAAGATATCCCAACTGCCTTCAAAGCAAGAGGGGCATGTTCCCGGGATGACCCGCAACCAAAATTCTTTTCAGCCAAAAGAATGTCACCCTTTCTGACTTTCTGATGAAACCCAGGCCGCTCATCCTCCATCACATGTTTTGCTAGTAATTTTGGATCGGACTGATTGAGGTAGCGGGCAGCGATGATGGCATCTGTATCGATATCCGACCCAAATTTCCAGATTCTTCCTTCAATCTTCATGGTTTGCTTCTCCAGAGGGTTCAAGGATTCAAGGGGTCGAGGGTTCGAGTAAAAAGCTTAACTTCAAATTATAGCAACAAGCATTTCAAATCGGTCTTTTCTAATAACATTTTTTTTAGCCATTAATAGCCCCCTGGGATCCTTGAACCCTGGGCCCCTTGGACCCTTTTCTAACTACTTCTTCAGGATGACAGATCCTTCCTCGGATTGCACTGGCAGCGGCCACTGCTGGACTGGAGAGATACACTTCGCTTTTGGCATGGCCCATCCTTCCTCGAAAATTACGATTCGTAGTGGCTAATGCCCTTTCCCCCTCTGCCAAGACGCCCATATGCCCCCCTAAACAGGGCCCGCAGGTGGGGGGACTGATGACAGCGCCTGCTGAAAGAAATATTTCGAAGAATCCTTCTCTTAAGGCCTGATGGTAGATCTCCTGAGTGGCGGGAATGATGATAAGCCGCAATGAAGAAGCAATCCTTCTTCCCTTTAATATCTTGGCAGCCACACGAAGGTCGTCGAGATGACCATTGGTGCAAGAGCCGATGATAACCTGATCGATCTCAATCTTCCCCATCTCTCTCACATCCTTCACATTTGATGGGATGTGTGGGAGTGCAACTTGAGGATGAATCTTTGAGGCATTATATTCTCTCACTTCTGCGTAATGTGCCTCTGTGTCACTTCGATGAATTCGATAGGGTCTCTTGGCCCTCGGTTTGATGAACTGAAGAGTGGTTTCATCTGGTTCTATAATCCCATTCTTTGCCCCGGCCTCAATTGCCATATTGGTCATTGTGAATCGGCTTGCCATGGATAGGTTTCGGATGGTTTCTCCGCAAAACTCCATGGCCTGATAGAGGGCTCCGTCCACACCGATGTCACCGATGGTGAAAAGAATCAAGTCTTTTCCTGAGACCCAAGGGTTGATTTTTCCATAATAAATGAGTTTGAGGCTTTCCGGAACTTTAAACCAGAGCTTGCCTGTCGCCATGGCTGCTGCGAGGTCTGTACTGCCTACGCCCGTTGAGAAAGCGCCAAGGGCTCCGTAGGTGCAAGTATGACTGTCAGCACCAATGACGACTTCTCCAGGGAGAACCAGGCCCTTTTCTGGGAGAAGAGCATGTTCGATCCCGCATTCTCCGAATTCAAAGAAATGGGTGAGGTGTTGTGATTTGGCAAACTTTCTGAGAACCTGGCATTGTTCAGCAGAGAGAATGTCCTTCGCCGGTGTGAAGTGGTCAGGAACTAAAACGACCCGATCACGATGAAAAACTTTTTTCACCCCAATCTCTTTGAAGGCCTTGATGGCAAGGGGGGCAGTGATATCGTTTCCCAGTGCCAGATCGATTCGGACCTTGAGAAGTTCTCCAGGGGAGACTCTTTTTTTCCCTGCATGGGCAGCCAGGATCTTTTCCGTGATGGTCATCGGAGCATTCTTTTTCATATTCTTCTGTCTGATATGAAGCGCGTAGAGCAAGAATCCAAAATCCTAAATCACAAATTCCAAATCCCTGTAGGGAACGGTTTGAAACCGTTCCCTACTCCCTTGCGTTTACATCCCTACCAATTTCTGCTTTCTGAATTCCATCTTATTGAGGGCATTGATATAAGCCTTGGCACTGGCGACGATGACATCTGTGTCAGCCCCTTGTCCGATCACGGTTTGACCCTTCTCCTCCAATTTGACGGTGACTTCTCCTTGAGCCTCTGTTCCACTGGTGATGGCATTGATCGCAAATTGTAAAAGCTTGGATTTGGTGCGTGTGATCTTCTTGATCGTTTTGAAGGTGGCGTCCACAGGTCCATCCCCAAAACCTGCCTCCTGCATGAGTTGCCCCCCCACTTCCATTTGAACGGTGGCCGTGGGGACAGTGATATTTCCTGCGACGACATTGATATAAACCAATTTAAAACGGCGAGGCATTCGGAGGATCTCCTCTACCACGATGGACTCAATATCCTCATCGTAGATCTCACGTTTTTTATCAGCAAGCTGTTTAAAACGTCTGAAGGCGAGTTCAAGATCTAATTTGGAGAGCCGATATCCCAATTCCTTCACTCTCTCTCTGAAGGCATGACGTCCAGAGAGTTTTCCTAAGACGATCGACGTTTTAGGGATTCCTACTGAATCCGGCGTCATAATCTCATAGGTTAATTTTTCCTTGAGGATACCATCCTGATGGATCCCTGATTGGTGTGCGAAGGCATTGGCCCCCACCACCGCTTTATTGGGTTGGACGACCATACCGGTAATCTTTGAGATCAGACGGCTCGTGGCAAAGAGGTGTTTGGGGATAACGTGCGTATGATATCGGAGCAGATCGTTCCGCGTCCGAATGGCCATGACCACCTCTTCAAGGGAGGTATTGCCTGCCCTTTCACCGATTCCATTGATCGCACATTCCACCTGTCTGACGCCATGTTGGACTGCGATGAGGGAATTGGCGACTGCCAGACCGAGATCATTATGACAGTGAACACTTAAGGTCACCTTCTCTATTCCTCGGACTTTTTTTTGGAGGGTTTGAATGAGGGCTCCGAACTCCGAAGGGATGGCATAGCCGACGGTGTCTGGGATGTTAATGGTGGTTGCTCCCGCTCGAATGGCAGCTTCACAGACGGCCGAGAGAAATTCAACATCGCTTCGAGTGGCGTCCATGGCCGAGAATTCAACATTGGAGGTATATTGCTTTGCTCTGGCGACAGACCGCGTAGCAATCCGGATGACTTCCTCCTTCGATTTCTTCAGCTGGTGTTTGAGATGGATGTCAGAGGTCGAGATAAACGTATGGAGTCGAGGGAATTTGGCTCCCTTGACAGCTTCCCAAGCCTGGTCAATATCCTTTGGATTAGCTCTGGCCAGGGCGGTCACTTCGGAGCGTTTGATTGTTTTGGAAATAGCTCTGACGGCTTCAAAGTCTCCTCCCGAAGAGATGGGGAAGCCTGCTTCAATGATGTCGACATTCAATTTTTCCAACTGCTCGGCAATCCTCACTTTTTCGGGGATGTTCATGGTCGCTCCAGGGGACTGTTCCCCATCGCGCAAAGTGGTATCAAAAATTTTAATGAGCTCACTCATCCTCTCTCCTTTTAATCCCCCCCCTTAGTAAAAGGGAAGCAATGGGGGGGTCAAAAAATCTTCATCACCCTCTGATAAAATTCTTTTTCCTCCCATATTTTCACTTCGATACGAAGGGCTCGAAGGGGAAGGTGGCCAATAGGCAACTTCATTAATTTTACCATATCTTTTTCCGTTGTGACAATGCAATCGACTCGTTTGCTTTTTTCTTTTATGGAAGATAAATCTTTGGTGGTGTAGAGATGGTGATCGGGGAAGATCGCTTCTTTCACAATCTTCATTCCACATTTCCTTAAAAGGGAAGTGAAGTAGTTAGTGTTAGCGATTCCAGAAAGAGCAAGTATCTTCCTTCCTTTCAAAGCATGAAGTTCTTCTTGCTCCTTTTGAGGACCCACCAGGCTTACGGGTTCGTAATGGCTGTGAAACACAGGTGATGAGGGATGGATTTCATGAATTTTTTCCTCTAAGGGTTGACAGGTCTCGGGATCCTCTATTTTGGTGAGAAGGAAGAGGTCGGCCCTACGAAGATGAGAGAGAGGTTCTCTCAGTATCCCCCTCGGCAGAAGGGTATGGTCTCCAAAACCGATGTGTGAGTCGATGAGCAGGATATTGGTATCTCGGTAGAGGGGAAGATGCTGAAAGCCATCGTCCAGTAGCATCCCTTTCACACCAAATCGTTGGAGAGCGATGCGACCATTTAGGAATCGATCTTTGCCAACCAGGACAGGAATCTCTTTACAAGCCTGAGCCATCAGGAGAGGCTCATCCCCTGATTCCTCAGGGGAGAGAAAGATGGTCTTGCCGTCACTCACGACTGGTTCAGCGGTTTTTTTTCTTTTATACCCTCGGCTTAGGATAGCTAGATGGATTCCCCTGTTCATTAATCCCTTGGCAATGGCCATCACTAAAGGAGTCTTCCCTGTTCCCCCAACCGTGATGTTCCCCACACTGATGACTGGACAGGGGAGGGCTTTTGTTTTCAATAATCCAAGAGAGTAGAAAAAAGATCTTGTCCGGACGACTCCTTCATAAGGGAGAGAAAGGAGGTAAAGCGGGAAAAGAGCCATCCTTTCCCCAAAGGATTTCTCTTTTTGATAAAGGAATCGATCGATACGCCAGTCCATATTCACGCCATGCGCATAGCGCTAAGCGCTAAGCGTCTTTTCTGTGAGGAAAGGACGAATTTCATCAAATATTCTATCCGTTGCTCCCTGATGTTTCTGAAGAAATTGATAGCCTTTCTCTCCTATCTCTTTTCGTCCCTCTCTATCAAAAAGGAGACGTTTCGTTTGAGTGAAGAGGTCTTCTTTTCCAGATACCTGAATGGCTCCCTTCGTCTCAATCAGACGACTGGAGATTTCTAAAAAATTAAACATATAAGGACCAAAGAGAACACACTTTCTGAAGAGCAAAGGCTCAAGAGGATTATGGCCCCCAACCGGGATAAGGCTTCCACCCACAAAGACCAATGTCCCGAGACTGTAAAGGCCCATTAATTCGCCCATCGTATCGAGGAGAATGATCCTGGATTGTTCTTGGTCAGACCCACCTCCCCTCATCAAAAAAGAAGTTTTCCTCTGCCAGGATAGGGATTCTTTTTTAAGGATTTTCTCCACTTCCTCCAAACGTTCGAGATGTCGAGGAGCAAGAATGAGGACGAGATGGGGATCGATCTCTTTCATCTCTTTATAGAGGCTGATCAGGATTTCCTCCTCTCCAGAGTGGGTGGAGCCTGCAATGAGAATGTCCTCATTCCCATGGAGGCCGAGGGATTTACTCATCTCAGCCATTGCCTCGGGAGTGAAGGAAGGAAAGGTCTGGTCGAACTTTAGATTTCCAACGGCCTTTGCCTTTTGGGGTTCCCCTCCCATCTCAATGATCCGGGTTCGGTCTTCTTCTGTTTGCATTAAGAAGCGGGAGATGTATTTTAAACATTCTTTGAAGAAGAATTTGAAGAAGAGGTAACGTCGAAATGATTTTTTGGAAATCCGCCCATTAAAGAGAACAATGGGAATTCCTTTTTTTCCGCAGGACCTTAGCAAGTTGGGCCAAAGTTCTGTCTCTGCAATGAGGAGGAGACTGGGTTGGATTTTTTCGAAAGTCCTCCGGATGACAAGGGGGTGGTCGATGGGCATAAAAAGAACTTGATTCGCTTCAGGGAGGTAAATTTTAGCTGTCTCATTTCCTGTCGAGGTCATTGTGGTTAAAATGATCTTGGAATGAGGGAATTCCTTTTTAATCTTCCTCAAAAGAGGAATGGAACAACGTACCTCCCCGACCGATGCGGCATGAACCCAGATCGGCCTTTTGAAAGAGGGTTTCTGAAAAAATCCCATTCGTTGAGGCAGAGACTTACGAAATCGCTTTTGGACGAGACCCCGCAGCAGAAAGTACGGAGCAGAAAAGAGGAGGAAGAATGTAAAAAGGATGTTGTATATTAGAAAGATCATAGTATGGAAAGAGTTGGTAAATCTGAGATAAACCCAAGCAATAAAATGTCACATGCCAAAGTTCCAATGTTCTATCAAATCAAGAGCTTAAATGCCAAAAAATTTCTTAGCTTTAGAACTTTAACATTCCTTTGATATTTGGATTTTAGCATTTGGCATTGCTTTTGTTGAAGTAATGGTCTGCCTTTTCGGTCAGCTCATTGAGGCGATTCTCTAAAAGAATCCTTTTCTCTTCAAGATGGGCCCGGTCTTCATTTTGATCCACAACAATAGGCGCTCCCCAAATGAACACCCCTTTTGAAAAAGGAAAGGGGAGGAGGAACTGATCCCAAGTATTAAAAATCTTCCTTTTTGAGGCACTGAAGGTGATCGGAACCACCGCTCTCCCAGTCAGTTTAGCCAGTTCGATCACACCAATTTGTACTTGGTGACGAGGTCCCCTCGGTCCATCTGGGACCATGGCAATATCGGATCCATGAGCCTTCACCATCTGCTTGAACCCAGAGAAACCCTTTCGAGTAGTTGAACCCAAGATGGCATGGAAACCAAACCGTTTTAGAGCCTTTCCCACTACCTGGCCATCTCTGTGGGGAGAGACAAGGAAACTTAAATTCTTTCCTTTATAGATGATGGGCATCATCAATAACCGTCCATGCCAAAAGGCCCCGATGGCAGGAATCCTTTTTTCCCAAAAGCCTCTCGGAATCTCTGGATTGATCTCTTCAAACCGCATCGTCCAGGCCAAAATCTTGATGGTCCAATAGGCAAACCATGGCCCCAACCAAGCCACCACCTTCTTTTTTAAAGGTTTAAGAAACATCCTTCCAATTTTAGATTTCAGATTTCAAATTTCAGGATTAGAAGAATCCATGAAATTCAAAATAGATCCGGTCTGCAATTTGACATCAGTAGACCTTCTTCACTTTGGCTGTTTTGAAAACTCTCATCCCATCATCTTTGAACTGAAGTTCATAGAGCCGCCGATATTCACCATGGAGGGCTATCAATTCCTCATGGGTTCCTTCCTCCACAATCTGCCCTTCAGAAAGAACGACGATACGATGGGCATTTCGGATGGTTGAGAGCCGATGGGCGATCACGAAGACGGTTCTGCCTTTCATCAATTCTTCCAAAGCTTTCTGAACTTCTGTTTCAGAATCAGAATCCAGGGAGGAAGTGGCTTCGTCCAAAATGAGGACAGGAGCATTTTTTAAGAGGGCTCTGGCGATGGAGAGGCGTTGACGTTCTCCCCCTGAAAGCTTCACCCCTTGCTCCCCGATGATCGTTTCGTACCCCTGGGGCATTCTCTTGATGAAGTCATGGGCATTGGCTGCCTTCGTGGCTTCCATGATTTCCTGCTCTGTGGATTTTAGATTTCCATAGGAAATATTGTTTCGGACTGTATCATTAAAGAGGATAGTTTGCTGAGTGACCAAACCGATTTGTTCCCTGAGGGATTTAAGGGTGACCTTTCTGATGTCATATCCATCGATCCGAATTTGGCCTTTCTCCACATCATAGAAACGGGGCAGAAGATTCACCAGAGAGGTCTTTCCCGCCCCGCTCATCCCCACCAAGGCAATGATTTCTCCTACTTTCACATGAAGGGAAATGTCTTTGAGCACCACTTCCTCTTCATATTTGAAGGTGACCCGTTGAAAATCGATTCCCTGGGAGATAGGTGGGAGCCGAACTGCCCCCTCTTCATCCTTTACCTCCACGGCGGTATCGAGGAGTTCAAAAATTCGACCCGCCCCAGCTAACCCTTCTTGAATCTCAAGATTAACCTTACTCAATTCACGAATGTTGGGATAGAGCATAAAAATAGCTACGATGAAGGAAACAAAACCCCCTAAGGTGAGTTCCCCCACAGTCACCATGTACCCACCCACCCAGATGATAACAGCCGCTGCGATTCCTCCCAGTAGTTCCATAATGGGAGGGGTGAGGGCCCGGACCCTGATCCGTTTGAGAAAGGTTTTGAATAAGCGCTCATTCTCCTCAGCGAAGCGCCGTTTTTCATACTCTTCCATATTGAAGGCCTTGACAATCCGATTCCCGGTGATGGTTTCATGGAGAAAGGTGGTGAGGAGGCCAAATCGCTGTTGCCCCTTTCGGGCAAATTTCCGCATCCTTTTTCCGAGTTCTTTAATCGGAATGACACCCAGGGGAAAGATGATGAGGGCAATGATGGCGAGTTTCCAACTTTGATAGAAGGCGACACCGATTAAAAACACGATGGTAATAATATCTTTGAAAAGGCCAGAGATGGTAGTGGAGACCGCTCCTTGAATGAGGTTGACATCATTCAGTATCCGGGAGATGAGCACGCCAGTGGGGGTTTTAGTAAAAAAGGAGAGGGAAAGGGTTTGGAGATGATTGTAAAGTTTCTCTCTGATATCCGCGATGATTCTTAGACCCACAAAGTTCATCAGATAAGCCTGGCCGTAATTGGAAATTCCTTTCAGCAAAAAGAGGGAGATGAGAAGGAAAGGGAGTAAACTGAGCATCTCCATGTCCTTCTTGAGTAACAAATCCCCGAGATGAAGCTTTACGATAATATTTTTAACGAGGGGAGGAACGACATCCTTCCTTTCAAAGACACCGTTGATAACGGGTTTTAGAAAAAATGCCTGAGCGGCGGTAAGGCCGGCGAGACAGACCATACAGATCATGGCCAGGCCCAACTTACCCCAATAGGGTTTAACCAGTTCGAGGAGTCGGCGATAGTGGGACATCTTTATCCCCGATGGATTTCAAAATACAGAATATAAAATGTGAAATGGGAAATCTCTTATTCTTTTTGTCTTAGTCTTAAATTCTCCAGTTTAAAACTTGCAATTTGCATGGAGTGATTAAATATCAAGCCTCTGCTTCATGGAGCAACGAAATGACAATACGGGCAACCCGTTGAGCTGCTCCAGGTTCCCCAAGTTTTTGACGCACCTCACCCATGGAGTCAGTCATTTTTCGACTCAGGATGGGATCCCTTAATATCAGAAGGGCTTCCTCAGCAATCCTTTGAGGATGGGCATCCTGCTGGATCAATTCGGGGACAATCTCTTTTTCGGCTACCAAATTAACCAGGCCGATGTGATCCACTTGAATCAAGGCCCTGCCAATCCAGTAGGAGAGAAAAGAAACTCTATAAATAATGATCATAGGTTTTTCAAGAATCGCTCCCTCCAATGTTGCCGTTCCGGAGGCGGTGATCAGAAGGTCAGAGAGGTTCATCACATCATAGTTGAAACCCTCCACCACTTTCATGGGCACAGAAATATTTTTCATATAGGAGGATAAGATCGTTTTGGGAAGGCCAGGGGCGAGAGGGATGATGAATTGAAGATCTGGAATCTCTTTCTGGAGAAGATGGGCGGAGGCCAGAAGAGAAGGGAAAAGTTTCTCAATCTCATGGATTCGGCTTCCAGGGAGCAAACCAACGGTTCTTCGCTGGGGGTCCAGACCGAATTTTTGGAATGCAACTTCTTTGGAGAGAGTAGGTTTCACGATATCGATAAGGGGGTGGCCTACCCACTCCACATCGACTCCTGCTGCCTCATAGAGAGGAACCTCAAAGGGAAAGAGGACGATCATTTTTTTTACCATTCGAGCAATCCATTGAATCCTTTTAGGTCTCCAAGCCCATACTTGAGGGCTGATATAATAGAGAATCGGGATTCCTTTTCGATGGGCTATTTTGGCCAACCGAAAGTTAAAATCAGGAAAGTCAATTAAGATAACGAGGTCCGGCCTCTCCTGCTCAAGGGATTTTTTTAATCGCCGAAGAGCCTTTAAAATTGGTCCAAGTTTGATAAAGACTTCTGTTATCCCGACGACAGAAAGGGAGTGAGCGGAATAGAGGAGTTTCATCCCACTTCTTTTTAAGCCCTCCCCTCCCACACCCAAAAACTGAACCTCCGGGTCGATGCGGTGGATAGCATCCACAAGATGGGATCCATGGAGGTCTCCCGAAACTTCTCCAGCGACCAAAAGGATTTTCTTTAATTTCATCGGGTCAGTCGCCCCACTATTTCTTTTTTTCGCTGAGGTCATCAATCTTCTGGATGATCTGGAGTGCCACCTCTAATGTCCGCTTTCCGTCCAACCCAGAGACTCGAGCATTTTCCCGATCCCTCACGCTCTCGAGAAAAGATTGAATCTCGGTTTCCAGAAGATCAATCCTCTCAACCGGAACCTCTTCCGTGACCATTTCAGGAATCCTTTCTTTTTCGAGAGAGTCCCCCTTTTTAGAAAAGGAGAGTTTTTGAGAAAGGTAGTCGATGGAAAAGATTCCATTCGATTGAAAGATCTGAGTTTTTCGTACCTTCTCTTTGGAAATTCGACTTGCGGTTAAACTCGCTGTGCATCCATTTTCGAATTCAATGCGGGCATTGGCAATATCCGGGTAGTGGGTGATGAATGGAATGCCGACGGCCTGAAGCTCTTTTACCTTTGAGTTCACAAGACTCAAAATGATATCGATATCATGAACCATTAAATCTAACACCACATCGACCTCTGCTCCCCTTCCTGAGAAGGGGCCCAGACGATGGGATTCGATGAACCATGGATTTCTGACCTTTCCTTGTAGACCGGACAGGGCTCCGTTGAATCGTTCCAGATGGCCTATCTGAAGGATCAACCCTTTTGATTGGGCCAATCCGATCAACTCATCAGCCTCCTCAAGGGTGTTTGAGATGGGCTTCTCCAAAAGAACATCGATCCCTTGCAGAAAGAAGTCTTTCGTCATCGAATAGTGAAAAGGTGTGGGGACAGCAATACTGACAGCCTGGACTTTATTGAAAAGGTCTGCGTGATGGGAGAAAGGTTGGGTTCGATATCGTTTAGCAATTTCCCTGGCACGGGGGATGTCGATATCCATCACACCGACCAATTCCACTCCGTCTATTTTAGCATATTTCTCTGCATGGAATTGGCCGAAGTAACCGACACCCACCACACCCACCCTGATTTTTTTCACTTAACGGCTGATCCCCCTCTTTGAATGTTGGATGAAATC
>Ga0031653_10000052_pt1 | contig 17058 bp, 15 predicted proteins | sample FrelakmetBRP12BR_FD_55210 | JGI IMG/M metagenome (GOLD analysis project Ga0031653, IMG submission 55210) | Freshwater lake sediment microbial communities from the University of Notre Dame, USA, for methane emissions studies - BRP12 BR | ecosystem: Environmental > Aquatic > Freshwater > Lake >... | reverse complement strand
ACGAGAGGGACTCCCCATCGTCCCTCTCTATTTTAGTAAGAGTGGGAAACGGTTTCGAAGTATTGGATGTATCACCTGTTGCTCTCCTATTGATTCAGAAGCTCAAACCATTGAAGAAATTGTAGAGGAAATTAGGATTTCCAAAACTTCTGAAAGGTCCGGTCGAGCCCAGGATAAAGAGAATATCTATACGATGCAGAAACTGAGGGCCTTAGGATATATGTAAAGGAGGGAAAATCAAATGGGCGAAGAAGAACGGGCTCTTCCTATCGTAATTGTAGGGCATGTGGATCATGGAAAGAGTACCCTTATCGGCAGACTACTTTACGACACAGATTGTCTACCCCCAGATAAATATTCAGAGATTCAGAAAAGTTCTGAAATGCTCGGAAGAATAGTAGAATTTGCCTTTGTGATGGACTGCCTTGAAGAGGAAAGGTCAAGAGGGATCACCATTGATACAACTCAAACATTTTTTAAAACATCGAAAAGAAGATACGTGATCATCGATGCCCCCGGACACAAGGAGTTCTTAAAAAATATGATCACAGGCTCCAGTCAAGCAGAAGCCGCCCTATTGATCATCGATTCTTTCGAAGGGGTTCGAGACCAAACCAAACGGCACGCTTATATTTTAAGCATGCTGGGTCTGAAGCAAGTATGTGTCCTATTAAATAAGATAGACCTGGTCAATTATTCTCAGGATAAATTTTTAGAATTGAAGACGGAGATCACCGATTTCTTAAATAAATTGAATGTCCATCCTAATTTTATCCTACCCATCTCAGCCATCCACGGAGATAATGTGGCTAACCCCTCTAAAAAAATATCCTGGTTTGATGGCCCGACAGTATTGCAGGCTCTGGATACGTTTAAAGAATTGAAGGTTGAAGAAAAGCCGCTGAGGCTCCCTATCCAGGACATCTATACTATGAATGGGAAGAAAATCTTAGTTGGAAGGATTGAGGCTGGTCACATCAGGAAGGGAGAAAGTGTTTATCTTCTGCCTGGAAAAAAGAAAGTGGAAGTAAAAAATATTGAAAAGTTCTTGGAGAAGGATGTAACCATAGCAAATTTCGAAGAATCCATTGGTATTTGTCTAAAGGGAAGACACCGGGTGAAGAGAGGGCAAATTTTGACGGCAGACCTCTCTCCCACGATCTCGGATAAGATTAAAGCCAATATATTTTGGATGGATCCAATGGGGTATCGCATAGGAGAAACCCTCCTCTTCAGGTGTGTCACACAGGAGGTCCCTTGTCGCATCGAAAAGATTTATAGAAGATTCGATCCAGCCTCGATGGAATTCACTGAGGAAAATGCTTCTTCCATTAGAAGCGCAGAGGTGGCAGATATTCTGATTCGCCTTGATGGAAAGGTAGTAGTTGATCCTTTTAACGAGGTTCCTGAGATGGGTAGATTCGTATTGGAAAAAGATGGAAGACCTGTCGCAGGAGGGATTATTCTATAAGCCTTTTTGGATCAAGAGAGAGTAGGTCCCTTCCAAATCTCTCATCACCCCCCCGAACCTTCCAGTCCCGTTCTTTCTCTATGGCTCTTTTTATTCTGAATTAACAATTTCAAAAATGACTATTTTTTGATCCTTCTTATTCCAATCCTTTAAGAGAATCAAGTCTTTTTCCTTTAATTTTTCCCCAAATCCCGGTGAACTCCTTTCAACCTCTTCATCTAGGACAAGATATCGAACTCCATTCGAACGAGCCACCTTTAGGACCTCTTCATCACTTTTCTTGGGGATTTTAAACCATGGTAATTCGGCATAAAAGGCTTCCTGAGGCAAGCGACTCATTATTTTCACTCCCCTGGGAAGATGATCCTTCATCCATAGACCTGCTTCTTTTTGAATCAAACGATGTTCTCGGGTATGGACCATCCTTCCTTGAATGAAAAGGACGATTAGTAGAATGATAAGGGGAATGGTCACAAACTTTTCTTTGGTCCCAACAAACTTCCATCGTTCATGAATCCATCCAAGGAACAACCAAAATCCGAATGCGGCCCAAGGAACGGAAATAGAAATCATTTGAGAAGTATATCTCCGCGAGGTAAAAAGGATCGCTAAGACGAGACCGAAGTAAAAAAAATGGTGCGTCATGATGTAACCATTTGCTTTCAAAGAGTATAAAGATCTATTCCTAATAATCCCAATCCATCCGATCACAGCAAAAAAAGAAAGAAGGGGATTAAACGCTTGCTGAAATCTATAGAATGACTTGAAGAGTCCGGTCCCCACTCTAGCCAATAGGGAGGGAGGATCTTTGAGCAGGGAGAGCAAAGGAAGCCCCTTTCTCCAGGGACGTATTTCATGGATGGAAGGAAGATCTCCCATTTCTGAAAAAGACCCAACGGAAATATCTAACTTTCGTGAGATAGCCCATTTCCCTGTTTCTTTTCGAATCTGTATCAAATAGGGAGAGGAAAAGGCAAGAAATGCCAGAAGAGCGACAAGGACCATCACAACCCTTTTCGGCCAATATCTTCTCTCTTCTGGGGGATTGAAAAAAAGTACCCAAACACTGAAAACAAAGAGTAATCCGATCGCTTCTGGCCTCGTCAGAAAGGCCAGGGTGGCAAAAAGGCTAAAAAGCAGCACATGATAAAACCTCCCTTTCCTAAAAGCGTGCCACCCGAAAAGAACAGAAGTCGCTATAAAGAAATGGTAGGTTGACTCGGTCAAAACAGAGCCAGAAAAGGTGTAGAGAAAAGGATGAACCGCTACCACAAGACCTGAAATCATCCCGACCCTCTCATTAAATATCACTTTGCCTAAATAAAAGACAGGAATCACGAGGAGCACTCCGAAGATTACAGAAATCAAGATTCCGGCTATTTCAAAATTTTTTATGAAGAGGTAAACAAAAGCAATGAAGACAGGATAAACAGGACTCGCTTTACCTCCTAGCCAATTACCGGACAGAACCTCTTTGGCATGACGAATATATTCTACTCCATCAATGTGAATAACTTCAGGATAGAGCACGAGAATAATTCTTAAACCAAAAGCCAAAGCCATGATCAACAGGAGGATCTTCCAATGACTCTTCCCCTTACTTTCTAATTCCCCCTTTCGGTTAAATTTTGAAATGATTTCTCCCATCCTAACCCATGCCCCTTATTAATATTTGAATGATTTCTTCACTCGCCCTACCCTCTCCAAAGATCTTCTTTCCGCTTTTGGAAGATTTTCTCTTCTCCATTTCCTTTAGTCCCTGAACAATTCTTTTAGATTCTGTCCCCACTAATTCATTCCAACCATTTTTGACTGTTTCCATCCATTCTGTTTCTTCCCTCAATGTCAGGCAGGGAACCTTTAACCAATAAGCCTCTTTTTGGACGCCACCTGAATCAGTCAGGATGGCTTTGGCGTTTTTTTCTAACTTGAGCATGTCGAGATAGGAAACCGGCTCAATGAATTTAATATATTTGAATTTGGAAAAGAGAAAATGGACCTCCAGTCTTTTCTTTGTCCTCGGATGAAGGGGGAGGATAACAGGATAATTCCTCCCAATCTCATTCAGGGCTCTCAAGATAGATTTTAACCTTTGGGAATTATCTGTATTCTCAGCTCGATGGAGAGTGGCCAAATAATAGGTTTGAGTTTGGAGCTTGGAGTTCGGAGTTGAAAAATAAAGATTCAAATCTTTAAGAATAGTACTTTTCTTTTCTGCCACTTTCGCATAATAAAGAATCGAATCGTACATCACATCGCCAACCTGTTTAACGAACCTCCCCTTTCCGTCTTTAATCCCCTCCTTCAATAAATTTCGAACAGCTTGGTCTGTAGGACAGAAGAGAAATGTCGAAAGATGATCCGTCAGGGCTCGATTAATTTCTTCTGGCATGATTCGATTATAACTTCTCAAACCCGCCTCGATATGAACAATAGGAAAGTTTAGTTTTACCGCAGCCAAAGCCCCCGCCAGCGTCGAATTCGTATCCCCATAAACGATGACCACGTCAGGTCTCTCTTTTTCAAGGACACTTTCAATCCGCTCAAGCATCATCCCAGTCTGCTGGCCATGAGAACCTGACCCCACCCCCAAATGATAACCGGGCTTGGGGAGTTCAAGCTCCTCAAAAAAAACCTTATCCATCAGGTAGTCGTAATGCTGACCCGTATGGACCAGTACTTCTTCAATGTGCCCCTTCGTCTTATGGGCACTATGAATGGCACGCGTGACCGCTGCCGCTTTAATAAATTGGGGCCTCGCACCGACAATGGTTACAATCTTCATCCTTCGATTCCACTTGGGATAAGTTCTTTCGTTTCGCCCTCGACCATATCAGGGCTTTGATGAGAGCCACCCTTTAAATCAACCTCACTCCTGAAGAATCCTTTTTATATTTTTTCCCGCAGGCTTGACATACTGCTTTCCCAGATCGAAAAGTGATTCCCTCTGAACACTGGCAGACCCACCCCTTGACCTTCCCTGGATTTCCATAAACCAAAGCATAATCTGGGATATCAGTGGTCACCACAGAACTGGCCCCGATAAAGGCATATTGACCAATTTCATTTCCACAGACGATCGTGGCGTTCGCCCCGATGGTGGCTCCTTTTCTGACCACGGTTTTTCGGAATTCCGTTTTTCGAGAAATAAAACTTCTAGGATTGAAGACATTCGTAAAGACCATCGACGGACCACAAAAAACGTTGTCCTCCAAAATCACTCCGTCATAGACGGAGACATTATTTTGGATCTTAATATGATTGCCCAAGATCGCTCCTGACCCAATGAATACATTTTGCCCAAGGATACAATTCCTTCCGATTTTGGCTCCTGACATGATATGAGAATAGTGCCAGATCTGTGTCCCCTCCCCGATCTCTACGGGTTCATCGACACAGGCCGTCTCATGGATGAAGACTTTGCGTCGCAGTTCCTTTCCGAACGCCAGCACCTTTCCTCCTTCCTGTAATGATCTTTGGCAAAGGTCGAGGATTTCTAAAACCCTTAATCCATTTTCACCATCCGTCCTCGGTCTCTGGCGGGTTTGAAGGCAATCGAGAAAATGGCGACATTCGGCTTTAAGAGGTTCTTCCATTTCAAAGTGGATCACCTCTGCATCTTCTTTTCGTGGAACAGGAATTCTCTCTATCCAATCGATCCGATGGCTGAAAAGTAAAAGCTTATCCTTTGGAACCACATCATCGAAGACGGCCATCTTTCGGTCACCTACGATCACCAGNTTCTGTTCCTTATAAGGATGTAGCCAACTGACAAAAATATGTGACTTCACACCACTTGGAAAATCCATTGTTGTCATCGTCACATCGGCAATCCCTTGATTAAGATAACTTCCCCCGTGAGCGGATACCTCTTGGGGCATCTCCCCCAAAAGGAGGAGGATCACGGAGATGTCATGAGGGGCAAAGCTCCAGAGGATGTTCTCTTCCGTCCGAAACTTACCAAGGTTGAGGCGGGTGGAATGGATATAATTGATTTTTCCCAACTCTCCATTCGAAATGATCTGTTTGAGCTTGATAATCCCTGGATGGTACTCAAGGAGATGTCCCACCATCAAGAGCCTATCTCTTCCCTTAGCTAAGGCAACTAACTCCTCTCCCTCTCTGACTCTTAAGGCTAAAGGTTTCTCCACAAAAACATCTTTTCCGGCCTGCAAAGCCTCTTTGACCACCCTGTAGTGAGATTCAGCGGGAGTCGCTACGATCACTCCATGGATCGATGGATCTTGAAATATCTCTATAAGGCTACCGGCTAGCTTGACCTGCGGATAGTGTGTTTTTAGCTCCTGGGCCTTCTTCTCATCCACATCATAAAGGGCATGCAGGGCCTTCAATTCCGAAAAATTCCGAACCAGATTTCTCCCCCAATAACCACAACCCACGACAGCGACATTTACCATAAATCCTCCTAAAGTCAACTATGCTGCATTGTCATATTTCAAATCAACCCCTGCGATATCCACTCATGACCTTAACCCCATTTCAGGCGGACAGAATTTGAGATGCCATTTCAGAAGGGTGGCGTAAATCGAGAGTTTCCTCCTCCAACTTTTAACGGTAAAGAAGGTCAATAGGCATCCGATCATCATGGAGACGAATTCAACCCATAATTTTATATTCAATCCGATGGGGAGGAGAACCCATTGAAAGAAACCTCGATGCTTTTTAAAGAACAAATACCGAGAATGGTAATATTCAACTTTCGCCATGGCCATTTCTTTCTCAGCGCTTTTCCCTTGGAAATGGATGATCTCCGCTTGGGGAACGTGAAAGACCTTCCACCCCTTCCTTTTTATCCGATAACACCAGTCGGTCTCTTCGAGAAAAAGAAAATAATCCTCATCGAATAAACCCACCTGTTCGATAACCTCCCGTCTCACCATCATACAAGCACCAATCACAGAATCCACTTCAATGGGTTCAAGGTAATCCCTCTCTTTTCCTGGGAATCTCTTCGGAAATAGCCATCTCAGGAGATTTTTGTTGAAAAGTTCTGTCNTCAAGGAAGGAAAATTAGCAATCGAGTTTTGCCTGGATCCATCCGAATTTAATAGTTGTCCCCCGGCCACNCCTGCCTCTGGATGGGACTCCATAAAGGAGACTAATCCCTCAATGGCTCCGCGCTTCACCTGAGTGTCTGGATTGAGAAGAAGTAGATAACTCCCAGAGGCTTTTTTAAGTCCTTGATTGGCGGCCTTTGCAAATCCCAAATTTCTCTTATTTTCGATGAGATGAATAAAAGGAAATATTTTCTTCACTTCCTCCTCACTCCCATCCTGGGAGCCATTGTCGACAACAATCACCTCTTTAGATATCCTGTCTTCCTTTCCGAAAATCGATCTCAAACAAGGAAGAAGATATTCCTTCGTATTCCAGCTAACGATGACGATGGATAAATGGATCATGCCCTCATGACATCATACTGAAATGAAAGAGGTTCAACCTTTTCCGCCAAATTTTATGATAAATTCGTCCACTGCGTCGTTACAGATCAAATGGATATTTTCCTTGACCTTTTCATCAGGCCAATCCCACCATCTTATTTCCAAAAGCTTCTTGATCGTCTCTTCATCAAAACGATACCGTATGACGGCAGCAGGATTCCCGGCCACCACGGCATAGGGAGGGACATCTCTTGCGACAACGGAGCCAGCGCCGATGACCGCGCCATCACCGATCGTTACCCCGGAGAGAATGATAACATTGTATCCAATATAAACATCATTTCCAACCCTGACATCTCCTTTGGAGGAAGGATGGCCTTTGATCGAGAACGCCTCCCTCCAGAGAACGGGAAAAGGATAGGTGCTGATCCAATCCGTACGATGTTCACTGCCAAGAAAAATGAGCACCTGGGTGGAGATCGAACAATATCTTCCAATCGTGAGCGATCTTCCCTCCCCTCGAGAGATCACTCTCGGTTTTCCATAAGTATGGTCGCCAATAAGATATCGGTCACCTAAAAGATCCTTTGTATAGATGAGGTGATCGGATTTGGAAAACAGCTTTTGCTTAATCTTCTTCTGAATCAGGCTGATTCGTTTGATGAACTTCAAGCTACTCACTCCGAGGTTCAAACTGGTTTTTCCCTCACGATGGTCAAGGTATTTCCCTCTAATTTAGATTCGAGGTGTTTCATGCCACGTCTTCTTTTGTTTCAAAAGTAATTCCAAATCGCTTCTCAATAATTTTGAAAACGCTTCACTGCCCTTTTCATTCAAATGAACCCAATCCGAAAACAGACGGGGATCGGTATTAATGCTTGTAATCCTTTCCGTCTCATAATCCAGAAAAGGGATCTTTCTCTCCTCTGCAATCTTGTGGATCAGTTGAATACTCTCTGAAATATCAGAATCATCCCGCGCAGGGAGATACCCCGGAATATGCGCAAAGATCACCTGGATCTTATTTTTTCCGAGCTCATCCAACAATTCCTCAAAAGCCCTTATTTGAACGATATCATTTTGGGGTTTGGAACCTTTCTTTTTATCAAGCCTTCCCTTCCTCTCATAAGGAACAAACCCGTTATAGTATTTGGATAATACATAGACCGACCCCCCTCGATGCTTTTCAAATAGCCTAGCCAATCGGTAGGGTAACTTCTTTCTTTCTCGAACAAAGGCAAATTGGTTCAGAATGAGGGTTTTCATTGTCTTTAAGTCACGGAACTCTTCGAATAAAAAATAGCGGGGGAAATATTTGCTATCGTGCTCTAATTGCCTCTGGAGTGTGTGATTTTCAAACATCACCCAGTGGACTCCATAGATGACATAGGCAGGCTTCCGGTAGCAACGTTGGAATATTTTCTCATACCATTTTAAATAGAAGTAAGGCCCTGCTCCGTTGAGTGCAAAATTAAAAACCTTTAAATGATCCTTCTCGAGATATTTTGGGTTGATACCATGTGTGGCATGAGAGGCTCCCAGTATGACCATATCTGCATTCACTTTAGGATGGAAGACCTCCTCATATTGTAAAGGGTAATGAGGATTTCCCTCCCGATCCATCCAGAAATTCATAACGACAAGGATGATGATGAGAATAGAGAGAAAAAGCCCCTTTTTTATGAAACGCATCCTCATCTTCATTCTTCTCTAGAATTGGAAATAGATAAAGGCGTGATCATTGTATTCTCCAAAAAAGATGAGAAACAGAATGATCAAATAATACATGGCCCATCGAAACAGAACCGGCTTATTAAAAAACATCTGCCTCATGTTTCGGAGAGGTTCAATCCCTTCGACCAACTCCATGACCACCATCGAAATCGCTAAAAAAATCAGTTGGTAGCGATCCAACCCTAAATCATATAGGCTTCGAATGGACATCTTTATTCCTTCGGAACTCCCCAACCCTGTTCCCAAATGCGTAATCACATAAAAGGCATCCGAAAGACTCTTTGACCTGAAGATGATCAGGGTGAAACAGAAGAGTAGAAAAGTGAAGGCGATCTGGAGTCCATGATGAAATTTGGGGAATCGATCTAACCTGACCCCCTGGACTCCTCTCTTCCGAAGGTTCTTTGTCCAGTCTGAAAAGATCAGGTAGCACCCATTCAAGGACCCCCACAGGACGTAGCCCCAACCTGCCCCGTGCCAGAGTCCGCTCAGGGTAAAAGTAAAGAAAATATTATAATACCATCTCCATTTTCCAACCCGGTTTCCTCCCAGCGGGATATAAACATAATCCCGAAACCATGACATAAGAGACATGTGCCACCTTCTCCAGAATTCGATCATCGAAGTGGAGTGGAAAGGTCTGTTAAAATTGTCCCTCAGACGGAAGCCCATCACCTGGGCGGCACCGATCGCAATATCCGAATAACCGGAAAAATCGCAGTAGACTTGAATACCGAAAAAGAGAGCCCCTGCGATCAGTGGAATTCCGGTATGCTGGGTGGGATCCAGATAAACCCGTTCGACGATAATGGCTACCTTATCGGCAATCACCACCTTCTTAAAAAAACCCCAGACCATCAATTTCAACCCATCGACCACCCGTTGATCATCATAGGTGTGTTTCTCATAAAATTGATGAATAAGATTTCCGGGCCGCTCAATGGGGCCTGCCACCAGCTGGGGATAGAACATGACGTATAACGAATAGATACCAAAATGATGCTCTGCCTTGAAGTTCCCCCGGTAAACCTCAATGACGTAACTCAAGCTTTGAAAGGTATGGAAGGATAAACCGATCGGCAATATNAGATTCAAAATTTCAATAGGATAATTCCAATGAAAAAATTGGGCGATCCGGGCAAGATTAGAGTTGAAAAAATTAAAATATTTAAAGACAAACAGGACACCGCAGGTGGAGAGGATGCTGATGACTAAAAAGACCTTCTTTCTTCTGCCTTCCGTTTTTTCGATAAGGAGTCCTGCCGTGTAGTCGATCGCGATGGTCAAAGCAAGAACAAGGATGTAAATAGGGATGAAGGCCATATAGAAAACACAGCTGGCCGTCAGGAGAAAAAACCAGCGATACCGATGGGGAATTAAAAAATAGAAGAGGGTGACTGTGGGAAAAAAGACTAAAAAGGAAAAGGAATTAAAAAGCATGATGACTCTTCTTACCCTCCTTTCGCTATGCGATCCAGAATGGAAAAGAAACGGGGTGCACAGGACTGATAGGTATAATTTTTCAAAACCCTCTTCCTCCCCTCCCGGCCCATCTGCTCACGCAACATTGGATTCTCAATGAGAAGGGACAGGTTCTCCTCCCACTCCTCAGGCGTCCTTGCGTAAAACCCATTGACATTGTCTTCGACGAGGTCCTTATTGATTCCGACGGGTGTACAAACGACGGGAACCCCCATCCCCTGATATTGAATAATTTTGAGGCCACACTTTCCCCAAGACCACGGATCATCGACAAGAGGCATCAGTCCAATATCAAACCCCTGAAGATCGGCCACTTCTTCCTCTGAACTCCAATTCTTCTTGATCATCTTCATCTGATCACAATCAAAAAACGTGTCACAGACGATCTTCAGTACCACATGGGGATATTTTCTTCCTATCCTCTCGAAGATGGGTTTCATTTTTTCTAAATAATGAATGGAGCCATGATCTCCGATCCATCCAAGAGTCACCCTCTCCTGATGAATGGGATACGTTTTTAAATGATATCTTTCCTCATCAATTGCTGTAGGAATCACCTCGACATTTGGATTAAAAGGAAGTACCTCTCTCTTTAAAAATTCATTTCCAGCAATGATAAAGTCAGAGTTTTTGATCATCTGGACAAAACGCCTTCTTCGAGTTGGAGAAACAGGCTCTTTGGCCTTCGAGTTTCGATACATCACCGCATCATCAAAATCATAAACGATCTTTTTCGCTCTTCGCCTCAACAGTCCGAGTCGGGGTTGGTTGAATCTTTTCCTCTGAAGGAAAAGGAGATCGTATTGGGGGAGGGTGCTAAAAAATTGGATATTTTCTTTAAAGGTTCTGGGGTAAAGGCTGACCATAGCCTCCACTCCTTTCGTCTCCAAATAGGGGATATATTGAAGCACGCGATAGCGGCTGGCGGCCACGGTGAAACCCTGAATGAGAAATAGAACTTTCATTTACGCTTCACCCCGCCCAATGCGTTGGAGGACCTGGAAAAACTTTTTGGAGGTGACGGCCAAAGAATACTCTTTCTCAACCGTCTCGATCCCTTTTAATCCCATCTGGTATCTGAGTTCTGGATTTTGAATAAGGGTGGATAAGCAGTCAACCCATTCTTGGTGACTCGCCGCCCAAAAACCATTCTCCCCATCTTTGACAATATCGGAGTTTATACCCACTGGGGTACAGACGACCGGCACTCCCACGCTAAGATATTGAATAATCTTCAATCCACATTTCCCCTTTGACCACGGGTCATCGCTGAGGGGCATCAGTCCGATGTCAAAAGAAATCAAGTCCTCATTCTCATCCTCCAATCTCCAAGGTTTCTTAATCATCGGAAGCTGGGAATGATAGAAATCATTGCTCACAATTTTCAATTTGACTTGAGGGAATTTCTGGCAGATCATCTCAAAGACAGGCTCCAATTTCTTAAGGTACTTCAAATTTCCCTTTGTCCCCATCCATCCTAAAATGATCTCCGGGGGGTAAGAGACGTTCTTTTTTTTTGGGTAAAGATTCGTATCGATGGAGGTCGGAATGACAAAGACCTTCTTCGCCTGATCCACCTTGAGGACCTCATTTTTTAAAAACTGATTTCCCACAGTCACCACATCGCTTCCTTTCACCATCCATCTGAATTTCAGCAACCTCGATAGAGAATGGGGATGAGGGGAGCTGGAGGATCGGTACATGATGGCGTCATCAAGATCGAAAAGGACTTTTGGAGATTTTTTCCGGATCCAATAAAATTCAAGAGGGGATAATAATCTCCTCTGAATACAGATCACATTAAAAAAAGGAAGCTGACGATAAAGATGGAGTCGTTCCCTCCATGAACCAGAAAGAGGTTGCCACTTTGGCTCCACCTGGTGGGCGATGAGATAGGGGAAATATTGCTCCACCCGAAATCGATGTCCCTGATCACTGGAGTGGGTGAGGAAAATGATTTTCATTCTGCCCTGGTGATCCTTTTCTCAGCTACAACTAAAATCGATTTGGCAAAGTCGATGCCCAGATATCGGTGGACAGGGGCCATCACATAGAGTCTGAAGAGATAGCGGTGGAACGCATCGCTATAAGTTCGATACATCGCCTTGATTTGAAAACCCTGGGCAAGGAGAAGACCGCCTAATTCATCATAACAATAGGCCACTTTGTGTGTCGCATCCCTCCAAAACCGACTGGGATTGAAGACATTAGGGGTGGTCAGAATCAACCGCCCCTCCTGATTGAGAAGATCATAACTCTTCTTCAGAAGTTGGACCCCTTCTTCAAGGCCTAGATGTTCAATGACCTCAAATAGAAAAATAACGTCAAAGGATTCTTGAATCTCCTCCAGGCTATAAAAGTCATGAAACTGTTCTCGATCAATATCCATGCTTTTATAAATCAATTTTGGGAAATGGCGTTTTAACCGCTCTTGAAGATTTCGATTAGAGGCCCCGATGTCAAGGACCTTCTCACTGTCCTGAATCATTTTCACCATCAAAGGGAATCGCTTCCGAAGGATTTTTAAGTCCCAAATCTCAGGATAGTGATGGTGAATCTGATCCCGATATTCAAAGAGCTTGCTCCAAGAGGTCCCTTCATTCATCCAGCTTCACCCATTCTTTCCGATCAAAATCATATCGTTTTACCACCTTCGCCGGAGAACCGACCGCAACAGAATAGGGCGGAATATCTCTGTTCACCACCGAGAGGGCACCGATGATGCAATGTCTCCCAATCGTCACATTCGGCAAGACGCAGGCCCCATAGGCAATCCAAGAATCCGCTCCAATATGGACAGTCCCAATTTCTAACTTTTGCTCCTTACTGGGACGAATAATGTCCCCAGGTTTTCGTGAATTATCAATGATCATCACGTTCGGCGAGATTCCCACGTTCTCCTCGATGACGATCCGGTTACAGGCACTGATAATACAACCCTCAGAAATAATGACATGATCTCCGATGAAGAGTAGGATTTCTTTTGATTTCTTATCCTTTGGGTGAAGGTTAATACTGGTATTTCGTTTAATTCTAACATAATTACCCACCTCGACAAACCTTGGCCGGTTGATCACGACGCCGGGTTCAATATAGACATTTTTCCCATAGGCTCCGAAAAGAAATCGATTTTTGATATTGGTCACTGGATACCAGAACTTCTTCTTCTTCATTTTTGGTCCATTCCTCCCGACAGATGATTTTCAAAAATATTTTTTATCTCTCTCCAGTTTCTTTCGAGAGAATAGGATTCTGCCAAATGGCGAGCGGCGATCGAAGCCCTCTCGATCCTCTCTCGGTCCAAAAAGAATGAGATTTTTTCGATCAATGTCTCCTCATCTCGGGGATCAGGGATGACAAACCCCTCTTGGCCTTGGGTAATAATCCCACTGGCCCCATTCGAATGAGTGGTGATCACCGGAAGTCCGCTGGCCAAAGCTTCTAACACCGTCAGAGAACAGGCATCGTAAAAGGTGGGATGGATGAGAAGGTCCGAGGCACCATAATATTTTTCCGGCTCATGCGTCGAACCTGCAAAAACCACTTCTTCAGATATCCCAACTTCCTTAGCTAAACGCAGATAGGAGCCTTGACGATCCCTTCCCAAAATAAGAAGTTTGAAGGGAAAATGTTTCCCCTTTCTAACTTTTGCTAATGCCTTGATCAGGAAATCAAGTCCCTTCATCCGAAAGTTGTTTGAGACAAAGAGAAATACCAAATCATCTCTCCCGATACCATGCCGTGTTCGGATCGCTTCCCGATGTTGACGATTTCGGGGATGGAAGTGCTCAACATCAACCCCATTGTACACGACAGCAATTTTCTCCCCGGGAATCTGATACCAATGCATCAAATCTTGTTTGACCATATCGGAAATAGCAATAATTTTAGAAAAGTTTTTCCTTTTATAAGGTGCATCCTGGATCCAACCTCCCGCCCATTGTTTCAGGCTGAAAACCCTTCCTAAAAATTTTATTGTCCACAGAACCACATTATTGTAAACCTTTAGGCTTCGCCAGAACCATGCCCAATGAACCCCTCCATGGGGCTGAAGAATATCTGCGCTCAGTGTATTCCCCACTCCGAAGGTAATGTCATACTTTCCATTCTCTATCTCTTTGGTTGCCCTGATCGCAAAAGAAAGGAGTTGAAGGCTCTTGGGGAACGGGGTCGTCTTGACAGAGTGGAAATAAATATTGGGGTTCTCCTCATCCTGATGCTCTGCATAGACATGGACCTCATAGCCATTCGCTGCCATTCGGGTGCATAAGTCAACCAAATATCTTTCGGCCCCGCCTTTCTTTTTAGAGAAGTCTAATAGACCTATGGCAAATCTTATCTTTCTCACAGGCGACGATGCCATTTGTCTCATTGATTTTCGACAAAGGACCGGATGTTCCCGGCCACTTCCTTTACCTCCTGCTCCTTCATCTCCGGGAAAAGGGGGAGCGATAAAATCTCCGAGGAACACTGTTCCGTCAAAGGAAGGTCACCTTTCCGGTATCCTAAGTCTTTATAAGCTTTTTGAAGATGGATGGGAACGGGATAGTGGATAAGTGTTTCAATGCCTTTCTTCTTAAGGAATCCCTGCAAAGCATCCCTCTCTCTCGTCCGGATGACATAGAGGTGATAAACATGTTTGACCCCTAACCCTTCTGAAGGGCAAATGACTCCTAGGGGGGTAAGCATCTCTGTATAAATCTTTGCCTTTTTCCTCCTCTCCTCGTTCCATTGGTCCAGATATCTCAATTTGACCCTCAGGATGGCTGCCTGCAATTCATCCAAGCGAGAGTTCAAACCCCCCATCTCGCTGACGTACCGCTGGCGCCAACCGTACTCGCGTAGCAATCGGACCCGGTCGCTCAGCTCCGGGTCATTGGTCACGACCATACCGGCGTCACCAAAGGCGCCAAGATTCTTCGTCGGGTAGAAACTGAAGGCGGCGATGTTTCCCCAAGCACCGCTTTTCTGCCCTCCATAGGTGGCTCCATGAGATTGCGCACAATCCTCGATAATGCATAACCCATGACGATCTGCGATGGATCGAATGATCTGCATATCCGCCATGTTTCCGTAAAGATGCACGGGGATGATCGCCTTGGTCCGTGATGTGATCGCACGTTCAATCTGATTCGGATCGATCACGAAAGTGTGTGGATCAATGTCGACCAAGATAGGTCGAGCGCCACACAGTTGGATAGCAGCAACGGTAGCCACCGCCGTATGCGACACTGTAATAACCTCATCGCCTGGCTTAGTTCCCCAGGCTTTTAAAGCAACATGCAGAGCCTCCGTACCGCTGCCAACGCCAATCCCAAATCCAACACCGATGTATGCGGCAAACTCCTGTTCAAAGGCAGCCACCTCCTGCCCAAGGATATATCGCCCACTTTCCATGACGCGTGCGATAACTGCGTCAATCTCTCGCTTGCAGGCCAGGTAGCTTGCTTTTGGATTGGTCAGTGGAATCGATGGAGGAACAACCATGGGTTCACCTACTTGTAATGCTCAAGGTTTTTGCGATAGAATTTTAGTGTCTTCAACAGGCCCTGACGAAGTGGGACTTTGGGTTCCCAGCCTAAAAGAGAACGGATCCGGCTGAAGTCTGCATAGTAATCGCCAATGTCGATGCGCTTGCGATCGTGGGGAAAAGAGCGAATAAGGCAATGGCCCCCTCCGTTGACCTCAATCAATAGGTCTGCAAGATCCTTCAGGCTGATCACGGAATCACCGCCGAGGTTGAATACTTGACCGTCCGCTTCAGCGCTTTTTGCCACCATCAGAAGGGCATCGACTGCATCATCCACATAAGTAAAGTCACGCAGCTGTTGTCCACCCCAGACCTCGAAAGGTTTTCTTTCAACAAGGAGCCGGATCCAGACTCCCAAAAAGGTTTGCCGCGCGTCCTTGATCCGCATATGAGGACCGTAGGTATTCGTCAGGCGCAGTGCACAGCCTCGGATCCCATAGACATGGTTGTAAAGAATGCCATAACACTCACCCGCCATTTTGTTGATACCATTCACATCCACAGGGTGGAGAGGGTGCTTTTCATCAACGGGCAGATATTCCGGCTTGCCATAAATCTGACGGGTGCTTGCAAAGATGATCTTGATATTCGGGTTGTATTTGCGGCAGGATTCTAAAATGAAAAGCTGTGCCTTACTATTAATGTCCAGATCTGAATAGGGATCTCGCATTGAATCGATATGACTCGTTTGACCCGCGAGATTAAACAGATAATCCTGGTCTTGAATCAAATAGCGCATACTATGTTCATCCCTGACATCTGAGATATTGACCCGAACTTTCTTTTCAATACCGACAATGTTAAACAGGTTGCCGCCGTACTCTGGGATAAGACTATCCACGAGAAGGACGTCCGCTCCCAGTTCCACTAACCGAGCAGCAAGATTAGATCCAATAAACCCCAATCCCCCTGTCACTAACACTTTCTTTCCTCTGAAAACCTCCTTACGAGGTGCCATGCTTTTTCTCCTTATTTGAAATCGTCAACTCCCATAGTTTGGCATACTTGATAAAGACATAGAACATGGTTGAGATAATGATGATGAGACCTGGCAATCCATCCCGAAATCCTGATTTCAATAGATACTCCTTGATGAATCGAAACAGAGGATGGAAAAGTAGCTTGAGGAAGCTAAATTTCTCTCCGCTTTCAAAGAGATCCAATGCGGCAGTGTTGGAATACCGATCAATCGTTTGAATCTGATCCGAAATGTTCCCATAGGTATAATGAAGATACTGGTTTTTTAGAACACCGATTTCCCCGTCCACCATCAACTTGGCATGAAGTCCACCTTCCCATCTCCCCTTATCTCTTCGATAAAGGCGAATCTCACCATCTGGATACCATCCTCCATATCGAATCCATCTCCCTAAATAATACGTACGCCGATAAACAAAATATCCATCGAACTCTTTTCCCCTTCCATCCAACTTCATTCG
>Ga0031653_10000051_pt1 | contig 17117 bp, 18 predicted proteins | sample FrelakmetBRP12BR_FD_55210 | JGI IMG/M metagenome (GOLD analysis project Ga0031653, IMG submission 55210) | Freshwater lake sediment microbial communities from the University of Notre Dame, USA, for methane emissions studies - BRP12 BR | ecosystem: Environmental > Aquatic > Freshwater > Lake >... | reverse complement strand
GGCGGGCCGCCGCCGTCACCGCTTCCCGGATGTCGGCCAGCGTTTCCCGCCCGTAGACGGACGGCTCGCGCTCCCCGAGAACGTTGAGATTCGGACCGTCCACGAAGAGGATCCGGAACGCACGCTTCCCCTTCACAACGTCTCCCGCGTTCGCCGCGCCGCCTGCCGGAGGAGGAACCGGCACTTCCCGGGCACCGAGGCCGGATCCGTGACGATCACGAGGAGGTAATCCGCCGCCACCTTGCGGATGAAGACCTGCGCGCGCGCCCCCACGAGATGGACCTCTTCCGCCGCCCCGAGCCCGTTCTCCGCCGCGATGCGGTCGGACTCCCGGAAGAACTGGACGACCTCTGCGCACAGGGCGGACAGGTCCCGTTCGTCCCCCTGCGCCCGCCACTCCTGGACGGTCAGGCCGTCGACGCCGACCAGCGCACCCGACGTCACGCCCTGATCTTTCCGGTGCATCTCCTCGATGATCTCAAGAAAGGTCATAGCCGTACTCCTTCGCCAAGGTATCGAGGAACCGCAGGAGATCCTCCTCCGCGAGGTCCTCCCCGGTCCGGGCGGCAAGCCACGCCTGCGCGCGGAGGTTTCCGGGATGTTCGCGGAGGATCTCCCCGACGATCCGCCTCGCGGTGGATCGCTCCCCCTGGGACCAGTACAGGTCGGCAAGGGTCACGGTCCGTACGGCGGGTGCCGCGGCGCCCCCCGCCCCTTCCCGCTCCGGTTCCGGTGCTGCCGCGGCTTCCGATTCCGGTGCCTGCGTCGGCTCCGAAGTCGGCTCGGTCATCGGCTCCGGTTCCGCGCACGTCTCCGGCTCCCCGGCCGGCTCCGGTTCCGCGGCAACCACCGGTGAGACGGTCTCCTCCACGGAGCGGATCTCGTACACCTCGTCCCCCACGTAAACCAGGTTTGAAAAGGACGACTCTTCCGGGATCGCTCTCTCCGCCGGAATGAGGGGCTCCCTTGCGATCGACCGCTCGCGGATCTCCGCGCGGATGGCGGGAAGCTCCCGCCGGATCTCCGCCAGGGGAACGTTGCGGAGCTCGCAACGCCCCGGTTCGACGATCAACGGCAGGTTCACATCGAAAAGCACCCGCTTCTTGTCCATCCCGATCGTCGCAGCGATCGAGGTGAGGGCCACCCCGGGATCGTCGAGGGTAAATCCCATGGCGATGAGCAGCGACACGAGGCGGTCGACCAGCCCCCCTCCGGTCACGCCGAGCTTCCTCCCGAGGATCGCCTCCCAGGCCAACCCCATCGCGACCGCCTCGCCGTGGAGGAGATGGCCGTATCCGCACGATGTCTCCATCGAATGGCCGAGGGTGTGCCCGAGGTTCAGGATCCTGCGGAGCGAGGACTCCCTTTCGTCCCTCTCCACGACGGAGGCCTTGAAGGCGACGGCACGGCGGACGATCCAGCGCCACTCCTCCCCGGAAAAGGATTTCCACTTCCCTCCGGACGCGAGAAGCCGATCCCAGAGTACGGCGTCCCCCGCCAGGGCGCTTTTCACGACCTCCGCCATCCCCGCGCGGAGGTTGCGATCGTCGAGGGTCAGGAGGAAGGCGTCGTCGATGAAGACGGCCCTGGGCTGGTGGAATGCTCCGACGAGGTTCTTCCCCTCCGGGAGGTTGAAGCCGGTCTTCCCGCCCACGCTGCTGTCCACCTGGGAAAGGAGGGTCGTGGGGACCTGGATGCAGGAGATCCCCCGCAGATACGTCGCGGCGGCGAATCCGGCGAGGTCGCCCACGACGCCTCCGCCGAACGCGACGACGAGGGAATCCCTCCCTGCGTCCCCGCGGGCGAGGAATCCGTAGATCTCCTTCACCGTGTCGAAATTCTTCTGCTCCTCCCCCGGGTGCAGCGCCAGCACGTCGTGGGGGATGCCGGCGAGCCACCGGTGGATGTCGTCTCCGTAGATGGAGGCGACGTTCCGATCCGTCACCACGTGGACGGTCCCGCCGGGATAAAAGCGGCAGATCCATTCCTGGAACAGGGAGTAGATCTCCCTGCCGAAGAAGATGTCGTAGGCGCGGTCGCCCAGGGCTACCGTCAACGTATCGGGATTCAACCCGTTCCACCCTCCGTTCGTTCGATCCACCCGGCCACCTGCCCGGCGACTTCCTGCACCGTGCGCCCGTCGGTCCGCACCGTGAAATCGGCCTCCCGGTACCCGGGGACCCGGCGCGACAGCAACTCCCGCACGACCGATTCCCGTTCCCCCCCGCGAAGCAGGGGCCGCTCGACATCCCCCGCAAGCCGATCGAGGAGGGCCTCCACACCGGTCTCGAGATACACGACCGGCGCGTACGACCGGAGGAGGACCCGGTTCCCCTCGTCGGCGAACGCCCCGCCTCCCGTGGCGACGACGCACCCCTTTACGGAGAGGACCTCGCGCAGGGCGTTCTTCTCCCGCTCGCGAAACGCCGGCTCCCCCTCCCTCGCGAACAGGTCCCGGATCGGACATCCCGCCGCCTGTTCGATCCGCTCGTCCAGGTCGACGAACCGGGCATCGAACCGGCGGGCCAACTCCCGGCCGACGGAACTCTTNCCGGACCCCATGAACCCGACCAGCACGATTCCCGGGAACTCCTTGCCGCGCATCATTCTCCGCAGATGCGCCGCAGGTAGCCCGAATAATTATAGAGGATCTCCCGCATCGCATCCCCCCCGAACTTCTCGAGGAAGGCGTCGGCCAGGACGATCGCGACCATCGTCTCCGCGACCACGGAAGCCGCGGGGACGGCGCAGACGTCGCTGCGCTCGCGATGCGCGGTCGAAGCCTCGTAGCGGCCGACCGTGACCGTCCGAAGGGGGACGGACTGCGTCGGGATCGGCTTCATCGCCGCCCGGACGACCACGGGCTCCCCGTTCGTCATCCCCCCCTCCAGCCCTCCTGCCCGGTTCGTTTTCCGGTGGAACGGCAGCAGGTGTTTCCCGAGGAGTCGCACGGCCGGATTTCCTCCGGGGAACACCTCGTCGTGGACGTCGATCCCCGGCATCCCGGCCAGCCCGATCCCGCCGCCGACCTCCACCCCCTTGATCGCGGGGATGCACATCAGCGCCTGCCCGAGCCGCCCGTCGAGCCGCCGGTCCCAGGCGACGTACGACCCGAGACCCGGAGGGATCCCGCCGGCGATGACCTCGACGACCCCGCCGGCCGTGGTACCGGCCTCCTTCACCCGGTCGATCCAGCGCATGACCTCGGCCTCGATCCCCGGGTCCGCCATCCGGAGCGGGCTCCCCTCGGCGCGAGCCGCCGCGAGGCGATCTCCCTCGATCTCCGCCGACACGCGGAACTCGCCGATCGACAGGACGTGCCCGACGATGTCGACCCCGAGTTCCCTGAGGAGCGCCTTCGCCAGTGCGCCGGCCATCACCCGCGCGGCGGTCTCCCTGGCGCTGGCCCGTTCAAGGACGTTTCGGACATCGCCGTGCGCGTATTTCAGGACGCCGGGAAGGTCCGCGTGCCCGGGGCGGGCGGTATCGAGCTTCGGTACCCCCTCCCCGTCCCCTGCCTGGTCCATCTTCACCTGCCAGTTGACCCAGTCGCGGTTTCGCAGGAGCATCGCGACGGGCCCTCCCATCGTCTTCCCGAAGCGGACTCCCGAGAGGATCTCGACCTCGTCCTTCTCGATCTGCATCCGCTCCCCGCGGCCGTACCCCACCTGCCGCCGGGCCAGCTCCCGGTTGATCTCCTGCGGGAGGACGGTCAGACCCGCCGGAACCCCTTCGACGATCGTCACCAGGGCCGGGCCGTGGGTCTCCCCCGCCGTCCGGAACGTGAAGCGTGCGATGGCGATTCCCCTCCCTTCAACGAAAAAAAGGCACCCGGACGGAACCGCCCAGGTGCCCGATGGTTACCGCCTCGACCGGGATCAGGAAGCCTTGGCCTGGATCGGTTCCTGCTTCAGGATCTTCGGCGTGATGAAGATCAGCAACTCCCGGTTCTGGGTCGAGTTCTTGTCGTACCGGAACAGATACCCGAGGAAGGGGATCTTCGAGAGCCATGGCAGCCCGGATCGGCTCTCGTTGCGCGTGATCTGGAGGATCCCGCCGATGACCGTCGTCTCGCCGTCGCGGATCAGGACATCGGTGGTCGCCTTCTTCTTGTTGATCGAAGGCGTATTCGACCCGGGAGCCACATCGCCCTGGGAGTCGTTCTTCGCCTCGAGCTTCATCGAGATCCGCCCGTCGGGCGTGATGTGCGGCGTCACCTTCAGGCTGAGGGTGGCGTCGATAAACTGCACGTTCGTTCCCGAGGCCGACACGGTGGCGTACGGGATCTGCGTCCCCTGTTCGATGGTGGCTTCCTTGTTGTCGGTCGTCACGATCTTCGGCGAAGAGATGATCTTCCCCTTCCCGGACGCCTCGAGCGCGGAGAGCGAAAGGTCGAGGCGAAGGTTGTCCCTCAGGATCCCGAAGGCGATCCCGCCGCCCGACCCCAGGCCGACGGCCGCCGGGAGGTTCACGGCATAGGTCGGAGGGGGAGACGTGGAGGTGAAGGGTGGAGTGGTGCCCGCCACACCGACNGCCGACCCGGGAACCTGCGCACCGCCCGAATCGGTCACGCCGCCCATCCCGTATTTGGTCTGTCCGCGCTGCGTCTGATAGGCNCCGCCCCACTGGACGCCGAGCTCCCGGGTGAACGTGGTGTCCACTTCCACGATGCGCGCCTCGATCAGGACCTGCGGCGTGGCGGTGTCGAGGCGGGCGACCAGGGATTTGATCTCCTCGATGTTCTTCGGCAGGTCGCGGATGATCAGCACGTTCGTCCGGTCGTCGCTGTCGAGCTTCCCGAACTTCGACGCCTGCGGCTTGATCTTCGCGAGCAATTCGGAAGCCTTGGAGTAGCTCACCGGAATCGTGTCGAACACCGCGTCCTGCGACGCCTTGACCTCGGCCTCCCGGTTCAGCGCCTCCTGACGCGACTGCTCGATCTGCTTCTGGGCGTCGAAGCGGTCCTGCACTTCCTTCCGGAGGGACGAAAGCGGTGCGATCCGAAGGACGTTCCCTTCCTGCGCCGCCCCGAGCGCCTTCGAACGGAGGACGATGTCGAGCGCCTGGTCCCACGGAACGTTGACCAGCCGGAGGGAAACCTTCCCCTTCACGTCATCCGCGGTGATGATGTTCAGGTTGCTGACCTCCGCGATGATCCGGAATACGTTCGTGAGGTCGGCGTCCTTGAAATCCATGGAGATCCGCTGGCCGCGGTATTTCCGGCCGGTATCCGGACTTCCCGNGAGGAATCCCCACGACTGCGGCCCCTGCGCGGAAACCGTTTCCGCCGGTCCCTCGACGCCCTCCGGTTCCCCGGCCCCCTGGGGACCGGACATGCCGTTCCCCGGCGCCGCCCGAGCGATCCGTTCCGACGTTCCTTCCGTCGCCCCCTTCGGGAACGCCACCACGACCGCGCCGTCCCTTTTTTCCACGGTGTAGGCGGAGCCCGGGGCGAACGCGACGGAGACCGTGATCCCCTTCTTCCCGCCGGAGGGGACGATCGCCTTCACCGGGATATCGAACTTTCTTGCGTCGATCCGCCGGAGCAGTCCCTTCTCCGCGAAGGCGCCCTTGAAATCGAGCGTCACGCCGCCGGCCGCCTTCGAAACCAGGTACGGCGGGTCACCCGCCGTGGTGATCACGACGTTGGACGAGTCCTGCAGGTCTTCGAGGTCGATCCCGACGACGGCAGGGCCTTTCACGGGAGCTTTCCCGTCCTGGAGCCGCTCCGTGCTGGCGACCTTCTCATCCGCGCCCCCCCCGACGGAGAGCACGAGCACGCCTTTCTCCGCGCTGACGACGAACGGCATCGGCCGGTCGCCCGGGGTCTCCACGACCATCCGCAACTTCCGGTCCACGGAGGAGATCTTCACCGCCTTCACCTGGGGGGTGTCCACCGGGATCTCCGAGGCCGCCGTCCCCTGGCCCACGCCCCAGACGTCCACCACGATCCGGAACGGGTCGTTCAACTTGAAGGAGTTGTAGTTCTCGATGACGCCGTCGACCGACGCCTGGATCGTGGTGCTGTAGGCCGACTTCGAGACCGTCACTTCCCTGATCTTTGCGCCCGGGGTCCCCGCCTGCGGCGCATCGCCCGGGGCGGAAGGCTCCGCGGCGATCGCGGCCGGCGCGAGCAGCGCGCAGGCAAGGGCCATCGCCACCACCCCTCGTGCGACGTGGGGCCCGAGGACTCTGCCCGAATGCCGTAACGGGGTCATCATTATTTTCCTCCTGCCGTGGTGAGCTGGATTCCGCTTTCCCTCAAGATCTTCTCCCCCCGGTTGCCGACGAGCTCTTCCCTCACGAGTATCTCCTTCTCGGTGATCCGGCTGACGATGCCGCCGGAGCGGCCGATCCGCGTTCCCACCATCACCGAGTACCCTTTCCCCTGCGCGTCCTCCACAAGGCCCCGCGCCCCCTTCTTCGTCCAGAGGACGCCGACGAATTTCAACTCTCCCAGTTCATACCGCTGCAGGGGCGGCACGGTCGCGGTCCCGGTGGTCGTTCTCTTGCGTTCCTCCACCTTGACGAACGACACGAACGGATCCCGCTTCCCGCGGGGGTCGTAGAGAGAAACCGGCTCGGGCTTCTTCGCCGGCGTCTCCGCCGCCGGTGCCGGCGGCGGCTTCGTCTCGGGCTTGGGCGCCTGCTTCCTCACCACCTGCTGCTGCGCCGGTTCCTTGGTGCAGCCGTACCCGCCGGCGACGAGGGAAACCGCGGCGAGGAACCCGACCAACAGGGAGATGTTTCGCACGGGGGCGGACCTCATCGTTTCTTCCCCTGGTCCCCCGCCTTCGGAACGGCGGCGGCCTGCGGCTCGAGGAAGCGGTAGGTCGTGGCCGTGCAGTTGACGGTCACCAGCACGAGGTTGTCTCCCGACGGTTTCGGAGAGGAAAAAGTGATGTTGGACAGGTTCACGATCCGGGGGTAGTGCGCCACCTTGTCGGAGAAGAGGGAGAAGCTGTGATAATCGCCGTTGACGGAGATCGACACCGGGATCTCGGCGTAGAACTCCTTCTTCGCCTCGCCGGACGGCGCGAAGCGCAGGAAGTCGAGACCCGACTCCTTCCCGAGGTCGGAGACGCTCTTCAGCAGGGAGGGGATCTCCGCAGAGTTGGGGAGCTGCTCGAGCAGCATCGACAGTTGCGTCTCGAGCCGGGTGACCTCTTCCTGGAAGGAGCGCAGGTTCCCGGCGATCGCCTGCTGCTCCCGGATCTTGCTTTGAAGACCCGCCAGCTGGGTCTGCATCGCGCCGATCCGCTGGGAGGCTTCCCGATAATACAGATAGTAGTACCCCGTGACGACGAGACCGCAGAAAAGGACGGCGAGGAGCACCTTCTGCCGGGGCGGTACCTTCGAAAGATCGCCGATTTTTAGCGCCATTCCGTATCCTCTCCCGGGGATGGACGTTCAGTTCACGGTCTGGAACGTCAAGTTGAACTTGACGAGTTTCACGCCCGTCACCGTGGTCTGCTCCGCGGCTCCCAGCGCGACATCGCGGAACCGGCCGGTCTGCCCGAGGGCGGTCATGAAGTTCGCGATCGTGTAGTTGTTGAGGGCGATCCCGGAAAGGGTGATGCTCTCGCCCTTCAAGGCGAGCGTGTCGATCCAGCACTTCTCGGGGATCGCGGCCGACAGCGCTTCAAAGTATCGGACCGGTCCGGTACGCACCTTCTGGAGGTTGGAGATGATGTCCACCTTCTTCTGGAGCTCCGCCTTCCGGGCCTTGAACTTCTCGACCTCGCCGATCTCTTTTTTCAGCCGCTCGATGTCCGCGTTGGCCTTCCGGATCTCTTGGCCGAGGAAGGTGATCTTCCCGGTGACCGTCGTGTGGAAGTAGAGCGTACCGGCCAGCGCCACCAGCGGCAACGCGAGCCAGGCGGAGCCGACGTCCAGTTCCTTGCGCTTCTTCCGTTTCCCCCGGACGAGGTTGATCCGGATCATCCGCGAGCCTCCAGGTTCCGCAACGCGAGGCCGACCGACACCGTCGCGGAGGTGTTGAGTTGGGGTACCACGGACGGGTCGACGGCCTTCTCCTCCAGCGTCAACCCCTCGAACGGATCGAAGATCTCCACGTCGACCCCGATCTTTTCCGAGAGCATTTCCTTCAGGAACGCGGACCGGGCCGCCCCGCCGGTCAGATACACTTTCGTCACCAGGCGATCCGGATACGTCGCCGAGAAGAAGTTGCAGGACCGCTGCGCCTCGGTGGCGAGAAGATTGGAAACGACCTTCATGATCTCGGTGACCTTCTCCGAGCGCTCCCCCGGGTCTTTTTTCCCCGTCTTGTACTCTTCCGCCGTCTCGAAGCTGACGGCGATCTGCTTCTGGATCTCGGAAGTGTACATCCCTCCGCCCATCGGCACGTCGCGCGTGAAGAGGGGGACTCCGGCGTGCAGGATGTTGATGTTCATGAAGGAGGCGCCGACGTTGACGACCATCGGCACCTGTTCGTCGGAGACGGGGTGGGTAAGCTCGAAGGCGTTCCCCGCGGCGAGCGAGTCGATGTCGACGATCCGGGGCACGAGCCCCGCGTCCTTCACGACGGACATGTAGTCGTTGATCAGGTCCGTTTTCGCCGCCACCAGGAGGACATCCATCTTGGAGGGATCATCCTTCAGCGGACCGATCACCTGGAAGTCGATCTTGACGTCCTTGATGTCGAAGGGGATATATTGCTCCACCTCCCACTGGATCGACTCCTCGAGTTCCTCCGCCGTCGTGGTGGGGAGCTGCACCTTCTTGATGATCACGGAGTGCCCGGAGAGGGAGATGGCGACCTCCTTCTCGTGGATCTTGAGTTCCCGCAAGGCGGTCTTGATCGCCTCGACGACGGCCCCGTGGTCCATGATCGCCCCGTCGACGATCGCGTCGATCGGAAGGGGGAAGATACCGAACTTCCGGAGGCGGTTCTCGGCGCCGACCGCCTTGACGTGGGCCATCTTCACGGAACTCGACCCGATGTCCAGCCCGACCACCTCTTTGCTGCCGAACAGACCCATCGACGCCCCCGTGGTCCCGCCGCTATACCTTGAACACCTTGTCCCGGTCGGACAACTTCAAGCCCAGCGACAGGATGATCTTCCGCTTCGTGTCCATGCGGCACGCCATCCCCTTTTCCACCCGGTCGATGGTGAGGACGGAGAGCTTCGCGCGCCGCGCCAGTTCCGCCTTGCTTAACAGGAGCCCTTCCCTCACTTTTCGGACGTTGTTGGGCTCAACTTTACCTTTTTCTTTTTCGGGGCTCCCCACGGGTTTCGGCTCCTCAAGAGATCTGATCGGTTCGAGGCCGAACGACATCTTCCGTGAGGAAGTATAGCTGTCACATAGTACGTGTCAAGAAGTATTCAAGTAGCATCTATTGAGGTATACTTATGCTAAATTATCCTCCCTCGATCCCGAACTCCTTCGCCTTGTACAACAGCGTCGGATGGCTGATCCCGAGCAGTTCCGCTGCCTTGGGACGGCTCCCCCCGGTCCGCTCCAGCGCGATCCGGATCAGCTGGCGCTCGAGCTCCCGGACGGCCGCCTTGAGGTCCGGCCGCTCCGGGGAGATCGGTATGCGGATTTCACGGGCGGGCCCGGTCTCCTCCCCCCCGGGAGCTCCACCCCCCTTCCAGACCGCGAGCAGTCCGGCNCGGGAGATCTCCGGGCCCGTGGCCAGAAGGGCGCACCGCTCCATCAGGTTGCGAAGCTCCCGGACGTTTCCGCGCCAGTCGTGTACGGTCATCGCCTCCAGAACGTCGTTCGATAAAAGCATCTCACGCTTCCCGTACTTTCCGCAATAGTGGGAAAGAAAGTGCTTCGCAAGGAGCGGGATATCGTCCCTGCGATCCCGCAACGGGGGGACGTGGATCCGGATCACGTTGAGGCGATAGAAGAGGTCCTCCCGGAACCGTCCCCCGGCGACCTCGCGCTCGAGGTCGCGCGCCGTCGCGGCGACCAGGCGCACGTTCACTTTCCGTGTTTCCGTATCGCCGAGGCGGCGGATCTCCCCTTCCTGGAGGAACCGGAGCAGCTTCGTCTGCAGCGGCAGGGGGAGCTCCCCGATCTCGTCGAGGAAGAGCGTGCCGCCGGCGGCCTCCTCGATCAGACCCGCCCGGTCGGATTTCGCTTCCGTGAAGGCCCCCCTGCGGTGGCCGAAGAGCTCGCTCTCCAGAAGCGTTTCCGGGATCGCGCCGCAGTTGAGGGCGACAAACGGCTTCCCTTTCCTGCGCCCGCCGAAGTGGAGGAGGCGGGCCACCAGCTCCTTCCCGGTGCCGCTCTCCCCGGTGACCATCACCGTGGCGTCGTAATCCTTGACCTTGTCCGCCGTCCGGACCACCTCTTCCATGGGGCGGGAGGCGTAGAGGATCTCCTCCGGGCGCGCGGTCCTCTCGATCTCGCGCCGCAGGAAGGCGTTCTCGGTCCGCAGCCGCTCCCTCTCCGCCGCCTTCCGCAAGGTGAGGAGGATCTCGTCGCTCATGAACGGTTTCGAGATGTAGTCGTAGGCGCCCAGCTTCATCGCCTCCACCGCCGTGTCCACGGTGCCGAACGCCGACATCATGATGACGGTCCCCGGGATCTTCCGCGCGGTGATCTCCTGCAACAGGGCGAGGCCGCCCATCACCGGCATCCTCAGGTCGCAGAGGACGAAATCGAACGCCTCGGCGGAGAGGATCCCGAGCGCCTCCTTCCCGTCCCCCGCCTGCCGGACGACGTACCCTTCCGCGGTCAGTATCCGTTCAAGGGCGTCCCGCAGGGACGCCTCGTCGTCCACGATCAGGATACGGTCAGCCATGGCTCCCCTCTTCTCCCCCGCCCCCGGGGGTTCCGCGGGCCGACGGCAGCACCACGGTGAAGGTCGCCCCCTTCCCCTCTTCGCTCTCGGCACGGATCTCCCCGCCCGCCCCCTCCACGATGGTCCGCGAAACGGAGAGCCCGAGCCCCGTCCCCTTCCCCGGCTCCTTCGTCGTGAAGAACGGGTCGAAGAGCAGGGGGAGGTCGCCGGCCGGGATCCCGCCGCCGGTGTCCGAGACGGAGAGCGCCACCCCCCTTCCCGTCCCGCTCCCGGCCGCACGCAGCGGTGTGCCGTCCATCTGCGGAGGGTCCGTGGCCCTTCGGCGCAGGGCGACCTTCTCCCCCCGGTTCCACCCCTCCATCACCCATGTCCGCACCGTCAGCCGGCCCCGTCCCCGCATCGCGTCGACCGCGTTGATGACGAGGTTGAGCAGGACCTGCCGGAACCGTTCCTCGAGAATCGCCGCCTGCGGCGTTTCGCCGGGTTCCACCCGCACCTCCACGTCGCGGAACAGGTTCCGGTACGAGAGCATCTCGACCGTTTCGCGCACCGTGGCGTTCACGTCCGTCGCCCCTTCCCTCCCCCCGCCGGGGGACGCGACGGAGAGGAGGCCGCGGACGATATTCTCCATCTTCCGCGTCTCCTCGACGACCTTTTCGAGGCACTCCTTCGACTCGGCGGGACCCGGCGCGTGCCTCAGCAGGTGCTCCGCGTANCCCCGGATCGCCATCAGCGGATTCCCCACCTCGTGCGCCACCCCGGCGGCGAGCCGCCCCACGGTCGCGAGCTTCTCCGAACGGAACGTCTCCTTCTCCGATCGGCGAAGGCGCTCCTGCGCCTCGAGGACCCCCTCGACCATCCGGTTGAAGGAAGCGGCGAGCTGCCCCACCTCGTTCCCCTCGACCCCTTCGACGCGGAGCGAGTAGTCCCCCGCCGCGACCTTTTCCGCGGCGGCCGCAAGTTTCCGGACCGGGGAGATCACGGTCCTGTCGAGAAAGACCCCCCCGAAGAGGACGAGGACCGCGATGTCGATCGCGGCCAGCAGGAGCGTGACGTTCACCAGGGTCCGCACCTCTCCCTCGATCCCCGGGGAGTGGAAGCGGACCCGGATCCCCTTGGGGGACGGCGCGGCGGCCGACATCGCGGGCGGGGAGAGCGGACCGAACGGGAGGATCACGTCCACGGTGGGGTACACCGGGAGGAACGGGAACGCTTTCTCCCCTACGGGAACCACCCTCGGGCGGCCCTCGGGCGGCGGTTCCGGCAGCAGGGCGACCTCGTTGATGTAGGGGGAAAGGCCCCCGGGGAAGATCCCGGCGGAGATGCCCGTGGACCCCGGGTTCGCGGCGACCTCCTTTTCCACCGCCCTGCGGACGACCCCGGCGACGGAGATGCCGGCTTCGACGTGGCGGCGCTGCAGGGTGACCTCGATCACCTTCAGCGCGAAGACGGCGAGCAGCGCAAGCGACGCGGTGGCCACCAGCGCCAGTTGAAGCACGACGCCGGCGCGGATCGAGAGCGGGCGCCTCAGCAGGCCCATGAGAAGAGGATGTGCGTTGACTCTGGGGTCACGTCCGTTAGAATAGCAAAAACGGGAGGGGGAGGGGAATTTGGGCACCGTCGAGAATCGCCGCCGAACGAGGATCGTGGATCAGCGGTTCCAGGTCGGGTTGGCCGTCCGCCTCCTCCTGGTGCTCACCGCAATGTCCGCGGCGGGGATCGCCATCGCGTTCGCCCCGTCGGTCTACGTTCTCGCCACGACGAACGACCTGAAATCCCTCGAACCGGCCGCGGCCGAGTTCCTCGTGCTCCACAAGCGCCTCTGGCCCGCGGCGTTTCTCTCCTTCGCCGGCGTGTTCCTCTACGTGATCCTTTTCAGCCACCGGATCGCGGGGCCCGTATACCGGATCGACGCGGTTCTTCGTGCGCTTCTCGAGGACCGGGAACCCCCGGTCACGAAGTTCCGGGACGGCGACTTCTTCCAGCCCACCGCCAAACTGCTGGGGGAACTGTCGGAGAAGATGCGCGCCACACGGGGAAACACGGCGCAGCGCCCCGGCGGCGACTCCCCGCCCACCGGCGCGTCATGAACCGGTCCCGGGGGCCGTCCCCGCATCCCCTCTCTCCGCCGTCGGATCGTCGCGGCGACATGCGCGGGTTCACGCTGATCGAGCTCACCATCGTCCTGATCATCGTGGGCATCCTGGCGGGGACGGCGGTTTACGTCTACGGAATCATGGTGAACCGGGCCCGCATGACGCAGGCCCAGGTCGTGCTCAAGCACCTCCACAAGACCCAGACCATGTACTACAGCGATGCGGGCCGCTACACGGACAACCCGACGGTCCTCGACTTCGACCCGGTGAGATACCCCTATTACAACGTCACCGTCACCGTGCTGGACAACACCTCGGGTCCCGGGCAGGATTTCCTCGGCGTTGCGACGGGGGTCGGTCCCATGGCGGGGGACGTGTGGTGGATCACGAGGGAAGGCGTCCCCCTGCACGCCCAGGACAACGCCATCATCAAGCGCTGAGCCTCATCCAACTCCAGAAGGCATCCCCGAGATAACGCGCTGCGAGCGCCGAGACGCAAAGGTAGGGCCCGAACGGGATCGCCGTCTTCAGCCCCTCCCCCCCTTTCCGCATCGCCAGCATCCCGCCCGCCGCGCCGAGGAGCGCACCGAAAAAGATCGTCGCAACCGCCCCGCGCCAACCGAGGAACGCCCCGATCATCGCCAGCAGCTTGATGTCCCCGCCGCCCATCCCTTCGGCCCCCCGGACCTTTTCGTACAGGAACGCCGTGGCGTAGAGGATTCCGCCGCCCAGCAGCGCTCCCGCGGCGCTCCCCTTCCAGTCGCCCCCCGGAAGGAAGGAGAGGAGAAAACCCGCGACAAGACCGCCGAGGGAGAGTTCATCCGGGATGATCCGGTGGTCGATGTCGATGAAGGTGATCGGCACGAGGAGGGAGAAGAAGAGAAGGTCGCGCAGAAGAGCGAACCCGGAACCGTCCAGCAGAAAGATCGTCGCGAATCCTGCCGCCGTCAACCCCTCCACCGCCGGATACCGCCAGGAGATCGCCCCCCCGCACCCGGCGCACTTCCCCCGGAGGGCGATGAAACCGACGATGGGGATGTTCTCCACCGGGCGGATCTCCCGGCCGCACCCGGGACAGCGCGACCGGGGGGACACGATCGACTCCCCGCGTGGCAGCCGGTGGATCACGACGTTCAGGAAAGATCCGATGCACGCCCCGACGAGAATCGCAGCGGTCAGGGAGACGAAGCCCGTCACTTGAAGTCCTTGCGCGCAAAGAGGAGGCAGGAGAGGCAGAGGACGCACGCCGCGTACGAAACGAGGTACCCCGCCGCCCATCCGAGGATGGAAAACGATTTCAGCCCCCCGTACACCACCTCGTTCTTCCAGTTGAAGTTCTCGAGGTTCGGCAGGAGATAGAACAGGAGCCGGCTCCCCCAACGCACCGCGGCCGTTTTCGACTGGTCCCCCAGAACATAGAGGTAATTCGTCAGGTGGCCGAGGAGGAACAGCGAGAGGGTGAAGATGGCGCTCAACACCGGCGTGGTGAAGGTCGAGAAGAGGGAGGCCAGGCACGTCAGCAGCAGCAACTCCATGTAGATTCCCGCGGCGGCGATGAAGATCCCGGGCTCCGACCTCCCTCCGTACCGGTAGGAAAGGTGCACGAGAAAGAGGACCACCGCCATCGCGAACGTCGTGAGGGCAAGGGTGGCGCTCAAGCCCAGCGTCTTTCCGAAGATGAACTCGGAGCGCCGCACCGGCTTGGAGAGGATGACGTAGATCGTCTTCCGGTCCAGCTCGTTGCTGACGAGGGTGATCCCGAGGAAGACCGCCATGATGACCCCGAACACGTGGATGCTGGCCAGCCCCACGTCCGCGATGATCCGCGCGAAATCGCCGACGGAGAGATCGGCGAGGAAGAAGGTCATGCCGATGACGAAGAGGGCGAAGGCCAGGATGGCGTAGAGGATCTTGTTCCGGATGGTCTCCCGGAAGGTGTTGGCGGCGATGGACAGGACTCTCCGGATCATGTCAGGACGCCGACCCCGCCGCGCCGGAGCCCCCCACGCGCTCCATGAAGATCTCCTCGAGGCCCTTCTTCACCGGGATACAGGAGAGGACCGTGCACCCCTCGCGCAGAAGGCCCGCCATCCATCGGTTCGCCTCCCCATCGCCGGGCGCCCGCAACACGAGCAGATCCCCCTGCGCGTATCCGGCCCCCGAAGGGATTCCCGCCGCCGCGAGGCGGTCCGCCGGCAGAACCGGCGACACGACCAGTTCGATATAGAGCGTCTCCGCCCCGATCAGTTCCTCGACGCGACCCTCCGCCACCTTCCGTCCCTTGTGCAGCATGATGACCCGGTCGCAGAGGGCCTCCACGTCGGAGAGGATGTGGGAGCTGAAGAACACGGTCTTTCCCGCCGCCTTGAGATCCCGGATGATGCCGCGCACCTCCATCCGGCCCATCGGGTCCAGCCCGGACATCGGCTCGTCGAGGATCACGAGTTCCGGGTCGTGCAGCAGCGCCTGCGCCAGCCCCAGCCGCTGCATCATCCCCTTCGAATATTTCCGGATGGCGGTGCCCCGGGCTCCCGAAAGACCGACCCGGGCGAGGAGATCGGAAGAGCGGGACCCGATGTCCGCGGGCGACATCCCGCACAACTGACCGCAAAGGCGGAGGAACTCCCCGCCGGTCAGGTATTCGTAGAAGTACGGCTGCTCCGGCATGAAGCCGATGCGGCGGCGGNTCTCCGCCNTCCCCCGCACCTCCTCCCCGAACAGGGTCACCTTCCCCGCGTCCGGGAATGCCAGGCAATTCAGGATCTTGATCGTGGTGGTCTTCCCNGCGCCGTTGGGACCAAGGAACCCGACGATCTCGTTTTCGCGCACCTCGCAGGAAAGATCCGACAGCACGCGGACCGGTTTNCGCCAGAAACCGGTCGGGTACGATTTCGACAGCCCTTCGATCGTGAGGACCGGACCTTCGCGCGTCATCTGTTCTGGAACACCCGCAGCCGCTGCGAAACCCGGTCGCTGCGCACCTTCCCCCCCTGCAGGAGCAGGTATTTTCCTCCGTTCGGTTCCACCGGGACCGCCGCCAGGATCCCCTCCCGGACAAGGTCGGACAGAACCGTCGGGGCGGTCCCGGTCTTCTCCCGGTACCGTTCCACGGCCCTCTCCAGCGCCTGGAGATCCCTCTCCACGGCGACTTCCCGGATCCTGCGCTCCAGCACCGCCTGCCTCGCAGGGTCGCTCTCCTGCCGGACGATCGGTTCCAGCAGGGCCATCGCCGCCTCCGGTTCCCTCGCCTCGGACAGCATGCGGGAGGCGAGGCCCGTCAGGTACGCCGGGCTTCCGGGCAACCGCGCCGCCTCCGCCATCGCGCCTCCCCCCGCCACCGCGTCACCGAGGGAGAAGTAGTGCGTGAACCCCATATAGAACGGGAAACGCCAGTCGGCAGGGTGCTGCCGTTTCCCTCCCTCGAGAACCTGGAGCGCCTTCCCCGCATGCGGCAGGGATTCTCCGAGAATCAGGCCGCCGAGAAGATAAGGGATCTCGAATTTCGGGTCGAAGTCCGACGCGACGTTCAGGAGATCGAACAGGCGGTCGTACTCCTCCGGGGTCATCTTCGGATTCCCGACCACCTGGACCGCCTCGAGCCAGACGACGTCGGACAGGACGTTCCGGAATCCGAAGGAAAAGGCCGGGCGCTTCGCGATGACGGCCAGGAGCCCCGTAGCGATCCCGGGATCGTGCCCGACCACTCCCGGAGGACGAAGGGCGACGACCCGACCCGCCACCAGCCCGGAAATCGCGAGGAGCAGAACCGGTCCGGCCCACGCGAAAACCCTGAGCCCGCTCCTCACCGCCGGTTCCCTCCGATGAACGTGCGCGCGCGCATCATTGTCGATATTACCGGATTCCATCGAAGAAGGAAAAAAAACCGGGAGCGCCTGGAGGCGCCCCCGGTCGACTTCGGACCCTTATCGGGTTTAGACGTCCGACTCGGTGTTGATCAGCACCCGGTTCCGGTTGATCTCCCACTGGTCCAGGTTGTCGGTGTTGTCGTTGTCGATGTTCCCCTTGGCGCCGGCGACGAAGTCCGTGGTAGTGAGGAGCGGGTCCACCGCCACGGCGAGGGTGCCGTTGTCCTGCGCATTGTTCACGTTCCCGGTCCAGGAGCCGTCGGGACCGTCGGCAGAGACGTCGCGGCCGATCGACATGTTGGCGGTGGCATTGGGGACGCGTTCGCCGGGGACAAAGGTGTAGAGGTACCGGGGGGTTCCCGTGGGGCCCCACCC
>Ga0031653_10000050_pt1 | contig 17241 bp, 18 predicted proteins | sample FrelakmetBRP12BR_FD_55210 | JGI IMG/M metagenome (GOLD analysis project Ga0031653, IMG submission 55210) | Freshwater lake sediment microbial communities from the University of Notre Dame, USA, for methane emissions studies - BRP12 BR | ecosystem: Environmental > Aquatic > Freshwater > Lake >... | reverse complement strand
GCTGGCCGTCTTCGGCGCCGGCGACCACGTCCGGGCGAAGGCGACGGGGGATCACGTCCGGTTCCTGCTCCTCTCCGGCAAGCCGTTGGGCGAGCCGATCGCCCGCTACGGACCTTTCGTGATGAACACGCAGAAGGAGATCGAGCAGGCTCTCGAGGACCTGCGCAACGGCACCTTCGTCTGGCGCGGCTGNCCCCGCCGGTGTCTAATAGCGAGAATGGATCCCGCCCTCTACTTCCTGCTCGACGCGGTGGGAACGGTTGCGTTCGCCATGTCGGGCGCCTTCAAGGCGGTCCGGCACCGGCTCGACCTGCTCGGCGTCCTCGTCCTGGGATTCGCCACCGCGATGGGGGGTGGCGTCGTCCGGGACACCCTCCTGAACCGGACCCCCGTAGCGTTCCTTTCCAACGGCCCCGCCTTCTTCTCCCTTCTCGGCTGCGTCCTCGCCGCGGCGTGGCCGGCCATTGCGCACCGCTCCGGATCGCCGCGGGACCTCGAAGGGGAGCGGGCGTTCCTGGTGGTCGATGCCCTGGGCCTCGCGATCTTCGCCGTGACCGGCGCCCGGCTGGGGGTGGAGGCCGGATTGACGGCATGGAGCACGATCATCTTGGCCGCCACCACCGCGGTGGGCGGCGGAATGATCCGGGACATTCTCGTGCGCGAGGTGCCCCTGGTGCTGTCGGCGGACTTCTACGCCACGGCGGCGCTGATCGGGGGGCTCGTCTACGTCGTGTGCGCCCGGTGGGGAGTACCCCCGTCGCTGACCTCCGTCGCCACCTTCGCCGTCACCTTCATTCTCCGCGTGATGGCGATCTGGCGCGGTTGGCACCTCCCGCGCCTCCCCGGGTAGGGAATTCACCGTGCTAAGATGATGGTGGAGGTGGTCTGGATGAAAGCCCGCACGGTCTTCCTCCTCGTTGTCGCGCTTGCCGTTTCCTCCGCCGTCGTCTCGGGTGCCGCACCTGGAGACGTTCCCGTTCCGGGCAAGATCCTGGGGGCGTGCGACGTCGTGTTCACCGGCACCTCCACCCTGCACGACTTCTCCGGGAAAGGCGTCTGCCGGCCCTTCAACGCAACCGTGGTCCGCGCCGCGGCCGGCGGGAAGGTTCTCCCCACCGTGGAAGTGGAGGTCCCCGTGGCGGAGATGAAGACCGGGAACGACTCCCGGGACGGGAAGATGCGGGAGATGTTCCAGGCCGACCGGTTCCCGCGCATCCGGGCGTCGGCGCGTGATGTCGACGTCGACCGGCTTCGCGAGGAAATGGCGAAGGATCGCGAAGGGAAGGCCCCCCTCGACCTGCTCCTCCGGATCCGGGATGTGGAGCGGAAGGTCCGGGCCAGGGCGGGCAATCTGAAGGAGTCCGGTGAACGGATCACCTTCGACCTCGAAATCCCCGTGTCGATCAAGGAGTTCGATCTGAAAGCCCCTTCCGTGCTCGGAATCGTCCGGGTCGGCGACAAGGTCTCCGTGAAGACAACCTTCACCCTGACGGTTTCCCGATCCCCTTGAGGCGAATCTCATTGTAAAGGTGCATCTCACCGTCAGGGATGGAGGCCCCCCGTGACCGCCTGGATCCACCGGATCGACACGCTTCTCCCCGACTTCTCCTTCGCCCAGGAGGAGGCGATGGTGAAGATGCAGGAGTGGGCCCGGGACGACCGGGAGCGGCGCCTCGTGCGCGCCGTCTACCGGCATTCGGGGATCGAGCGGCGTCACTCCGTCCTGCGGAACTACGACGGCGAGGGGGAAGGCGCGTTCTTCCGCCGGGACGCCGACGGGACCCTTCGCGGTCCGGGGACCGCCGCCCGCAACGACATCTTCTCCGCCGAGTCCAGGGCGATGTCCGTGGGGCTGGCGCGGAAAATCCTCGGGAACTGCCCCGGCGTGAATCCCGCCGACGTGACGCACGTCGTGACCGTGTCGTGCACCGGCTTCTACAACCCCGGCCCCGACTACTACATCGTGCGCGAGCTGGGGATGTCCGACGCCACGCAGCGGTACCACCTCGGCTTCATGGGATGCTACGCCGCCTTCCCGGCCTTGCGGATGGCCGCCCAGTTCTGCGCGGCGGATCCGTCCTCCGTCGTCCTCGTGATGTGCCTGGAGCTGTGCTCCCTCCACCTCCAGTTGAACGGGTCGGAGGACAGCCTTCTGGCGAATTCCCTCTTCGCCGACGGGGCGGGGGCCGCGATCGTTTCCGCACGGGAACCGGGACCGGGGACGCCCGCGTACCGCCTGGACGGTTTTCGTTCCGCGCTGGTTCCCGCCGGAGAGCAGGACATGACGTGGCGGATCGGCGACCAGGGGTTCGACATCGCCTTGTCGAGCTACGTGCCGAAGCTCATCGGCTCGAACATCCGTGATCTGGTCGGGCCCGCCCTCGCTGCCGGGGGCCTGACCCTGGCCGACGTCGACACGTGGGCGGTCCACCCCGGGGGAAAGTCGATCGTCGACCAGGTGCAGAAGACCCTCGGGCTTTCCGCCGGCCAGGTGGGCGCTTCCCGCGAGGTGCTGCGAAAGTTCGGAAACATGAGCAGCGCCACCATCCTCTTCGTCCTCGAGGAGATCCTCAAGCGTCGCTCCGGCAAGGAACGGGAACGCGTCTGCGCCGTCGCCTTCGGCCCGGGGCTCACCGTGGAGATGGCGACCCTCGCCGTGGTATGAGGCTCTCCGTCGCCACGAATTTCGACCCCGCGCTCGTCGAGTCGCTCCGGGGGTACCCGGTCGTCGAGCTGTTCGGAAAGTTGCGGGAGGACGCCGTGGGCGGCGGGCGGGCTCCCTATCAACTCGCGCCGGTCTCCCGGAAGCGGCTCGCCGCGCACGTGCGGGAGGCGAAGGCGGCGGGGATCTCCTTCAACTACCTCCTCAACGCCTCCTGCCTCGGAAACCGTGAGATCACGCGCGCGGGGCAGGCGGAGATCGAGGATCTTTGCGGCTGGCTCCGCGGCATCGGCGTGGAGACGGTCACCGTCTCCTCCCCGTTCCTCCTACGGATCGTCAAGACGCGCTATCCGGATCTCAAGGTCCGGATCTCCGTCTTCGGCGGCGTGGACCGCGTGCGCAAGGCGCAGATGTGGGAGGAGATGGGTGCGGACGGCATCGTCCTCGACAGCCTCCTCGTGAACCGGGAATTCGCTGCGCTGGCGCGGATCCGCGAATCGGTGAAGTGCGACCTCGAGCTGCTCGTGAACAACAACTGCCTCTCCTCCTGCGCCCTCTCCCCGGCCCACATGAACGCCCTGGCCCACGCCGGCCAGTCGTGGCACGGGAACCGCGGCTTCTTCATCGACTGGTGCTTCCTCCGGTGCACGGAGATGAAGCTGCGCGAACCGGTGAACTACATCCGCTCGGAGTGGATCCGGCCGGAGGACCTCCCGCTGTACGAAGGGATGGGGTACGACCTGTTCAAGGTCACGGAGCGTGACCTTCCGACACCGGTGATGATCCGCCGCGTGCAGGCCTACGCGGCGCGCCGGTACGACGGCAACCTTCTCGACCTTGTCCAGCCGTACGCCCTGCAGGGGATGGACGGGAACGAACGGTACTACCGGAAGGGGATCGGATGGCTGCTCCGGTTCCTGCTTCGTCCCGGCCTGGTGAACCCGGCCCGGATGCTGCTGCTGAAGCGCCTTGCGGACCTGCGGGGCATGACCCGGCCGGTGACGGGGGAGCCGCCGGTGTACGTGGACAACCGGGCGCTGGACGGCTTCATCGAACGGTTCCGGGAGAAGGGGTGCCGCGACGTGGATTGCGAGACGTGCCGCTGGTGCCACGATTTCGCGGCGAAGGCGGTCCGGGTCGACCCGGACCGGAGGGTGCAGGCACTGGAAGCCTACGACGAACTGTTCCGCGCGCTCGACGGCGGGTCGATGTGGCGATACCTTCCCGGCGGAAACGGGTGCGGGAGATCGTGAGCGGGCGGTTCCGCCTCAAGGCCAGGGAGTGGCTCGACGCCCCCGGGCGGAAGCGGTCCTACAACGAACGTCACTTTGCCGAAGCGGCCCGGCGGTACGACGTGGCCACCCGCGCGATGTCTCTCGGGCGGGACGGGGCGTGGAAGCGAACCCTGATCGCCGCCCTCCCCGATCTCTCATGCCCCCTCTGCGTCGATCTTGCCTGCGGGACCGGGGATGTGGCCTTTCTCCTTGCGGACCGGTACCCGGACGGGATCGTGACCGGCGTGGACCTGTCGGGGCCGATGCTGGCGGTCGCGCAGGGGCGCAACCGGTTCCGGAACGTCCGCTTCTCGCGGGGCGACCTGTGCGCCCTTCCGTTCTCCGACGGCTCCGCCGATGTCGTGACCGGGAGCTACGCTCTGCGCAACGCCCCCGACCTGGAGGAGGCCCTCGCCGAGGTCCATCGGGTGCTGAAGCCCGGCGGCGTGGCGGCGTTCCTCGACTTTTCGAATCCGGAAAGCCCTCTCTTCCGGCGCCTGCAATACCTCCTCCTGCGCGGCTGGTGCGGTCTTTGGGGACTCCTCCTCCACGGGACGCCCGAGATCCACGGTTACGTCGCGGAGAGCCTTCGTGCGTTCCCGGACCGGGGGCGGTTGGGGGAAATCTTCCGGGAGCATGGATTCGGGGTGTCGACCCCCCGGCGGTTCTTTCTCGGGATCACCGGGGTGATGATCCTGCAAAAGCGCTCCCCACCCGCGGCGGCGGGCGTATAATTTAATCAGGGAAGCGGGTGTCGGCAGGGAACGGGACGTCTCTACGGATTCGAAGGAGGTGGGAGTATGGAAATCACGCTGACCGGCTCCGAGAAACTCGTCCTGCGGGAGACCCTGGAGAAGGCGATCAACGACATGCTCATGGAGATCGCCAACACGGACAACCGGAAGATGCGCGACGGCTTGAAGATACGCGAGGAGATCCTGAAGACGATCCTCGATAAGCTTCCGGCNGAGGTGCATTCCGCGGCGTAAGGGCCTCCCGGCCGCGACCGGGAGGGTCGTCGATCGACAGGCCGGGGGCCGGTTCGCGGGGAATCTTCCCCCGGACCGCGATGCCCCGGCCGATCTATTTTCCCATCCCTCCGGCTCGAATCGGACCTTCAATGAAGTATTTCCGCCGTTCTGCCGAAACGATTACCGATAACCGCGTCTCGAGGAGTTCCATTGGCGCAACAGGAAAAGATCCGGTCGGGTCGGCAACGGTACGCACTTGCCGAGGCGGGAATCGATCTGCGGGTCGACGGGATGGAGGATGTCGACGGGTCGAGGAACCTCCTCCGGTCGCTGCTGAACAACATCCCGGGTTTGGTGTACCGGGGGTTGGCGGACTGGTCCCTGTCGTTCGTCGGCGCCGAGGTCGAGCGGATCACCGGGTACACCCCCGGGGAGATGCTGGCCGATTCGACCATGTGGCGCGGTTTGATCCACCCCGAGGATATCGATTCGGTCCGTGATTCGATCCGGAACGCCATCCGACAGCGGGAGCGGATCCTCCGGGTGGAGTGCCGGATCGTGCGCAAGGACGGGGAAGTCCGATGGGTCTCCGACCGGCGCCAGTTGGTCTACGGCGAGGACGGGAGGCTTCTGTACGTCGACGGCCTCTGCCTGGACATCTCGGAGCAGAAGCGCGCGGAGGAAGAGCGGCGGCGGTTGGCCATGGCGGTGGAGCATGCGGCGGACGCCATCATGATCACCGATGCAACGTGGAGGATCCTGTACGTCAATCCCGCCTTCGAGAAGGTGATGGGGTACGCGAAGGAGGAAGTCCTCGGGAGGGATCCGCGGTTTCTCACCGCGGACGGAGAAAATGAACGGATCTACCTCGAGATCGGGGAGAAGGTCCGCCTCGGAACTCCATGGAAGGGGTGTTTGAAGAACCGCCGGAAGGACGGCGCGATTCTCGTGGAGGACACGGCCATCTCACCGATCCGGGACCCCGGTGGGAAGGTCGTCAACTACATCGTGGCGAAGCGCGACATCACCCGCCAGGTCCTCCTCGAGAACCAGGCCGGGTCCGCCCAGCGGATGGAAGCGGTCGGTACCCTCGCCGGCGGGATCGCCCACGACTTCAACAACGCGCTGACGGGGATCATGGGGTTCGCGGACCTTCTCCGCATGCGACTCGAGAAGGAGCCGAAGCTCCTCGGAGACGTCGACGAGATCCTGAAGTGCGCCGAACGCGCCTCCAAGCTTACGAGGCAGCTGCTCGCCTTCGCCCGCCGTCAGGTGATCGAGCCGGTGACCCTCGATCTCAACGCGGTGGTCCGGGACCTGTCCCGGCTGATGAAAAAGTTGTCCGGCGAGCAGATCGGGGTGGAGACGCGGTTGAGCGAAGGGATCCCCCTCGTCTTCGCGGACCGGGGCCAGCTCGAGCAGGTGCTCCTGAACCTGTGCCTGAACTCCAGGGACGCGATGCCGGACGGGGGGACGTTCCTCGTGTCGACCGATGCGGTCGTCTGGCACGAGGAGAGGGTCGAGGAGCAGGCCGTCATGCTCGCGGGACGGTACGTTCTCCTGACGGTTGCGGACACCGGCATCGGAATGGACGCCGCCACGCGGAAACGCGCCTTCGAGCCGTACTTCACGACGAAGGCCCCCGGCAAGGGGACCGGTCTCGGGCTTTCGATGGTCTACGGGATCGTGAAGCAGAACAAGGGATTCGTCTTCCTCGACAGCCGCCCGGGGGAAAGGACGACGGTCCGGATCTACTTTCCCGCGGGGGAGGCGGTCGCCGGAAAGAAGGAAGAGCGGAACGAGGCGCCCGTCAAGGGAGGAGCGGAGACGATCCTGCTGGCGGAGGACGACGAGGCGATTCGCAACCTCGCCGAGCGGACCTTGCGCAGTCATGGATATGAAGTCCTCGTGGCCCGGGACGGCGCGGAGGCGGTCGCCCTCTGCAATGCCCACCCGGAGATCGCGATGGCGGTGCTCGACGTCGTCATGCCCCGGATGGGCGGGAAGGAGGCCCTCGACGCGATGGTTCGATTGCGACCCGGCCTCCGCTCGTTGTTCACCAGCGGGTACTCCACCGACCGGATCCACGAATCGTTCATCCTCATCCCCGGGATCGAGTTCCTCCCGAAGCCGTACGGTCCGGCGGTCCTCGCCCGGCGTGTGCGGGAGGTGCTGGACAAGATATAATGNCCCCCAGGCGGGAGGAGCGATGACATCGAAGCGCGCCGACGGGCGCAAGTCCCTCGACATCCGGACGATCGACGTCTCTCTCGGCGTGCAGAAGCACGCCGAAGGGTCCGTCCTCTTCGCGATGGGGGACACCCGCGTATTGTGCGCGGCGACGATCGAGGAGCGGGTTCCTCCATTCCTGCGCGGCGCCGGGAAAGGGTGGGTCACCGCGGAGTACTCGATGCTTCCCCGCGCGACGAACACCCGGGTCGCCCGGGAGGCGCGGACGGGGAAAGTGCAGGGCCGGACGCACGAGATCCAGCGTCTGGTGGGGCGGTCTCTTCGGGCGGTCGTCGACTTCGAGGCGCTGGGTGAGCGCACGGTGACGATCGACTGCGACGTCCTGCAGGCCGACGGGGGGACGCGCACCGCCTCCATCAACGGGGCGTGGATCGCCCTGTGGCAGGCGTGCCGGCGGCTGGTCGCCAAGGGAGCGGTCCCCCGCAACCCGGTTCTCGGTCACGTGGTGGCGGTCAGCGTCGGGATCGTCGGGGGGCGGGTCGTCGCGGACCTCGACTACTCCGAGGATTCGGCGGCGGAAGTGGACATGAACGTGGTGATGACGGGGGACGGCCGGCTGATCGAGGTCCAGGGGACGGCGGAACGGGAGCCGTTCACGCGGGAACAGCTCGACGAGATGCTCTCGGCAGCGGCCGCCGCCGGGAGGAAGATTCTCAAGGTGCAGCGGCGCTTTGCGGAAGGGCGCGCGCGATGAGACTCCTGATCGCGTCGAAGAACCGGGGAAAAGTCGTCGAGATCCGGGCGCTCCTCGGGCTCTCGCTCCAGAAGGTCGTCGAGGTCGTCACGCTGGCGGAGCTGCCCGGCGTGGAGCAGCCGCGGGAGGACGGGAAGACGTTCGCGGAGAACGCCCGCCTCAAGGCGCTCCATTACTCCAAGGTGCACAATATCCTCTGCATCGCCGATGACTCGGGGCTCGCGGTGGAGCCGCTCCGGGGGCTCCCCGGCGTGCGCTCCGCCCGGTTCGCCGGGGAAGGGGTCTCCGACGCGGCGAACAACGCCCACCTGCTCCATGAGCTGGCGCCGTTCCCGCGGCCGTGGAAGGCGGCGTTCGTCTGCGTGGCGGCGGCGGCGCTCCCGAACCGGGTGGTCGCGGAGGCGACGGGAAAAGCGGAAGGGGAGATCCTCCCCGAGGGACGGGGCCGCGACGGCTTCGGATACGATCCGCTCTTCTTCGTCCCATCGCTCGGAAAGACGATGGCGGAGCTTTCGACGGAGGAGAAGAACCGGATCAGTCACCGCGGCCAGGCCCTTCGCGCGCTGATCGCGGAGATGAAGACCGCGGGGCTGCTGCTCGGCTGAGTGCGGCGGGCGGTTTGACGCGCGCGCGCGCTTCCTTCACAATCGACAGATCGCCTTATCCGTCGGGACGTGGCGCAGCCTGGTAGCGCATCTGCTTTGGGAGCAGAGGGCCGCCGGTTCGAATCCGGCCGTCCCGACCATCTTTCCCCTCAATAATTTCCCGCAACCTTCCGATGAGAAGAGAGTAGCGCCCATGGGAAGGAGTGCGCCCCGGTGGAGGTTCAGGTTCGGGACATCGCATCCGATCGGATCGAGCACCTCCTGCTCGACATCGCCCGGATGCACCAATGGACCGGCCTGTACACTCCCGGACACCCGTTTCTCGCGGAACGCATCCTCGCCCTCCACGCCAGCCTCATGGATCAGGCGGCCAGCGAACCTTCCGGGACACTGCTGCTCGGGATACTCCGTGACAAGGTGCTGTACCGGGACCGGTTCTTCGAGGCCCGCCACCCTCTCGTCCTCGCTTTCGCCGAGGGGCTCTATCGCCATCACGTGGCAACGATCGGCTTCGGTGACGGGGCGACTCCGGAGGGACTTTCCGTCTTCTTCCGATACCTGCGGGATCTCCAGTCGGGGAGGACCGAGGAGATCCCGGAGGGGTACCTCCAGCGGGAGGGGGTTTGGGGGATCTTCCTTTCCCCGATCAATTACAAGGAAGTGCTCTCCCGGGGGATCATCGGCCGTGACCCGGGGGCGTATGCCGGTGCGCGGGAGGAGGCGCTCTGGAGGATGCTCCTTTCCGACCGGGTCGGGGACGAAACGTCCGAGGGATGGGTCGCGGAGGAACTCTCGGAATTCCCGGAGATCCTGCCGGTCATCCTGCGTCGCGCGCGGGAGCCACGTGCCGGGGTGGCGCCGAAGGCGGTGCTCCCGGTGACGGGAGGAATTGCCGCGGCGGGCGAGGGCTCGGCGGAGGTCGTCTCGAAGGAAGTCCTCCATCGGATGTTTCAACGCATCGGGCAGATGCTCAAGTCGCTGCCCGAAACGCGGCGAAAACGGGTGCTCGAGAACCTCGAGGCGGGAATGGGCGCCGCCGCCGGATTCGTCGTCGGCTTCGGCGAGGGGTCGGAATCCCCCGACTTCTCCCACTCCCTGGCAAATTCCCTCTCGGACGGGTACTCCGACTCCGAGTTCCTCGAACTCCTCGCAGGGCTTGTTTCCATGGAGCGAAAAGGGGGGAGCCGTCTCCTGCGAACCTTCGAGATCATCGCCATGCAGCGGGATGTGGAAGGCTCCCTGCTTCCTCTCGCCAGGACCTGGTCGCGGGAGGGACGCCATGCGAAGGATTACTACGCGGGAAAGACGTGGAACGCCGTCGAGCGGCTGCTCCTCGAGCGATCCGAAGAGGCGTACCTTGGCGGCGACCACTCCCGGTTCCTCGAGTCCTTGTCGGGCGATACGGATCGGCAAGGGAAAGAGGCGGAACCGGTCCGGAACATCGACCCGGCGTTGGCGGCGTCCCTCGACCCGACCGCGCTGCGGCGGAAAGGAATCGTCGTCCTGATCGATCTCCTGCATCAGGGGATGGAGGATGCGGAATGCCGGATTCTTCTCGATGCGGTGCGGGAGGATGCTCTCTTGCTGATCGAGGGAAAGGAGTTTCCCCTGTTGGGCTCCCTCCTCGACGCGGTCGCGCTCGCCGGGAACGATGGCTCGGCAGGCCGCCGGGAAGCGACATCGAAAACGCTTGCAGCGGTGGACTATCCCCGTCTCGCGGAGATCTGCCTCGCCGGTCCCGGGGCTTTGCGGGAGTACGGGGAAGGGCTGGAAATCCTGGTGCGGAACGGCGCCTGGTCCGCGGATCCGCTTCTGGAACGCCTTCTCGTGGAATCCGACAGGGGCATGCGGAAAGTGCTGCTCTCCATGCTGATCCGGATCGGGGAGCCCGCGGTCCTTCCGATCGTCCGACGGTTGCNGGATTTCCCGTGGTATTTTCTCCGGAACCTGTGCTTCATCCTCGGGGAGATCGGGGCGNCCGCAACGGTGCCGGGGCTGGTGCGGATGTTGTCCCACAAGGAGCAACGGGTCCGCCGCGAGGCGATCCAGGCGCTGGGGAAGCTTCAGGCGACGGATCCCGACGCGATTTCCGCCCTCGGGAAGATCCTCCTTGCGGAGTCGCTGTTCGGAGCATCGAAAGAGGACCCGGTNCGCATCGACGCCGCGAACGCTCTCTATCGTTCCAGCGGGACGGAGGCGATTTCGTATCTCCACCGGGGGATGCACGTCCGCAGATCGACGGTGCGGGCCCATTGCGAGGCGTTGCTGCAGATGCGGGGACGGAAGTGAAGGCGCGCGAAGTCTTCCAGGCGATCCTCACCGACATGGTGCAACTGTTTCAGGCCGTGTCGGTTTACCCGGAGAGCCACCAGTACGTCAAGGATCCGCTGGTTCGGCTCCACCGGGCCCTGCAGGAGGAGGCGCGACGGCTGGGAAAGCTCACGATCGGTTTCCTCGGCGACCAGGTGGTGATCGACCAGATCCCTTTTTTGGCCACGACCGCAGGGGTCCGCCGGTTGATCAGGAAAATGAACGCGCGTGGCATCGAGAAGGTGGAGATCCGCAATGATATCGACGCCGAGGAGTTGAAACGNTTCATCCTCTTCGTTGCCTGCTCCCCGCCGGACGCGCCGGAAGGGGAGTGGCGCTCCATCGTTTTCGGACGGATCATGGGGATGGGGGAAGTCTCCCTGGTCGACCCCGCGACGTGCGAAATCGCCCCGAAGGTACTCGACGGCGCCGATATCGTCCTCAAGGAGATCCTGCGATCCATCGCGACCGATTCCCGGCACATGGGCGTTGAGAACGGGCGCGACATCGTGGCCGCGGTGATGACCGCCCTGCGGGAGGAGGAGTATCTCGTCGACCGGATCCTTCGGTTGCAGGCACACGACGACTACACGGTCACACACTCCCTCAACGTTTGCGTTCTGGTGGTCGCGCAGGCGAGACGGTTGGGGTTTTCCGACGCAGCGGTCAACGACGCCGGGCTGGCCGCACTGCTCCACGACACCGGAAAGGAGATGGTACCCGGCGAGATCCTCAACAAGCCCGGGAAGCTCGACAGGGAGGAGTTCGCCCGGATGTCCCTGCACCCGTCGATCGGAGCCGTTCACCTGCGGAAGCTTTCCCTCGGTACCGACCTTCCGGTGATCGTCTGCTACGAGCACCACGTCCGGTACAACCGGTCCGGCTACCCGAAGTTGCGCTACACGGAGGGACTCCACCCGGTCTCCCTCATGACGCAGGTCGCCGACGTGTACGACGCCCTGAGGACCTTCCGCCCGTACCGCCCCAGCCTCGACCAGGAGACGACCCTCGGGATCCTCCGGGAAGGGAGAGGGACGGAGTTCGATCCCGGGATCTTCGATAATTTCCTGCAGATGATGGCCTGAAGATCGACCGCTTCCCTTTACCGGAGCGACACGATGAACTCCGCGATCGCGCCGGGGTCGTTCCGTTCGCCGCGGCAGATGAGCGCGCTGCGGAACGCCTTCCGATGGACCTCGATCTTCGGAAGGGAACTCCCCCGGAACCCTTCCACGAGGACGAGATCCATGTCGGCGAAATACCGCTCGAGGAGTTCCTCGATCGGGGGCGAGGAAGGGTGCCGCTTCACCATCGCCAGTTTCGAAGACGAGGTGATCATCATCGTGTCGGCCCCCGCCGCGGTGAGCCGGTGGCTGTCCTTTCCCGGGTGGTCGATGTCGAACCGGTGCGCGTCGTGCTTGACCACCCCCACCCGGCGTCCCTTTCCCTTCAGCGCGGGGATGAGCCGCTCCAGCAAGGTCGTCTTCCGCGCCCCGGAGTTNCCGACGATCGCGATGGCGTGAGGTTTCATGAAGGAGGGCCCCCCTTTTGCGGTAAATTGCNATGTCCGTGTCACATCGTCAAAAAGCGAATGACAATGGCGAATATATTGGACATGCTGTCGATGTCGATCCGTGGGCGACCCTGATTCCGTTCGTTCGACGGGGTCCGACGGCGTACTTCCAGGAGGGATCTGTCATGGCTCATCCTTTTCGCACGCTGGCACTGATGTTCTTCCTGGTGATGGTCGCTCTCGGGTCAGATCCAACCTCTGCCTCGCCGCCTTCCACCGACGAACTGGTCACCCTGGCGAAATCGTCCGGGAAGACGCTCATCGCCGACTTCGGCCTTGGATTCTGCATGCAGTGCAAGAAGCAGGCGGAGACGCTGGAGCGGGTCCGGAAGGCGTACGGAGACAAGGTGATCGTCCGGATGGTCAACGCGGTCAAGGAGCAGGCGCTGATGGCCCGCTACGAGGTGGAGATGGTGCCGACCCTCGTCTTCATCGATGCGGCAGGGAACGTGGTCCTGAAGAAGGTCGGCCCTCTGGGATACGAAGAAATCCGCGATCAACTCTCCCGGATGGGAGTGAAATGAGGAGCCAGGGATGAAGACGCTGCAGATCCTCGGGACCGGGTGCCCGAAGTGCAACAAGCTGGCGGAGAACGCTGAAGCGGCCATGAAACGGCTCGGGATCGCATACCGGATGGAGAAGATCACGGAGATCACGAAGATCATGGCGTTCGGGGTGATGTCGATGCCCGCCCTGGCCGTGGACGGCGCGGTCAAGTTCTCGGGGAAGATACCGACGCCGGAAGAAATCGAACGGATCCTCGCCTCGGCGTGACCGGGCCCGATCCTGGGAGAAGAACCGTGAGCGGAAAGAAGCTGCTGACCGGGATCCTGCTGGCCTTCGTGGTCGCGAGCGTCGGGTACCTGCTGGTCAAGGAGTCGCGCCGCGGGTCGCACGTCGCGGCCCGGCCTTCCGGTCCGGCCGTTGCGGTATCGGGGCCAAGCGTCGTCGCCTACTACTTCCACGGCCGGGTTCGATGCGCGTCGTGCGTGAAGATCGGGAACCTGTCCGGGAAAGCGATCCGGGAACGGTTCCCCGAGGAACTCCGGACGGGCCTCCTCGCGTTCCGGCAAGTGAACATCGACGAACCGGAGAACCGCCACTTCATCGACGACTTCCGGCTTTCGAGCCAGGCGCTGGTGATCGTCGAGTACCGCGACGGTCGACCGTTCCGGTCGAAGAACCTCGAAAAGGTCTGGACCCTGCTCGATTCGGAGAAGGAATTCCTCCCGTACGTGCAGGAAGGCGTCTCCTCCTACCTGAAAGGCGCGTGATGGGGGCGGTCGACCTCGGGGCCGTCTCGGCGCTTTGGCTCGGGATCCTGACCGCGGTGAGCCCGTGCCCGCTGGCCACGAACATCGCGGCCGTCTCCTTCATCGGAAAGCAGTACCGGAGCACATCCCGTGTGGTCCTCTCGGGACTGGCGTACGTGTTCGGCCGGATGGCGGCGTACCTCGGCCTCGGGACGGTGCTGATCGCCGGGATCCTCTCCACGCCCCGGCTCTCCGGATTCCTCCAGAAGTCGATGAACAGGATCCTCGGCCCGGTCCTGATCCTTGCGGGGATGGTCCTGCTGGACCTGTTGCGGCTCCCGACCTCCGGAGGGGGCGTCGGGGAGAAGATGCGGGAGAAGGCCGGGAAGGGTGGCCTCCCGGGCGCTGCGCTCCTGGGGATCCTCTTCGCCCTGTCTTTCTGTCCGGTCTCCGCGGCGCTCTTCTTCGGGAGCCTCATTCCCCTGTCGGTCGCGAAGGACTCTCCGGTGATCTACCCGCTGCTGTTCGGATTCGGCACCGGGATCCCGGTGATCGCGTTCGCCGTCATGATCGCTTTCGGGATGCGCTCCATCGAGGCGGTCTTTCGCGGCGTGACCCGGGTCGAACGGTGGGTCCGAAGGATCACCGGGGCCGTCTTCATCGTCGCGGGGATCTACTACGCGGCGGTCTACATCTTCGAGGTACTGTAGAACGGCCTGCGATGATCGACCGATTCAGAAGAGGACCTTCAGGCGGAGGCGGAGTTCGTCCCGGACGGACCGGAACGCGTTCAGCCGGATTTCCTCCGTTCCGGCGACTCCCGCCGGGTCGGGGAGTCCCCAGTGGATCCGGTGCGCCTTCCCGAGGAAGACGGGGCAGACCTCCTCGGCGCATAGGGTGATCACTGTGTCGACGGATGCGGCGTCGATGGAATCCAGACCCTTGGATCGATGACCGGAGATGTCGATGCCGATCTCCTTGAGGACCTGGATCGCCTCCGGGCGGACGGAGGAGGGGGACGATCCGGCGGAAGATACCTTCACCCCTTGAGGGGCGAGAGAACGGGCGATCCCCTCGGCCATCTGGCTGCGGGCCGAGTTCGCGACGCAAAGGAACAGGATGTGCCTCGGGCGCTTCGCCCGCAGGGCCTCCGCCTCGGCCCTCCACTCCCCGGTTCGCGCACTCATCGCTTACCCGTCTTGCACTGCCTGCCGGGGAGGGTCATGTTTCTCTCGCAGATCGCCATGGGGCCGATCTCCCTCGCCATGGCCGCCCGTTCCCGGTCTTTCGCGATGACGGGGTCGTCGTTCAGCCAACCCCGGAGGTTCCGCAGCATCCGCGCGGCATAAGGGGAGTCGCTCCCGCGGTCCAGCGAGTAGTGGACCCATTTCCGGTCCCGCCGGTCCTTGATGAGTCCCGCCGCCCGTAGCAGGAAGAGGTGCTTCGACACGGTGGACTGGCCGAGGGAGAGGATCGCGATGACCTGACAGACGCACATCTCCCCGCCTTCGAGGATCTTGAGGATCCGGACCCGGGTCGGGTCCGCGGCGGCCTTCAGCACGGATTCGTAATCGCGCAGCCCCATTTACGCTCCTTTATATCGTCATTTAACGATTTGACAAACCTTCACGCCAGAGAGAAGATGGACCAGGCGATTATCTTACACGTTCCCGGATTCTCCGGGCAAGGAGGCCGATCTTGAGGAGGCTGGAGATCTACGAGGCGCCGCTGTGCTGTCCCACCGGGGTGTGCGGTCCGGCGCCCGATCCCGCTCTCGCGAAACTTCAGGAGGACATCCTCCGCTGGAAGAAGGTGGGGATCGTCGTCGAGCGCCTCGCGATCAACCAGGTGCCGCAGCGGTTCATGGCGAACCCGACGGTGGTCGACCTTTTGACCAGGGAAGGGCAGGAGGTCCTTCCGGTCGCCCTTCTCGACGGAAAGGTTGTCTGCAAGGGGAAATACCCGACGTACGACCAGGTCACCCGGGAGGGTATGTAGAGCGGTCGCTGCGGGTGAGAAGGATGCACAAATACACGTTCTTTTCCGGCAAGGGAGGGGTGGGAAAGACCACTCTTGCGGCGGCCACGGCCGTGCGCACGGCGCAGGCGGGGAAACGGACCCTGATCGTCTCCACGGACCCGGCCAGCAACCTGGCCGACGTCTTCGAACGCCCCATCGGGCCCCGTGTCACGGAGATCGCGCCGAACCTGTTCGCGCTCGAGATCGATCCGGATACCGCCACAAAGGAGTACGGGGAGCGCGCGCTCGCGCCGTTGCGCGCCGTCCTCCCTCCGGACGCCATGAAGGTTCTCGAGGAACAGTTCCGAAGCGCCTGCACGGTCGAGATCGCCTCGTTCGACCGGTTCACCGACTTTCTCGGGGACACGGAGTTCGACCACGTGGTCTTCGACACCGCGCCCACGGGTCACACGCTCCGGCTGCTCGAGCTCCCGGTGGACTGGTCCCGCCATATCGAGGAAGCCGCGCAGGGNAACGGCCAGACGTGCATCGGTCCGGTCGCCTCCCTGCAGGGGGCCAAGGCGAAATACGATCACGCCATCGCCGCGCTCCGGGATCCCGGGAAGACGGAGTTCACGCTGGTCTGCCGTCCGGAGCGGACCTCCGTGGACGAACTGCTCCGTGCCCGGAAAGAGCTGCGGACGCTCGGAATCGGGAACTTCCGGATCGTGGTGAACGGGGTGATCCCGGTCGGGGCAGGGGGGCCATTCGCGAACCAGTCCTCTTCCCAGCGGGAGCAGGTCCGCCGCCTTTCCGGGAAGATCGACCGACCCTGCATCGAGGTTCCCCTCCAGGGCGGGGAGGTGAAGGGCCTTTCCGCCCTGGGGCGGTTCGCCGCCATCGCCTTCGACGGAAAGGAAGATTCCCTCCACGACGGATTCACGGGAACCCGCCCCTTCACGGGGTTTTCCCCTCCGCACGCCCTAAGGAAGATGGTGACCGGCGTGGATGGAAGCAGGACGGTCGTCCTGACCGGCAAGGGAGGGGTCGGGAAAACCGTCGCGGCGTGCGCGCTGGCGGCGCGCCTCGCGAGGGAGGGGAAACGGATCCTTCTGGCGACCACCGACCCGGCGGCCCACATCGGGTCGGTCCTTTCGGCGGAGGTGTCGAGCGAGGTGCAACCCGTCCCGGGCTACCCCGGACTGTTCGCCGTCCGGATCGACCAGAAGGATAGCGTCGAAGCGTACAAGGCGAAGATCCTCTCCCAAGCGGCCGCGTCCGGCCACACCGACGGGATGCTCGCCGTGGTCAAGGAGGAGCTGGAATCCCCCTGCACGGAGGAGATGGCGGTCTTCGAGGAGTTCTCCGGGCTGGTGGAGCGGGACGATTTCGACGCCGTGATCCTCGACACGGCCCCCACGGGACACACCTTGCGCCTTCTCGAACTCCCGTACGATTACGCCCGTCAGGTCGAGATGATGGTGGCCGTCCGGAAGGACGACGCCGGGGCGACCGGCGCCAAGGGGAAGCTCGACGCGCTCGTCCGCCGCCTGAAGGATCCCCGGGCGACGACCTTTCTCCTGGTGATCTACCCGGAGTACACCCCGATCTTCGAGGCGAAACGGGCCGCGGAAGACCTGAAAGAGTCCGGCATCGAAGTGCAGGGCGTCATCGCCAATTTCCTTCTCGA